>Ga0182015_10003083_pt1 | contig 19098 bp, 15 predicted proteins | sample 712P3MmetaG_FD_120478 | JGI IMG/M metagenome (GOLD analysis project Ga0182015, IMG submission 120478) | Permafrost microbial communities from Stordalen Mire, Sweden - 712P3M metaG | ecosystem: Environmental > Terrestrial > Soil > Wetlands > Permafrost | place: Sweden: Stordalen | collected...
CCGCGGTCATGGCGAGAAAAATGAGCCAGGTGGGCGCGACATGGTAGATGCTCGAGGCTGCCCAAAGCGAGAGATACGCGATGCTGGTGCCGAGCGCTTTCAGGCTATAGGAAAAAGCGGGAAATCCTCTGCGCCGAAAGCGCTCCGACCAGGCAACGAGACCGGCCGCACAGCCCAGCCCAATCAGGATCCGGATCTGCGGCCCGATCCAGTCCCGATCAAATGCCAGCTTCATAAACCAGGCCATGCCAATGAGCACGGCGAGGATACCGACGCGGTTTAAGAGTTGAGCCCCAATCCGGTTTTCCAGCGAAGCCGCGGGCTTCCGCCCTGCCACGGGAATTGCCGTGTTTTGCCGGAGCCCCGCACTCACCGTCGGCTCGGCACCAGTCGGCGTACCAACGACCGGCGTACCGGCGACCGGCTCAGCCTCGCCATGCGCGCCGTGCAACAACCGTACTGTTGCTTCGAGAGACGCGACCCGGGTTGACAGTTCCGCTAGTTGCTCCCGCAGTTCGTCGTCAGCAGCCATAGCAAAGACTCTAGAGCATTCCCGTGGCCTGCACAGGCGCCACCACCGTTCAAGTAGATGCAATCCCTCTTTCTTGCAGGGATCTCATTCCTATACGTTACCTCGGTGTACTCTGGTAACACTTCAGAGTGCCTTTTCGCGCAGAATGCCTTAAGCTGCGAATGGTAGCCGTTCAGGAGGCATCGCTCGCTTGCTAACCAGCACGACTATCGGGGTGCGGCACAAGGTTCTTCTGGTGGATGACGACGCCGTCAGCCTTGAATTGATGTCTCTGCTGCTGGCTCACGAAGGCCATCAGGTGCTTCGCGCCAATGACGCCGGAGCCGCCCTGAAACTGTTTACAGCCGACAAGGCCGGCCGGCCGGATGTGCTGCTGGTCGATCTCCAAATGCCCGGCATTTCCGGCGGCCAGCTTGCCGAGAGCATCCGAGCCATGGAAGATCCCGAGCGCCGTCCCCTGCTCCTGGCCATGAGCGCCACCGAAGCCCATCGCCAGCAACTCATGTCCTTCGACGGTTTTTTGCTCAAACCACTGGCGCTCGATGACCTGCGCCGGGCGTTGAATCCCACCCGGCGAAATCACCGGCCGGGCATCCGCGTAGCCCATCCCGGTTCCCCCGCGAAACGAGCGGCGGCTCCGGCAGTCGACGCCGAACCTCTCGACATGGCGGTCGTCGATAAGCTGCTCACCATGATGTCTCTGCCGGCGCTCCAACAGGTCATCACCGCAGGCATTGGGGATACCCGATCCTGCATCGATGATCTGAGGCACCAGGCGCTTCCCTGGGACGTGACCTACATTCGCCAGACAGCCCACCGCATCAAAGGTGCTGCCGCAATGGTGGGCGCTACTCGCATCGCCGGGCTTGCTGCCGGGCTCGAAGCGGGGGGTAGCAAGGAAGCAGCCACCCGCGCCATATTGAAGGATTTACTGAGTGCTTGCAGTGAGTTAGAGCGTATGCTTTTGGCAGGAAAACTAAAGAAAACCAGGGCCCCCCACCATGAATCCACCGACCGCGACAACACCAGCAACACCTAAGACCACGAACGACCGCGTGCACCAGATTCGTATCGTCATCGCTGACGATCATCCTGTAGTCCGTATTGGCGTCCGTAACATGCTGCAGAGCGACGCCGGCCTTGACGTGATCGGTGAGGCTTCGGACGGCGATGAGGCCATTACCGGAACGCTGGAACTGCTGCCCGACATCCTCCTTCTCGACCTGCAGATGCCTCGCTTGCCCGGTTTGGAAGCGATGCGGGCCATCATGAGCGGATCGCCCAGCGTGAAGATCCTGCTGTTGACCAGCACCATCACCACCCAGCAGATCATTGAAGCCCTGCAGATTGGCGCCCGTGGCATTGTGTTGAAGGATGCTCTGGCGGACCATTTGACCACCGCCATCCGGGCAGTTTCTTCCGGAGATTATTGGATTGGCGGCAAGCGAGTCGTGAACCTCGTCGGCGCGCTGCACGAGCTGATGCTCCAGGCCGCCGTTCCCGAGCGCAAAACCTACGGGCTGACCCCGCGGGAACTGGAAGTGGTGGGTTGTATCGTCGAGGGTTGCAGCAATCGGGATATCGCCAAACAGTTCAGCATCAGCGAAGAGACTGTGAAACGGCATTTGTCGAACATTTTCGACAAGACGGGCGTTTCCACTCGGCTTGAACTGGCGCTCTTCGCCATCGCGCACCAGTTGGTTGCCCTGCAGACTTAAAGTCCCGGTACCTCGGTCCCTCAATCCCCGGTCTGGCTTGTGGCCAGCCTTTGGCCTTGCTTGGCCGGGGAATCCTCTTCCCCTTCTAGAAATAATCGTTAGATCCCTAATCTGCATCTGACAAACTGGATGGTACCTTTGGGTGCCCGTAGCTTGCTTGTGCCTCAATACGCTTGCTGGATTGGCCTGCACGATGGAGCCCGCTGCTCCATCGAATTTGAACGCATCGAATTTGAACGCATTTGAACCCTTGTACGCGGAGTTTGACAAGATGACCACAAAAAGACTGCTCCTTGTTGCTTTGCTTTGTGCTACGCCTGCCCTTTACGGGCAGGAGGCGAATCCCACCGCCCAACAACAACCTCAACAGCCCATCATGTCGACAGACGGGGGCAATAACGTTCCTCTTTATAAGATCGAGGTTGTTGGCAGGGACATTCCGGCGATCAATTACTGGCACCGTAGCGGAAGCACAAAAATTGGATTTGCCGGCACTAGCCTGCTCAGCCAGGGAAAAGGCCAGGCGGCCGTCACCAGCAAGGGCCAGACCTTCATTGATGCCAGGTTTGAGGGCTTTGTGCCCGCCAACAGTTTCGGCGTCGAATATTTGACCTATGTCTTGTGGGCCATCACCCCTCAGGGCCGTCCGGTAAACCTGGGTGAGATCATCCCCGGTGGGTCCAAGGCCGACATGAAAGTGACCACCAATCTGCAGCAGTTTGCATTGATTGTGACGGCTGAGCCCTACTTCGCCGTGACCACACCGAGCGATCTGGTCGTGCTGCAGAATACCGTCACCAAGGACAAGACGACCGGCATCATTGACACCGTGAACGTACATTTCAATCTGTTGCCGCGCGGAGCCTACGTGCAGACGGCCGGTCAACATGCAGTGCTCAACCCGGTTAAGCCCAGCGACAAGTCGCCCCTCCAGATGTACGAGGCCATCAATGCCATCCAGATCGCGGAGGCCACGGGAGCGGCGAAGTACACCCCGGACATTCTGGCTAAGGCCAAGCAGGAACTTGAGAATGCGCAGGCGCTGGATAACAAGAAAAGCCAACGCAAGGTGATGATCACCTACGCTCGCGGTGCCGTGCAGGACGCCGAAGATGCGCGTGTCAGCACATTGCGCAAGATCCAGGAAGAGAAGGAACGGCAGCAGCAGTTGGCGGTGCAGCAATCCCAGCAGGAAGCGCAGCAGGCGCAGATGGTAGCCCAGCAACAGGCTCTGCAAAGAGCCCAGGCAGACGCGCAGGCCGCACAAGCAGAGGCGGCCGCAGCCAACGCCAGGGCGGCACAGGCGGCGGCAGAACATAACGCCCAAAAGGCTACCAACCAGACTGAGGAAATGCGCGAGCGCTTGCGCGCACAGCTGAGCCAGGTGTTGCAGACCCAGGAGACGGCCCGCGGATTGATTGTGAACATGTCCGACGTCCTGTTTGACACGGGTCAATACACACTCAAGCCGGATGCCCGGGAAAAGCTGGCAAAGGTTTCCGGGATCTTGCTCGCCTATCCGGATCTGAAGGTGCAGGTCGAGGGATATACCGACACCGTGGGCTCGGATGAATATAACCTGACGCTTTCGCAACACCGCGCCGATGCAGTGCGTGACTACCTGGTCTCGCAAGGCGTGAATGCTGCCAACACCACTTCGGTGGGCTACGGCAAGACCCGCCCCATTGCCGACAACGCGACGGCCGCCGGCAGGGCACAGAACCGGCGGGTGAACCTGGTAGTTTCCGGTACCGCCATCGGCGTCCAGCAAAGCCAGCCCGATGCAGCACCCGCGCCGCCGAGCTTGCCGCAAGGCACCAGCAACCCACCGCAGTAGAGCCAAATCCGATCGATACGGCACGGCGCACAGCATTGTGCGCCCTCCGAGGAGAACACGCATGCGGATCGCGTTGCTTGGGCTGGGAAAAATGGGAACACCGGTCGCTCGTCTGCTGCAGAAGAGCGGACATCAACTGACGGTGTGGAATCGCACACCGCAGGCTGCGGTTCCCCTGGCCGATGCCGGTGCGCACGTTGCGGCTACCGCAGAAGAAGCAGTGAGCGGGACGCCGGTCGTTCTAACCATGCTCAGCAACGATGCGGCGACCACCTCGGTCGTCTTCGGCGCTGACCATGCGCCCGGCATTCTCGGCGCCATGGAAGTAGACGCGGTCCATGTCTCGCTCTCCACAATCAGCGTCAAGCTATCCCGGCTGCTGACTGAGTCCCATCAACAGAAGCAACAGCACTTTGTCGCCGCGCCGGTCTTCGGCAGGCCTCCCATCGCGGAACAGGGCAAGCTATGGATAGCGGTTGCGGGTTCCGTGCCGGCGATCAAGCGCGTGCGTCCTCTACTCGAAGCCATCAGCCGTGGTCTCACCATCGTCTCCGACGAACCTTGCCGCGCCCATGCCCTGAAGCTCGGTGGCAACTTCATGATCGCCTGCATGATTCAAGCCATGAGTGAAGCTTCCGTCTTCGCCGAGTCGCAGGGCATCGCCCCGAATCTTTTCCTGGAGACAGTAAACAGCGCGCTCTTTCAGAGTGCTTTCTATGCCCAGTACAGCCAGACCATCCTCAACCCGCCTGCGGTTCCCGGCTCTACCATCGCATTGGGAAGCAAAGATATCGGCTTGTTCCGGGACGCTGCTGCGGATGCACAACGGCGGCTACCACTGGCAGACTACATCGCTCAACAACTGCATCGAGCGGAAGAGGCGGGGTTGAACAACGAGGAATGGTCAGTGGGCCAATACCGCATGGCTCAATCCATTGCCGAGCAATACCCGGGCAACTGACCCGGGCAACTGCTGACCAGTAGAGCGCCGGCGGCTTTCCCCGGGAATCAGACGAGCAGAGCGATACGCGATTCAATATCAGCCAGGGCGGCTTCCAGCGCCGCCCGCCGCACCGGACTCGAGGTACGCGAGGACAGAATTTGTTCGCGCTGCAATTCCAACTCCTGCTTTTGCCGCTCGCGCTTCGCCCGCTCCACGCCAGATCTTTTTTGTGCATCGAGAACTGCTCCCGAGGCGGTTAGTTCGGCGGACGATTGCTGCTCTTCAACGGATTTGCTCTCCCAACCACGTGCCATGTCACTATCGTACGTCAAGCAAAGAGCTACCGCAGGCGAAGATCCCGTTTGCGCGGCCTTTGCCGTCCCATAATGCATCTTCTCACTCACCTCGTTGTTGCAGTCTCAGGAGAAGCCCTTTGTTTCATGCACGCGCCGATGATTCTCGGGGTAGTGCGGAGGAATTATGAAAGTCTGGCAAATTCAATCGTTTGGAATTGACAACCTCGTTCTCACCGACCTGCCCAGGCCCCACCCCGGGCGTGGAGAAGTCCTGGTGAAGATTCATGCAGTCTCGCTGAACTATCGCGACCTTCTGATGGTCGCGGGCCACTACAACCCCAGAATGGCATTGCCCCGAATTCCCTGCTCCGACGGCGCGGGAGAAGTCGTCGAGGTGGGCGAGGGCGTTGACAGCCTCAAGGCTGGCCAACGAGTGGCTGGCATCTTCATGCAGAATTGGCTCGATGGTCCACCGACTGCGGAACGGAGCCGCGGTGCACTCGGCGGTGACATCGATGGCATGCTGGCCGAGTACGTGGTGCTGACCCAAAGTGGTGTCGTGCTCGTGCCTGACCATCTCTCCTATGCCGAAGCAGCGACTCTCCCATGTGCCGCCGTCACTGCATGGCATGCGCTGCGTCATGCGGCGACCGTGGGTCCCGGCGACGTGGTGGTGATCCAGGGCACGGGAGGGGTCTCCATCTTTGCCTTGCAATTCGCGAAGATCATGGGCGCCACGGTATTGGGCACATCCAGCAGCGATGAAAAACTCGAGCGCGCCAAGAAACTAGGGCTGGACGCTGGCTTCAACTATCGCCAGTCTCCGGAATGGGCGAAATGGGTGCTGCGCGAAACCGGCAACCGGGGAGCTGACTTAATTGTCGAAGTGGGGGGCGCCGGAACCTTTGCCCAGTCCCTGCAAGCCGTTCGCTTCGGTGGCACCGTCGCACAGATTGGAGTGCTCAGCCAATCCGATCAGTCGCTTCCGATCGCAACGCTCCTTCATCGCCAGGTAAAAGTGCAGGGCATTTTTGTGGGATCGCGCGCCCATTTTGAAGAAATGAACCGGGCGATTACTGCCAACCATACGCAGCCGGTGGTCGATCGGATCTTTCGTTTCGGAGAGATTCGGGACGCCCTGAAAGCCATGGAAGGGGGGTATCACTTCGCCAAAATCGTAATTCAAGTGGTTACTTGAACCCCGGTTCCTAATCGGGAAGAGCCGCTAACTAATTGAATCTGCAGGGCTAGCAAAAGGTTAGTAACTTTTGTGTGATCGGCCGGGACGAAAGCTGTATTTTTGCTACGACAAACGCGACATTTTCGTGCAGAATGCATCTTAACGGTACGAAATTGATGACCACCCCCCGTTGGAAAAAGGGAGAGATTTTATGAACTGGATTCAAAGCCTGCTTGGTTTCTTTTACGACATCGTCTTTGGCTGCCGCCACTCGAGTCAAACGAGGCCGTTCACGTTGGAGCAGCAAACCTACAAGGTTTGCCTGGATTGCGGGAAACAGATTCACTACTCACGCGAGCACTTCACCCCGCTCAGTGCGCGCGAAGTGCGACGGATGAAGACTGCGACCACTCCGATGGCGGTGATTTCTACCACCATGCCGACGAGCAGCTTCGTGCCGCGGCGCGCCGATAAGTCGACTGCAGCCGCTTAAGTAACAGCTGCAGCGGAAGGACTCGAGCTCCGTATCGTTTGGCGCCTCTTGTGCAGCCCGATACGGAGCTTCTCTATGTCCCAATCCCTTACGGCAAATGCCAGCGGTGCCAGTCGATTGAATCGGTCGAAGGTCTTCAGCGTCCGTAATGGATACAGCGTCTACCCACTTGACTGCTCGCTCACGGCTTTGAAAATCTCGATTTTGTCGGCCGTTACTTTGTCTTTTTCCGAGCACGGCTTTAACCATGCCGCATTCCGTCACAGCCATTGAGGGCTTTCGCGGGTGTGTGGGAGCTGGATTTCAGGATTCTGAACGCTGCGTCCCGGGCCTGCGCGAAATGACACTGTTACAGTTATATTTACAGGAGCGCGAAGCGACGGCTTCCGCTCGCAGCTCTCCGGCAGCAACCAGAAGCGATTCCACGCGCAATCGCTCCTGCGCCGCGTATCATCCTTCCCTTATCAGCGTCACTCACCATTTTGGGGGATTGGTATACAAGGTTTCCTCAAACGCGTAATTTCATGAAACCCTCCGCCTCAGATGACATATCCTTTACCTTTGCCGTAGGCTCTTTCTGCGATGACTTACGTCTGATACCCAGGGCCGCGGAGCAAAGGTTCAAAACGGTTCGATGGAGCGGCCATGCGCGGTCTAAAACTTCTCTTTGCCGGCGCGCCGTCCCTTCTCCTGCTCCTCGCTGGTTGCGGAGCCATAAGCGTCCCCGTGGGCGCCAGTGGAGGCTCTTTGCTGATTTACGCAGACAAGGCCACCCTCGATACCACGGCCACCGATCAACTGAGCGCCAGGATGACGTCCGGTAGCTCTACAGGGGTCCATTGGAGCATCGTCAACGGGCAAAACGATGTTGCCCTCGGCCAGGGAACGATCAGCGCAAATGGCGTGTACACACCCCCGCAATTGCTTTCCCGGGACCAGGTGCAAATCCAGGTCGGTGCCACCTCGACCAGCGATCCGGCAGAGACGGCAAATTATCTGCTGACGGTAACTCCCGGCTTCGTACAGGTGCTTACCCCTGAGACCGCCAGCATAGCGCCGGGCGGGACGGTTCAGGTCACGGGAACCATCGCCGAAGTCAATGCCGGGTCGATCCGCTGGTCGTTGTCGACGACGGCGGGGGGCGGGATGGATCATCAGAATGATCCGGGCGACAGCTACGGCGCCATCAGCGACACCAGGTGCTCCCACTCCAGCCGCACCTATACCTCCTGCACGGCCACGTATACCGCTCCGCGCGCTCTCCCCCCAGGCAGCCCTGCCGTGTTTGTGGTTGGGCTCGCCGCTGGAAATCCCCATTCGACGGCGGCGCTTCACATTCTTCTCAACGGCGCAGGCTTCACCAGTTCCGGCCTGCAAAACCAAACCGCCCAGACGGGTTATGTAGAAATGGGCTCCTCCGGTGGCAATGCCAACGACTACGACTCGAGAAGAGACGGCAGCGGCAAAGAGTACGTGAACGACTGCTGCGGCGGCACACTGGGCGCCCTGGTCGCGGACCGGGACAACAATCTATTCATTCTCAGCAACAACCATGTGCTCGCCGAATCCGACCAGGCCCGTGCCGGCGACACGATTGTCCAACCCGCGTTGGTCGATCTGAACTGCAATCCGCAGGCCGGCCGCACAGTCGGGTCGTTGCGCTACGTGGTGCCGATCGAAAGTTCCCAGAGCAACGTCGATGCGGCACTCGCTGCCGCCACCCCCGCCGTCGATGGAACCGGGGCAATTCTGCAATTGGGACCCGCGGTCAACGGCGTCTTGAGCCCTGCGGCGCCGGCGGAGGGCACCGGCGAGACGCTCACCGCCGGTCTGCTCAATCAGCTGCGCGTGGTCAAGAGCGGACGAACCACCGGGTTGACCTGCTCGACCGTAAATACCGTGAATCTGAGCGTGCAGGTGGATTACTACTACGATTGCGCTGAGACCAAACCCTACTACACCAAAACCTACGTGAACCAGATCGGCATGCCCGGGATCAGTTTTGCGGATAGTGGAGATTCAGGGGCACTGGTGCTGGACGCCGCCAACGCGCAGCCGGTCGGACTCTTCTTTGCCAGCGGCGCCGACGACACCAACCACGGATTCAGTGTCGCCAATCCCATTCAGGATGTTCTCCACGAGTTGGCACAGAAGAGCCAGGGTGAGGACCTCCGCATCGCGGGTGGGGCTCCCCATACCATTACCTGCTCCAACTACGATGAGCACACTGCACTGGCTACGCGCAGCGTGAGCTCGTTCGCCATGCTGGCGGCCAAGGCAGCGGCGGAAGCGGCGCCCGCCCAGCTACTGAGGCCCGACAACGGCGTCCTGGGGATCGCGACAGGCAAGAGTCAGGACAGTCCGGGCGAAGGCGCGGTCATCGTGTACGTGGACAGAAACAAGCCCGGCGCCGCGATTCCCAAAGTTGTGAATGGAGTCCGGACGCTGGTGATCCCCACCGATGCCGCCAGCTTGAGCGCCGGCACAGCGCCTGTCAGCCTGCCAGAGTTGGAGGGCATTCATCTGCCTGCCGATGTTCTGCGCGCTGCGAACGCCATACAGCAGCAAATTGCGTCCCAGATGATGGCCGATCCGGCGTTCTTTGGTGTGGGCGTGACCCAGAGCTATGACAATCCTGCGGAAGCAGCCCTTCTGGTGTTAGTAGATCTCACCAAGGCTCCCCGGTCGATGCCTGCCCTGGCTGGTGGCCTTCGGGTACGCTACATGCGTGTCAATCGCCTGCACGTGACTCGATCGAAGCTAGCGCCGGTCTCCCAGGCGCCGCGCTGTGCCCTGCCCTCGAGCCCCGCCCCAAGCCAATAAGATTCGGGCGGTGTTGTGAAAGGTACGGCCTGAAGAGTCTCCCCCGCCACGAACTCGGGCGAGAACTAGACTTCGGGAATTCTCCCTGCCACGAACTCGGGTGCCCCATATCTCGCGTTCTTTGCGAGATGTGGGAAATTCACAGACCTTGACTGTTTGTAACCTTGGGGATCCATGGAAATTCCAAGAGCTAGCGGGAAAATAGCCATGCAATTTCCCACATCTCGCCAAGAACGCGAGATACCCGGATTTCCTGTACGCGATTCCGTCCAGCGCAGCGTGTGCGGCTTTCTCTTAAGGAAAGCCGCAAGAAGGTCGCCAACTGCACAAAGCTCCACAGGAAATCCGGGGTCTGGGGCACCCGAGTCCGTGGCAGGGAGGCTTCCCAAAATCGAGTTCTCTTAGCCCCTGAGGTATTTCCCGCCGGCCCTCACACATTTTGCGCGGCTGCCACCTCGGGAACGGCCGCTGAGTCAATCCCGCTTTCGGGCAGAAACAGCATGAACACCGTACCGGACGGCCTCCCGGAGGCCGCGTCAGCGGGACGGCTCGCTACCCGTACTACCCCGTTATGTTTGGCGATGATCTCGCTGCTCACCCACAGGCCCAGGCCGGTTCCCGTGGTCTCCTTGGTGGTAAAAAAGGGCTCGAAAATCCGCGTCCGCGTGCTTTTCGCCATTCCGCAGCCACTGTCCGCTACGAATACCCGGATGCCGGGTGTGCCATTGGCCCAGCAGCGGGATCGACGGACCGCCAGCGACAAACGTCCACCGTGGCTCATGGCATCGATGGCGTTGCCGATCAGATTCGCGAACAGCTGACGAAGCTCCCCGTAAAAACAATAGAGATCGACATCCGCCCCATTCTTGCGCGACACCTCGATCTGCAGTGCGAGGAGTCGGCCAGTGAATAGCGTGAGCACCGAATCCAATAATTCGGCGATATTGGCCACCACTGGAAGGGTGGTCTGGCGGTAGAAACGCAGCGTCTGCTGCGTCATTTCGGCGACTCGGGCCAATTCCTGCTGCGCCAGGTCCGCATACGCAAGTGCCTGCTTATCGAGCGATGGCTGATGCCGCAGCAAATAGAGAAGATTAGTCACCGATTCCAGGGGATTGTTAATCTCGTGGGCAATGGAAGCCGCCAGGCGACCCGTGGCCGCCAGTTTCTCGGTCTTCCGTAAGGTCTCCTCAGCACGTTTGCGCTCGGTCGTTTCCACCACGATCGCGCCCACCCATCGAACCGCCTCGGAGACAGCTTTCACCGGGTAAACATTAATAAGCCAGCTGCGCACCTGCTCGGCCGATCCGGAAAGAGGCGTGTTCAGCTCGAATTGCACCACTGGCCGGCCGCTCTCAAAAACGCTTTGAATGTAGCCCTGCAACAGCGCAGCGGCTGGGCCAGGCAGCATTTCCGAAATGGTGCGCCCCAGGTGCCGGCCGATGGGTACGTCGTTCATCTGTGCCAGAAACTGGTTCACACGCACGTAGCGGAACTTGCGATCGAAGAAAGCAAATCCGATGGGCGCGTTTTCCAGCATGGAGTCAAGCAGCGCCAGGGTATCGCTGAGCCCGGCTCTTTGCTCCTCGATCGAAGTCACCATCAGATTGAACGCCCGGGTCAGATCCGCGGCTTCGTTGGCCGAGGTAACTTCCAGCGGAAATCCTTCTTTCGTTTGCGGATCACGAATCAACTTCCGGGTCGCTGCCAGCAACGCAGCCAGCGGGCGGGTGATGGAACGGGCAAGGCTGCCGGCAATGATCGCCGTGCCCAAAGCCCCCAGGCTGGCGAAAAGGATGGTGATACGGATGAGCGAGTAAATTTGCTGCCATGCGGCACTCGCATCTTCGTACACCCACGCGAACCCGGTGAGATGGCCGCCCACATGGATCGGCTCCACCGCTTCCCGGGCCCCACCAGGCACCCGAAAAAGCACCGGCCCGGGCGCGTCTGCCAGGTACTTCCTTTCCATGCGTGTCAACGGCTCTTTGCCGCCCATGCCCGGATCGCTGCTGGCGATGACCCGGCCTTCGCCATCTGTAACCATCGCTGCACGAATGCTGGGCGAATTGATGGTAGCGCGAAGAATCGGCTCCAGGTAGCCGATCTGGCCCTGGGTCAGCGACTCCTGACTCTGCAGGGCGAGCAGGTTCACTTCCGATTCGAGCCGCATCCGGGCCCGTTCGTGAATTTCTGAGGCCTGTTCCCGCACCAGCAGCGTAGCGAAGCCGATCACCAGCAGGCCTTCAAAGAGGATAAGACCGGAGATGAGCTGACCTCGAATCGAACGAGGTTTGAGCCAACTCATAAGGCGGCCACCGTCCCTTCAGCGCTCAAGGCGTATCCTATCAAACCAAGCCACAGTAACAGTAACGAACGAAGCAGCGTCAGCCCACCTTGACCGGCGTGCGGCCAGCAAGCTTTGCCTCGATATCCTGTGCAATCTGGCGGCCATGGAAGCGGCCGTTCTCGATGAAAATTTCGTTGGTGCGGGCTCCCGCCACGATCACTCCGGCCAGGTACAGGCCAGCCACATTGCTCTCCAGCGATTGCGGATCGCAGGCCGGGCAGCGGTCCAGCCCTTCCATGCGCACACCCGCGGCCGCTAGAAAATCAAAGTCCGGATGATACCCGGTCAGGGCAAAAACAAAGTCGTTGTCCAGGGTAACGGTACCTTTGGGCGTAAGCAAATCGACCGAATCTTCCCCGATGCGGTCCACCGAGGTCGAAAAGTACGCCGTCACTTCGCCGTTCTTGATGCGGTTGTTGATGTCCGGCAGAATCCAGTATTTGACGTGATGATGCATCGCCTCGCCGCGATGGACCAGGGTCACACGCGCTCCGTGGCGCCATAGATCGAGGGCCGCGATGGCGGCCGAGTTCTTGCCTCCGACAACCAGCACGTTCTGGTCATAGTAGGGGTGCGGGTCGTTGTAATAGTGCAGTACCTTGGGCAGCTTTTCTCCGGGCACTTCAAGGTAGTTGGGCAAGTCGTAGTAACCCGTGGCGAGAATCAGTTTGCGAGCCACGTAAGATCTTTGACGCGCAAACTGGTCGATCGAGGTGACACGAAAATCACCGTCCTCGCCGGTAAGGCTCGATACGGTCTGATATTGGCGCAGTTCCAGCCGGTAATGATCCGCCACCTTGCGGTAGTACTCTAGCGCCTCATTCCGGCTCGGCTTCTGGTTGGGACTGGAAAAGGGCATATCGCCGATCTCCAGCAACTCGGGTGTGGTGAAAAACGTCATTCCCGAGGGATAGTGAAAGAGCGAGTTGCACAGGCAGCCCTTATCGATGACCACCGTGCGCAGGCCGGCGCGCTGGGTCTCGATGGCGCAGGCCAGACCGGTAGGCCCGGCGCCAACGACCAGCACGTCAAAGATTTCTTGCAGCTCCGCCCCGTTCTGCTCCATTTCTATAGCTTAGACGATGCGCGGCGCCGCCGTAGGAGTGCCACAGGAATTGTCCAAAGTGTTTGGCAAGGCTGAACACTGGAACCCATCGCCCCATCTTGGGTGCTTGTAAGAAGGCGAACCGCGCATTCGAGTAGCGGAAGCGCAAACCTCGCACCTTGCGGCATCCGTAACGTGACCGAAGTATCGCGGACGCACGCGGTTCGCAGCGAACGGCCGAACTCGCTATAATCGAACGTTCCCCGGGGCCACTGGGCAGCAGGGGACAACAGTTCAGGAGCCCGGTTCTTATGTCTGATCTCCGCAAAGAAAAAGACTCGCTTGGTTTTGTCGAAGTCCCCGCGAAGGCATATTACGGGGCGCAAACGGCGCGCGCCGTGGAGAATTTTCCCATCTCCGGCATGCGTGCGCATCCACAACTGATACGCGCGCTGGGGATGGTGAAGCGTGCCGCCGCGCAAGCCAATAAGGAACTCGGCCTGGTGGACGGCAAGCGTGCCGACGCCATCATCCAGGCGGCCCAGGAAGTGATCGACGGCAAATGGAATGGCGAGTTTGTGGTCGATGTCTTTCAGGCCGGAGCCGGCGTAAGCCTGCACATGAACACCAACGAGGTGATCGCCAACCGTGCCAACGAAATCCTGGGAGGCAAACTGGGGGAGTATGCCCAGGTACACCCCAACGATCATGTGAACTACGGGCAGTCGACCAACGACGTCTTTCCCACGTCCATGCGCCTCGCTACCCTGCTCGCGCTCGATACGTTCTATCCCGTGCTGGACAAGCTGACCGCCACCTTCGCAGAAAAAGCGCAGGCCTTTCACGGCATCATGAAGTCCGGCCGAACACATATGCAGGACGCGGTCCCAATGCGTCTGGGGCAGGAATTTGCAGCCTATGGCCTGGCCGTGGAGAAGGGACGGCAATTCCTGTTGCTGGCTTCCGCTACCCTGCGCGAGCTGGGCTTAGGCGGCAGTGCGGTCGGCACCGGCATCAACACCCATCCTGACTACCGGGTGAAGGCAGTTGCCCACCTGGCCGCCATTTCCGGGCAAACGCTCGTGCCCGCCCAGGATATGCGTTGGGCTATGCAATCCAATGCCTGCATGGCCGATGTGAGCTCCGCATTGCGCGGGATCGCCCTCGAAACCATCCGCATCTCGAATGACATCCGCCTGCTAAGTTCCGGTCCCAATACGGGCTTCGCGGAGATTTTCCTACCCAGCCTGCAGCCAGGCTCCTCCATCATGCCGGGCAAGATCAATCCCGTCATCCCGGAGTTGGCGGCCATGGTCAGCTTCCAGGTGATTGGCAACGATACCGCCGTGGCCTACGCCGTCCAGGCCGGGCAGCTGGAGCTGAACGTGATGATGCCGACCATGGCGTATAACGTGCTGCAGAGCATTACGATCCTGGGCAGCATGTTGCGCCAGTTTGACCAGCAGTGCGTTCGCGGCATCACTGCGAATGAACAGCGCTGCCAGATGTACGCGCAAAGCACGGTGTCGTTAGCCACCGCCCTCAACCCTTACATCGGCTACGCCAAGGCTGCGGATATTGTGAAGGAGTCTGTCGCCACCGGAAGATCGATCATTGACATCGCCCGCGAGCGCAAGCAACTAACCGAAGAAGAGATTGCCGAGATCCTGGACCCGGTCAGGATGACCGAGCCGCAGTATCCCCTGGAAGTCGCAAAAGAGAGAGACAAAGCCGTCACCGCCTGAAGAACTCTTCATGCCAAGGAAAGTAGGTTTGTCATCCCGACCGGAGCGTAGCGAAGGGACCTGGTGTTCTGTACGCCACTAGCAGATGCCAATAACAGTCACCACCGTACAATTTGTCATCCCGACCGGAGCGTACCCGATTTCCTGCCACGCAGCCCTCACCAGCGTCCACGTGTGCGGCTTTCGTTAAGGAAAGCCGCATGAAGTTCGCCAACGCCACCAATATCAACAGGAAATCCGGGGTAGCGAAGTGGAGGGACCTGCGGTGCGCCCTACCCCCTAACAACTCTCCCCCCAGCGCCAACCCTTACTGCCGCCCAAATCGGTACACAATGCCGGTAGTGAAACCCAGGTTCTTCACCTGCGTCGTGCTGCCAAAGGTCGACAACCAATACGCCGGCTGGATACGAAAAGCGAGCCCCGGGCTCAGGTTATAGTCGATCGGCACACCCGCCGCGACGCTCAGGCTGGTGCCGCTGCTCCAAAGTCCAACCAGCTGACCGGGAAACGCGGCGCCATTGGCATTGAAGTCACCCTTGGACGCTCCTACCAGAACCTGCGCCCCGATGCCCCAATGCTCCCGTCGTACCAGGCGATATTGCGGCCCCGCCATGAAGGTGTATTGGCTAATGCTGGGTTTGAAGATGTTGTACACGTTGGGCGTAATAAAAGCCGTTCCGTAGTAGCCGCGCACGTCGGCGGTGATCCCCAGCCGTCCCCAGAGATAATCCGTCACTCCCCCATTCCACGTCGATTCGTTGATGTGCTGCAGCGAGCCACCCGGGCGAAAGCGGGTGTAGCCACCGCCTCCGTAGACCTCGAACTTGTGGCTATAGGTGTCCTGAACCACCCGTTGTTTTCGCTGCTCGCGGCGCGCATGGATTCTCGCCTGGGCCTGTTGTGCCAAGCGAATCTGATTTTGTTGCGGATTCTCCGGTTCGCTCTGAACCTGGGGGGACGCTGCCGCTGGGGGTGACGCTGAGGCTGGCACTTGGGCTGGGGAATCACTGCCGGGGGGATTCTGCGCTAGGAGCCCTGGTACCGCGAGAATAATTAAAAAAAGAAGCGGATACACGTGGCATCCCAAACGCTTGCTCTGATACATGAACCTGAAAGCCTCCACAACCTGCCGCCGTCTGGCGAGAAAATGCTTTTGATGTCCTGGTTAGTATTAGAGCATTTCTCCGCTTGCTATATCCTGCTCCAGGGCGGCGAGTGCAGCTTTTCTTGCTTCCACGGCTCCGCAGAGCTACTTTTCACCCGCTTGGCTGGGCGGAAAATGAGAGGCGAAATAAATGAAATTCCTTGTTGGGCTGGTGATCGGCCTGCTGGTTGTCCCTGTTTGCATCGCGGCCTATCTCCAATTCGGCAGTCTGCCGGTTGCCACCAGTGACTCGCCTTTCCCTTTCGAAGAGCGGATTGTCCATCTTCCGCTGCACGCGCGCATTGACCGCGAGCTGGTGAAAACGCCTCCCGTCGAAGCCAGCTCCACGAACCTGGAGATTGGCGCCCACATCTATCGCCAGCAATGCGCCGCCTGCCACGGCCTCTACGGGCGTCCGGCCAGCTTCGCCAAGTACATGTTCCCTGATGCGCCTCAACTCTGGGAACCGCACGGGAACGGTGTGGTCGGCGTCAGCGACGATCCCCCGGGAGAGACCTATTGGAAGGTCGCCAACGGTATTCGCCTTTCCGGAATGCCCGCTTTCAACAAAGTCCTCAACCAGACCGAGATGTGGCAGGTCTCTCAGCTGCTGGCGCACGCGGACAAGCCGCTTCCTGAGGGCGTATTGACCCTATTGAAACAGCCAATCGATTTCGACCCCGCAACCCAGCACTAGCTTTGTTGTATCAGGGGCGAAAAGGGTCCGGGCTTCAGAGTGTGCGTGAGTACGGGCTGAACAGCCCCTGAGTGAGAACTCGAGCAGCCGCCGATCTGGCCGGGTGCCCCTCCTCGTTGCCACGGCAGGCAAGCCGCTTTCAAGCCCCCGACTTGACACCGCGCCCTATTACTTACACAATGTGCTTGTAATCAACTTAGCTCGGGGCGCGACGTCCGCGGTGGAGCAAACAGTGAGAAACATCGACAGGCGCCTGGATTCCCAATTGGGCTCCGAGCGACCGCATGGAGAAGGCCAACGGCCAAGGGGATGAGTCATTGGCAAACCGTCTAGTGTTGCTGGTAAATGGCGCGCAGCACGAAGTGTCGTCCGCGCCGGAAACACCCCTGCTGTACGTGCTGCGCAATGAACTGAGTTTGTCTGGCCCCCGTTTCGGCTGCGGCCTCGCGCAATGCGGCGCCTGCGCCGTTCTGGTTGAAGGAGCGGAGGTGCGGTCATGCATCACTCCAATTTCCGCCGTTGCAGAAAAGCACGTGACCACGATCGAAGGTTTGCCGCAAATCTGGGCCACGCAAAAGGGCTTAAGCGCAACGGATGCCGCAACCACGCTGCATCCCGTGCAGCAGGCCTGGATTGATGAGCAGGTGCCACAGTGCGGCTACTGCCAGAGTGGGATGATGATTGCCGCCGTCGATCTGCTTTCCAAAAATCCGAACCCGACCCTCTCCCAGATCAAAGACGCCTACACCAACAAGCCGCCATCGCCGCATCTCTGCCGTTGCGGCACGTACGCCGCCATCATCGATGCGGTACAGCGTGCCGCTCAGACCATGAAAGCCTGAGAGGGAGCACCTCCGATGCCCACGAAAGAAGACTCCGTCACCGCCGTAACGATGCCGGCCCTCACACGAAGAGGCTTCGTAAAGCTTGGCGGGGTGCTCATGGTGTCGTTTGCATTTCCAGCACGGTCTGCCGGCGCAGCCGAGCTGCCCCCTCCACCCTCGTACAGCATGCTGACGTCATGGCTTGAAATTCGTCAGGACAACACGATCCTCGTGCGCACGGGGCGCACCGAAATCGGCACCGGCATGAGCGCGTTCTACTCCCAGGTCATTGCCGAGGAACTGAACGTTCGACCAGAAGCCATTACGCTGCTCATGGGCGACACCGACAAAACACCCGACGGGGGCTACTCCGCCGGTTTCCGTAACGGAGCAGCCAACCTGCGCAAAGTGGGTGCCTACACTTATCAGGCCCTGTTGGGGCTGGCCGCCCGGCAGCTCCACCTGCCCATCTCTGCTCTGACTGTGGAGAGCGGCATCGTGTCGGGCGGCGGCAAGCGCCTCACCTACGGAGAACTCGTTCTTGATCGGCATTTCGATTTGAAGATACCGATCTCGGGCACGCCGGCCCGCGTCGATGCAGCATCCTGGAGCGGCATCGAAGGGCTCGACGGCTTCGTAGTGCTAGGCGACCCTCCCCTAAAGCCCATGAGCCAGTACAAAGTTGTGGGTACATCGCATCCCATGCCCGGAACCCCGGACAAAGTTACCGGAAAAACGCAATGGACCTGCGATGTGAACTTGCCGGGTATGCTGCACGCCCGCATGGTGCGGCCCGCGACCCCGGGGTCGACCTTGATTTCCGTCGGCCCGCTCGACCAGGCGCGGTTTCCGGCTGCGCAAGTCATACGCAAAAACAACCTGGTCGCCGTTCTCTCTCCTAATGAATGGGAGGCGATCAGCGCGGCGCGCGCTGTCGCCTCCGGCACCAAATGGACAGAATGGTCCGGCTTGCCCGGCAGCGAGCAACTTACCCAAACCTTGCGCGCCCATAAGTGGGGCAAGCCGGATGACAGCCGGGGCAACGCAACCGAGGTGTCCACGGCGCTCGCGCGCGCGTCGAGAACATTGTCCGCAACGTATGAGCAACCATGCATCAGACATGCTCCGATCGGTCCCTTTATGGCAGTTGCCGATGTGCGCAGTGACGGCGCCGTCACCGTGTGGACGCATTCCGCAAACTCGCAAGGCTTGCGCGCGCAAATCGCCCACACGCTGAGCCTGCCGATAGAAAAGGTCGTTGTCCGCTGGCGGGAACACGCCGGGCAATTCGGGCGCACCACCTTTGGCGGCGACGGAGCAGAAGCCGATGCCGCCATCCTTTCTCAACTGACGGGCAAGCCGGTACGCGTGCAATGGACATTGCAGGAGGACCTGGCGTGGTCTTCGCTGTCGCCCGGCTGGGTAGAAGACATCAAGGTTGCGGTCGACGCAGACGGCCGCTTGACTACTC
>Ga0182015_10003084_pt1 | contig 19098 bp, 21 predicted proteins | sample 712P3MmetaG_FD_120478 | JGI IMG/M metagenome (GOLD analysis project Ga0182015, IMG submission 120478) | Permafrost microbial communities from Stordalen Mire, Sweden - 712P3M metaG | ecosystem: Environmental > Terrestrial > Soil > Wetlands > Permafrost | place: Sweden: Stordalen | collected...
CCCGCGTCGGCCCGAAGGGCGCGCAACAGTCCTTCGGCCTTGGCGCGGGTTTCCGCGAGCTCATGTGACGGATCGGAATCGGCGACGATTCCGGCTCCGGCTCGAAAGCTCAAAGCATGGCCGTGAGAGGTGATCGTGCGAATCAGGATGTTGAGGTCGCAGCTGCCGTCGCGATTGATGTACCCGATCGCACCCGTGTAGGCACCGCGTCCCGTTCCCTCGAGCTCGGCGATGATCTCCATGCAACGAACCTTGGGACACCCGGTGATGGTGCCGCCCGGGAACATGGCTCGGATGATTTGTACCGGCGACGCCGCATCGAGCTTGAGGCCGCTCACATTGGAGACGATGTGATGGACGTGCGCGTAACTCTCGACGGTCATGTATTCATCGACCCTGACGGAGCCGCCCACGCAGATCCGGCCGAGATCGTTGCGCTCGAGATCGATGAGCATGACGTGCTCCGCCCGCTCCTTTTCGTTACCGAGCAGCGATTCGATCAACGCGGCGTCACGCGCGGGCGATGCGTCGCGGGGCCGCGTACCGGCGATCGGCCGGGTGGACACGATACCCCCGTGGACCGAGACCAGACGCTCGGGCGAGGAGCTGATCACCGAGAAGTCCCCATCCCGCAGGAGGGCCGCGAATGGACTGGGATTCGCCGAGCGAAGCGCCCGGTAAAGCGCTGCCGGATCCACTGGCGCCGCGGAGTGCCCGCGCCAGACTCTCGACAGATTCGCCTGGTACACGTCGCCGGCAGCGATATAATCGAGCGCGCAGCGCACGGAAGCGATGAATCGATCCGGATCCTCCTCCTCGAGTTGCACTTCCGTCATCCCGCCGGCGGGCAGATCCCCGCACCGTTGCACATCCTCGGCAAAGCGCTCGAGCAGATGATCGGAACCCGGCTCCGCGGTGACCCAAGCCCGGCCGCTGCGGCGGTCGCGGATCCAGGCGGCGGGCGTGCGGATCGCGAGCGCCGACACGGGATCCGCGCTCGGCGGCAGCGACAGCGATCGCTCGATTTCCCGGGCGATCTCATACGAGAGGTATACCAGCCAGCCGCCGGTGAACGGCAACTGCGCAGCCTCCGCGGGGAGGCGCAAGCTATGCCACCAGAGATCGAGCGCTTCCAGAAACCCGGCGGCGCTCCTTGCATGCGGGCCCGACATCCGGCCGTCGCTGCTTTGGCGCAACACCTCGCCGCTCGATATCGGGAGCACATCGAAGCGGCCGCCGACGGTCGCGGGGCCGATGGGCGCGCTGCTCTCGAGTAGTCCCGGATAGCGTTCGGGATGCTTCGAGACTAGCCCTAAGGGCTCAAATTCGGCGGAAAATGAGCGAACCGTTGGTGCCACCGAAGCCAAACGAGTTGGACAACGCGGTGTCGATCTTCATCTGCCGCGCTTCCTTGGGCACGTAGTCGAGATCGCACCCCTCGCCCGGCTGATCCAAATTGATGGTCGGGGGCGCCACCTGATCGCGCAGCGCGAGCACCGAGAATATGGCCTCCACGGCGCCGGCCGCCCCGAGTAAATGCCCGGTCATGGATTTCGTCGAGCTCACCGCGAGCTGCTTGGCAGCGGTGCCGAAGGCCCGGTGGATCGCCGTGGTTTCCGCCCGGTCGCCGAGCTCCGTGGAGGTCGCGTGGGCGTTGACGTATTGAACCTGATCGGGATTGAGCTTGGCGTCGGCGAGCGCGTTGCTCATGGATTTGCGCGCTCCCTCGCCGTCCTCGGGCGGCGCGGTGACGTGAAACGCATCGCCGCTCATTCCAAAGCCGATGATCTCCGCGTAGATCTTCGCGCCGCGGGCCTTGGCATACTCGTATTCCTCGAGCATCATGGCGCCCGCGCCATCGCCCATCACGAAGCCGTCGCGATCCTTGTCCCAGGGACGGCTCGCCGCCTGGGGATCCGAATTGCGCTGGGACAGCGCCTTGGCCTGCGCAAACCCGCTCATGCCCGTCGCGCACGTGGCCATCTCGGAGCCGCCGGCCAGCATGGCGTCCGCGTCACCGAACTGGATCAATCTGAGCGCCATCCCGATGGCATGCGTCGAGGTGGTACAGGCGGTCGCTATCGCGAGATTCGGACCGGTCAGGTTGAAGGCGATCGACAAATGACCGCTCACCAGATTGATGATGCTCGCGGGAATGAAGAACGGGGACACCTTCTTCGGCGAATGAGTCTCGAGATACTTGTCATAGGTGACCTCGATGGACTCGAGGCCGCCCATCCCGGAGCCCATCAGCACGCCGACGCGCTCCGAATTGGCTCCGGTGACCACCAACCCGGAGTCGCGCATCGCCTGCATGCCGGCCACCACCCCGTATTGCATGAAGGCGTCCATACGCCGCGCATCCTTGGGGGTGATGTACGGTTCCAGATCCAGATTGCGGATCTCGCCGCCGAAGTGCGTGGGAAAATTGGCCACCTCGAATCGGGTGATCGGCCCGATGCCGCTGCGGCCGCCGACGATGGCGCCCCACGCAGCACCGATGTCGTTGCCGACCGGAGAGACGATGCCCAGACCCGTAATCACGACCCGTCGTTTGCTCAACGGCAACTCCTCGGCGCTAGCGAGCGTCAGGCCTTGCCTTTGTGCGAATTGATGTAATCGATGGCCTGCTGAACCGTGGTGATCTTTTCCGCATCCTCGTCGGGAATTTCGGTTTCGAATTCCTCTTCGAGGGCCATCACCAGCTCAACCGTATCCAGCGAGTCCGCGCCGAGGTCGTCGACGAACGAGGCGTCATTGGTGACTTCTTCTTCCTTCACGCCCAATTGTTCGGCCACGATCTTCTTAACTTGCTGCTCAACAGTACTCATCGTTATGGTGTCCTTTCGGGAAAGCCCCTTTTCGGGAAAATATTAAACACATGCCGCCTTTCTTCAGGGCCCGCGGCCAGCCTTTTGTCGGCAGGGCGCGTATTTTATGTGAACGCAACGGCGGCGGCTACCATGGCCCCTCAATTGGCCGGCGGGCGCCATTGCGCTCCTTGACAAACGCCGGCGGTTGGTATGGCGCGCGCGGCACCGGCCACGGCGACCCGCCTTCAGGCCATATACATTCCGCCATTCACGTGCAGCGTCTCTCCCGTGATGTAGCCGGCCTCGGCCGAGGCCAGGAATGCCGCCGCCGCCGCGATATCGGCCGGCAGGCCAAGGCGCCCGAGAGGTATCTGGGAGCCGAGACCGGCACGCTGCGCCTCATTTAGCGCACGCGTCATATCCGTGTCGATGAAGCCGGGGGCGATGACGTTCGCGGTGATATTGCGCGACCCCACCTCGCGGGCCAGCGACTTGGTGAACGCTATCATCCCGGCCTTGGAGGCCGCGTAGTTGGCCTGGCCCGGATTGCCGGTCGCGCCCACGATGGAGGCGATGCTGATGATGCGGCCTTTGCGCGCTTTCATCATGCCGCGCAGCACCGCCTTGGACAGGCGAAAGACCGAGGCGAGGTTGGTCTCCATGACCGAATCCCAGTCCTCCTGCTTCATGCGCAGAAGCAGCATGTCGCGCGTGATGCCGGCATTGTTGCAAAGAATCGAGACGGCGCCCTCCTTGGCTTCGATATCCGCGATCAACGCGTCGATCGACTCCTGGCTCGTCACCTCGAGCACGGCGCCGCGGCCGCCATGAGCCTGCAAGGCCTCCGAGATCCGCGCTGCGCCGTCCGGCGTCGTGGCGGTACCGATGACGCTGGCGCCATCGGCGCCCAGGCGCGCGGCGATCGCCGCCCCGATTCCGCGTGAGGCCCCCGTCACCAGCGCGACTTCTCCCTTCAGCATATGGCTCCGCTCCCCCTCAGGTCTTCGTTTCCGCCAGTGCGTCGTCGAGCGATTGCGGATCCTCGAGCGCCAGCATCTTCAGGTCGCGATTCTTGTCGACGCGCCTATTCAGCGAGGTCAGCACCTTGCCCGGGCCGCATTCGACGAGGTGGGTCGCGCCGGCCGCAATCATGGTTCGCACGGTGGCGGCCCAATAGACCGGAGTATGAAGCTGTTTGACCACGGCAGCGCGAATATCGGCCGGCGCGTGGCGGGCCTTCACATCGACGCCGTAGACCGCAATGCCCGCCGGCGGTGCTACGGCGACGGCATCGAGGCGCTCGCGCAGCCGGTCCGCCGCGTGCGCCATCAGGGAGCTATGCGCGGGTACGCTGATCGGCAGCGGCAGCGCGCGCCGTGCGCCGCGGGCGTTCGCTGCTTCGATGGCGCGCGCCACGGCCGACGCCGTGCCGGCAATCACCACCTGGCCGGGCGCGTTGAAATTCACCGCTTCCACCACCTCACCTTGCGCAGCCTCGGCGCACGCGGCTTCGACGTCGGTATCCTCCAACCCGAGGATGGCCGCCATGGCTCCCTCGCCTGTGGGCACGGCGGCCTGCATGGCCTGGGCGCGGAATTTAACGAGATCGACGGCTGCCTTGAAGTCGAAGCAGCCCGCGGCCGTGAGCGCGCTGAATTCGCCCAGACTGTGCCCGGCCATGAGCGCAGGAACGGCGCCACCGCGCTCGCGCCATAGCCGATAGGTTGCGACACCGGCGGTCAACATCAGGGGCTGGGTGCACTCGGTGGCATTCAATGCCTCGGCCGGGCCTTGCTGGGCACGGTTCCACAAATCGTACCCGAGCACTTCCGAAGCTTCCGCGAAAGTCGCTTGGACGATCGGGGAGAGCTGCCCCAGGGCCGCCATCATGCCGACGGATTGCGAGCCTTGGCCCGGGAATACAAACGCTAGCGACATGTTCAATCGGTCCTTTCGGCGCGAGAATGGAGGCGGATTATAGCCAGGCGCCAGGAGAGTGCAGCCCCGATCAGAAATCCGCACGCGGCGCCGTACAGATGAGCATCCACAACCACCGACGGCGGTTCGTGACCGCCCAACTGCTCGTAGGTCAGTTTGGCGACGAGACAAAAGCAGAGGAGCCAGCGGTCCCACTCCCCTGCCAGAAGATGGCGCGCCACGCCGGCGGCCATGATGGAATGCAGGATTCCCGAGGCGCCCACGTACCAGGTCACGCGCGGACTCAGCCACCAAAGCCCGCAGCTGATCGCGAGCGCTCCCGTACACACGATCACGCACCACTCCTCCGGATCGTAGTCCTGCGCGAACAGCGCCCACATCAGCACCAGACCGAGCTCGTTCAACAAGAGATGATGCAGGTCCAGATGCACCATGTGGGCCGTAAGCAACCGCCACCACCCGCCGGCCGCAATGGCCCCGCGGTCATAGCGCAACATGGCATTGACACTGTCGCCAAGACCCCACACGAGGTCGAGGCACAGTATGATGACCAGCAGCCAAACCCACCGGCCGCGATCCCATTGCAATGCGCGGGCGATTTGTGCGGGCCGAGTCGCACCTTCACCCGGCATCGTTGTCTCCTATTTTGGTATCATTCCGGGAATGTCCGAGGTCACTATGCATATGCGCCAACGCGGTTTTACTCTCATCGAGATCATGGTCGTGGTCGTCATTCTCGCAGTGCTGGGCGCACTCGTGGTGCCAAAGATTCTGGAGAACGTCGATAAGGCGCGCGTCACCCGTGCTGCGAGCGATATCCGCGCGATTCAGACAGCGCTCGACCTCTACCGGCTGGATAATTTCAAATACCCGACCACCGAACAAGGCATGCAGGCCCTGGTGACCCAGCCTTCGGACCCTACCATCACCAATTACCGATCGGGCGGCTATTTGCCCTCGCTCCCCAAGGATCCGTGGAACAACCTCTATCAATACGCGAGTCCCGGTGCCAACGGGCGTGACTACGACATCATCAGCTATGGACGCGACGGCAAGCCCGGCGGCGAGGGCTACGACGCGGATATCAGCAACTCGACGCTCGACCAGCGGTAGCATCCCCATCGCGGTGCCGGGCGCCACGCGCCACCGGGGATTCACTCTCGTCGAAATTCTGGTGGTGGTCGTGATCATGGCCATCGTGATCTCGCTGGCGATCCTGTCGATCGGTGTCACCGGACGCGACTCCCAGCTCGACGAGGAAACGAGGCGGATCGAGGGCTTGATCGACATCCTGCATGAACGCGCGCTGCTCGAGGGTCGGGATTTCGGGCTGCGCATCCAACCGACGGCCTACGAATTCACGGTCTACGACCCGACCCGCGATCGATGGCTCAGCTTGAACGACGAGAATGAGTTCCGTCATCGAGAGCTGCCCAAGGGAGTGAGCTTTCAGCTGGAACTCGACTCGGTCGCCGTGGTGTTGAAGCCGCCCGACACGAATCTGAGCGATGGGGCGCCTCCGCCTCCGCAGGTCGCCATCGCCGCTAGCGGCGAAGGGACGCCGTTTCGCCTCACCTTGCTTCGAGAAGCGACGCAGGCGCGAGCGGCGGTCGACGGCGACGCCTTCGGCAAGACCAGCCACGAGAGTTCCGATCACCCGCCGGAAAAACGCTCGTGAAACATCGGCCGGATGGGGGATTCACACTGGTCGAGGTGCTGGTGGCGCTGGTGGTCGTGGCGCTCGGTCTCTCGGCGCTCATGGTCGCCGTATCGGGCACGGCGCGCACCAGCGGATACTTACGGGATAAGACGCTCGCCCAATGGATCGCCCTCAATCGCCTCGCCGAAGTGAGGCTGACCGTCAACAAGGTGGCCCAAAGCAGCAGCAGCACGAATGGCGACAGCTCAGAGGTGCAATTCGCGAGCCGAACCTGGCACTACGACACGAGGTATTACGACACGCAATTCCAGAGCACCAAGCGAATCGTCGTGCGCGTCTGGGCGGGTGATGCGAAAACCAAGGGCAATCCGTTGGCGGAGGCTACGGGCTTTTTCGGCACTGGACTCAGCGTCCCCGGCAATTCGAACGCGCTCGACTGGACTCAAGGCACGACCGTCGCCTCGGCGAACTGCCAAGCGGCCGGCGGTGCGAACGGCGTCGTTACCAGCGGCACCAGCGGCACCACAACCTCCGGGGTCGCCGGCACCAATTGCAATTCCACTATGAATTCCAATGGCATGATCATCCAGCCCGGCAACATACCTTCTGCCCCGGCCCCCACGCCGATCTCCACGCCATGAGAATGGCTCCCTCGTCCCGTCGCGCGAAAGGCTTCACCCTCATCGAGATTCTGGTCGCGCTCTTGATCTTAGGGATCATGACCGGGCTCGGGTACGAGACCTATCGCGCCGCCCGCATCTCCGCGGAGCGCACCGAGGAGGCTCTCAAGCGCTCGCGAGAAATCGAGTTCGGCATGCGCATGCTGGTCATGGATTTCGCGCAAATGGTGCCGCGGCCGGTCCGCGACCCGCTCGGCCAGACGCGCATCCCTGCGCTGCACGGGTTCTCGGGCAACGGCACCAGCGCGGGCGGCTCGAATTCGCTGTTCGGCAGCACAGCTCCGCTCGGTGCCGGCAGCACCATGCATTTCAACTCCGACCCGGGCTTTCAATCGAGCTTCTCCGATTCGAGCTCCAACACCATCGCATTGGCGGAACTCACGCGTGCCGGATGGTCGAATACGGCGGGACAGCAGCGCGGCACCCTGCAGCGTGTGTCTTACGCCCTGGTGAACGACGTCCTGAAGCGCAGCTATACCACCGCGCTCGATACCGTTCAGGGCACCAAACCGCTGGTTCAGGATCTTTTTGGCGGCGTCAAGACCGTGCAGTTTCGCTACCTCGATGGCAATCAAGCCTGGCAGAGCCAGTGGCCGCCGGCGAGTTTATCCTCCTCCTCCGACACCTTATGGACGCGGCCCGTAGCCGTCGAGGTCACCATCGAATTCAAGGACTGGGGTACGGTGCGCCGTCTGATCGAGGTGGCCGGATGAAACGCCGTCCCCGAGAGTTCGCAGGCCGTGCGCGCCAGCGCGGGGTGGCGCTCATCATTGCGCTGATCCTGGTGTCGCTCGCCACTCTTCTCGCCGTCAAATTGAGTTTCGACGGATGGCTCGAGCGGCGGCGCACCATCGGCATCATTGCGACCGAGCAGGCCTATCTGTTCGGCACCGGCGCGGAGGCCCTCGCGGCGGATGCCCTGAATCAGATCGGGCAAAGCGGAGCCGCCTCTTCGACCACGGGCAGCAGCCCGACCTCCGGCACGACTGTGGTGCAGCCCGGTCAGAGCGCGCAGCAAGTCAACCTGACTCAGCCCTGGGCGCAGCCCACCCAGCCGTTGCCCATCACCTCGCCCGATAACCCGGAGGGCGAGCCGATCGGCATCTTGCAGGCCGCCCTACAAGACCAGCAAGGCCGGTTTAACTTGAACAATCTCGCCCACATGGTCATGGGGCAGAACAACCAGCCCGGCGAGGATCCGGTGCCGCTCGCGCAGTTTCAGCGGCTGTTGACGTTGGTCGGCCTCGAGCCCAAATGGGCCGGCATTGCGCGCGACTGGATCGATGCGGACGATCAGGCGGGTCAGCCGGATGGCGCGGAGGACAGCGTCTACACCATGCAGAACCCGCCGTACCGGACCGGCAACTGGCCGATGATGAGTCCGGCGGAGCTCATGAACCTGCCGGGCTTCGGCGCGGATCGCTACCGCAAGATCGCTCCGTACGTCACCGCCCTGCCCACGGCCACCGCCAAGATCAACGTCTGCACGGCGCCGGCCTTCGTGCTCGAAAGTCTCGCCGACAGCCTGAGCGGCGAGTATTCCGATGAAGTGCTGGCCAACGGCCGCAAGAGCGGCTGTTTTCCGGATGTGTCGACATTGAACGCGGTGATGGGGAAGAATGCGCAACAAATCGCGACTCAGATCGGGGACACGAGCCAGTTTTTCCGCCTCACTACCCGGGTCACGCTTGGCACTACGGAGTTCACCTTGTACAGTCTTTTGTATCGAGGCCCGGGCGGCAAGGTGACGCCGCTGGTGCGCTCATTCGGAACCCTTTAAACGACATGCCTCAAACGCTGCTTTTACGCTTACCCGCCCCCGGCCAGGACGAGACCGAGTGGCTGAGCATCGACGAGGCCGGTTCTGCCATCACGGCGAAGCAGCGCGGGCCCTTGAGCCTCGCGGCGGTGCTCGCGCGCACGGCGAAGGTCATCGCGCTCGCGCCGGCCACGCAGATTCTTCTGGCCGAGCCGGAGCTGCCGCCTGGCAGCGGCGCGAGGCTTGCCCGGGCGGTCCCGTTTGCCTTGGAGGAGCAGCTCACCGAGGACATCGATCAGCTGTGCTTCGCCCTCGGACACCGACGGTCGAACGGCCGGACACCGGTCGCGGTGGTGTCACGCAGCGTGCTCCAAGGATGGCTCCAGGAGCTCGGCGCAGCGGGCATCCAACCGGCCGCCATCTATACCGACATTTCGCTGGTCCCCGACAATCCGGGACAGACCATCCTTTGGCTGGATAAGTCCCGCTTGGCCGTACGCCGCCCGGGCGCGCTGCCTTTCGGCGTAGAGCTCACGCCGGTCGCCGAGGCGCTGGTGGTCGCCGGGGTCATCCCGGATCCGCTCGCCGAGCCTGCCGAGGGGGCCGAGGAGCCCCAGCCGCTCGAGAGCGCCGTTCTCTACGTCACTCGGGAGGACTGGGCGCGCGTACAGGGTGAGTTCGAGGCCCTCGCCGGCCAATTCGCCTCCCTCAAGGTTCAAATCCTCACCGAGGGACCATTGCCCTGGCTCTCGAGGAATCTCGGCGCCGCCGATGCCGTCAATCTCCTGCAAGGTGAATTTGCCGTCACCACCGACTATGGCGCCCGCTGGCATCGCTGGCGCACCGCCGCCATGCTGGCGGCCGGGTTGCTGGTTGCCCATGTCGCCGCCGCGGCGCTGAAGATTCACCAGGCGAATCATGAAACCAAGGCATTGGACGGCGAGATCGCGCAGGTTTTCTCCCAGGCGATGCCCAGTGAGACGCTGCAGAATCCCCGGCGCCAGATGGAATCGCGCCTCGATCGCATTCGGCATTCCGGGCCCGGGCCGCAGTACTTCCTTCGAACGCTGGAAGCGCTCAGCGGCGCGGTGTCCGCCACTCCGAAGACCGCCATCGATACCCTGAGCTATCGTGAGGAATCGCTCGACATGAAGGTGTCGGCACCGAGCCTCGCGGCGCTGTCCCAGCTGTCGCAGCTGGTCGCCAAACAAGGCCTGCAGGCTGAAATTCAGTCCTCGAAACCGGTCGACACGGGCGTCGAGGCTCAAATGCAAGTCCGTGCCCCGGGCGCCAAGGCACATCGATGAATCCCTATATCCTGAGACTGAAGAGTTGGTACACGAGCCTTCAGGAGCGGGAGCGGCGCATGGTGCTCGTGGGGTCCGTGGCGCTCGCCGTATTGATCCTGGTGGGAGGAGTCCTGTTGCCGCTGCAATCCGCCGTGTCGTCGGCCGAGAAGCGCTCCGCGACCCGGCGCGAGGATTTGGCGTGGATGCACGCGAACGCCCCGGAGCTTGCCTCGTCGGGCGCGACGCTGTTCAACGACACCGGTGAAGCGCCCGTGGTGGTCGTGGATCGAGTCGGCCGGGAGGCGGGACTCGGTCCCGCGCTGCGCGGCACGCAGCCGAACGGCACGGGAGTTCGGGTGCAGCTCGAGGCGGCGCCGTTCGATACGCTGGTCACGTGGATCGCGACCCTCGACCAGCGCTACGGCCTGTCGATCGATTCGATCACCGTCGACCGAGCCGCCCGTCCCGGAGTGGTGAATGCCAATATCACCTTCGCCGCGACGCGGCGCTAAGGCGCAACCGCCGGCCGCGCGGCCGGATCCACCCCGCTCTCTTAGGCTTAGGCTCGCCTTGATCGGGGTACTGGCGGTGGTCGCCATCGGTTTATGCGTGTTGCCCGCTTCCCTGATCACGCACGTGCTTCCACCGATGGTGCAGGCGGAGGATTTCTCGGGAAGCATCTGGCACGGCTCGGCCGGCCGCATTACCGCCAATGGCCGCCCGGCGGGCGCGATCGAATGGCACGTTCACCCGCTGGCACTGATGGGGATGCACGTCGCGACGGATCTTCATTGGGTGAAGGGCGGGTTCGTGCTGGACGGTTCCGCCGACATCACACGCACGCGTCTTGCAGCATCGAGCATTACCGGCGGCGGTCCGCTCGAGGACCTCAGGGACTTCGGCCTCGGCGCAGGCTGGCGCGGCAGCGCCGGCGTGCGCATCGCCGAGCTCACCATGGATCTATCGCCGCGAGGCGCCGTCCCCACATCGGCCATCGGAGACATCACCGCAACCGACATATCGTCGCCGCAAGTCGCTTCGGGAGCGAATCTCGGGAGTTACGATCTTCGCTTCAACGATCCCGCGTCGGCCTTAGGCTCCGACATGAGCGCCGCGCTGAACGATACCGGCGGACCGCTCGCCGTGAATGCCACCATCCAGCTCTCGATGAAGGCGCGGACCGGACTTTTCTCGGGCACCGTGAAGGAGCGGCCGGACGCGCCGCCGGGGCTGCGGAGTCAGCTGGACAATCTGGCGCAGCTCCACGCCAGAGATGCGCAGGGACGGCTTCCGCTAGATTTGGAATTCACGTTTTGATGAATGTGAAGCCGGTCACTCTTTTGCCTTACCGTACGTTTATCGTTATATCTCCTGCCCCAAACGAGGTTCGCCGAATGCTGTTGCTCGCCGCCATTGCGCATCTGATTCCCTTCCGTGCGCTCAAGCCCGATCAAGGCCCGAACTACCTCCACCCGCTTTTGGGACATGCAGGTTTGACCGTCATAGCGTTGGTTTACGTACTTATCGTCATGTGGCAGAACTGAGCAGGAGGCCCCTGCCGGCGTTTTAGGCGCCCACTAACTCTATATCGCAGAGTACTTGACGATACAGCATCAACGCCTTAAATTCGCCGCTTCCCCAGGAAAATCGCGTGGCCCATGCAGTCCGAGATTCCCATCCAGATAGAGACCCGCGCCCTCGGCACCCTCGCGTATATCCGCCGATCCATCGAGACCTCCGGTTCCCTGGCGGTGCCGGGAATGGCCGGGGTCGTCATGGGAAGCATCGGCCTCCTCGCCGCGCTGGCTGCATCCACCACCCAGCTCGCACCGCGCTGGCCGTCGATCTGGATGCTCGCCGGCGCCACGGCGTTCCTGGTCGGCGGAGCGCTCATGGCGCGAGAAACTGCACTCTCCGGGCATGCCCGTTATCTCGGGCCGGTGCGCAAGTTTTTGCTTTGCTTGTTCCCCACCCTCTTCGCCGGCGCCGTGCTCACCGCCGTACTGTGGCATGCCGGCCTGGTCAACCTGCTGCCCGGCACGTGGCTGCTGTTGTACGGTTGCGCGGTTCTCTCGGCTAGCACGGTGACCATCCCGAGCACGATGCGGCTCATCGCGATCATGGGAGCTCTTTTCGTGGTATTGGGCTCGCTCGCCTTCGTGTTGCCCGCACAGACGCACACACTGATTTTGGGCATCGGCTTCGGGGCGCTGCACATCGTGTTCGGCATTCTCGTAGGACACCGGGGCCATGCCGACTAGAACCGCGACCGCTAAACGCCCCGATGCCCACGGAGCCGTCTCCGCCAAAAGCCCCTCGAGACCGGTGCCCGTTCCCTACGGCACGGCTGCGAGCGGTCAATCGGGCTTCGACCGGCTCATCTATGAGCGCGTACGGCTCGGCATCATGAGCGCGCTCGCCACGAACGAGGAGCTGACCTTCAACGAGCTCAAGTCGTTGTTCAATGCAAGCGACGGCAATCTCGGGGCCCACGCCCGCAAGCTCGAGGAGGCGGGTTACGTCGCCTGCACCAAATCCTTCGAGGCGCGACGGCCGAAATCGATCTACAGAATCACCGCCGCCGGCCGCAAGGCGCTTCTTCGCTATCTCGAACACATCGAGGCCGTGATCAAGGCAACGCGGCGCCTTTAGACCAATACCAGATTCATGCACGTCGCCATCATCATGGACGGAAACGGCCGGTGGGCCACCGAGCGGGGTCTGCCGCGCAGTGCCGGGCACGTCGAAGGCGCCAAAGCCGTGCGCAAGGCAGTCGAGGTCGCGGCGAGCTCGCAGGTCGAGACGCTGACCATCTACGCCTTCTCCGCCGCCAACTGGGCGCGCCCATCGAGCGAAGTATCGGCGCTGATGCGCCTTTTCGGTCAGTACCTGTTCACCGAGACCCGTCGCTGCGTGGAACAATCCATCCGCCTCAACGTGATCGGACGCCGTGACCGGTTGAGCGAGAGCCTGTTGCGCTCCATCGACCAGAGCGAGCGCCTGAGCGCCGGCGGCTCTGGCATGCACCTTCGCATCGCGGTCGATTATTCCTCCCAGTACAGCATCGTCGAGGCCGCCCGCCGCGCCTCTCGCGATTCCGATTTGAGCTCCGAAGGATTCAAGCGCCTGCTGCACGAAGTCGATCACTGCGCATATCCCGCAGGTGACGTGGACCTCCTGATTCGCACGGGCTCCGAGCAGCGGCTGAGCGACTTTCTCCTCTGGGAATGCGCCTACGCCGAACTCTACTTTGCCGATTGCCTTTGGCCGGACTTCGACGAGCGGCGATTTCGTCAAGCGCTGGACGCGTTTGCCGGGCGCCAGCGCCGCTTCGGCGCCTTGGGCGGCGACAAGCGCTAATATCTCCGACGCGTTAGAATCGCCGGCATGACGAACGACATTCGGCGTGCGTTTCGGCACGCAAGATTCCTGCTCATCCTTGGCGCATCGGCGGGCCTTTCGGTGCTGCTCGGCGGAGCGGTTGCGGCCGCTCCCGATCTGGAGGCCACCCTCGACAACGGGATGCGTGTGGTAATCGTCCGCAATTCGCTCGCTCCGGTGGTTACCGTCGAGATGAACTTCAGGGTGGGCGGCAACGAGACTCCGCCGGGCTTCCCGGGCATGGCGCACGCCGAGGAGCACATGGCGTTTCGCGGCTGCACCAGGATGAGCGCGGATCAGACCGCCGCCATCTACGCCGAGCTCGGCGGCCAGAACAACGCGGATACGCAACAAAACATCACCCAGTACTTCGCCACCGTGCCGGCGTCGGACTTGGACATCGCATTGAAGGCGCAGGCTGCCTGTCTGAAGGGCGTAGACGACTCGCCGGCCGAGTGGGCCAAGGAACGCGGCGCCATTGAGCAGGAAGTCGCCCGCGATCTATCCAATCCCACCTATAAGTTCATCGACCGCTTGAACCAGGACATGTTCGCCGGTACGCCTTACTCGCACGACCCCCTCGGCACTAAGGCCTCCTTCGACGCCACCACCAGCGGCATGCTGCAGTCGTTCTACCGAACCTGGTACGCGCCGGCGAACGCCATTCTGGTCATCGTCGGCGACATCGACCCGGCCGAGGCGCTGGCCAAGGTGCGGAGCCTCTTCGGCACCATCCCCAGTCATGCGGTTCCCGTCCATCCTGCGGTGAACCTGAAGCCGGTAAAGTCCGAGAGCTTCACGCTGGACAGCAATCTCCCTTATGTCCTCGGCTTCATCGCGTACCGATTCCCGGGAACCAGTTCGCGGGACTTCGCCGCGGCCGAGATTCTGGCGGACGTCCTCAACAACCAAAGAGCGGATCTGTATGGGCTGGTCCCCGCGGGCAAAGCGCTCGCGGCCGAATTCGGCGTCGCCGAACCCTACACGCAGGCAAGCGTGGGATACGGTGTCGTGGCCCTGCCCGCCGGCGCCAATGCCGAGGCAGCCATCAAAGAGATGCGCGGCATCCTGACCCACTATGCCGAAACTGGAGTTTCCCAAGAACTGGTCGCGGCAGCGAAGCGACATGAATTGGCGGACGCCGAGTTCGAGCGCAATTCCATACCGGGGCTCGCCAATGTCTGGTCGAACGCGCTGGCCGCCGAGGGACGGGCAACGCCCGATGAGGATATCGAGGCCATCAAGCGTGTCACGGCGGAAGACGTGAATCGCGCCGCCAAATCGTATCTCGCCGATCGGAATTCGATCACCGCGGTCCTGAAGCCCGTGCCCACCGGCCAGCCGGTTGCGACCAAGGGCTTCGGCGGCGCGGAACAAGTCACGACCGCGCCCTCCAAGCCCGTGCAATTGCCGTCCTGGGCCGCTGCAGGTCTGGCGGAGCTCAAGGTTCCGGACAACTACATCAAAGTTTCCGACATGACGCTCTCGAACGGCCTTCGGCTCATCGTCAAGACCGATCGAACGACGCCCACCGTATCGGTGTTCGGCGCCGTGAAGCATGATTTCGGGCTCGAAACCCGGTTCGGCCAGGACGGCATCTCCGACGTCCTGAACACCCTTTTTTCCTACGGCAGCGAGGCTCACGACCGGCTGTCATTCCACAAGGCGCTCGACGACATCGCTGCGAACGAGACGGCCGGGTACGAATTCTCCTTGAGCGTGCTGACCGCCAATTTCTCGCGTGGAGTGGAGCTCCTGGCCGAGAACGAGCTGCATCCGGCGCTGCCCGAGAAGGCGTTCGACATCGTCAAACGGCAGACCGCCGAATTCCTGGCAGGCAACTTGAAAAGCCCCGAGTACCGCACCTTTCGTGCCCTCGATACGGCGCTTCTGCCCGCCGGCGATCCCGTACTGCGGCAGGCCACTCCGGCGACTGTCGCCAACGTCACTCTGAAGGATGTCCGCTCCTTTTACGCATCCACCGTCCGGCCGGATCTCACCACCATCGTGGTGATCGGCGATGTATCGGCGGAGGAAGCAAAGTCCGTCGTCGAGAAGTGGTTCGGAGGTTGGCGCTCGAGCGGAGGCCGGCCGGACACCACCCTTCCGCCGGTGGCGCAAAACAAACCCTCGTCGGTGTCCGTCGCGGATCCGCAAGCGGTGCAAGACTCGGTATTCCTCGCCGAGGAGTTGAATCTCAATCGTTTCGATCCGGATTATTATCCCTTGCAGCTCGGCGATCACGTGCTCGGCGGCGGCTTCTACGCCACGCGTCTCTATCACGATCTGCGCCAGGTCGCAGGCTACGTCTACACCGTCGACGTGCGCCTGGATGCCTCCAAGACCCGCGCGAGCTACGCCGTCGCTTACGGATGCGATCCTGACAACGTGTCGAAGGCACGAGCGCTGATTCAGCGGGACCTCGATCAGATGCGCACGCAGGAGGTGTCCGAGGGCGAGCTCCATCAGGCGAAAGCGCTGATCCTTCGCCAGATCCTGCTCAATGAATCCAGCGAAGAAGCCGTGGCTCACGGCCTGCTCGGGCGAGCCGAGATCAATCTGCCGCTGGACGAGCCGGTCCTCGCGTCCAAAAAGTATTACGCCATCACCGCGCCTGAGATTCGGGAGGCGTTCGCAAAACACGTGCGGACCGCCGATCTGGTCCAGGTGGTTCGGGGTCCGGCACCCAGATAGTCAAAGACGAGGAGATGCGGGCGGCCCCTCCCTCCCATGCAGCCCCCCCTCAGCGGCCGGCACTGCGGCGGCCCGTCTCGAGCACGGCCGTCAGCCGACGAATTTCATCTAGTTCCGAATGCTCGATGGAATGCGGGTTCGCGGCTTCGGCCGGCGGACCGTTACCTTCGGCGCTGGGGAAAAGGTATTCGAATAGCCGGATTACTAGTGGGCTCATCGCCAAGATGATGGCAACGCCGATTATTCCCAGAAACGCCAGCAGGTAGTTCATAACGGCCTCCACGATTCGCCAAATGTCACTTTGGATGGATCATAACGCCACGGAAGCGCGGCGAGTCGTGCGTAAAACCGTCTTTTGATTTCCTTGCCTAACTTGAATTTCTTGACACCCGTCCGCGTGTGAATCGAATCGAAACGAGCCATCAATTCCTGATTCGGGTCAACTCCCCTTCCAGCTCGACACTCTGGGGTGCGGTAAGGCCGCTGAAGCGGGCATCCAGCCTCTCCAACAATCGGCGCGCCTTATCAAGCTTGCCCGCTTCCGTGAGCTCGCGAAACTCGCCGATCCCTGCAGTGACTGCCGCGTCGAGGCGCGCGCGACATGCGGCCACCTTCTCCGCGGCCGGTCTTTCCTCCCGCTCCAGCGCATTGAGGAGGCAATTGAAGGACGCGGCGTCGGGCAGCTTGTGACCCGTCCATGGGATCGGGTAATCGGCGACGGCGAACACACACCAATCCTGCATCGAGCGCTCGCTCTGAGCGCCCTCCGCTAGCTGGTACGCATCCCGTGACCCGGTTGCGAATATCACCCGCGTTGATTCCTGAAATTGGCTGAAGATCCGCGCCTCCGGCGGTCGAGCGCCGACGTATATCCGGGTGGAATCGCAGCGTCCTCATAAGGCGATACGTATACGAAGACCCCGTAGCCTCCCGAGGGCGCCTCGCGCGGTACATACGTAGCGAAGCGCTCCTTGGAGAGATCGATGGCTTGTCCCTGCAAGCCCTTTCCGTTGCGCATCGAGGCCTGCATCACGCGCTCCGCATCGAGCGGACTCAACATGCGATGAATGATCTCCGCAGCAACGGAGAGCGGCGAATAGAGCGTGAACACGACGTTGTTGTGCATGCCGAGCGAACTCGCCTCGTCCCCATCGGCGGCCGCAAGCGCCGCCGTCGTGCCCGCGGCGAGGACTCCGGACAGAAGGAGCGGAAAGCAAGCATTCACGGATGGCTCGTCTTATCGCGCGACTTGAAGATCCGCTGAGTGCTGCGGCGCGTCAGCGCCGCGGCCCATCGAAAGCGATGCCCGCGTGACTCGAAAACGCGCAGCGGGCAAGTCTGACGCGAGCACGAGCATCGCGAACGGAGAGACCACCAAGCACTTCGAGGAACCGCCCTTCCCTTTCACACCACCGGCCGGCGCGGACAAATCGGTGACCGGCTGTTTTGCTTTCTGCCTTGGTGTACGCTCGATGAACACGGAGTCTTCGGCTTCGCATAACAACATCAATTGGCGGCATTTAGGGGAACTCAGCATGAAAGTCACCAGCCTGCGAATATGGTTTGCTATTCTTTTGTCGAGCGTAACGGGCCTCGCATGGGCCTTAAGTCCAGCCGGATCGCCCACGGCCGCAATACGCATCACCGAGCCCATCAACGAGGCGAATCTAGTGCCCGCGGGCAGCACCCTCAAATTGGCGGCCGGCAGCGTCGACGAGGGGCCCGTCGCGGACAGCCTCCCCATGAATCACCTGTTCCTGCAGCTGCGACGCGATGCCGCCGACGAGCAGGCGCTTTCCAGCATGCTCGAGCAGATACAAGATAAAAGCTCGAGCGAATATCATCACTGGATCACGGCGGAGGCGCTCGGGGAGCGGTTCGGACCGGCGCGCGATGACATTGCGACCGTGGTGCAATGGCTGAGCAGCAATGGGTTCACCGTGCATGGGGTCTCCGAGAGCGGCCTCACGATCGACTTCTCGGGCACCGCCGCGCAAGTGCGCGACACGTTTCATGCGGAGATCCATCGCTACAGCGTGAACGGCAAGCAACACATCGCCAATTCCGGTGCGCCGAGGATTCCTGCCGCTCTTGCCTCCGTGGTGGCAGGCGTCGTGTCCTTGCATGACTTCATGCCGAAGCCGCTGCTGGTCAAGCCGAAATCGAATTTCTCTTTCTACTGCAAAGGTTGTCCGGATGGATTCAACGGCACCGAACAATATGACGAGGCGCCGGCGGATCTTGCGACGATCTACAACGTCACACCGCTCTACAAGGCGAAGAAACCCATCACGGGCAAGGGTGTCACGGTGGTCGTTCTGGAAGATACCGACGTTCAGGATAAGGACGTAGCCACCTTCCGCAAGGCGTTCGGCCTCACCGCATACTCGGGCACGTTCTCGCAAATTCATCCGGGACCCGGCTGTGCCGACCCCGGCAATAACGGCGCAGAGGGCGAAGCGGCGCTCGATTCCGAATGGGCTGGAGCCGTGGCGCCCGATGCGACGGTTCATCTCGCATCGTGTGCGGACACCACGACCAATTTCGGCGCCTTCATTGCTGCTCAGAATCTGCTCGATGAGGCGGTCCCTCCCGCCATCATGAGCTTGAGCTATCTCGAGTGCGAGGCCGACATCGGCCCCGGCCCCAACGGCAACGGCTATGTCAACGGGCTCTGGCAGCAAGCGGCAGTCGAGGGCGTGTCGGTGTTCGTGGCGGCCGGAGACAATGGCGCCGCGGGTTGCGACGACTTCGATACGGCGACGTACGCAGTCGGCGGCATCGCGGCGAACGGGCTCGCCTCGACGCCCTACGACGTTGCCACGGGCGGCACCGATTTCCTGGACACCTCCGAGAACGACAACGCCAAGTACTGGACGACCAG
>Ga0182015_10003085_pt1 | contig 19097 bp, 18 predicted proteins | sample 712P3MmetaG_FD_120478 | JGI IMG/M metagenome (GOLD analysis project Ga0182015, IMG submission 120478) | Permafrost microbial communities from Stordalen Mire, Sweden - 712P3M metaG | ecosystem: Environmental > Terrestrial > Soil > Wetlands > Permafrost | place: Sweden: Stordalen | collected...
CAGTAACCCGTTCGTTGCGTAGCTTCCTTGATTCTTAATTAGATTTCTATGTCCGTCGAATCCCCATTCGTGCCATTCTTTCACTATGAAGAAGCTGCTCCTCCTCTGCTGCATGCTCGCGTTCACGGCTTCGGCATTCGCCGCGTCTCACCACCATCATCACCATCATCACAGAACTCACAACGGCACTCCGAACCACCGTCCCTCCTAAGCCGGCCTGGGGCGAATCCCACGCGCCCCGCCCTGCGTTCTGATCCTGTCCGCGCGGCCCACAATCCCACCTTGTGCCGCCATCCGCCCCGGTGTACCTTGCGGAGTATGAGCACGACCCCTGCACCCGCCGCCTCTCCCGCCGTCATCGATCCCCGCTTCCCGATCGGAAAATTCCGCCGCGCCGAGGCCAATCTCACCGATCACGCAGCGCACCTTGCAGTCCTCGCCGCGCTTCCTGAAAACCTCCGCGCCGCCATCGAAGGCCTCAGTACCGCCCAGCTCGACACCCCGTACCGCGACGGCGGCTGGACTGTCCGCCAGCTCGTCCATCACGTCGCCGACAGCCACATGAATGCCTGCATCCGCATCCGCCTCGCGCTCACCGAGGATTGGCCCACCATCAAGCCCTACGACGAGAAACTCTGGGCCGAGCTGTCCGACGCCCGCACCGCTCCTCCTGACCTCTCTCTCCGTCTCCTCGACGCCCTCCACTACCGCTGGGTCGTCCTCCTGCGCGCTCTCTCCGAGGACCAGTGGCAGCGCGGCTATGTCCACCCTGAAAACGGCCGCCAGACCATCGCCGAAGCCGTCGCCCTCTACGACTGGCACTCCCGCCACCACACCGCCCATATTGTCGAATTACGAAAGCGTATGGGCTGGTAGCTTTTCCCTTGCTTGCCGCGCATCGGTTCGGGAACCATCGAACCAAGATGCAAGTCCACGCTGCTTCCCCCGCCCCTCCCGCGTCGGCCGAGACCGTCGCCCGCTCCATCGATCACTTCCTCGCCGACCACCCCCACGCCGCCATCTTTGAAGACGGCCGCCTACTCTTCGATCTCCGCCTCGCCAGCTGCTCTGTCACCGCCGACCACGGCCGCTGCCTGCTTCATCTCTGGTCCGACGATAAGAATCTCGTCCGTACCATCTCCGCTACCGAGCCGCGCCGCGATACCCTTCGCCTCGAAACCCATCGCTTCGGCCAAAGCAAGCCGCAAACCCTCACCCTCGTCCCCGATCCCGAATTCCGCACCGCTACCGCCCGCGATACCAGCCGCCGCCGCTATCTCCGCAGCCTCGAGCAGGCCCTTAGCATGCATTTCCCCGGCTGGACCCCTGACGCCTTCCGCTCCGCCATGGACCTCGAGCACAGCTTCGGTCCTGCCTACGCCCGCGGCATCCTCACCAAAGCCCAATCCGCATGGGCCGTCATCGGTGTCGGCCCCGAGGAACCGCCCGCCATCATCGACGGCGCGCTCACCCTGGGTATTCTCTGGCTTGATTATTGTCGCGAGCACTCGAACGGCCGCCGCGTTTTTCACGGACTGCGCGTCATCGTCCCCACCGGCCTCGCCGCCACCACCCGCGCCCGCATGGCCTGGCTCAACCCCGCTCTCGCCCAGTGGGAACTCTACGAGCTCAACCCCTCCACCGCCGAACTCACCGCCAGCCCCACCGGCGAAAACGGCAATCTCGACATTCAACTTCCCCACGCCTTCGATCCAGTGGCAGCACTCGAACGCTCCGCCACTGCCATCGCCCATCTCAAGTCGTTGCTCCCGCCCGCTCTTCTCAAAGCCACTGAAATCCGCCCCCGCGGCGCCACCGAAATCACCTTCTCTCTCCATGGCCTTGAGTACGGCCGCATCCGTCACAGCCTCATCCCCGGCTCCTTCACCCATCGCGACGAAATCTTCTTCGGTGCCGGCCTCAACGAAACCCTCCTCGACGAAACCACCGAAGACCTCTTCCGCGACCTCATGGATCGCCTCTTTGAGGGCCGCAATCCCATCGCCACCACGCGCGATCCTCTCTTCCGCCTCCAGCCCGAACGCTGGCTCGAATCCGTCCTCCGCCGCGACCTGTCGCTTCTCGATCCCAACCTCGGCGGCCCAAACGGAAACTGCCCCGTCTACTCGCAAATGTTCGCAGCGGCATCGGCCAGCCGCACGATGCTGGATCTGGTCACCGTCACCCGCCAGGGGCGCCTCGCCATCCTCGAACTCAAAGCCGACGACGACCTCCACCTGCCCCTGCAATCCCTCGACTACTGGACTCGCATCCGCATGCTCCACCGCGCCGGAGAAATCACCCGCCGTGGCTACTTCCCAGGAATCGAGTTATCGCCGGAAGACCCGCTCCTCTACTGCGTTGCACCCGCGCTCCACATCCACCCGTCCAACGAAACCGTCTTCGAGGCCTTCGCCCCAACCATCCCCTGGGAACTCATAGCAATAGACGAACACTGGCGCAAAGACTGCCGAGTCCTCCTCCGCAAACGAAAGTTGTCATCCTGAGCGAAGCCCGGATTCCCCGGTCTCAAAAGCGAGATCCGGGGTCCTATTGCCTATTCCCTGTTGCCTGCTCTTCTTACCGCAATCCACCACTCGCCAGCAGAGTCTCCCCCGTCAGCCAACCCGACTCCTCCGAAGCCAGAAACACCGCAATCGGCCCAAAATCCTCTGGCTGCCCGATCCGTCCCAACGGCGTCTGCGCTATCGCGCCCTTCAAAAAGTCGCTGCCGATCATGCCCGCCGCATGGACGCCTTCCGTTTCCACCGGCCCCGGATTAATCGAGTTCACCCGAATCTTTTTTGGACCAAGCTCATTCGCCAACACCCGCGTCACCGTATCCAGTGCGCCCTTTGTCGCCGAGTACACCACGGTCGTGGCCGGCCCCGACGTGCTTGCCACCGATCCAACATTGATCACCGATCCGCTCTCGCCGAAATACTTCGCGGCCTCCCGCGTCGCCAATATCGGCCCCAGCACGTTCGTGTCGAAGATGCGATGAAAGTGTTTCTCCGTCACGTCGCCGATCGGCGAAAACTCGTAGACGCCGGCGTTGTTCACCAGCACATCCAGCCGCCCAAATGCCTTCTTCGTCTCAGCAAACAACCGCTCCACATCCGCAGCCTTCGCCACATCGCCCTGCACCGCGATGGCCTTGCCGCCCTTCGCCTTGATCTCCGCGACTACCTTGTCCGCACCCTCTTTGCTGGACGAGTAATTCACCACCACCGACGCGCCTTCCGCCGCCAGCCCTTTCGCAATCCCGGCGCCAATGCCCTTCGAAGCGCCGGTCACTACCGCAACCTTATCCTTAAGCCTGCTCATAATCTTTCTCTCCTCATTTCGATAATTTGATGACTATCGAACTATCAAAGAGATGAACCGACTCCCTCGAAGGGTTCAGCGCCCCTGGTTTAAATCTTTCGCGGCCTTCTTCGGACCCAGGAGAAACCACGCCTTCTCCGCGTCCTCTGTGACCTCCGTGGTAAGGCTCGGGGATCTCAGGCGGCCCTAAATCTTTGCTAAATGATCCAGATAAGCCTGCCAAACCGCCCGATCCAGCTCCAGAGTCGCGAATTTCCCCTCGCGCGCGATCCGGATAAGCCCCGCGGTTTCAAGCTCCTTCATATGGTGCGACAGCGTCGCCGCGGTCACCGGCTGGCATTCCCGCACCGCCGTGCACGACACGCTCCCGCCCCGTTTCCCGATCTGCTCCAGAATTTCGTACCGTCGCGGATCCGCCAGCGCCCGCGAGACCCGGGTGAGCTGTGTCTTCGTCAGGCGGGTTCCCTTTGCCTTTGCCACAGTTTCCAGAGTAACCCTCAGACGCGTCGAAATTTAATGCCTTTCCTCATTCAACCGTCCTACAATCTCGCCCATGCCCACCTTCGATCAGCATCCCGCAGGCAATTTCGTGTGGTTCGAGCTCGCCACCACCGACCCTACCGCCGCGAAAGCGTTCTACTCGTCGCTCTTCGGATGGGAAGCCCAGGACATGCCCATGGGCCCCGACATGACCTACACCATGTTTCGCCTCAAAGGCCGCGACACCGCCGGCGCCTACACCATGAAGGCCGAAGACCGCGAAATGGGCGTCCCTCCCAACTGGCTTCTCTACATTTCTGTCGATAGCGCCGATGATACCGTTGCCCATACGCTCGAGCACGGCGGCAATCCCATGTCTCCCGCCTTCGATATCCCCAACGTCGGCCGCATGGCCGTCATTCAGGATCCCGGCGCCGCCATCTTCGCCATCTTCCAGCCCGGCCATCACAAAGGTGTCGGTATCTTCGGCGAGGACGGCGCTTTCTGCTGGGCCGATCTCCAGACCCCCGACCGCGAGCGTGCCGAAAAATTCTACAACTCAATCTTCGGCTGGCAATTCCTGCCCGGCAAAGATAAGGACCCAGGCGGCTACCTCCACATCAAGAACGGCGAACAATACATCGGCGGTCTTCCGGAACCACGCGACGTTCGTCCCAGTGTGCTCCCGCACTGGCTCCCCTACATCCAGTGCACCGACTGCGCCGCGCAGACCGCAAAGGCAAATCAACTCGGCGCCAGCATCATCGTTCCCGCCACCACCGTCGAAGGCCAGCTCAGCTACTCCGTCATCGCCGATCCACAAGGAGCCGTCTTCGCCCTCTTCGCCCCAGCCCACTAAACGTAGCGTCAAAAATGGCTGCCCCGGGTCTCGCTTTTGAGACCCGGGTTTGACCCGATACTATATTCTCTGGATGCTTCCCCTCCGCGCCCTAACCTTTACCACCCTGCTCGCCGCAGCCGCTCCCTTCGCCGTCCCCGCCGCACCGCCCCCGCAGCCCATCCAGTTCGCCGACATCACCCAAAAAGCCGGCATCCACTTCACCCACAACAACGGCGCCTTCGGCAAAAAATTCCTTCCAGAGACCCTCGGCCCCGGCGTCGCCTTTATCGACTACGACAACGACGGCTGGCAGGACATCTTCATCGTCAACGGAACAGCCTGGCCCGGCCATTCCGGCCGCGCCACCACCCCCGCCCTCTATCACAACAACCACGACGGCACCTTCACCGACGTCACCCAAAAAGCCGGCCTCGCCATCCCTATGTACGGCATGGGCGTCGCCGTCGGCGACTACGATAACGACGGCTACGACGACCTATTTGTAACAGCGTATGGTCAGAATCATTTATTTCGTAACAATGGCAATGGCACATTCACCGACGTTACGAAGAAAGCCGGCCTCACCACCCCTCCCGAGCTCAGTGCCAGCGCCGCCTGGGTCGACTACGACCGCGACGGCCACCTCGACCTCCTCGTCACCAACTACGTTCAGTGGTCGCCCGCCGCAGACCGCTACTGCACCATGGACGGCAAATCGAAGTCTTACTGCACGCCAGAAACCTACCCCGGCCAATCCGTCCGTCTCTGGCACAATCGCGGCAACGGCACCTTCGAAGACGTGACGAAAAAAGCCGGCCTTTACGACACCGGCTCTAAAAGTCTCGGCGTCGCCATCCTCGATGCCAATCAGGACGGCTGGCCTGACATCGCCATCAGCAACGACACCCAGCCCAACAAGCTCTACATCAACAATGGCAAAGGCGCATTCACCGAGCAGGGAGTCGCCGCCGGCATTGCCTACAGCGACGACGGTGTCGCCCGCGCCGGCATGGGCATCGACGCAGCCGACTATGACCGCTCCGGCTACCCCAGCCTCCTCGTCACCAATTTTTCTAACCAGATGCTCGCCCTCTACCACAACGAGCGCAACGGCCTCTTCGTCGATACCGCGCCTTCATCAGAGGTAGGCCGCTCCAGCCTCCTCACCCTCGGCTTCGGCTGCTTCTTCTTCGACTACGACCTCGACGGCTGGCCCGACTTCTACGTCGCCGACGGCCATCTCGACGACTCGATCGAGCGCATCCAGCAGCGCATCCGCTTTGCCGAACCACCGCACCTCTATCACAATCTCATCGGCAAAAACTTTGAAGACGTAGCCGCATCCATGGGCCAGTCCTTCGACGCACCCCGCGTCGCACGTGGAGCAGCCTACGGCGACATCAATAATGATGGAGCCCCTGACATCGTCATCACCACCAACGCCGGACCCGCCGCGCTCTTCCTCAATCAGGGATCAACGAATCACGCGCTGCGCATGAAACTCATCGGCACAAAATCCAATCGCGACGGCATCGGCGCAGTCGTCTCCGTAAAATCCGCGACGACGACGCAAAGCCAAACACTCCACAGCGGATCAAGTTATTTGTCATCCAGCGAGTTGATCCTGACCTTCGGCCTCGGCGCCTCCACCAAAGCCGACACCATCGAAGTCCGCTGGCCCTCAGGCGCAGTCGATCACCTAACCAACATCAACGCCGATCAAATCATCACCATCCGCGAAGGCTCCGGCCTCGCCCACGCAAAGCCCCTCGAAAAACGCCGCTAATCGTAGCGTGCAAAAGTTTGTGTCAGAACCCCACCTGGCACAGCTCCTGAGTGCACTCCACCCCACCCGGCACAGCCTCCTGGGTGCACTCCCAGCTTCCTGGAACCACCCCCAAACACCACGGAACCCCAAAACCCCAAACCCCAAACCCCAAACGAGGCCACGCCAGGTTCACCCCACAGCAAGAAGCTAGAGCCGTTGCCGGCCGAAAATCAACCCGAATCGACTCCCCCATCACGTTGAAGTAATGCCCAGTTCCATTTCGGAAAAACACACCCTCAACCCGCCCCTGCCACGTTACCGCAAGACATTCATCCAGACCAAACCTCTTGCAAAACAACCCGCACCCCAGCCCTCAACCCCAATCGTTTTCCTCCCGCGATCGTTTCCGGACTTCACCCCCAGAACAACCTGTCCCCAAAAGGCAAAGAGGGCCCGGCGCTCCGCCGGGCCCTCCCTCACTATTGCCTATTCCCTGGTCCCTGCTCGTCTACCGCCGACCCCGCAGTTTAGCCATCAACCGCAGCATCTCCAGATAAAGCCAGATCAGCGTAACCATCAGCCCAAACGCGCCGTACCACTCCATATACTTCGGCGCACCCGCCGCAACACCGCGCTCGATGAAATCGAAATCCAGCACCAAATTCAGCGCCGCCACGCAAACAATCACCAGGCTGATCCCAATCCCCAGCAGCCCCGACCCATTCACCGCGACAAAATGAATGCCGAAGAATCCCAGCACCATCTCCATCATGTAGAACAGAAAAATCGCGCCCGTCGCCGCCACCACGCCCAGCCGGAATTTCTGCGTCACTTTAATCATGCCCGACCGGTACGCCAGCAGCAGCACGAACATCGTCCCAAACGTCAGGCACACCGACTCAATCGCGATCCCCGGATACCGCTGCTCGAACGTCGCCGATATCCCGCCCAGCAACAGACCCTCCAGTAGCGCATAGATCGGCGCAGTCACCGGAGCCCAGGTCTTCTTGAACGTCGTGATCAGCGCAAAAATCAATCCGCCAATCAATCCCACCAGCAGCAGCAGATAATCCAGCGGCAACGTCGCCGGATTCATCGCCAGATGCCACGTCCACGCCGCCGTCGCTACCGCGCATACCAGCAGGATCCCGGTCTTGTTGACCGTCCCCTCCAGCGTCATCGTCTCGCCCTGCGCGCCGGACAGGCTCGTAAACACCTTGTCGTTCAGCGTAGGGTTCGATGTCCTCATCAGATCAGCCACTTCTTCTCTCCTCGGCAGAAAATCCCCGCTCAGAACCCGCGGAAACTCCGCTCTCCCTATGATAGTCGTTGAGCAATTCGGCTCGCGCCCGGGTGATTCGGAGCAACTGCTCCGCCACCGACAGCAACTGCTCCGTTAGCGCGCCCATCATTCCGGCTGCCCGTTCCCGTGTACCTTCGTCGTCAGCGTCCAGTTCCCCTTCAGCACGCCATTCGGATTCGAATTAGGATCGTTCGTCTGATACCACTGCGAACCATCCGTCCAGGTCTGCGAATACATGCTCGACACCTTCGCCGCCCCGTTCGGCCCCGAAACCGTCTGCTGATCCAGCGCGTAATCCACCCAGTCCGAAGCCGCCGTGCTCTGCGCATTCATCGATGCATTCGCGTTGTTCATCGCGCTCTGGAACTGCGACTCCTGCTGCTGCATGAATTGCTGATGCTCCGCCTGCGATCGCGCCATGATCTGCTGGAACTGCTGATACAGCATCTGGCTCTCCTGCTGCTCCTGCTTCGTCAAGGCAATCAGCGCCTGCTGGCCCTGCCGCTGCTGCCGCGCCAATGCTGCCTGCATCCACTGCGGCGTGTTTACCCCCTTCGGCAGGTTGTTGCTGTCCACAAGATTCACGAGCGCATCCAGCCGTCCCTGTGGAGCCGTCAGCACATCCACCCTCGCCCAGCAAGTCCCGCCATTGAGCGCGCCCGGGTTATTGTTCACCGAGCATTCCACCACTGTGCGCAAACGCTCCTCCACCACAAAGCTCCCATTCACCACTTCAATCCGCAACGCCGCTGTGTCCGCCGTGTTGTTGGTTCGGAGAGCCGCCGGCGCCGTGGTTTGGAGTTGGTTCTTCTGCGCCGCCAGCCCCTGCGCCCACTGCGAATACGCCGCCGGCACCGGCATCGTCCCCACCACATGCACGCCGCCCGTCATCGACCCGAGGTAATACTGCAGGAAATTCGCCGCCGGCATCTGCCCGGAGATATTCGCGCACCCGCTGTTAAACGTTCCTTTCAGGTTGGGGTGCCACTGCCAGCCGATCACCGGCTCGATCCGGTACTGCATCAGCGCGTCCGGCGAGTACGCCCGAAACACCGGCCACGGCTGAAACGTGCACGCGCTGATCATCTCGATCCCCTGCAGCTTCCATCCCGCCGGAATCGTCAGCGTCGCCGCCACAATGTTATTCAGCGAAGGGTCGTTGATCGTCGCCGTCGTCAGCTGATTCCCGAGCGGGGTCCCGCTCACGTACGTCGCCGTCCCGGCCGAAGCCGCCGCGCCGCCCACGCCATCCGCCGTAGCCGACCCCTCCGGCGAAGTCGACGCCGAAGCCGATTTAGAGGTGGAAGAACAACCCGCGATCAGCACTACAACCGCAGCCAACATCATCAAAGTCCGATCCGATTTGCCCATACTGGTCCCCGCCTTACCTGCGAATCTTCTACCTTGCATGCCCAACCTCAATTCCGTTCCGAACCACCCGCCCGCCGCCGCAACCGTCGACCCACGTAGACCGCCTTCGGAGCCGGCATGGCAGACACCAGCACAATGGCCATCGCTGCCATCGCAATCAAGACCTCTCGAAGCATAAGCATGGAATGTCCTCCCCGTGCGACCGAATCTCGCCGCGGCGTGCGATCCCTGCTGCGATCCCCCTGGCCCGATCCGAGGGAGAACCGGCGGAACTAAGCCAACGTCGCCCGTTGTGCTTTGAGCACCCTGTTTGGAAAAAATGAGCGGCGGCCATGCTCGAATCAGCCGCCGCTTCAAGGTGCGCACTAACCTTCCCACGATCCCCTTCGCCGCGATAGGAGACACGCAAGGTCAATCCATGGCAAGTCGGGACATGCGCCTGCGTCCCCCTCCCCCCGTCCCACTTTCCCCGCATCTCACCCTGTCCGTCCCACACTTCTCTCCAGTTCCGCACCAACCGCTGGGGGCATTGCAGGACATTTCAGGACAAGCCCCACCCCCACATTCATGGAAATTCAGCTTTTGGAGCCCCCGCCCTCTCGCTATACTGTTTTCACCTCGGCCCTGGTAAAGGACGACGCAGACATGCGGCTTAGGTTGAGGCCCATATGACGTCCCGCTCGGTGGGGAGCACCGCGGAAAATCGCCGGATCGACTCCTGGAAAGAAATTGCCGCGTTCTTTGGTCGGGACGAACGCACCGTAAAACGCTGGGAAAAAGAACGCGGTCTCCCCGTCCACCGTCTCCCCGGAGAACGAGGCGGCGTCTTCGCCTGGTCCAGCGAACTCACCGCCTGGCTCAACTCCGCCGCGGCCAACGGCAAAGTGGACGACCCCCCGCCAGCTTCCCCGGCCCTTATCCCGCCGCCGGAATCGAAATCCCCCGAACCTTCTGCGCCCCCTGCTCCCGACGAGAAGGCGACTCCCGCCTCCCCGCACTTCACAAACCGCTGGATCTGGGCAGCAGTCGTGGTCGTCGCGCTGGCCGCCGCGCTGTTCTATGCCTTCCGTTTCGAGCGCCGCTCCTTCCGCGAGCACAGCAACATCACCGTCCTCCACCCCGCGACCCACCACGTCCCCGACCCCGAAGCCCAGGAGTTCTACCTCAAAGGCCGCTATTACTGGAATCGCCGCACGGACGCCAGCCTCCATCAGGCCATCGACGCCTTCACCCAGGCCGTCGTCCACGATTCCGAATACGCCCAGGCCTATGCCGGCCTCGCCGAGTGCTACGACATCATGCCCGAGTTCAGCGCCATGCCCGCTTCGGAAGCCTTCCCGCGCGCCATCGCTGCCGCCCGCAAAGCCGTTGCCCTCGACGACTCACTCGCCGAAGCCCACCGCGCCCTCGCCTTCCCTCTCTTTTACTGGGAATGGAAGGTCCCCGCCGCACTCAGCGAATATCAGCGCGCCATTCAGCTCGATCCACGCGACGAAGAGGCTCATCACTGGTACGCGACCTCGCTCCTCACCCTCGGCCGCTACCAGGAATCCATGGCAGAAATCGACAAGGCCCAGCAACTCAACCCCGCATCGCGCTCCATCCTCTCCGATCAGGCCCTCATCCGCTTCTGGGCCGGTGATCGCGCCGCCGCCATTCAGAAACTCCGCGAGATCGAGAAAGCCGAGCCCGAATTCTTTTCCGTTCCCCGCTATCTCGGCGATATCGCCTTCTCCCAGAAGGACTATGCCACCTTCATCGATCAGACCCGCCGCCTCGCCGCCATCTCCAATGATCAATATCGCGCCGACATCGCCGACGCCGCCCAGCGCGGTTTAGCCAAAAACGGCGAACGCGGCTTGCTCGAAGGCATCCGCGAGGTCCAGCAAACTTACTTCGACCGAGGCCAGACCAGCGGCTTCGGCCTCGCCCGCACCTGCGCCCTCTTAGGACGAAAACAGGAAGCCGTCACCTATCTCAAAGCCGCCATCGCCGCCCACGACTACATGGTCCTCAACATCTCCACCGACCAAACCTTCGCCCTGTTGAACGGCGACCCCGGCTTCGAAGAAGTCCTCCGCCAAATCACAGCCCGCATGTACCGCGCCTAGCGAACCCCCACTTACGTCTGGTTGTATCTTCGAGCAGCAGCGTCCCCAATAGATTCGACCGGCGCCACCTCCAGACCCCGCACCTCCGCCCCCCGCTGCAATCCCTTCTTCTCCGCAACCGGCGCAGGCAGCACTCGATTCACCAGGCTCATCGCCAACCCGACCACCTCCGGCGCCACACTCCCCAACCGCGCCATCGCGATCGCCTGCGGAGTAATCGCAATTTCCGTCTCACCCCTCACCACCGCCCGCACAATCCGCCGCGCCGCCGAAGCTGCACTCGTCGAAATCCCTGGCAGATTCGCCGCCAAACTAAACCACCGATACTCCCGTGCCGCGTCCCCCGAGAACTGCGCGCTCAGATGCGACCCCGTCCGCATCAGCCCCGGACACACCGTCAGCACGTGAACACCCTTCGCCCGCAGCTCCGCGTGCAGCCCTTCAGAAAACCCCACCGTTGCAAACTTGCTCGCCGTGTACGGCAGCATATGCGGCACCGCGACCTTGCCGCCAATCGAAGCAATGTTCACAATCGTCCCGCCTCGCCGCTTGAGCATCTGCGGCAGCACCGCCAGCGTGCAGTGCACTCCGGAGAAAAAGTTCGACTCCATCACTTCATGAAAATCCTCAACCCGCTGATTCTCCACCGGCCCCACCGTGATCACACCGGCGTTATTGACCAGCACATCGACACGCCCAAAGTGCGCCGTCGCCCGCTCCACCATCTTCCGCGCTTCATCCGCCTGCCGCAGATCCGCGGGAATCACCAGCACCTGCTCCGCATTCTCGACCGCCTCGCGCTCCACCAGCGATTGCCGCGCCCGCTCCAACTCCCACGGGTCGCGCGCCGTCAGCACCAGCTTCGCCCCCCGCCGCCCAAACTCCTCCGCCATCGCCAGGCCGAGCCCGCGCGAGGCCCCCGTGATCAGCACAACCTTCCCCGCCAGTCGACGCGCCTTCCGCCGCGCCATCCAGCCGTAGACAACCGCCGCCGTCGTACCCGCGCACAACAGCCCCGCCCCCGCCACAGCAGCACCCGAAATCAAAATCGCCTTCCTGGAATTCATCGCACTCTCCACTTCTCTCGCTAATCCTGATTATGAGCCTCAGTCATGAACAACGGCTCGCTCCCGTCGAGTGGCAGCCCCGATGCGTGAAACATGTTGTTACCCCACACTTCACACTTCAAACTTCACAACTCGCACACCGAACCTAACACCCCCAACCCAGCGACGGCCAGGTTCACCCCACAGCAAGAAGTGGAAGCTCCTGTGACCTCGAACATCAATGGAAATCGATTCTGGGCGCCCCCCAAAGTACTGCTTGTTCCATTTTGGAAATCGAACTCTCAACTCCACCGGGCCCTTCAACGCAAGCCCCTCCCAGCCGGGCCATAAGGGCTTCCAAAACTACAGAAGCTTCACCCCCAACCCCTCCCGCGATCCCACCTCCTCGCTATTACCTACGTTCTCCCCAACTGCTCCCAAACAACCAACATCACCGAAAACCCCCGCCCCACCCTGTACACTCCCCGCAGATTCCAGAGCCATGCTCTTCAAAGCCATCAGCGCCGCCGTCTACGGCATCGACGCCAACATCATCGACGTCGAAGTCGATTTCTCCGCCATCAAAACCCAGGAGGACCACTTCAACACCGTCGGCCTCCCCGACGCCGCCGTTCGCGAATCCCGCGACCGCGTCCGCGCCGCCATCCGCAACTCCGGCTTCGACCTCCCCACCACTCACATCACCATCAACCTCGCCCCCGCCGACATCAAGAAAGAGGGCTCCGGCTTCGACCTTCCCATGGCCATCGGCATCCTCGGCGCCTATGGAGCCCTCCAGCTCCGTGACCTCAACGACTTCCTCCTCATCGGTGAGCTCGGCCTCGACGGCGCCCTTCGCCCCGTCCCCGGCATGCTCCCCGTCGCCGTCGCCGCCCGCGAGCGAGGCATCAAAAACCTCGTCATTCCCAAAGCCAACGCCCGCGAAGCCGCCGTCGTCGAAGGCGTCGACGTCTATCCGGTTGAAACGCTCCTCCAGGTCCGCGACCTTCTCAACCAGGCCGCCAACGGCGGTATTCACTCCCCCGCATTCAAAGTCGAAGCTACTCAGGTCCTTAACGAACTCCAGCACTTCTCCCTCGACTTCGCCGACGTTCGCGGCCAGCAAACCGCCAAGCGCGCTCTCGAAATCGCCGCCGCCGGTGGCCACAACATATTAATGATCGGACCCCCAGGCTCCGGCAAAACCATGCTCGCCCGCCGCTTCCCCTCGATCCTCCCGCCCCTCACCTTCGAAGAAGCCCTCGAGACCACCAAAATCCACTCCGTCGCCGGCGTCCTCGATGCCGAAGCCGGGCTCGTCACCCAACGCCCCTTCCGCGCTCCGCACCACACCATTTCCGACGCAGGCCTCATCGGCGGCGGCGTCATCCCGCGTCCCGGCGAAGTCTCCCTGGCTCACAACGGCGTCCTCTTCCTCGACGAGCTGCCCGAATTTCCCCGCAACGTCCTCGAAGTCATGCGTCAGCCTCTCGAAGACCGCCACGTCACCATTGCCCGCGCGTCGATGTCCCTCACCTTCCCCGCAGCCTTCATGCTCGCCGCCGCCATGAACCCCTGCCCCTGCGGCTACTTCAACGACAAGTCCCGCGAGTGCCACTGCACTCCGCCCCTCATTCAGCGCTACGTCGCAAAAATCTCCGGCCCCCTCATCGATCGCATCGACATCCACATCGAAGTCCCTGCCGTCCAGTACAAGGAACTCCGCGGAGCCGCCGCCATCGAAAACTCCGCCACCATCCGAGCCCGCGTTCTCGCCGCCAGCGCCAGCGCTTCAACTCAGCCCCCGCCATCGGAGTCCGGGAAAAAATCTTCAACAACGCGCAAATGGGAACCCGCCAGATCCGCGCTCACTGCGAGCTCTCCCCCGACGCCGAAAAACTCCTCGAGCGAGCCATGCTCCAGCAAGGCCTCACCGCCCGAGCCCACGACCGCATCCTCAAAGTAGCCCGCACCATCGCCGACTTGGAAGGAACCGAGAGCCTCGCAGTTCCCCACATAGCCGAAGCCATCCAATACCGAACCTTAGATCGCAGCTACTGGTCCTAAAAAGCGAAGCGCACAGGACCGAGAACTAATGCCGGGTGCCCCATCCTTTGTGCCAGCAGTTGGGCGCAAAGGGTGGGAGACCGAAATTCTCAACCTAAGATCCGTCCCGAGCTACAAATCCTGGGTGCCCCATCCTTTGTGCCGGCAGTTCGGCGCAAAGGGTGGGAGGCCACAAATCTCAAACTGAAACCGTTTCAGGTACGGACGTTCCGAAAAGAGCACGGCGCCCCGGAACTCTCGATCAGGACCGAATAAACTCGTCACCGATGACTCTCGGTCTCGCAAGATACTACGGCGACAACGATCTCCACTTTGTCACCTGCAGCTGCTACCACCGGTTGCCGATTCTCAATCGCCCCGCAGCGTGCGACCTCTTCCTCTCGCTGCTCGAGGAGACTCGAGCCGAATTGGAATTCTACGTCCTCGGGTACGTCGTCATGCCGGAGCATTTTCATCTGCTCGCGAGCGAGCCGAAGCGTACCAATCCATCAATGGCCTTGCAGGTACTCAAGCAACGCTTCTCGCGAGCATTGCACTGCGGGAACATCAATTCCGCACAACACGTCTGGCAACGTCGCTTCTACGATTTCAACGTCTTCACCGACAAAAAGCTAATTGAGAAAATCCATTACATACACCGCAATCCCGTGAGGCGCGGACTTGTGGATTGCCCCGAGGACTGGAAATGGAGCAGCTTCCGCTTCTACGCGTTAGGAGAGCCGGGGCCCGTACAGATCCATCGCGAACAAATTGCGCCCTACTCCGCCCCGAAAAGATGAAACACCACCCCAGCGGAGCCACCCTCACCCCGTCCGCTCACAAGCCACACTCACCGAAAAAGAAGACCCCTCAAACCCATAAACTCGATCGATCCGAATCGTAGCCCGCCGGCTGAACAGCTCATACCGGCTCCCCACCACCACCGTCGGCGTCGACAGCAAACACTTCGAGGCCAGCACCGCATCGTACCCCTTCCACGCCCCCGCGACCATGTTTGCCATCTCCCCCATCGCGTCCCGCACCGTCGCATCCACTTCCGTAGTCCCGATCCCCGTCATCAACTCGGACACCCGCATCCCCGTGGCGCTTTCGCTTTGCAGCACCAGTGTCCCGCTCATCGCCCCCGCCAGCCCAATCAGCGCCGCAATCGTCGGACCCGCCATCGGCCGCGCACTCTCGGTCCGCGCGCAGCTCATCCCCAGCATCGTCCCAAACACTTCCCCCATCGCCCGATCCAGATACTGCTCCAGTTGAGCCATCTCCGCCGTCGCACCAGCAATTGTCGCCATCTCTACACTCCCGCCCAGACCCGCTCATCAACGCATCGGGATTCCTGAGATCATCCTCCGGCCCATGCTGCGGCCAAACCCGCCTTTCCAGCGAGTCACCCTTTCCGGCATCGCGCGGACTTGTTTCCCTGATCCCTCTATCGGCGCGAGCCCCGGCTTCCTCAGTAAGGAGGCAAAAATAGGAAGCCGCACCCTCCCATCAAGGGCCTACGCCTCTTCTCCCCGGACCCAGTGCCCTGTGCCCGGTGATCTCTTACAGCTTCCCCGCCACCACTTTCCGGCCGTCTTCACGCTCACGTTGAAGGCCGCCGCCGCCGCCTTCAACGCGCATCTCCGATCCACCACACTTCTGGCTATCTGCTCTCGACTCCACAATCTCAATTGGGCATTCTTGTGTAAATCCATTCGATCTCGTCACAATCAGCTTCTCCGGTCCAGATACAACCTGTTGAAAGGTCACACCTATTCCCTAAACCCTGTACCCTGAAAACATGGACCCGCGCCTCATCGTCGCCCTCGACACCCCCAGCGCCGCGCCCGCCCTTGCCCTCGCCAATCAGCTCCAGGGCCTCTGCCGCTGGTTCAAAGTCGGCCTCGAGCTCTACACCGCCGAAGGCCCCTCCATCGTCCGCGAGCTCCGCCGCCGCGGCTTCTCCGTCTTCCTCGACCTCAAATTTCACGACATCCCCAACACCGTCGCGGGCGCGGTCCGTTCCGCGGCCGCCATCGGTGCCGAACTCCTCACCCTCCACGCCGCCGGCGGACCCGCCATGCTCGAAGCCGCAGCCGAAGCCGCTGCCTCCATCCCCAACCCGCCGCAGCTCCTCGCCGTCACCGTCCTCACCAGCATGGATCAGCTCCAGCTCGCCGCCATCGGCATCGACCACTCCCCCGAAAACCAGGTCCTCCGCCTCGCCGACACCGCCTCCGCGTCCGGCATCCACGGATTCGTCGCAAGCGCCGAAGAAGTCTCCGCCCTCCGCCATCGCTTTCCCGCAGCAACGCTGGTCATCCCCGGCATCCGCCCCGCAGGCTCCGCCATCGCCGACCAAAAACGAATCGCCACGCCCGCCGCAGCCCTCGCCGCGGGAGCCAGTTATTTAGTCATAGGCCGCCCCATCACCCAGGCCCAAAACCCAGCCGCCGCCACCCAATCCATCCTTGAAGAAATGCAACAAGCCACCGTACCCGCGTAAGCAGGCACCGTGTGCTGAATCCATGCGCCGCAGGCCAATGCGACCCGCGCAAAATTGTGAAGAGGATTAAGCAGGAGGGAAGAGTTCCCGGGCACCATCCTTGCGTGCCCGGAATCTCACTGTGGAGCCGTCGTCTTACTGCTTGTCGAACACCTGGGTGCCCGTTATCTTCTTGCCGTTCGCGTCGGTGGCGGTCGCGTGCAGAGTTCGGGTCTTGCCGTCCGCCGACACCATGATGTGCCCGGTCAGCACAACCTTGCCGTCCTTCATGTTCGAAAACGTCAGCGAAGTCCCGCTCTCTTTGTACGAACGCGTATCGGCCGTCGGATCGCCCGTCAGCGGATAGGCTTTGCCGTCCCACTTCCCCAGCCACTCGGTATGCGTCGGCTTGCCGTCCTTGTCCGTTCCATCCGTGGTCACTTTGATCTGATCCCCAGCCGCCTCGTAGACTACCGTCGTGTTCATCGGCAACCCTGCCGGAATTTTCGATTTGGCAGCGTCCAGTTTCCACGTGCCCATGTTCGGGTTATCGGCAAAGCACACAGCGGTTCCCACAAAACACAACGCCGCCGTCAGGATCAGGTTTCTTGCTCGCATGTCTCTCTCCTCGGGGGAGGCAGGGTGGACTATACGCCACTCCCGCCATCCCCCGCTCATCGACCGGCCATCGATGCCGCCGAACCGAGAATTTTTCCGATCGCCGACCGCTGATCGTTGATCGTTCCGCGAGTACACTCCCTCCATGCGTCGAATGCTCATCCTGCTCGCCCTCACTTCCCTCGCGCCCGTTTTCGCCCAAGCTCAAACACCAACCACCACCCCCTGCCCCCCCACAACCACCCTCGACCAACTCATCACCGCCCTCGACAACGCCATCACCGGCCCAGCCAACAAAGACCGCACCTGCTGGAAGCAGCTCTTCCTCCCCGACGCTCGGCTCATCCCCACCGGCCCCAACGGCCCGCACATCCTCACCGTCGATGACTGGATCACGGCCGTCGCCAAAAACGGTGACGCCGTCGTCACCGAGCACCAGATCAAATATCAGTCCGAGGCCTTCGGCCACATCGCCCATCTCTGGAGCACCTACAGCACCACCCTCGCCGGCAAGCCTCTCGCCCGCGGCATCAACTCCATCCAGGCCGTCTACGATGGCCAAAGCTGGCACATCATCGAGGTCCTCTGGCAAGCCGAAAACGCAACCGACCAAATCCCCGCTCAATACCTGCCCTAGTGTCGCGTCTCTGAAGTTCATTAAAGAATGGCTCTCTGCTTTGTAGCAGGGCACCACTTCACAGCTTTCGGAAAAACTCAACAGCGGAAAAACTCAACAGCTTTGAAAGGGCACGACTTCACAGCCTGCGGAAGCACAGCTTCACACCCTCCAGAAAAAGGGACCCCAACCCAAAAAACAGCGAAGGCCAGGTTCACCCCATAGCAAGAAGCTTGAGCCCACGCGGCCCGACGATCAATGCGATTCGATTCTGAATTCACCCGAAAGTACTCCCTCGTACCATTTTGGGAATGACTTGAACCGCCTGCGGAAAAACCTCAACGGCTTTGAAAGGGCACGGCTTCAGCCGTGCCGCAAGAACTGCATAATGTGTCCGGCTTTAGCCCCCGAGGGATGGTTTTCCTGGCTATTGGATTTTTTTTCTGCTGTTCAGGAGTGCCGTAAATGGCGCGAAATCAAATAGGCTTCAGCCCCCGAGGGCCGTTCACCTCGGCTTATTCAATGAACTGCAGAGACAGGCGACTAACCCGCAATCCAACCGGCATCCACCACACGCGCGCGGAGTAGCATAACTCCAGGGTTCACTCCGCAGGGCCCCTCGCCCCATCGTCCCACCGTTTCACTCCGTATCCGAACCCCAACTCCGGCTCAGGCATCAAAAAGCAAGTTAAGGAGATCGTCATGATCCGTTTCCCTCATCGCACCCCCCTTCGCAAAATGCAGCCCCTGGCCACCGCAGCCCTCACTCTTCTGTGCCTCCTCGCACCTCTCGCCGCGCACGCCGCCGATGAAGACCCCGACACCGCCAGGATCACCGCCTCCGGCGATGTCCTCAAGGAACTCCTCGACAGCCCCAGCGGCATCTCCCACGACCTCCTCAACAAGGCCTACTGCGTCATCGTTCTCCCCTCGGTCAAGAAGGGCGGCTTCATCGTCGCCGCGCAATATGGACGCGGCATCATGACCTGCCGCAGCGGCGACAATTTCGACGGAGCCTGGAGCGCTCCCATCATGATGCAGTCCACCGGCGGCAGCGTCGGCTTTCAGATCGGCGGCCAGGCCAC
>Ga0182015_10003086_pt1 | contig 19088 bp, 15 predicted proteins | sample 712P3MmetaG_FD_120478 | JGI IMG/M metagenome (GOLD analysis project Ga0182015, IMG submission 120478) | Permafrost microbial communities from Stordalen Mire, Sweden - 712P3M metaG | ecosystem: Environmental > Terrestrial > Soil > Wetlands > Permafrost | place: Sweden: Stordalen | collected...
ACGTAACGTACGACGAGCGCGTGAAAATGGACGTATATTACATAGAGAACTGGAGCCTCTACGCAGACGTAAAGATCTTGCTCATGACCCCACTTAAGGTTTTCCGCCGGGAAGGCGCGTACTAATGGAACGGATTCTAGTCACTGGCGGAGCGGGCTATGTCGGATCAGCCTGCGCAGCCCAACTGCTTTCGCGCGGCTTCGCTGTTGATATCGTTGATGATCTCTCAACGGGACACGCCGACGCTGTTCCGGCTGGCGCCGATTTTCACCGGTTCGATATCGGCGATCGCTCGGCGCTTTCCAAGCTTCTCACCGGTAAAAAATTTGAAGCCGTGTTTCACTTTGCGGCAAAGGCCTTGATTCCGGAATCGGTGACAAATCCCGGCGCGTTTTTCGATGTGAACGTCGCTCGCGCCATCGCCATGGTGGAGACGCTTCAGAAGCATGCCGTGCGGAAATTCGTTTTTTCGTCCACGGCAGCGGTATACGGAAACCCGCAAACGATTCCAATACTAGAAGACGCGCCCAAGAACCCGGTGAACTCCTACGGACATAGTAAATTGATGTTCGAGGAAATCCTGAAGTGGTACGCCACGTCGTATGGTTGGAGCGTGGTGGCATTTCGTTACTTCAACGCGTGCGGCGGCTCGCAATGTTGGGGCGAGCGCCACGAACCGGAGACACACATCATCCCGCTTCTCCTGCAGGTCGCCTCAGGGCGGCGCGAGAAATTCGAAATTTTCGGCACGGATCACCCGACGCCGGACGGAACCTGCTTGCGTGACTACGTTCACGTGATAGACATCGCCCAGGCGCACATTCTCGCGCTGAAGCAGATGGGCACGCCCGGGTTCGACGCCTACAACATCGGAACGGGCACGAGCCATTCCGTCGAGGAAGTCTGGAAGCTCGCGACGGAAGTTACGGGCAAGGAAATCCCGGCCCGAAAATCCGGACGCAGATTGGGCGATCCGGCTATCTTGTGCGCCAGTCCGGCCAAGCTGAAACAGAAACTCGGCTGGGCGCCCGCCCACTCTGATCTGAAAGAAATCGTCCGCGGTGCGTGGCAGTGGGAAACCTCGGACGAAAATAATGCATCCCGAATCATAAAGGCGAGCGTGGTATGAAAAATCGTCTGCGCTACGCAATCCTGGCTGCGGATCTCATATGGATCACGGCAGCCTGCGTATTCGCGCACCTTCTTCGGTTCCGATTGATCACGCCGGACGCGAGCCGTCCGACGTCAACTTCTTTTTATATCTTTTCAGTTTGCGCCGCGCTGATTGTCTGGACGATCTTGTACTCAAACAAAGATCTCGATGGTTTCAGCCGCGGCTGGTATTTCCCGCGTGTGTTCGCGCAGGTATTTGCCGGCGCGTTTGTTCTGATGGGCTCGCTGCTAGCACTTGGGTTCTTGACGAAGATCAATTATTCGCGTCTGGCTCTTCTGTTTCTCGGCGGCCTACTCCCAATAGGATTTTTGGTGATTCGCTGCGCCGCCTGGTGGCTGGTCAAGTCGTGGTCGCGTCTGGGATTGGGAGCAAAACGCCGAGTGGTGATTGTGGGAAGCGGCCGCATCGCGCAAGAACTTGCGAACAGAATCGCGAACCACCCCGAAATGATGATCGAGCTGGTCGGCAGGCTCTACCCTTCGGACGTGACGATGTCGCCCCGGCCGGGCAAGTCGAAAGCCGGCATCATCGGCGTACGCACGTTGAACGTCCTCGATCTGCTGAAGCAGAAACAGGTTCAAGAGTTGATCCTCACGGAACACCTGCCGTTGGGCACCGAGATGGAGAAGCTGATTACGAATTGCCATCGCGCTGGGATGCAGGTCCACTTGGTTCCGCAGTGGTACGAATTGTATTCCTCGAGAGCGCAGCTCAGCGAAATTGACGAAGTGCCGCTGATTTCTGTCGAATCGCGCAGCATTCCGTTCGGATCGCTCGAATTGAAATGGCTGCTGGACCTTGTCGGCGGGCTGATGATGCTCATCCTCGCGTCGCCTGCTATTGCCGTGATAGCGGTCGCTCTACACAGGAAAAAGGGCGGCGCTTTCAAGAGAGAAATTCGCTGCGGCGAGAACGGCAAACTGTTTCCGATGCTGCGGTTCAATATTGATCGCTGGTCGAACAATCTCGTCGGGTTCGACAAGTTTCTCGCATCCATGAGCCTGACCGAATTGCCGCAACTCTGGAATGTGATTCGCGGAGAAATGAGCCTCGTCGGCCCGCGGCCTGAATCGCCGGAGCGAGTGAAGCACTACTCCGCATGGCAGCGGCAGCGGCTGCAGGTCAAGCCCGGACTGACCGGCCTCGCTCAAGTGCACGGTCTGCGAGAACAACATTCTTCAGAAGACAAGGCGCAGTTCGACGTGCAGTACATTTATCGCTGGTCACTGTTCCTCGATCTCTCGATCTTTCTGCAAACGATCTGGACTTTGGCGTTCCGCCCTTTCGTAGCGGCGCGTCCAACGCCTAATGTTGCCGGTCCGTCCCACAAGCAACGCTGGGCTATTCGGGAGGGCCTGCATGTTAATCGTACGCAGCCCAGTTCGGATTAGCTTCGGCGGCGGCGGGACCGACCTACCCGCATACTACGAAGAATTTGGCGGAGCAGTCCTCAGCTCCTCAATCAACAAATATTTCTACACCATTTTGAAAAAGCGCTCAGACGGGAAAATCCAGGTGATTTCGTCGGATTTGCGCGTCACCGAGACCTGGCAGGATATTTCCCGGATGCAGATCAAGCACAGCGAGCTGGAAATTCCGCTTGCTGCTATCAAAGAGCTTGGCTGCGACATTTCGGTTGATCTATTTCTGGCATCGGAGATCGTGGCAGGCACGGGCCTGGGTTCGTCGGCCAGTGTTTGTGTGGGAGTCCTGAAGACACTCGCGACGTACATGGATTTGCCGCTATCGAAATACGAACTGGCCGAGAAAGCGCACCACATCGCGCGAAACATCCTGGGCAAGCCGGTGGGAAAGCAGGATGAATACGCAGCGGCGTACGGCGGGCTGAATTTCATCAATTTCAATCAAGACGGTTCGGCGCTGGTCGAGCCGGTTTCGATGCGCAGCGACCTTCTACGCGAATTTCAGGGCAACCTGATGCTTTTTTTCACGGGTGTCGCGCACAACTCGTGGAAACTTCTGGAAGAACAGGAACAGTCCACACGGAAGGGCACAGGCCAGGCGCTCGATTCCTTGCACGAGATTCGCGCGCTTGCCGATCGCATGCGGGACGTCCTGCTGAAGGGCGATTTTCTTTCGTTCGGCGCGATGATGCACGAAGGCTGGCAGGCCAAGAAGAAAATTTCAACTCAGATTTCGACTTCGATTATTGATAATGCCTACGACGCGGCGATCAAGAGCGGAGCCCTCGGCGGAAAAGTTACCGGCGCCGGTGGCGGAGGATTCCTGCTCATCTTCTGCGAAGAAGACCACCAGAACAATGTTCGTCACGCTCTCGCTGAGCTCGGAATTCGCGAGATGGGATTCGAGCTGGACTTCGACGGCGCGCACGTCGTGGTGAACGATCCGTTTATTGATGGCGACGAGAAATGCGGGATGTTCTGGATCTTTAATCCGTCCGCCGAAGAAGATGCCCGCGATGAATTTGTTTTAGACGGGTCATCCGATTAAGGCCGGTCCTCTCGCATGAAAGCATTCCTCCTGGCCGCAGGCCTCGGAACGCGCCTTAAACCACTCACCGACCGAGTCCCGAAGTGCCTTTTGCCCATTCGGGACACTCCACTTCTTGGAATTTGGCTGGATCTGTGCCGACAACACGGCATTACCGAAGTGTTGGTCAACGCTCATTCGCACGCCGGCATGGTGAAAGAATACGTGGCGAACTCAAAGGCGGGACTTTCGATTCGGGTTAGCGAGGAAGAAACACTTCTGGGAAGTGCGGGGACATTGCGCGCGAACTACGAATGGGTTGCGTCGGAACGGGAATTCTTCGTTCTCTACGGCGATGTTCTGACGAATGTGGATTTGACTGAATTGCTGGAATTCCACCGCGAGAGAGACGTGGCCGCAACGATCGGGCTCTACGAAGTTACGAATCCTTCGCAGTGCGGGATTGTCACAGTGGATCAGGACGGGATGGTCCGCGATTTCGTGGAGAAGCCGGCAAAGCCGGCGAGCAACCTGGCCTTCACCGGAGTGTTGATCGCGTCACCGGCCATATTCGAATCGATTCCTCAGCAAGCGCCGGCCGACATCGGATTCGATGTGCTTCCGAAATTGATAGGCCGAATGGCCGCGTATAAGATAACGGATTTCCTCGTTGATATCGGAACGGCGGAAAAATACGAGCGCGTGCAAACGACCTGGCCCGGACTGCGGCAGGTGGGAGCGCGATGATGCCGGGCCCGATGAAATGCGCCATTTTCGATTTGGATGGCGTACTGGTGGACAGCCACCCGATTCACTTGGCGGCTTGGCGCAGGTTTCTTGAGGCGCACGGCAGAACCGTGAATCAGCGGGATATGGAATTTGTGCTGGAAGGCCGGAAGCGAGAAGAAATGCTGGAACATTTTCTCGGCCCTGTAAGCCCGGAACAGGCGGAAAGCTACGGTAAGGAGAAGGACGTACTTTTTCGAGAGGAAGCGAAATCGATTTCGACGATTGCCGGCGTGCGAGAGATGCTCGAACAGCTTTCGGCGGCCTCTGTTCCGATGGCTGTGGCGTCGTGCGGCGGGCGCGGTCGAGTCCATCAGCTTCTCGAACAATTAAATCTGCGAAAGTATTTCGAAGCTGTTTTCACTGGCAATGATGTCAAAGACGGCAAACCGGATCCGGCGATATTTTTGGCAGTTGCAAAGCAGATGAATGTGCTGCCTTCGCAGGCGATTTGCTTCGAGGATTCGGTTTCGGGCGTGACTGCCGCGAAATCAGCGGGGATGAAATGCCTGGGAATCGCTGAAGATGGACGCAAGGATTCGCTGGTTCAAGCGGGATGCGATGCGGTGGTGCCGAATTTTGTATCGGTTTCTGTCAGCGATCTTCGTAAGCTCTTCTGAAAGCCCTTCCCTAGATCATCGCGAGTGAAGAGATAGTTGAAGAAGCTCCAGAGCCCAACTGCGCCACGTGGAATTTATTCACGGATTGTCTGCAGGACGGTTGAGGTGCTTGTAGTATCCGAGGTCTCGGCCCGTCAGGATCTTGGTCGCGAAAATGATTTGGCCGGTATGCTGCGCAAAGTGCTCCACGGCTGTGTAAATCACTTCGAGGACAGCTTCTTGATGGTTCTGAACGGTGATTATTTCGGGGAGCCGGCTCGCTGGCACTGTCCCGATTACAGCAGTCGCGATATGAATCGTCGTTTCGAGCCGGTGTTGCAATTCGTGTGCATTCACACCGCCGAGAGCGGCGAACTCGGAATCTCGATCGCGGACATCGCTCTCTCCGCCAACGCCTGAAACGATCCACTGCTGCACGTTGCCGCAGAGATGCAGAACGAGATTGCCAATCGAGTTCTCGTTCTCGCTGCCTCTCGCCCAAATTTGTTCGTTCGACAAACGGCCAATACAATCTACGATTCGCGATGTGAATAGTTGCAGCCGATCGTTGGAGAACTCTAAGAACAGGTTTGCAATCGTGTCTGGCATTTCAGATACCTCATGGAGACTGACTTTGGTTTTTCGCCGCAGGATCCATTGCGTTCCAGTTCCAATAGCGGATGCGCGCCGCTTTTCCTTCGGCCACGAGTGCGCCGACATACCGCGGGTCTGGCGTGACGATGTGCAGACACCATCGGGCACTGTCCGTGCTTTCGAGGCGCGCAGGCTGCCCGGGAGTCAGGGACACGCGGAAGCTATTCAGCGGAATTTGCATGCCCTCGCCTCTCGCTTTGACGTAGGCTTCTTTTCGCGTCCAGCAAAGGAAGAATCCTTCAGCGAGCGATTGCGGCGGGAGAGATTTTAGCTCTTCGATTTCCTGGGGGGAGAAGTAACGCTGGGCGATTTCGATACCAGCGAAATCGGGGCGGACTAGCTCGACGTCAATTCCGACGCTGCGTTTCGCGGCGAACGCTAGCAATGCCAAATCGTGAGAACGGGAAACATTGAATTGGATCGATTGATCGGACGATGCGTGCAGGGAAGGTTTGCCGCGATCGCCATAGTCGAATAGGAGTTCGGCTGGGGCGCGGCTTACATACTTTCCGAGCAATTCGCGGAGGATTCCACGAGTTGCGATGAAAGCGTTTCGATCTTGAGGGAAGCGGAAGCGATCGGCGCGAGCTTGCTCGCCGGGCGCGAGCGTTGTTTCCAATGCGCGAAGTGATGCGGGTTCGCAATCGAGATTAGCTCGCCAAACGTGAATTTCGTCGGGTGCGAGGGTAAACTGTACGGGATTCGCGGCCCACAAGCTGGCGTCGAACATAGGTTCGTTATTATTGCATTTGATTGCAGGCCATGAACATGCGTGGTGCACAGAACGCACGAACGCGACGCCGAGCGGTATACAATCTTTAGTTAGGATTTAGATCGTTGTCGTTTTATGCAAGTTGCGGCCACCCCCTTTGAGATATTTGCTCGCGAAGGAGAATTCGAATGGGATTTGGAGAAGGGTATTCCAAGACGTGGACCTACTACGAGGGCGCGTGGCAGGAGGGCAACCTGCCGATTATGGGCGTGCGTTCGCATGCCACGTGGCTTTGCTCGATGGTCTTCGATGGAGCGCGCTGGTTCGAAGGAGTCGCGCCCGATCTCGAGCTGCATTGCGCGCGCGTGAATGAATCCGCGACGAAGCTTTATCTAAAGCCGACAGTTTCGGTTGAGACTTGGGTCAAACTTGCGCATGAAGGGATCGCCAAGTTTGACGGGAACACGGCGCTTTATATTCGTCCGATGTACTGGGCGGAGAAAGAGGGACCATGGGTTCAGGCGCACGATCCCGAATCGACGCGGTTTTGCCTGGTGATTTACGAAGCGCTGCTCCGCACGCCGAAAGGCTTTTCTGTCACGTTGTCGCCATTTCGACGGCCAACGCTCGAAACCATGCCGGTGGATTGCAAGGCTGGCTGCCTTTATCCCAACAATGCTCGCGCGCTTTTCGAGGCACAGGCTCGAGGCTACGACAATGGCGTTGTCTGCGATATGTTGGGAAACGTCGCCGAGTTAGCCACTTCTAATATATTCATGGCCAAGGATAGCGTGGTGTTCACTCCTGTGGCGAACGGAACTTTTCTCGCGGGAATCACTCGACAGCGAGTGATGAATCTTTTGCGAGGAAGCGGCGCGACGGTGATCGAGAAAACTCTTGCGTACAAGGATTTTTTGGCGGCGGATGAAATTTTCTCGACTGGGAATTATTCCAAGGTCGTTCCGATTATTCGGATTGATGACCGTGCGCTCCAGCCGGGACCGTTTTACACCGAGGCTCGAAAACTTTATTGGGAATTCGCGCATTCCGCGGCGAAGGTTGGCGCCGGCAAGGTTTAGTTTCAGCGTTCCTGAATAGAACGCGCCGAGCGTGGAACGCCAACGTCGCCGCCAAGTGTGAGACCTCACGAAATAAGCTCCGGTGGTGCATCGGAGCAGCGATTCCCTCAGCGGATAAAGCCGCCCTCCTGTGAACCGCCTTTCGGCACGGCTGAACGCGTGCCCTGGCGCTGGCCGTGATATTTTCGGGGCGCTCGTCTCCGCTCAGAGCTACACTTCCGTCTGCCGGTGCCGGTGATGAAGAAGCTTTGGACCATTGCGATTTTGCTGTTCGTGTCGGCCGTGCTATTCACGCATATTTTGTGGCATGACGGCGAGAGCGGCTTCGTTTCGGCTGCCGCCGTGGTTCCGCTTTGCGGCGCAGCCGATGATGGCCTGACTCACATGCCGGCGGATTGGGATGCGCGCGGCAAGCCTATGGGCGGTGCAGGGAATAGCTATCTTGACCCATTGGCGAAGCAAATCAGCAACTCGGCGACTTCCTGTCGCGTTTGGGAAGTGACGGATTCCACCAGGGACTTGGCGGAAAGCGGAGGTTTGCATTGCCCGACGACCAATGAGTACAGCGCCGTTCAGTCACCATTCAACGCCGATAATAGCTTTGTGGCGCTTTACCAAAGCGGCTGCGGAAATCACTGGTACATCAAAAACATTTCGAAAGTGACGAAGGATTCGTCTCCTCCCATCTCCGCGGCGTTTTCGATTGAAGTTGACCCCAATCACATGCCGCGAGACGAGAATAATTCGGGCGGAATTATTTGGGATAAAGGAAATCCCAACGTTTTTTACTATGACGCCGGAAATGCACTTAAGTCAGCCACGATTATAGGTGTCAACAAGGTCACAACCAAGGTCGTTCACAAGTTCAGCGAGTATTCCTGCATCGCTACGATGAACTATCCGGAGCTAGGGGTTGATGGTTTGACGGTCAACCTCGTTGGCTCACAGCCGAGATCCAGAACACTCGAAGTGTTCACATTTAATTTGAGCGCGCTTGAAAAGGGCGACCGTTATGTCACCAGACTGTCGTCCGCCTGCCCACTCGATGGACAGCCTGCCAACGACGGAATACACAAGTTGCAACTGACCGCTGACAATCACTTAATGATTGACTATAACGGCGGCCCAACGCAGGGGCAGTATCTCAGCCACGGTACTTCGCAAACGGAGGTGTGGGTGGGAGGAAAGACGGCGCATCACACCAGCGGTTTTTTGGAGGACGGTACGACGTCGGTCTGGGTTTCCGTGGCTGACCCGACTACTACAAACGAAGGCGGCGCAATGCCGCCTAGTTTCAATCCGTGCTCTAACAATGTCGGAATGGTGTACTTAAAGGTGTCTGACATCATCGCGGGTACGGCGCCCTTTACGGAGCATTGTTTGTTTGCCAATCACTACGTGCAAGACGGCCACCTCAGTTGGGGCGGCGGTCCACGTCAACCGTGGATTCTTTCTTCGCAGACGGACGGCGGAGGCGGCCCAAGCGAATCCGAGTTCTACTGGAACAGCGATAAGCAGTACGCATCGCCGAACAGCGCCTGCCCATTTGGAAACAACAATTGCGGCGGCGCGGGTTCGTGGACGACCTACATGGCCGAACTCATCCTCATCCCGAACGACTGTATCGGCCGTTCGACTAACGCCGGTTGCAGCCCGGGCGCATCCGGACGGCAGGCTTATCGTGTTGGACGCGCATACTCTCGCTCAAAAACAGATAGTCGTGGCGGAAGCGCGTTCTGGCAACTGCCGAAGGGCGCGATTTCGACAGACGGGAGCTGGGCGATCTTTACACAGACTCTCGGCTACAATGCCAGCGGCTGCCCATCGAGCATTGACACGAGACAGTCGATGGGCTGCCCGGATGCTTACCTGATTGGACCTTTTTTCTCAAAGGATGCCTCAGGAAATCAAAATGGAGCCGGTGCTTCGTCGTCGCTTCCGGCAACGGCAGAGTACGTCCGAACGACATTCGCTGGAATTCACCTTCATGATTATTTTCGCCTGCGGTACTACGCGCTTCTCGGCGCAACCATCGGCTTTGCGTTCCTTCTCGTGCGAATGGTCTTTCGGAAGCGCCGGACGTGACTGAATTCGGGGCCAGACCGTAAGGCCTCGTATGCTTGTGAGATTGGAGACAGATGAACGGGGCAGAGAGTTTAATTCGCACGCTCGTGGCCGGCGGTGTGGAAGTCTGCTTCGCGAATCCCGGTACGTCGGAGATGCATTTGGTCGCGGCGCTCGACCAAGTGACCCCTGACCACGCAGACCAGATGCGTTGTGTGCTTGGCCTGTTCGAAGGGGTGGTTACGGGAGCGGCCGACGGCTACGCGCGAATGGTGGAAAAGCCGGCGTGCACTTTGCTTCATCTCGGACCAGGCTTTTCCAACGGCCTGGCGAATTTGCACAATGCGAGCCGCGCGCAAATCCCGATGGTGAATTTGATCGGCCAACATCCGGCTTCTCACCTTCGTTATGACACTCCACTCGCTTCCGATGTTGAAGCATTCGCTCGTCCGTATTCCCGGTGGTTGCGGACATCGCAGAAAGCAAGCGAAACCGGCCGCGATGCCGCCGATGCGATTGTTGCAGCGCGAACCCAACCGGGACAGATTGCCACTCTGATCGTTCCCGCGGATGTTGCCTGGAGCGAGGGCGGCGCCGTGCCCGCGATTCCGCCGGTACCTCGAGCGCCGCTGCCGAGCGCGGAGAACATCGAGCATGCGGCTGCCATGCTGCGCTCGGGCGTGCGAACGGCGCTGCTTCTCTCTGGAGACACGCTCTACGGCAAAGGACTCGCCGCCGCTGGACGGATTGCGGCAGCCACGGGCGCAAAGCTGCTTGCGCCTTATCCTTTTGCACGTCTTGAGCGCGGCGCCGGAGTTCCGGTGGCTGAACGCATTCACTATCCACTTGAGCAAGCGGTGGATCAGCTCAGGGAGTTCCGACAGCTTATTCTGGTGGGCGCGTCAGCTCCGGTTGCCTATTTTGCTTATCCTGACAAGAGCAGCGTTCTTACTCAACCTGAGTGCGGCATTTTCACGCTCGCACGGCCGGGCGAAGATTATGTTGGCGCAGTGGAATCGCTCGAAGATGCGTTATCTTCGCGCGGTAAATCGTCCAGCGGTAAATCGCCAAGCGGTGCGTCGCCGAGTGGCACATCAGTGGTTGCTGCGAAGGCCGAACGGGCTTCCTTGCCGAGCGGCGAGATTACGTTGCAGGGTATCGCGGGCTCGGTAGGAGCCACTCTTCCGGAAAATGCGATCGTCTGCGACGAGTCCATGACCTCGGGCCGCGGGCTGATGGCAGCCACGCGCGGAGCTCCCCCGCACGATTGGCTGGCATGCACGGGCGGCTCAATCGGGATCGCCATGCCGCAGGCGGTGGGAGCTGCGGTTGCTTGCCCGGATCGGCGCGTGCTGTGCCTCACTGCCGACGGGAGCGGAATGTACACCCTACAGGCGATATGGACCATGGCGCGCGAAAATCTTAACGTCACGACGGTGGTCTTCGCGAACCGCGTTTACGGAGTTCTGAAGCGCGAGTTTTCGGGTCTCAAACTGGGTGAACCGGGACCGCGAGCACTCAGTCTCTTTGAGATCGGGCGTCCCGACCTCGATTGGGTATCGCTGGCGAAAGGCATGGGTGTTCCCGCCACGCGCCCGACAACAGTGGAGGCGTTTCAGCAGGCGCTGCGAAATGGCTTCGAAGGCGAGGGACCAAGTTTGATTCAGGTGGACGTTTAGGTGCGAGGATTCGAATCGAAGTCAAACGGATGGGGTGCTGGAGGCCACCAACTTTGCCAGTGCGTCCTTGGCGACTTTTCCTGTCGGAGTTACAGGCATGGTGGCGACGAGCTGGATGAGAGTTGGCCTTTTGTATGGCGAAAGATGCTTCTCGGCATGTTCCGCCAACTCTTCGGGCGTGAGTATTGAGCCCGGCGAAGGCTGAACGAAAGCTATGACTTCTTCTCCTCCGTCCACTCCCTCCGCATTTCGTCCAATCACAGCGGATCGGGCGACGCCTGGATAAGTGTTCAGCACGGCTTCGACTTCAGCGGGATACACATTAAATCCAAATCGAACGATGAGTTCTTTTGTGCGCCCCACTATGAAGAGATTCACACCTTCCAATCGGGCCAGATCGCGCGTATTGAACCATCCATCCGGGTCGATCACGGCAGCCGTTTCATCCGGAGCGCGGTAATAGCCTTTCATGACATGCGGACCACGCACACGCAGCTCGCCCACCTCTCCTTCGGCGACCGGTTTGCCGTCAGCGCCAATCAAAGCGATTTCAGAGCCGGGAAACACGCGGCCAACGGAAACGTCTGTGCGCGGGTCTTCCACTCTTGCCTGAGCAATGGTGGGAGAACATTCCGTCACGCCATATCCATTGTAGAGAACCATTCCAACGAAGAGCTTTTCGATCGCCACTTTAAGTGCGGCGTGAAGTGGAGCGCCGGAGGACGAAATGATTCGAAGAGAGGGAAACTTCAAGGACGCGAGCCCCTTGGACTTGGCGTATTCGACCAGCAAGGCGAACATCGCTGGGACGCCCAGCAGGATCGTTATTCCGTCTTTCTGCAGGGACGCGAAAGCTGCCACGGGATCAAAGCGCGGCGACAAATAAAGAGTCGCGCCACTGAGTAATGTCCCGAGAAGCACCACCGAAAGACCTACAGCGTGCGACATCGGAAGAACGCCGTACATGCGATCCTCAGGAGCCAACGAACGTATTTTCGCGGAGACTGCAGCCAGATACAGGAGGTTTCTGTGCGTCAGCATCACTCCTTTTGGCAGCCCGGTGGTGCCGGACGTGTAGATCAAAACGGCTACACGATTCAGAGGATTCGAATCGATCAGCTCTGGCGCGACTTCCTGGTTCAGCGAACCGACGCCGATCGGGCCGAGAGACTTCACCGTCTCAATGACCGCGCCGTGGCGCTTGGCATGTTCCCTCGCGAGGTGCGAAACGCCAGTCGTGTAGAGCACGCGACGTGCGCCGCAGTGATCGCGGATTAAATCCATCTCCCGCGCAGACAGGAGTGCGCTCGCCAGCACTGGCCAGGCGTCGAGACCAGCGAGTGCCAGCAGGAGCGCCACAAACGCGCGGCAGTTTTCGCAGACGATTAGCACACGATCGCCGGGACGCACGCCGCTCTGGACGAGCCATGCTTGGGTCTCGGTGATCGCGGAGGCCAATTCACGATACGTCCATGTTCCGGAATTTTCGACGAGCGCGGGATGATTTGGCGAACGATCCGCCCAGGGCGTGACAATGTCGCTGATTCGGGCGGGTAGGGATTGAATGATCTGGGGTACTTGATCTTCGATCATAGGTGCTTTAAGTCTCTTGGCGAGCGCAATTGGGCCGTCGTGTTCCCGGGAGCAATGCTAAACGAAACGGCTAATGCTTGACGCGTGCGTTTGCGTCGCGAGTAACCGACACACCGGATTCGACAGGGGACACCGTTGCAAATGCGGGAGTATCCGCCTTTCCCTCCGCGATGTATTGCAGCCAGTTCTTGTACAGGCGCGCAGCCGATGCCTGCCACGTGTTTTGCAAGGCATCTGATATCGCGGCTTCGGGAAAGGACTCGAGGATTTCCTCGCGTGGCTGAGACAGTGCATTCTGTTGAAAATCTGCGAGAAGCTTTCGCGAGTGCGTATCAAAGTATCCGTGAGGCATCGACGGGTATGTGTCTCTTTCCTGATTGAGGAATCGCCGGATATCGCGCCGGTATTCCTTCAGGAGGCTTCTCAATCCGTATTCCGGATGGCCCTGGAAATGGACGAAGAGGCTTTTTCCTATTTTCTTCACGAACAGGTCCACGCCGGCTTCAGCGGATTTGGTGAGGACCGTGTAGCCGCAGGATGCGAGCGGGTCTTCGCGCAGTTCGTTCCAGCGGGAATGCGGAATTCGCACCGACTCGGCGAGATTCCTGGTTAGCTGATGCTCGGTAGGTTTTTTGTGGTCGAACACGCCGAACTTTTTATCTTCGAGGCGGTGACGCGGAATCCCGTCACTGTGTAAGACGCTGGCGTGAGCGGCCAGGCATGACGCGACTGTCGAGATTGTGTTGTTCGCTGCCCAGTCCAAAGTATCGGTGAGAGTTTGCCAGTAGGGCTCAGCGCTTAAGGCGGGTTGGCGCGGCTCCGTTCCCGTGATGATGACGCCGTCAAAGCGGGTCTTCCAGAGATCGTCGTAATTGAAATAGAACTTGTCCAAATGCTGCTGACCTCGTTCGGTTCGGGGAAGCTCAGGCAGCGAGTAAAGCTGAACGTTTACGGGGACATCGCCCGCGGCAGCGTCGAGGAGTTCGAAGAATTGCATTTCGGTGTCTTCGAGTGCCGCGTCCGGCATGTTGTTAATCAGCGCGACGTTGATGCTCTGCGCTCGTGAGGCGAAACGGCCGGCTGACTCCGCCGGGCGCGAAGATATCCTCTCCGCCCAACGTGTGGGGACGCGGCCGCCGTCAATTAATAGCGGCACGGTAGGTCTCTGTGGACTGCGTTACGGGCGTAATGCTTCGACGTCATACCGTGGCCTTGTCCAAAGCTTGAGCGAGATCGGCCAGGATGTCGTCAATGTGTTCGATGCCGACGCTCAGGCGCAGCATCTCGGGAGTGACGCCCACCTTGACCAATTCCTCGGGCGTGAGCTGCCGGTGAGTGGTTGATGCGGGATGACAGGCCAGCGATTTGGCGTCACCCATGTTGACCATGCGCTTGAACAAGCTGAGCGCGTTGAAACACTTCGTACCGGCTTCGAAGCCGCCCTTCACTCCGAACGTCAGAAGGGAAACGCAGTTGTCACCCAGGTAGCGCTTTGCCATGGGATACAAAGGGCTGTCGGGAAATCCGGCATAGTTGACCCACGCGACTCGCGGGTGATCGCGGAGAAATTCGGCTACCTTTCGGGCGTTTTCGACGTGGCGCTCTACGCGGAGCGCCATGGTCTCGACACCCTGAAGAAACAGAAAGCCATTGAACGGCGACATCGTGGCGCCAGTGTTTCGCTGGGCTACAGTGCGGCAACGGGCGACGAATGCGGCAGCGCCGTAATGTTCGACGTAAACGACGCCGTGATAAGCGGGCTCCGGACGGGTGAGCATGTAATAGCGGTCGGGATAATCGCGCCAGGGGAATTTTCCGCTGTCAACGATCATTCCGCCAATCGAAGTTCCGTGGCCGCCCATGAACTTGGTCATGGAATGGACGACGATATCGGCGCCGTACTCGATGGGGCGAAGCAGGATTGGCGTTGCCACGGTGTTGTCGACGATCAAAGGCACGCCGTGCTTGTGGGCAACTCTTGCGAGCCCCTCGATGTCCGCGACGTTTCCGGCAGGATTCCCTACGCTTTCGCAGAATACGGCTCTGGTATTTTCGTCGATCAGTTTCTCGACATCCTCGGGGCGATCGCTCTTCGCAAAACGGCCCGCGACCCCTTGTTTCGGAAAAATGTGCTCGAGCAGCGTGTAAGTGGCGCCGTACAGCTGAGGGAGAGAAACAATGTTGTTGCCGGCTTCCGTGATGTTCATGAGCGCGTAGTGGATGGCAGCCATCCCCGAACTGACACTCAGGCCCTCCACGCCGCCTTCGAGCGCGGCAACGCGTTTCTCGAGGACTGTGTTGGTGGGATTGCCGATGCGGGTATAGATGTTCCCTTGAACTTCGAGATTGAACAACGCAGCGCCATGCTCCGCGCTATCAAACTCGAAGGCAACCGTTTGATAAATGGGCACCGCTACGGCTTTGGTTACGGGGTCACCGTCGTAACCAACATGAATTGCAATCGTCTCTCGCTTCATCAGATGTTATCTCGGAGTGTGAGCCCCGACCTTCGAATACTTGGCGACCTCGGAAGCGGAGGCGGCGGGAACATAAGCGGGATCGCGGGCGAGCGCTTTGGCAACGTCTTGTGTGACGCGACGTGCGGCGAAAGTTGCACCGTAAGCGAAACGCATCAGGGGGCCGAAGCTGTTCGCAGCGGAAACTCCGACGAAGTAGAGTCCTGGCAGAGACGATTCAAAACTGGAGGAAAGCGCGGGTGCGTTTTCAACGGTCTTGACGTTGGCGCGAATGTCGTCGCTGAGGAAGTTCAAGCGCTCGAGATTTACGCGGTAACCGGTGGCGACAATCACGTGATCCACCGAAATCTCGCGAGTGCTGCCGTCGCGTCCGCGGAGCGCCAGGCGAACCTTGTCGTCCTTGACTTGCGCGCTTTCGACCGAGTAACCAAGCACGAGAGGCACGCGTCCTTCGATCATTTTCTTCGCGAACCATCCTCCTGCCGGGCCCAAGTGCGTTTTCACCAGCTTCAGCCGGGCATCTTGAGGCAGAAAGTGCACAGCAAGGGGCCAGTTGCTACAGAAGCGTGATTTCAAGCCGGGGCCAAGGCCTGACTTCGGATGTCGAATTTTTTCCCAGAAGGGCTGTCGTTTATCCGGCGCCTGCCTTTCGTGGAACTTCAGTTGCGGCGCCCGAGCCACGAGCTGAACATTCGCTCCGTTTTCGGCGAGCAAAGCTGCCATATCAATGGCGGAAGAACCACCGCCCAAGACCACAACGCTGCGGCCTCGGAATCGTTCGAGGTCGTGGTGAGCAAAGCTATGAGAGACAAATTCCTGCGGCAATTGCGCCAGATCAGGCGGGGTAAACGCGAAATGGGTGATTCCCACCGCCAGCACCACTCTCCGGGCCACGACAACCTCTCCGCTATCCAGTTGCAGCTGAAAACCATTCGACAACTTCTCGAGACTGGTTACGAGCTTGTCCTCAAGCTCCGGCAAGAAGCGATCCTTGAACGCGAGACCAAACGCCGCGAAGGTCTCGAGTTTCACGGGAGTCCCGAGGTCGGCGTATTCAATTCCGCGTTCAGCGCAAAAATGTTTTAGGGTGAAGCTCTCTTCCGGATCAGAAACTGTTGAGGCGAAGCCGTCAGACTTCAGGAGCATGCCTTTCGGCATGTGCCGCAACCAACTATCCATGGGACGGCCAAAAATGCGGAAGGGTATACCTTTGCGTTTCAGGTGCGTGGCGACGGAGAGGCCGTAGGGGCCCGCGCCGATGATGGCTATCTCAGTCATAGTTAGACGAGCGCTACTCCTTTGTAGATTATTGTCGGCCGTTTGGGCCTCAATCGTATGAATCGCAGTGGTCATTTCCGTAGCCTTTATCCCAAATTGGGCGCCGAAGAATTCGAGCGTGATGGCAATTTTGTGACCGCCAGCAATCTTGTAACATATTTGATATCAGCGGCGTGGTACGCCGGGAACGCAGATGGGGAGAACTTGGTTGTCCATGAAGGACAAGTGTTTACCCCTTCCGAGAAAAGTTCCGCGGAGGTTAAGCAAACTTCTACGTCGAATTGGTGAGGCTTCCGTGCATGCTCGTAACAGACAAAGTTCTTCAAACTCACCGCCTCGTCCGACGACCGTCATCGATGGACGCGGACCAAGTTGGCCGAAAGAGAAATTCCCTTTGCATCGCCCGGAGATCCTGCTTATCAAAACGAACGCTCTGACTTAGCCGCGCCGTACCGGCATTCAAGATTATTTCAGAACAGGGCCGTATGTGCGCCACTTTCGGGCTCATGGTCATCATTAGTCATTACCTGTACGGCCGGGCAGGTGGCCGCAGGCACTCCGTCTGCCGGAGCGGTCAGGCAGAAAGCTGAAAGCGCTGTTGGAGCACGCACGCGCTTAGGGCTATGAGCAAAACATGGTCGTTCGCGACACGCAAGCCTTCCTGTCCGGCGTGCAGACTGTCGAGCAGGGTCACCACTTTCTGCTGATCGAACAATGGAATTGAGCGAAGAATCGGGCCTCGAAGCACGTCCTGCACGAGTGTATTGAATTTTCCGTTAGGATCGAGGGTGGCCGGCGGACTCTGAAAAACATGCTTCGGCCTGCGGTAGACGGTATCGGTGACGACGTCACGCACAGCTTCTCTGAGCACGTATTTTTGAGTTGATCCGTGGATCTTTTGTGTTACCGGCTGGGAGCGAATGAGCTCGACCAAGCGATGGTCGAGGAAGGGCACTCGGCCCTCGATCGAATGGGCCATTTCCATGCGGTCTCCGAGGTTGGTAAGAAGGTAGTTAGGGAGCACCGTTTTTGACCAGAGGTAGAGCGACTGATTCAAGGGGTGGCGCCCGGTGATCTGGCCGGCGACATCAATGTCGTTCAACAAACTGCGAGACGCTTCTCTCTCTTTAAATTCTTGCAGGAAAGAATCAGCAAAAATGCCGCGTACCTTTGCCGATTGGGCGCCTGCGGTTTGGATCCAGGAGGGGACGAAACCGAGAACGCGCTTTACGCCCTCCAAAGGACCTTTGCCATTGGCGGGAAGCGAGGCGAAGGGAGTGGGACTCAGTTGATTGGAAAGCATCATGTCCCTGCCAAAATGCAGATAGCCTCCCATGATTTCGTCCGAGCCCTCGCCCGTAAGCACCACCTTGTATCCAGCATCGCGCACAGCGCGACTCAGCAGGTATTTGGCGACGCCGTGGGCGTTAACGCAAAGGACTTCGGACTGGCTTGTCGCGTCACAGAAATTGTCCGCGAGGTCATCGAGCCGAACAGGGATTGGGTAGAATTCCGCACCGGCTCGCGCAGCCATTTCTTTGGCGACTTCGCCTTCGTCGTACTCAGGACGATCAAATCTCAGTGTGAATGCTCGGATAGCCTGACTGTGGTGACGCGCCGCCAGGCCAACAATCGCGCAAGAGTCGATTCCTCCGCTGAGGTAGCAACCAACCGGAACGTCCGCGCGAAGGCGCATCCGGACGGATTCTTCAAAAACATAGCGGAATTCCTCAGCGTACTCGGCATCCGAACGCTCTGGAACGTGATCGGTTGCCCGTGGGTAATCAAAATCCCAGTACCGGCTCAACTGGATGCGCTTGTCAGTCGCGACCAAGTAATGTCCGGGAGGGATCTGAAAAACTCCATCGAATAAGGTTCGCGTCTGGTGACCGCTAAAGTTGGCGACGTCATACAAGGATTGAGGATTCCAGCGAGCGGGCACTCCTGCGGCAAAGAGAGCTTTCACTTCGGAAGCGAAATATAACGCTCCGTCGTGGAGCGCGTAGAAGAGCGGCTTGATACCGAAGCGGTCGCGCGCGGCAAACAGCGTCCGATTCACGCCATCCCAAATTACGATCGCAAACTCGCCGCGCAGCCGGTTCAGGCAGTGAGCGCCGAGATCCTCGTAAAGATGAAGGGCTATTTCGCTGTCCGAGCGGGTCTTCAAATGATGCCCGGCCTGTTCAAGCTCCTTTTGTATGCATTCGTAATCGTAGAACTCGCCGTTTACGATGATTTGCCGGGAGCCGTCCTCGTTAGGGATGGGCTGATCGCCGGTGGTCAGGTCAATGATGCTCAGGCGTGCGTGTCCGAGACCTACCTGTCCGTCAGGAGATACCCAATAGCGCTGGCCGTCAGGGCCTCGATGACGAAGGGCTTTCGTCGCGTTTTCGAGAGCCACCCTGGAGATCGGGGCGGCCGGCGAGAAAATGGCAACAATTCCGCACATCTACAAAACTCCTTCGGTAAAAAGATGGACGTTTGACATTAGCACGCAACCGTCCGAAATCTGCCCAATCCAGCACACAACTGTGTAGGCTTA
>Ga0182015_10003087_pt1 | contig 19087 bp, 10 predicted proteins | sample 712P3MmetaG_FD_120478 | JGI IMG/M metagenome (GOLD analysis project Ga0182015, IMG submission 120478) | Permafrost microbial communities from Stordalen Mire, Sweden - 712P3M metaG | ecosystem: Environmental > Terrestrial > Soil > Wetlands > Permafrost | place: Sweden: Stordalen | collected...
CCGCCGACTTTTGCCGGCAAGTGCCCCCCGAGGCAACCGGCTTGAGCATGCCTTCCGCGGAGCAATTTGCCCTCGATCATCGCCGCCCCGCCGATTCCTGTGCCCAGTGTAATCATCACCAGATTGTCGCAACCTCGACCGGCTCCCACGTGGCGTTCGCCCAGCAGCGCCATCCGCGCATCGTTTTCGATGCCAAAGCGTAACCTGAACTCCTCCTTGCACCACGCATTAAAATCGATCGACGGCGCATCCTCATACTTCTTATTAGTCGATACCACTCGTCCAATACGCGCGTCCGCCAGCCCACAGAATCCAAGCGCCACGCCTTCGCACTCGCTGGCCTTCATCTGCACTTCTTCAAGCAGTTTGCGAATAGCCGCGGAGAACAGATCGAGTGCCGGACGAAGCGCCTGGGCGGAGTCGAGGGAGATCCGGTGGGAAGCCAGTACCTGATCGCCCTTCACGATGGCAATCGTGGCGTGGCTACCGCCTAAATCAATTCCAATGGCAGGACGGGTCATAAGAGACGAAATCTTCAGAGCACTAGGAACGCAATAGTAGTCGTTTTAAGCTTTAAATGATCAAAATTTTGTTCTTTTCAGTTGCATTTGAGAAGTTCTCTGGTTAACTTTTACGATTATGAATCCTGTCTTCGGGTTCGTGAACTGGGCCGACGGTGCCTTGCAGGCCCCCGGGCTCAAAATGTCGGAAAAGAAGCTTGGACAACTTACAGGAATCTTTCGCGACCAGCAAGCCTGGGGGCAACTCGATCCCGAAACAGTAGTCTATCGAGTCTGGTGGTGGGAACCCGTCGCGCCCGGCACTGAGGGCGGCATGTTCTGGGGACTGACTGAAATCCAACCCGGTCGCGTTGGCGGAGAATACTTCATGACCCGCGGGCACTGGCACGTGATCCGCAATCGCGCCGAATTCTATGGCACAGTCGCGGGCACGGGAAAACTCCTGCTCATGGACCGCGCGGGCCGCACGTGGTTGGAGGATATGACACCGGGGAGCTTGCACTACGTCGCCGGCGAAGTCGTTCATCGCATCGTTAATACCGGAGACGTTCCCATTCGGGTGATCGCCTGCTGGCCGAGCGATGCCGGGCACGATTACGAAATCCGCGAGGGCCGCGGATTCGGCGCGCGCATCGTTGAAAATCACGGCGCTCCTGTCCTTATAAAGACCGGGATTGATAACCCGGGGTTGATAACCGAGGACTGATTCGTGAAACCCGAAGCCCAGGAGTCCTCTTTCAAGTTTGATCCAAAACTGGGTGTGCATAGTCGCATCGGCGATCTCCAATTTAGCTACGACGAAAACGTCTTCGGCCCGGTTCCCGAATTTCGTCGTCTCGATGACATCCGGCGCAGTTTGCGAAACCCCCAATGCCAAGGCCCTGACCCGGTGTATTCGATCGTCATGGACGTGGGCCGTCGCGAACACCGCGCCGAGTTGCAGCGGCGCATGCTCTTATTCGGCGTCGTCATCTATGCCGCGGGACAACTTGGAGACGAGCCGGTACGAAGCCAGGGACATATTCATGCCATCGCGCCCCATTGCGGCTGGTCAACTCCAGAATTGTTCGAGATATGGGAGGGCAGCGCGATCATCTACGCGCAAGAAAGCGCCGGCGATAATCCAGGGCGTTGTTTTGCGGTGAAGGCAGGGCCGGGAGATAGAGTAGTCGTGCCGCCGGCTTGGGTGCATAGCGTCATTAACGCAGATCCCGGTGCCCGCATGATGTTCGGCGCCTGGTGTGATCGCCAGTATGGTTTTGTTTATGACGCGATCCGGGCGCACCACGGTCCCGCCTGGTTTCCCGTTCTAGACGGTGATCGCAACATCACATGGGAAGCAAATCCTTCCTATCGACCTTCGGAACTTTCGATCCGAAGCGCGCGCAACTACCCGGAACTGAGATTGAATCCGGGCACGCCTATCTATGAGCAGTTCGCCCGCGATCCCGATAGCATCCAGTGGGTGTCGGAACCCGCACGCGTGGCGGCTCTATGGCCCGGTTTCGAAATGTGAATTCGCTCTGAATCAGTTGGCGACGCCGAGACGTTGCTCCAGTTGTTCCAGCGACACGCCCTTCGTCTCGGGATACATTGCCGCGACGAGGATGAAATCAATCAGCATCATGGTCGCAAAGAAAAAGAACGGCGTGGCACTCGATTTCTTTGCGAGAACAGGGAAGATTGCGGTGATCAGTGCATTCATTACCCAAAGCGTAGATGTCCCGATTGCCTGACCTTTGGCTCGAACCCGGGTGGGAAAAACTTCGCTGATATAGACCCAGATCACCGCGCCTTGCGAGATGGCGAAGAAACCCATGAACGCCATCACCATCCAGATCAGCCAACTTTGGTGGGTTCCGCTCCTGAAAATCTGCCCAATCGCGGCGAGGAAGATGCATACTCCCGCGGTTCCAGTGAGCAAAAGCTTCTTGCGACCAACCTTGTCGATAAGGCTCATGGCAAACACGGTGAAAATCAAATTGGTGCATCCAATGGCGACCGATTGCACGCCGGCCGAATACTTGCTGGCGCCGGCAGCGGCAAAAATGTCGTTCAGGTAGTACAAACAGGCATTGATCCCGGTCAACTGGTTGAAGGCGCCGGCCGTCACAGCCAGTACAATCGGCAACAGGTATTTCCGCTGCAGAATCGGCTCGGCCGCGGAACTATGCTCGAGATGAATGGAGGCCATGATGGAGTCGAGTTCTCGCTCGGGATTTTCATTGCCGGTGAGCCGGAGCACCTCAAGAGCTTCCTGCTTCCGGTTTTTCAGCGCCAACCAACGTGGGCTGCGCGGAATGAAAAACAACATCAAAAGAAACAGGAATGCCGGCAACGCAGCGATGCCCAACTGCCAACGCCATTCCGCCAGGCCAAAGTTCATCAGGTCAATCAGAAAGTTCGACAGGTAGGCCAGCAGAATACCGAGAACAATACTGATCTGAAAGCAACCGACCAGGCGCCCGCGCCACTCCGGAGGCGACAGTTCAGCAATGTACATTGGCGCTAACACTGACGAGCCACCAATCCCTATACCGCCGAGAATGCGGAAGGCGAGCAGCGATCCCCAGCTCCACGCCATCGCGCAGCCCAGTGCCGACAGCAGGTAGAACACGGCCATAATGCGTAAACTGTCGCGCCGGCCCCACCGTTGTCCCGGATAGCCTGCCGTCATCGCCCCCGCGACCGTGCCCCAAAGAGCGCTGGAGACTGTCAATCCCAAGAGATATGGAGTGAGGTTATAGACCTCAGTCAATTGGTGCGTGGTGCCGGCGATGACGGCGGTGTCAAAGCCAAACAGCAGGCCTCCAAGTGCGCTTACGAAGGTGCTTTTGACCACGTATCCGTTGATGCTCATCAGTCGGTTTCCTTCGCCGTAATGAACGAATATTAGCGAAAAGAACAAAATTGGTCTACGAAATAGCGCGATTAGGAGGTATAAACTTCCGAACAGTTCATTATTTGGTTCGCCGGGTTGAAATCGTTCGAGGACGCAAAGCACAATCTGCCTTTGGGAGCTGTGTCGCAATGGATTGGCTAGACTTTGAACGCATAGCGAGATTAGGAAATTCCGGTCGCATTGAGGATGCGATTCGAGAGTCTCAGATGCTGCTTGCAGAAACGACTGATACTAACGAAAAAGCCGCCCTACTAACCGGCGTTCACGTGTCCTACTGCGAACTCGGTCGCTTGGTAGAGGCGCGGCAGACTCTTGTCCAGCTCCAGCATCTGGAAATACCGGATCGCGGAATTCGCCTGAACGTCGAGTTTTGCGAACCCACTCTCTTGATCCAGGAGGGCAGGAACGAAGAGGGTATATCAGCTTTCGTCGCAATGCTCGACCGACGTTGCGAGGCCCTTAAGGAGCCCCAGTTTCGCTATCTCTACGAGGATATCCAGTGTCGACTGGCAGTGGCGCTAACCAGCATTTCTCGGTTCAAAGAGGCGCTACCAATCCTTCGGGAAGCCATATCCTTTTCTTTTGACGAGGCGGCGAATGACCAAAGAATCCACTTTTCGTTAGGTATATGCCTTGAGGAGACGAACGAACCGGAGGCTGCAAAACAGGAGTTCATTCGCGTTGTCAGTTTCGGCCTCAAGAACGAGGTTGAGGAACAAGCGCTGTACGGCTTGGCATTGCTTCACTACAAGATTGGGGCGTTCGCTCAGGCGACGCAGCAGCTGGAAACGATTTTGCGAGAGTTTCCGAACCAGAACCCCGCCGTCCCACGCAAGCAGGTATATGAGGGCCTGTCGCGGACCTACCGTCATCTCGGCGATAAGGCAAACGAGAAGCTTTACCTCGATCTCGCAAGAAAACTCTAGGTATCCTGTGGCACAACGCTCTAAGGGCCGTCTATGACCTCTGAAAATCTCGATCGCCGTACATTCCTGAAGTTAGGAATTGCCAGCACCGCTGCCGCCGCAATCAGCCCTCCCTCGCTGCCAGCTCCAGCGCGCACCAAAAGAACGCTCACCTGTCCGCCGGCTCTCGCCGACATGGCGTCGGATCGACTGACTTATCGGTTGCGCGATTTGTTCAACTGCCCGGTTGCGATGAACGAGTTTGGCTACGCGCAAACCGGGAAATCCGTTTCGGCCATCACCGCGATCTCCTTTCCGCCTTACGCCTGCTGCGGTGTGCCCGAAACCGCCTGGAGTCCCGGCTTTCTCCTGACTTGCGAGGTTTTTCTGAATGGTCGCTTCCTCGCGATAGCCGCCCCGCCCGACGGCAATGTCGAATATCAGTGGCTTCCGCATTGTGTGGTCCGCACGCAAACCGCCGAGCGTCTGCGATTCACAACCCGCCTGTTTCTGCCAACTAAGCGCCGGGCGGTTGCGCAATCGATTACCATAAAAAATCTGGATACTGCTCAACGCCGCTTTACGCTGGCTTTCGATATGCGAGGCGCCGTCTCCAGAAAAACCAGTCCCTGGTTCGTCAATTCTCCCGGCGAAGCTGACAACAAAATCACATGGGACGCACAGCGCGGCTGTCTCCTCTTTGAGGCGCAACACTCGGAGATCGCCGCCGCCCAGGGATTTCATCCTGTGCCCGATCGCGTTGAGCACACGCGAATGCTGGTGTTTGACATGGTCCTTTCCCCCGGCGAGCAAAAGGAACTCAGCTTCATTTGCGCGATCGCCGAAAACGGCCGGGGCGCCTTCGAGCTTTACGATGGCCTCCAGGCTGGTTTTGCCGGCCTCGCACAAGAAAACGAGTCGGCTTTCACCAGCCTGGTTCAGGCTGCGTTCACTGCAGGAAATTCCGAATTCAGCGGAAATCTCCCGCGGCTGGTCACAAACGATGAATCTCTGTGGAAGCTCTACCATAATGGTTTTGCCAATCTGCTATTCGCGCGTCGGCATTCCCCGGATTCGGTCTACGGCCCCACCTATCTGACGTTGAGTGGCCATGTGCTCCCGACTCTGAGCTTTCCCTGGGATACCTCGCTTACCTCTCTGGCGCTGGCGCTGCTCGATCCGATTCCGCTGCGCAAACTCGTCGAGGTCTGGCTGAAAGCTGGAATGCATGAACATCATTCCACCGATTACGTGACCGGCGAGGCCGTCGGTCCGTGGTATGCGGCGAACGACAGCGCGATTGTGCGTTGCGCCTGGCGCTATTTGTGCGTCACCGGAGATTTTGACTGGCTCGACACAAAAATCGACGATCGCACCGTTCTGGATCACCTCGATGATCACGCCCTCTATTGGCAAAAACTGGACCACTTCGGACGCGGCCTCGGCGACTACGGGACGATCGAGAATCTGCTCGAAGTCGTCAGCACCTACCTGCATGAGGTGGCCGGCATGAACGCCGGCAACGTGCGTTCGATGCGGATCGTCGCCGATCTCCACGAACGCCGCGGCAACTCGGCCCGCGCCCGACAGCTGCGTGGCGAGGCAAAAGCTCTAGCGGAACGAATCAATCGCCTGCTCTACGTAGATGGAAAGGGATATTGGCGTTGTGGCCAACCGGACCGCACATTCAACGAGGTGCGGCACTGTTACGACTTTCTTGCGGTTCTCGACACCATGGCCGAGGACCTTAGCTCTAACCAGAAACGTGAGATGAGCGAGTTCTTCTGGCGCGAACTGCGCAGCGATAAATGGATGCGCGCGCTCGCGCAGGGCGATGCCGACGCAACTTGGAACATCCGCCCCGACCATAGTTGCCTGGGCGCATACGCAGCATGGCCGCCGATGACGGCCAAGGGCTTATATAAGATCGATTCGCCGGAAAGGATCACGCCTTGGCTCCGTGAAGTAGCCAAGGCTGGCGATCAAGGTCCGATTGGCCAAGCGCATTTCGTCGAGGCGGTCTATCCGCCGGTGAATGGGGGAGCTTTCAAGTCATCGGAAGACGCGCCCTTTATCGAAGACTGGTGTTGCATCGCCGCAGGCGCCTTCACCGAACTTGTCATCGACTCCATTTTCGGCGCGGAGCTTACGCTGTCGGATGGAATTAAAGTCGACTCGCATCTCGCCAGCTTTGATCCCTCGGCTCGATTAGAGGGGCTGCGATACCAGGGCAGTTTGTACACAATCACGAAAGATGGAGCTCACCGGCAGAAAGCTGTGTGAACTAAGAACGCCCCGCTCACACGCGCACGATTTCGATGCCGAGCTTCTGAAACGGAGCGATCATCTCGTCGGTTGCTGCCGTGTCGGTCACCAGGACATTCAACTCATCCGCTTTGCAGATTCGCCAATTTGCCACAACACCTAATTTGCCGCTGTCCACCACTGCGACGCGACGCCGCGCCAGCTTCATCATCGTCGAATTGAGTTCTGCCTCATCCGCGTTGAAACAACTCGCTCCCCACCCTGCGTCCATCCCATCCGCACCAATGAACATCGTGTTAATGAGCATGTTATCGAGTGACCGCAACGCTGCCGAACCCACCAGCGAGAACCACTCGCCGTGAAGATGTCCACCGGTAACGAAAACATACACATCCTTACGCTTCGAAAGCTCCATCGCCACGTTGACCGTATTAGTCACCACCGTGATGTTGTAGTTGATGGGCAATCTCCGGATCACTTCTGTCGTCGTCGTGCCCGGCGTCAGAGCGATGGTCTCTCCGGCAGTGATCAGCGCGGCGGCGGCACGTCCGATTCGGCGTTTTTCATCGGCCGCACGTTCTACCTGCGCCTGGAAAGATCGGTCGCGACGGAAGGGCTCGTAAAAGAGCGGCTCGATCGACACCGCTCCGCCATGCGTACGCTGTAACAATCCCTTCTGCTCCAGAGCATCGAGGTCCCGCCGTATCGTCACCACCGAAACGTCCAGTTGCTCCCGAAGCGCGTCCACGGAGACGCGTCCCGTTTGCTGAAGGCTGGTCAGAATCGCGGTAAACCGAATCTGCTGCTTATCCTGAGTTGCGCTTCCTCCGGATTCTGTTTGGCCGTTCGGGCCCGACTGCGATCGCCGTTGCCGCCTCATCATTATGTCGTTCCCCTGCATGATGTCGTTCCCCGCGTTCCTTTCCGTCCGAAAAAGAAACTATTGATGCAGCCACCACTTGCGATTTCGACCGAAACGAAAGCGTTAGCCACAGCATGGTACTCCGAATCCCCGGAATTACAAGAAGATCGTATCCCCGACCGCTATCCCTTCTTAAAGGGCGAAGACATTTGCATTTTGCCGTTTTCGATCAAATAACCTATCTTTATTGCCCAAATAAAAATAGTAAAATGTCTGATTCACGATTCACAGATTCAACGTCGGCTGCGATGCAACTTCAAGGCTCAGAATGAGCCCATAACCCGCACCCGCAGTTTCGCGAGGGGAACTCATGCCTTTCGACCGCCGCCAATTCGTGACTGCCCTGGTTGTTTCTGGCGCTGCCGCCGCCACGCCGACAGGCATCAAGGCCGATCCCTCCGCCTCGCGGCCCCAAGCTTCGTCCCAAGCTTCACTCCCGAATCCACAAAACGCGACCGTCGATTTCCGCTACGCCCCGCACCACCAGCAGTCAACCATCTGTTTTCCCGACGATCCCAGGAAAACCATCGTGGGCCAAGCCGGCGACCTGCGATACGGATTCGGCAAGTCACTCTCCGCCGGCATGGAAAACTTCAGCACCGTCATCGAATTCTCTCTCGCCGGTTTTCAGGACGACAAGGTCCTCCGTCAATGGATCGAATCTCCCAGCATTCCCATCGTCCACACGCTGATCGACAGACCGGCGGCGACTCTGGAACTAACCGCCTTCGCGACCCATCACGTTGGCGAAGGCCGCGTCGATAACGTACTCCTCTCGATCCGATCGAAAACGGGCAGCGTCGCTCTGGTCCCGAAGCTCCACATCCGCACTTGTGAAAAGCTTGAATTGGAGAGCTACACCACCCCCACGGCTACCGTCAGCGTGTCCGGAAATAAGTCGCCCCTGCTCGTCGCCACCCAGCTTGTCTCCACGCAGCTCAATAGCAATCTCGGCACCTGCATGTTGTGGGAAGAAGAAGGATTCACTCTTTATCTCGCGCATGCCGAAGCAACCGAAGACGCGGAGGCCCGTTATTTCGTGCGCCTTCCGCAGGAGAACCAATCAGCCGCAACCCTGCGTGAACATCTGCCGGATGCCGAAATGCTTCTTGCCGAGGCTCGCGACTTCTGGAGCAAATGGAAGCCTTTCGGGACCACAGAATGGAGCTATCCCGGCCGCCACGGAGAGTTTCTCACCGCTTGCGCGCGCAATATTCAGCAAGCGCGCGAAGTCAAGAATGGTCAACTCGTCTTTCAGGTCGGCCCGACTATTTATCGCGGTCTGTGGATCGTCGATGGCAACTTTCTTCTGGAAGCCGCACGTTATCTCGGCTACGACCAGGCGGCCGACGAAGGTTTGCGTTCCGAATGGTCCAAGCAGGTCGACAGCGGGCAAATCATCGCCGGAAGCGGTGGTGAGCACTGGAAAGATACGGCCATTGCCATGTTCACTCTGGTGCGCCAATGCGAACTTAAACAGGATTGGACGTTTTTCCGCGATCTCGAGCCGAACCTCGTGCGCGCTCTGGATTTCCTAATCAACCTGCGCGACCAGGCTATGAAGTCGCAGAGCACGAATGGACATTACGGACTGCTAGCCCCCGGTTTTGCCGATGGCGGCATCGGCGGCGTCCACTCCGAGTTCACGAATACGGTCTGGACCCTCGCTGCACTCCGCGCTGTCGCGGATGCGGCGGCTCAGCTGAAAATGTCATCGCTCGCCAAGGCCGGCAAATTCTCCCGCGAGCTCTACGCCGCATTTCAACAAATGGCGACGAAGGAGATGGTCCGGCATCCCGCTGGATTCGAATATTTGCCCATGCTCGCGCACGACGACCCTTCCGTGAGCGACCCCGATCCCTGGAGCCGCCCTCGCCCGCAGACCGCGCAATGGGCTCTTTCCCATGCTATCTATCCCGGCGAGGTGTTCGACAAGAATGATCCTATCGTTCGAGGACACATCGCCCTTTTGCAATGGTGCACGCAGGAGGATGTCCCGGCTGAAACCGGTTGGCTCTGGCACGACAGTTTATGGACCTACAATGCTTCCTTTGCCGCGCATGTCTACTTGTGGGCTGGGCTCCGCGATTGGGCGCACCGCACTTTCACCGGCTTCCTCAACCATGCATCGCCTCTGTATTGCTGGCGCGAAGAGCAGCCGCTGCAGCACGCTCTGGTTGGGCAGGACTGGGGAGACATGCCGCATAACTGGGCGAGCGCCGAATGTGTCCGCTACCTGCGCCACATGCTCGCGTTGGAAGATGGCAAGTCGCTTCGACTGCTCAACGGCGTCACCACGGCAGAATTGACGCCAGCCGTTCCCTACATCCTTCGGAACTCTCCGACACGTTTCGGAAGGATCGATCTGGAATTCGAACCGGCGGGGGCCCGAGGCTGGCGGTTGCGGTTTGATCGTAGCGAAGGGCCTTCCCCATCCTCTGTTTCATTGCCAGCAGTCGTCGGCCAGTTGCGGGCACAAGAGGTGATTGGTGCCGGGTCAAAAGTCACCGGCGAGATCGTCGAAGTCGATCCCGTCGCCAGGAAATGGGAAACGCTTCTCAGGTAGATCTTTCTTCCGGATGCTCTGGCTTCGCGTGAGATCGGAAATTGTGAAGAAGAGAGATTTGTACTCAACGCCGACTACGCTTCTAGCGCGAAAAGACGACTCCGTGCGGCTGCCCGGTGCCCGTCCACCCATGGGGCCACTTTCGATTGGCGAAGTCAAAGCCAGGTTTGCCATTCGCGTCATGAAACGCGTTGTCCATGGTGATAGCGCCGGTGGATTGGTCCAGTTTCACCAGATACAAGCGTGCCTGATCGCCAGTCACGACCAAGCGTCCGGTCTTGGCGTCCCATCCCGTCCAATGAGAGAAGTAACCATCGTTGAGCTTCAGCCGGGAAACTTCGACGGGCTGGTTTCCGTTTGAAATGTCCAGCACAATCAAGCCGTGCATAACGGGCGCGCTCTGAATCAGATAGTGCCCGACGATCGTCGGCACGCCGCAGAATGAACCGGGAAACGTGTAAACGAGCTTTGATCTTGGCTGGTCCTGGTCCAAATCAGTGATGCGCTCAATGCCGCAGCCCAGGGTTTGAACGTAAACCGCCCCGTCAGGCCCAACCCGCGCCTCTTCGGGACTGATGTGGCCATAGAGATTCTTGTCCACATCGAGATAGGCCGTCTTTAGCATCTTCAGGGTCGAGAGCTGCCAGACCTGATAGGTCACGCCGCTAAAAGCATTCACCTCGTCCATCGAGGAGTTGGTAGAGACGACCCTGTCCAGTTCCGGAAGCACGGCCAGGCTGTATGGTGTCAACAGTGCGCCGGTGAAAGCCGGGTCATCCGAACTCGCGGAGCGGACGACTCTGCCCTGATCATCGATCTCGACCAAGCCGCCGCTGCCACCCATCTGCCCATCGCTCTCGCCATGGTGAACATGTTGGAAAGTCGCAAGCACGTGCCCATTGGGAAGCCGCAAGTAAGAGTGCGGATGCATATAGCCCGCCATGTCGGTAAACGAAGTCACGGTCTTCGGATGCAACGGGTCGCGTAGATCGAAGATAAACGTTCGGCCAGCAGCGTGATCGTTGGCAAACAGCATCCCGCTGGCGGGCATGACATATTCCGTGTGATGAACACGCATCGACTGTTGGTCGGTTGCCAGGGTCGTCATCAGTTGCCCGTATGATTTCGAAGCCGGGTCTGCATCGATCACCGCCAGAAAGTCGTTGCCCTGGTGTGCGGCATCTCCGGTCCAGGCAAACAGGTAGTGACCGGTGACATTGGTCTTTAATTCTTGCGACTGCGGTGCTTGCGACTGCAGTTCTTGCGATTGCAGCCTGGAATGAATGATGCAAGACATCAAGGCAAGTGTTATCAGAAGACGGCGCATGAAAAACCCCGATTTGAATGAAATCCGAAACAACCAAGGTTATCAGATATGCCCTGCCTGATAGCCCTTAACGAAACATCTCCGCGAAGACGGGGACAATCGTCGCCCGTCCTCGAATGACGCGCAATCGGCAAAAAATCCCCAGGGACACAAAGAGCGCAACTCAATGGACTAAGCTTTCGCGCGCGGCACAAATGCAGTACAAAAGTTTTGGATTTTACGTAAGCGTTTGGAAACGCAGGGGCAAGAATGGCTCCTCAGGTAGGACTCGAATCTGCCTGAAAGCGTCAAACAAAGTACTTAACCGAGCCCGGCTTCGCCTTGGAGCGGAATAGTTGAATCTGGTGAGTGATGGAAATGCCCGAACTGGCGCGCCACGCTCCCTGCGCTCCGACCTCGAACTGCCGCCGCTCTGCCTTTTCTTCGAGGCCAGGTCGCCCGCGTTAACTCCAGCGTCTGCTTCCTGCCTCGTGGGAATGAAATAAAACACCGGCTTGCCATCGACGATCGGCTGAGCGTGCGGTCCAAGCAGTTGGACATTTTCTTTTCTTGTCTTGATTCCGACAGTAAGTTTTGACGCCAATCGGCTGCCGCTGCGCGTGAACGAGACGATTTGGCCGAGGATTTTATTGAACCCGCCCGTTGTTTGCAGGTACATCCCAGGCTCGGAAGGAATGCTTCCATTTGCGGCGTCGGTGATAGGGGGCTGGGACGCTTGCGCGAAGGACGCCACGGCCAAGAAAGGGGGAGGCCGAACAATAACGAGAAACTAACGGCGATTAACAAGCGCTTCATTTTGGAAACCCGCCACTTTCTAGCCGAATATCTACCGGTCAACTTGTCGCGAAAGCGCAACTTGCGGCCTCACAACACACCGAGCTCTGGTAAAGACGAGAGCGCAGCCGTAACCGTTGATCCTATGGATTCACTTCGAACACAACGCCGCGTCCCCAAAGCTTGCCTTCGGGGGGCAAGGTTTGGAGCAGGGGGTTGTGGAGCAGGTGGTTGTATTGACCGCAATTTTCTTAGGGGTTAAGATTCGGGCCTGATGGCGCTAGAGACTCCAATTGTCGGGCAAGTTCTGGGCCATTACCGCGTACTGGAGCAAATCGGAGCCGGAGGAATGGGGCTGGTGTTCCGGGCGTCCGACGAGCAACTCGAACGGGACGTAGCCATCAAGGTGCTTCCGTCGGGCATGCTGGCTGACGATGCAGCACGAAAGCGCTTCCGCCGAGAGGCGCTGACGCTCGCCAAGTTGAATCATCCCAATATTGGAACGGTTTACGAATTCGGTAGCCAGGAGGGGTTGGACTTTCTGGTCATGGAATATGTCGGCGGCATTCCCGTCGATGCCCGGCTAGGATCTGGCCCCCTATCGCAAAAGGAGGTCCTGCGTCTGGGATTTCAACTAGCCGACGGTCTGTCGAGTGCGCATGATCATGGGGTCATACACCGCGATCTGAAGCCGGCGAACCTGCGTTGGACCCAAGATAGTCGACTCAAGATTCTTGATTTCGGCCTGGCACAGTTTGTCCGCCAAGAAGTCGACATGGGGGTAACGGCGAGCTTTTCCGAAGGCAAACAAGTAGCTGGCACTCTGCCCTATATGCCTCCCGAGCAATTGCGCGGTGAGGTGGTAGATCAGCGCTCGGACATCTGGTCGGCAGGCGCAGTGCTGTACGAATTAGCGACAGGACGGCGTCCGTTTGCCTCCTCGCAAGTACCTCTTTTAATCGACGCCATTCTGAACAAGCCACCAGAGGCCCCAAGCGCCGTGAATCCCCAGATCTCGCCGGGGCTGGAGATGGCAATTCTTAAATGCCTGGATAAGGACCCGGAACGGCGCTACCAATCCGCGCGGGAATTGCGCGTCGACCTCGACCGGCTGACGATGCCGATTTCTCATGTGCCTTCCACTCCGAATCCGGTTTCGACGTCAGTTGCAACTCCAGCTAAGACGAGGATAAGACCGGTCACGGTTGTTCTGGCGGCGATCGCACTGCTGCTAGTTGGAGCGGTTTGGTATTTGCGTTTTCACAGCCAGCCGGCAAGAGAAAACACGACTCAACTATCGCAGAACCGGCGCCGCACAGTGGCGGTCCTGAACTTTAAGAATTCCACGTCCCGTCCTGAGGCGGCATGGCTCTCGACAGCTCTTCCTGAGATGCTCACCACCGAACTCGCGGCTGGTGAGAGGGTCCGCACCATTACGGGGGAAGACGTTGCACAAATGAAGGTGAATCTCTCGTTGCCAGACGCAGACACACTGACAGCTCAGACCTTGTCCCAAATAGGAAAGACGCTCGGAGCGGACTTTGTGGTTCTTGGTTCCTATGTTGCCTTACCCGGCGGCAAACTGCGCGTCGACCTTCATCTGCAGGACGTGGCTGCGGGTGAGACTGTGCTTTCGGTTGACCAGACCGGGGACGAAGACAATCTATTTGACTTAGTCAGCCGTGCCGGAATTCAGTTGCGAGAGAAGTGCGGTGCCGGAGAGGTGAGTCCACAGGACCAGGCCGGTGTCCGCGCGGCCTTCCCCGCAACTCCTGAAGCCTCGAAGTTGTACGCGGAGGGCCTTGCCAAACTGCGCGTCTTCGACGCCACCGTCGCTCGCGATCTTCTTCAACAAGCGGTTGCGGCGGAGCCGAACCATGCTTTGGCTCACTCGGCTCTGGCCGCGGCCTGGACTCTTCTGGGATACGACGAGAAGGCGCGTCTGTCGGCGAAAAGTGCGTATGAACTCTCGACGTCGTTGTCTCGCGAGGACCGTTTGCTGATCGAAGCGCGGTACCGCGAAGCTTCGAAGGAGTGGGACAATGCTGCGCAGAGCTACCGTACACTTTTTGGATTTTTCCCCGACAACGTCGAATATGGCCTGAGCCTGGCAAGGGCGCAAACGCGCGGCGGAAAAGGGAAAGAAGCATTGGCGACGGTGGAATCGCTGCGCCAGTTGCCGGCGCCCACGGGCAACGATGCCCGGATCGAGATGGCCGCTTCGGAAGCTTGGCGGTCGCTGGGAGACTTTAAACAGAGTGAGACTTTTGCTGGTCGGGCGGCTCAAAAGGCAAGAGCGCAGAATGCAAAGCTGCTGTTGGCCCGCGCCCTCTACCATCGGGGGTTCGCACTCGAAAACCTGGGCGATACCAAAGGCGCTGTGACCGCCGTCGAGGAGGCTGGCCGCATCTACCGGACGGTCGGAGACCGCTATAGTTTAGCCAGCACGCAGGAGGTGACCGGCCAGGTGCTGGTCGATCGTGGTGACTATCCCGGGGCGCTCGGCGAATTCAACGAGGAACTTGCCATTGCGCGCGAGGTCGGCAATCGCAAGGCAGAAGGCTCCGCTCTAAATAACATGGCGTTCGTCCTAAGTCAGCAGGGAGACGCGGAGAAAGCCCGGGGGATGTACGAAAAGGCGCTCCCTATCTTCCGCGAGGTCACCGACAAGACTAACTATGCCATGACGTTGGTTAACATCGCAGGCATTACCAAAGACGGAGGAGACCTGGCTGGAGCAATGAAGACTTACGATCAAGCGCTCGCCCTTGATCGTGAGATCAATGACCAGAACGGTATTGCCGTCGCACTTGCCGGCATAGGCACGGTGATGGATGGGCAAGGCGATTCCGCCGGTGCAAAGAAAACTCTGGAGCAGGCCATGGCCTTCGATGTTGCCCTCGGGCAAACCAGCCCCTCCAGCGACAAACTGATCGACCTTGGCGATGCACTGCAACATATGGGAGACCTGCCGGGAGCACGCAAGAACTACGCAGATGCACTTGCACTAGCACGTACCGCCAGTGATAAGAGCATGGCGGCCTATGCCTTGGTTGGCTTGGGGAGCCTGGAAGTGAAGGCGGCCGATTTCACGGCAGCCCAGAAAGACTATGAGGAGGCCCTGGCCTTCCGCAACGAGTTAGGGGAAAAATACACTATCACCACCACGCAGGTGGCGATCGCGGAATTGGCGACTGAAGAAGGGCATCCGGGTGCGGCGGAAAGACCGGCTCGGGAGGCCCGCGACGAGTTTCAGCAGACGCATAAAGGCGACGATCAAATTACTGCGACGGCCGTATTGGCAGACGCGCTTCTGGCGGGAGGAAGGAGTGACGACGCTTTCAAAGAAGTAACGAAGATGGCGCCGTTGGGCGCCAAGAGCCAGAATCTCAGTGTGCAACTGGACTTCGCGGTCGCCCATGCGCGATCCGAGGCGGCTTCTGGAAAAATCGCGGCGGCCAAAACTATCCTCAAAGACGCACTGGCCAAGGCAATGAGGTCAGGCTATGTAGGGTACCAACTCGAATGCCGACTGGCACTCGAAGAAATTGAATTGAAGTCAGGAAAGTCGGCAGCCTCGCGCGCGCGTCTGGAACAGCTGCAAAAGGACGCGAAAGAGAAGGGGTTCGATCTCATCGCCCGCAAGGCCGCTACTCTTTCGGAATAGCGCCGTTTAAGGACTGTTAAAAGTTGCGCCAATTGTGAAACTTGTTCTTGACATCCCACTTACCATAAATCATACTTCGCCCCGCTGACCGCAGGCTCCCCCGCTTGCAACAGCTTGACCGGGCAAGGGCACTGCCTGCCTGGGTCCGTGGAATTGCGTCGCGCTTCTCAAGCTTCTGTCACGATGGGCGACGAAGAAATCACGATTAGTCCTCAAGATAGATGAGCGTATCTGCTCCGGTGAATCGGTGGTCTGGAGGTATTGCGATGATAAGACGACTCACGACGACCGTCCTACTATTGGCGATTGCTACGAGCATGTTATTCGCGGCTGAGAATGCCAAGAAAAACAAAAATGAGTTCACCACTCTAGCGGATTTCGCCGGCAGCGCCAATGGCGCCGAACCTTTATATGGGTATCCGATTGTATTTAGCGCCGGAAACGGTTACGGAACGACTATAGGAGGAGGGGCCTACGACGACGGCACAGTATTCCAAGTCACCCCCGACGGAGCGCTCACGACGCTATATACGTTCTGCTCTCAGGTCAACTGCACTGACGGGGCTGAGCCTTACTCAGGGCTGGTGGTTGCCGGAGGGAATTTCTACGGTACAACCTACTGGGGCGGAGCCAACGGCGCGGGCACGGTCTTCGAAATCACGCCAGCGGGCCTGTTGACCACGCTGCACAGCTTTGCGGGAGGCCCGAATGATGGCGCTTATCCGATCGCTGGCCTCGTGCAAATTGGAGGAAATTTCTATGGAACGACGCAAGCTGGCGGGGCCAACGAGGCGGGCACGGTCTTCGAAATCACGCCAGCGGGCCAGCTCACCACGCTGCACAGCTTTTGTTCCCAATCGGGCTGCGCGGATGGTGCCATCCCCTACGCCGGGCTGGTGCAAGCCACCAACGGGAACCTTTACGGGACGACGTCGGGGGGCGGGAGCACTACTGACTGCTCAGGCTGTGGTACGGTCTTCCAGATCACGCCAGCGGGCCAGCTGACCACCCTCTACAGCTTCTGCTCTCAACCCAACTGCCCGGACGGTAGCAACCCTTACGCCGGGCTGGTGCAAGCCACCAACGGGAACCTCTACGGAACGACCGTGAATGGTGGGGTCGATGGCAATGCGGGCACGATTTTTGAAATCACGCCGACGGGCCAGCTGACAACCCTGCACAGTTTCTGCGCTCTATCGGGCTGCTCTGACGGTCTTCATCCATATGCCGGGCTGGTGCAAGCCAGTGACGGAAACCTCTATGGAACGACTGAAGGTGGGACCGGCCCAAACAAGGTCTTCACTTGGGGCACAGTCTTCGGAATGACGCCAGGGGGTGAGCTGACCACGCTACACAGTTTCGGCTTGACTGACGGCGCGTTCCCTTATGGCGGGTTGGTAGAAGGCGCCAGCGGAAATTTATACGGCGCGACCTCCTATGGCGGCAGTCAGTATAACGGCACAATTTTCAGCCAGCCGGTGGGGCTGGACCCACGAAAGGAAAGTCAGGCCAGGAATCGCAAGGCGGAACCGAATTTCGTTTCCCCAAATTTCGTCTTCCCGAACTTCGTTTTCCCAAGAAACGATCTCCAGGCTGCGACCGGTATCACATTTAACGAAACGGGACCGGCGTTCCCCGTCTCCCCGCGCGCCAGGACCCGTACCGCTGTGCCCCTCCCGCCACGCGCGGCCAGAATGGAGGCGGCGGCTTCCGGTGCGGTCGTGCCTGGCTCAGGTCCAGAAGCTCTCACCAATGTCTTGAATTTCGACGGAGCCAATGGTGCGTTTCCTCAATTTACCTCTCTGATTCAAGGCACAGACGGGAACTTCTACGGAACGACCTACGGGGGGAGCACTTTCGACCAGGGCACCGTGTTCCAACTCACTCCCGGGGGGACGCTGACGACGCTATACACGTTCTGCTCCCAAACCAACTGCACGGATGGCGCGGAGCCTTTGGCCGGACTGGTACAAGCCACCAATGGGAACTTCTACGGCACGACGCCAGTTGGCGGAGTTATCGGCGCGGGCACGGTCTTTGAAATCACGTCAGCGGGCCAGCTGACTACCATTTACAACTTTTGTTCCCAACCCGGCTGTGCCGATGGGAACTACAGCCAGGCTCCGCTGATGCAAGCCAGTAACGGGAACTTTTACGGAACGACGGCAGCAGGTGGAGCTAACGGCGAGGGCAACGTCTTTGAGGTGACGGCGGCGGGCCAGCTGACCACACTTTACAGCTTTTGCTCCCAAACCAACTGCTCGGACGGTGACGACCCTATCGCCGGGCTGGTGCAAGCCAGCAACGGGAACCTCTACGGGACGACGTTGGGTGGCGGGGTCACCGATTTCTGCTCTGGCTGCGGTACGGTCTTCCAGATCACGCTGGCCGGCCAGTTGACTACTCTTTACAGTTTTTGCTCGCAAACGGGCTGCAGTGACGGCGAGCTCCCCTACGCGGGACTGATTCAAGGCGCGAACGGGAACCTCTACGGAACGACTCTTGCCGGCGGGTCCGACGGCTTGGGGACGGTCTTCGAAATCACGCCTGCGGGCCAGCTGACTACCCTCTACAGCTTTTGCTCCCAACCGGGCTGCACAGACGGTGCTGAGCCCGTTGCCGGACTGGTGCAAGCCAGTGGAAATTTCTACGGCACAACGAACTATCTAGGCCCCAACGGGTTCGGAACCGTCTTCGAAATCACGCCATCGGGCCAGCTGACCACCCTGTATGGCTTCGGCCTCACGGACGGCGCTTATCTTGCGGGCGGACTGGTACTCGCCAGCAACGGGAACTTATACGGGATGGCGGAGTTTGGCGGCAATCGGCTGGATGGCACCATCTTCAGCCTGCCGCAGGTGCAACAGGGGCTCACGCTGAGCTGTCCAACCTACACGGCGCAAGTGGGGGTTGCTTACAATTCAGCGTTCACGGCCAGCGGTGGAGTCGCTCCCTACACGTTCTCAATCGTCAGCGGCTCTCTGCCTCCGGGATTGACACTCAACGCCTCGACCGGTGCGATCACAGGTACGCCGAGTACAGATGGCGTGTACAACTTCGTGGCCCAGGTGGTGGACTCGCAAAGCAACACGGTCACCACCAATTGCGGCATCGTGGTCTCGCCGATCCCGCTCACGCTGACCTGTCCAACCGGCTCGGGGGTAGTGGGGGTTTTGTACAGCTCGGCGCTAAAGGCCATCGGCGGAGTCGCTCCTTACACGTTCTCGATCGCCAGCGG
>Ga0182015_10003088_pt1 | contig 19082 bp, 15 predicted proteins | sample 712P3MmetaG_FD_120478 | JGI IMG/M metagenome (GOLD analysis project Ga0182015, IMG submission 120478) | Permafrost microbial communities from Stordalen Mire, Sweden - 712P3M metaG | ecosystem: Environmental > Terrestrial > Soil > Wetlands > Permafrost | place: Sweden: Stordalen | collected...
GCCGGTGCGACGGGCGCGACAGGTCCAGCAGGGCCGGCCGGTGCAAAGGGCGCGACGGGTGCAACAGGCCCGGCTGGCGCAAAGGGCGATACTGGCGCGACGGGTGCAACAGGCCCGGCGGGCGCAAAGGGTGCCACGGGCGCGACGGGCGCGACGGGCGCGACAGGGCCGGCTGGCGCAAAAGGTGCGGCGGGCGCTACTGGTGCAACAGGTCCGGCTGGCGCAAAGGGCGATACAGGCGCTACAGGTTCAGCGGGGCCGACTGGTGCAAAAGGTGCGACGGGCGCGACAGGCCCAGCAGGGGCGGCAGGTGCAAAGGGTGCGACCGGGGCGACTGGTCCGGAGGGTCCGGAGGGTCCAGCGGGCCCAGCGGGTCCGGCAGGGCCGACCGGTCCGGCGGGTCCGGGCGGATCGTTGACCTTGCCATTTAACGGGAGCGGGGCGGCCACCACCACCGCCCTGTTCAACATCACAAACACAAACCCAGCGCATTCGGCTGTCGCCGGAAACGGCGCTCAGGGAGCCTCCCAGGGACATGGTGGTACCGGTGTTTCCGGCTACGGTGGATCTTCCAATAGCAACGATGCCGTACAAAGCTATGCTGGAGATGGCGTCCATGCAGTCGGCGGAACGGCCACCAGCGTAGACGGTGTTGCGGGGCCTGGCGTTACTGCCTATGGCGGCGGTGGCAGCGCCATCGGAATCAGCGGCGGCCAGGGCGTCACAGCTACTGGGGGCAGTGGCAGCACTACTGAGGGCAGTGGCAGCAGCGGTGGTGACGGCATCGACGCATATGGGGGAAATGGAGCGGTAGTGGCGGGGTCTGGAATATACGCCGTCGCTGGTAGCGGCCCCACCGCCTACGCTGGCTATTTCGAAGGCAACGTGCAGGTGAATGGTAGTCTCAGCAAATCCAGCGGCACCTTTCAGATCGATCATCCGCTCGATCCAGCGAATAAGTACCTGTATCACTCGTTCGTCGAATCGCCCGATATGATGAACATCTATAACGGCAACGTCGTCACCGACAGCAGCGGCACAGCCGTCGTCACCATGCCTGCGTGGTTTCAAGCGCTCAACACCGATTTCCGCTATCAACTCACCACCATCGGCCAGCCTGCCCAAGCCTGGATCGCGACGGAGATCGCCAATGGCAGTTTCACCATCAAGACCAGCAAGTCGGGCGTGAAGGTCTCCTGGCAAGTCACCGGCGTACGGCAGGATGCCTGGGCTAACGCCCATCGCGTCCAGGTGGAAGTGAACAAGGCGCCGGCGGATCAGGGTCACTACCTCCATCCGGAGCTGTTCGGGCACGAGAATGAACCGAACATCCCGGAGATCCATCATCCCCGGCCGCTCACGCCGCAGCAGTGATCGTCTCGGCGTGAGCTGCTCGCCCTCGGAGGATTCTATGAAGCACTGCCAATTGAGCACGTCATCGGCCGGAAGAATCGGCGCTCTGTTGCTGATTCTTTCCGTGCCGCTGGTCAGCCAAGCCCAAACGCCGGTTATTGACGACGCCACGGTGAACTTGACCACGGGTAAGATGACCCTGGCGGGTTCGAACTTCAGTCCGACCGGCGTTGCGCCCACTGTCACGGTGGGGGGAACCTCCGAAACGGTGGCTTCGTTTTCGAACACGTCGATCATAGTGGATGTGCCAACCACTTTGGCCGCGGGCACCTACCTGGCGACGGTGACCAACAGCGTGCCCCAAACCGGGGAAGGCGATGTGACGGTAGGAGCAGTGGGTCCGCAAGGCCCGGCCGGTGCGACGGGTCCGACCGGTCCAGCAGGGCCGGCGGGTGCGAAGGGTGCGACAGGTGCAACGGGCGCGACCGGTCCGGCAGGGCCCGCTGGTGCAAAGGGGGCGACGGGTGCCACGGGCGCAAAAGGCGCGACAGGTCCAGCAGGGCCGACTGGTGCAAAAGGTCCAACGGGCGCCACCGGCGCGACGGGTGCGACTGGTCCGGCTGGTCCGGCTGGTCCGCAAGGTCCGGCGGGGACAATTACGTTGCCGTTTAGTGGGAGCGCGGCGGGTACCGATAGCTCCGTCCTCGACATCACCAATACGTCGGCGGCGCATTCCGCGGTCGCCGGCCACGGCGCGCAGCCGCCCTTTCTCGGCCCCACCGGAGGTGACGGAGTTGCCGGATATGGCGGGGCTTCCAACGGCTTCACCACTGGTTACATGAGCGTCGGCGGAGACGGTGTCTATGCGCAGGGAGGAGCAGGCACCGCAGAGTTTGATACCGGGGGAGCTGGCGTCAAAGCATATGGAGGCAACGCCACCGGCGGCGGAAGCGGAGGCAACGCCGTCATGGCATTTGGGGGCACGGGAGCGACCGCGGGGGGCCAGGGAATATACGCCCAGGGCGGCGGAAACGCCGATGCCGGCGAGTTTTACGGCAACGTGGATGTTACTGGCGCTCTCAGCAAGTCTAGCGGCTCTTTTAAAATCGACCATCCGCTCGACCCTGGGAATAAATATCTCTACCACTCCTTCGTCGAATCGCCCGACATGATGAATATTTACAACGGCAATGTCGTCACCGACGGCAGCGGCACGGCAGTCGTCAGCATGCCCGCGTGGTTCGAGGCGCTCAATACCGATTTTCGTTATCAGCTCACCGTGATCGGCCAGTTTGCGCAAGCTATCGTTGCGTCGGAAATTGCCAACGGCAGTTTCACCATCAAGACCAGCAAGTCGGGCGTGAAGGTTTCGTGGCAAGTCACCGGCGTACGGCAGGATGCCTGGGCTAACGCGCATCGCATCCCGGTGGAAGTGGACAAGGCACAGCGGGACCAGGGCCACTACCTCCATCCAGAGCTATTCGGGCACGAGGGGGAACCGAGCATTCCTGAGATGCATAATCCCCGGCCGCCCGCATCGGCGCCGCAGCACTGATCCTTTCAGAACAGTGAGATTATTTATGAAACGATACCAAACATTGCTGTTCGCGGTTATTTGTCTGTCGCCGGTCCAACTGACCATTGCACAGACCTCCAGCGAAACTGCTTCCGCGCTTCCTCGCCTGGTTCGCTTCGGCGGCACGGTGACGGAGCCCAACGGCAAACCGCTGGCCGGCGTGGCCGGAATCACGTTTACGCTCTATTCCGAGCAAACCGGCGGCGCGCCGCTCTGGATGGAAACGCAGAACATAACGGCCGACGCGAACGGCCACTATACGGCGCTGCTCGGCGCCACTCAGTCCGGCGGGCTGCCGGCTGAGCTGTTCACCAGTGAGCAGGCGCACTGGGTGGGAGTACAGGTGCAAGGACAGCCGGAACAGCCGCGGGTGCTGCTGGTCAGCGCCCCGTATGCATTGAAGGCCGGCGATGCGGAAACCATCGGAGGGCTGCCGCCGTCGGCCTTCGTGCTGGCAGTGCCATCGTCTGCCGCGAGTGGTTCGTCCTCGAGCACCACGAAGAGCGATGCTACGCCGGAGACCGCGACCGACGTCACCACCACCGGCGGCAAGGCTGACTATCTGCCTTTGTTTAGCGGGGCCGCGACTATAATCGATTCGGTGGTGTATCAGTCGGGGACGGGAAGCACAGCTAAGATCGGCATCAACACCACTGCGCCCGCCACCACACTGGACGTCGACGGGGCCGGCACGGTTCGCGGCACGCTGGCCTTGCCGGCCATCGGCACTGCCACGGCCACCGCGGGCGATGACTCCCAACCCTTGGAATTTGGGGCTTCGGTGTTCAACAGCGGCACCAGCACCGCGGTACCACAAACGTTTGAGCTGAAGGCTGAGCCGGCCGGCAATGACACCGCAACGGCCAGCGGATCTTTGAACCTGCTGTACGCCTCGGGCACCGCCGCACCCGCCGAGACCGGCCTGAAGATCTCGAGCGACGGTCTGATTACCTTCGCCGCCGGGCAGACATTTCCGGGCACCGGTACCGGCGACGGCACGGTGACCAGCGTCGCAAGCGGCGCTGGATTGACGGGTGGTCCCATCACATCGACCGGGACGTTGAGCATCGCCACCGGCGGGGTGACCAACGCCATGCTGGCGAAGTCGTCGTTGAAGGTGACCGCGGGCACCGATCTCACCGGCGGCGGTTCGGTGACGTTAGGCGGCAGCACGACGCTTAGTCTGGACACCACCAAGGTGCCGCAGTTGGCGGCGAGTAACACGTTCACCGGCAGCCAGACGATCGACGGCAGTACGTACATGATTGGCAGTACCCGCGTGGACTACAGCAGCGTCAACAAGGGGACCGTCAGTCCCGGCGTGCAGTTCGGCACCGGGGATACTGGTGAAGCGATCTCCTCGGACCGGGCGGGAACCGCCAACCTTTACGGAGTCGACATTTATACCGACTTTGCGCCGCGCCTGTCGGTCACCAATGGCGGCAACGTGGGCATCGGCACCACGGCTCCCAGCTATACGCTGGATGTGCAGGGCACGGGCTATTTCTCCAGCACCACTTCCACCGGCGTGAATGGTACCACCAGTGCCGCGAGCTTCAGTGGCGTAAACGGCACCAATACCGCCATGTCGGGAGCCGCATACGGCGTGTACGGAGTCACCGTGAGCCCCGCCGGCGTCGGCACCTATGGTCTAAGCTTGTCCTCCGGCGGAGATGGTGTCTATGGTGAAACCGATGGAACCGCCGCTGGTTCCACGGGAGTGTATGGAAATGCCATCGTTTCTACCGGAACGAATCCGACTTACGGCGTGTACGGAGTGAGTGCGACGATCGGAATTGATAATACTGGCAATGGCGGGGGCGCCGGTGTTGCCGGAACCGGTCCCATCCTCAGCAGCACGGGTGCCGGCGTTGGAGGATACGCCGGGGTTTGGGGAGACTCGGGCGGGCTCGGTATTGCCGGCGTCCATGGCACGGCGGATGATAATATTGCCGTCGCTGCCGTCAACAGCACCGGCAGCGACACGAACACGGCGAGTTTACTCGCCGTCAACGATTCTACGGAGGGGCCAGCGCTTGTCTTTGAGACAGCGAGCGGATATGTGTCATCGAAAGGGGCATCCGAGGACTGCTGGATTAACGCGGCCGGCAACCTCGTTTGCACGGGAACAATTTCCCCGAGTACCCTGACAACCGAAGGGCGCCAGTTGAAGCTCTACAGCGTCGCCTCTCCAGAGAACTGGTTCGAAGACTTCGGATCGGGGCAGCTATCGGGCGGCCACGCGCAAATCCCGCTCGAGCCGGCTTTTGCCTCTACGATCAATACCGGCGAAGCCTATCGCGTCTTCCTGACTCCGAACGGCGATAGCAAGGGACTCTATGTCGCCGGCAAGACAGCCGCCGGTTTTGAAGTCCGTGAGCAGGGAGGTGGAACGTCCAACATATCGTTTGACTATCGCATCGTGGCCAAGCGGCTTGGCTACGAGAGCGTCCGTCTGGAAGATACCACCGAGCTGATGAACAAAATGCGGGAGCGTCAGGCGCAAATGAAGGCGAGAGGAGCCGGCCGCAAGCTTTCGGTGCCTGCCCGCCCCGCCAAGCTGGAGTCTCCTAGCCCAACTGCGCAGACGGCGAAACCAGCTCGCGCGACGACGTTGAAAGCGGCGCCCGCCCCGCCGAAGTGAGGCGCGGTGAGGAGTGCCTTGAAGCGCCAGGCGGGTCGCCAAGTCTCAGAACTTGAATATTACATCCATCGCCAATTGAAACTGGTTCTGGCGGGTCCCGTCGTCATACGCGCGGCGGTCGAGAGCACGATCAAACCTGATTTCGGGACGAAACAAAACGGTGCTACCCACCCAGTGTCCCCACATCAGAGTCTCCTCGGCATAGCGGGTCTTGAAGCCGGTTCGCTGACCTTTCAGGTCGTCCAGGAAGTCGGAGCGAATTGAGACGTAATTCTTTGCGGAGAGCTGCCTTTCGACGTAATTGACCATGGCCCACTCGGGCGCCGTGCATCGGATCTGGCCCGGGGCACAGAAAGCGCCGTTGGTGCCCTTTTCCGGCAGTAAAGGACCCGCGACGCTGGGTACGTCGAGCTGATACATGTACCAGGCCTCGGTGGCCATATGCCATGCTGCGCTGAACTTGTGGTACCAGGTGTTGTCAAACATCTGGAGATTGTTGTAGGCGTACCTGCCGTTGTTGAGACCGTTCACGCAAGGATAGACGTTGTCATTGCCTTGATTGAACGTATAGCTGAGGCAGGCCGTCGCCGACGGCTGCGCGTCCGGGGTCCAAGGCGCCACGTCATGGCTCGCGGTGAGGCCCAGTTGGACCAGCCAGCTGTTGTTGAGCCTGATGGTAGCGAGGATGCCGGTGTCGGTAAATGGGTCAATCGCATACAACAAGGAGTGGGTGTACACGTAGTTATTGGGAGCCAATTGCGCTTCGATACCCGGAATCGAGATGAAGCGGCCGACACGGATATTCAATCCCTCCGCGACCTGGGGGAAATACAGATCCAGGTATTCGAGCGCGGGATCGAAGCCGTATTCGCGGTGGTCGTCGAGCAACTGCCCACTGAAATAACCGAGGTTGGTGGTGAAGCGATAGCTGGTGCCGAACAATCCGGTAAGGTGGAATCCCCAATCGAAGTGATCGGTTTGAACGGTGTCGGGAATGCGTTCGACGTAGAGCACCGCCTGGTCGAGTTCGATCCGATTGGGGAAGATGTCATAGGCGGCTGGATAATTCGAATTGTGCGACGTGCTGAGGTTGAGGCTGCCTTCGAACCAGCCGTACACCTTAACTCTGCTTTGCTCCCAAGCCGCGCCATTCGATCCGCCGTAGAGAGCTTCCATGAGCGGAGGGACGTTGGTATCGGGCGCGCCGATTTCGGGCGATCCGCCGTAGGACCAGTCGGAGTTGGGGAACGGTGGCGAGTTCAAGGGCGATGGTAATGCCCGGCGGGGAGGTTCGGGGCCGCTGTCGACGGTCCCATGCCAGTCGTTGACATAGGCTTGAGAGAGTCTTTTCAGAAACCCTTGGTGCGCGCCGAGCGTGAGATTCACGGTCAGATCCTGGCCGGCGGTCAGGTCCCGTTCCGCCGACGGTGAATCGGCGAATCCGAGTTTGGCCGCTTTGAACTGGTAATGGCCTGGCTTAAGGTCAGCCATTGTGAAAGATCCGTCGGTGGCGCTCACGACTGCCCGATCGATGTTGTCGCGGGAACTATGCGCGACGACTTGAGCACCCGCGACCGGCGATCCTCCGGCGTCCTGAATCAGACCGCGCACCTGTGCGGGAGCGCGAAGGGTAAACCAAAGACTCAAGACGGCCACCGCGATCGGTCGCACACGAACGAAGGTGAAAACGATCAAGGCCGATTTTCTCATATGCCGGGTCTGGAATTCCGTGAACGCCGAGAACATGGAAGCCGCGTTGCGCGAGATTCGCGTGGCGCTGCTCGAAGCGGACTCATTTCCGCGTGGTCAAGCAGTTCATGGAAGCCATCAAGGAGAAGGCGCAGGGCGAAGAAGTACTGGCGGCGCTATCGCCCACCCAGCAGGTGATCAAGATCGTTCGCGACGAGCTGATGAAGACGCGGGGCAGCCACCAATCCAAGTTGCGGATGGCGAACGAGCCTCCGACGGCGATGCTGACCGTCGGGCTGCAGGGATCGGCGCCGCGCCAGTGGTCCGCCAGAATGGAATACTGCTTACGGCGCACCAAGCGACGGCGCTGCCCGCGCTCCCGGTCGCGGTTTGCAGCCCAGGCCAAAGCTGGCGATAGCGTTTCTTGGGTCTCGCACCCAGCCTCGCTGGCCTGGTCGGCTTCCGTTGGGGTCATCTCGGCATTCCGGCTTGCCGACGAAGTTCCAGGCGCGGGGAACCAGTGATACTCGGCAGATTGACGGAATCCGAGGTTGAAGGGTTGTCGCTTACTTGCGCGACGGACTACTCGTATCTCAACGCGACCATGGGGTCGACGCGCATAGCGCGGCGCGCGGGAATGTAGCAGGCCACAACGGCGACGCCCGCCATCAGGATGACGACGCCGACGAAGGTAACCGGATCAGTGGCGCTCACGCCGAAAAGGAGGCTGTTCATCAAGCGAGTCAGGAGAATCGCGCCCGGCACGCCAATGGCGCAGCCTGTGAGCGCGAGGAAGAGGCCACGTCCCAAGACCAGGCCCAGCACGGTGCCGGGCACAGCGCCCAGCGCCATGCGTATTCCAATTTCGTTCGTTCGGTGGCTGACGGCGTAGGCAACCGCGCCGTAGAGACCAATCATCGCCAGCAGCATCGCCAAGGCTGCAAACACGGTGAGCAGTAGAGCGCTAAATCGCGGCTGGCCGAGCGTGACGCTCAGGTATTGGCCAAGCGTTTTTCCGCGGAAGACAAGAGCACCTGGTTCGAGCGCGTGGACCTGTTCGCGGACGGCGGACATCATCGCGCCCGGGCTTTGCTGAGTGCGAATGACGACGCTTAGGGCGCCGATCGGAAGCTGGGCGATGGGCACGAAAACGAGGGGCTTGGGATCCTCGCGCAAGCTCTCCACTTTGATGTCGGCGACCACGCCAATGATTGTGCTCATCTGCGCAGGTGTGTCGCTGGTCTGAGCGTCCGATTTGATACGCTTGCCAAGCGGGTCTTCATGGGGGAAGTACCGTTTCGCGAACGCCTGATTGACGATAGCTACCGATTTTCCACGCAGACCATCTGCCTGCTGAAATTCGCGCCCCCGTAGCAGCGAGATATGCATGGTTCGGAAATAGTCAAGGCCGGCCGCGGCCAAGTCCGCGGTGGTCGGCGAAGCGGGATCGGAAGTACGTCCCTGGATATCGAATTCGGTTGTGATACCGTTGCCGCTAAAGGGCAGCGGGAAGACGGCGCTTAATTGTTCCGCTCCGGGGAGAGCGCGAAGCCGCGGCAATAGCTGATCGTAAAACGCAATTGTTCGCGCATCGTTGTAGGTGGATGGCAGATTGGTCGCGAAAGTAAGTACGTGGCTGGGGTCGAAGCCAGCGTTCACGCTTTCCAGATGCGACAGAGTTCGAAGCAAGAGTCCCGCGGCCGTCACCGAGATGAGCGATAGCGCGATCTCACTCACGATGAGTGCTTCGCGCAGGCGGCGTTCGTGCTTGCCGGCCCCCGCCGAGATTCGCTGCTTCAGTGAGACGCTCAGATCCGTTTTCGAGGTGCGCATAGCGGGAACCAGCCCGAAGAGCACGCTGGTGACCAACGAAACCGCGAGAGTGAAAAGGAACACATGGCTATCGAGGTGGACCGCCGCAAGACGCGGAATGTCACGCGGCCCCACGCTCACCAGCGCGTCGATTGCCCCATATCCCAAGAGCAGGCCAAACGCGCCGGCGAAAATCGCGAGAAGCGCGCTTTCGGTGAGCAGCCGCTGGACCAGACGCGCTCGCGAAGCACCCAGAGCGCAACGAACCGCAAATTCGCGCGAGCGGCCGACGGCGCGAACGAGAAGCAGATTCGCAACATTCGCGCACGCGATGAGAAGAACGATTGCGACCGCGCCGAAGAGAATCACCAGGGCGTCTTCGGAGCCGCTGACCAGGTCGGGGAGAAGCGGTGACACGCTGGCGCCGTCGCCTGGCGTGTGGTTGTCGGGATACTGAAGTGCGAGGCGGTTTTCAACCGCGTTGATCTGCGAAGTCGCTTGAGCAAAGCTGATTCCCGGCCGCAGCCTGGCGAGTGTCGAATAGATGTGAACGCCGCGCTGAGTTGCCATGCTGGCATCGTAAGCAGCCAGCGGCAGCCATAGGTCGATGGGTTCAGCAAGAATGGGAAATTGGAAGCCGCGCGGCATCACTCCCACAATCCTGTAGGTCGTATCCGAAATCGCTGCGGATTTGCCGACAATGTCCGGATCGGATTGGAATTGCGTTCGCCATAAGTCTTGGCTGAGGATTGCGACGTTGGCTTTGCCGGCTACGTCGTCTTTAGAAAGAAAAGGCCTTCCCATGAGCGGCTGGACTCCGAGCACATCCATAAAATCGGGCGAGACGATAGCAGCGTGGAGGCGAACGGGGTCGCCCGGTCCCTTTAGAGTCGCACCGCGAGTCTCACGGTAAACTGCCATACTGGCAAAAACAGTGCTTTGTTTCTTCCAATCGAGAAATTCCGGATAGCTGGTGGCTCTTTGCAGTGCACCACGCCTTGGATTGTTCACCCAGACGTCCGCCAGCCGCGCGGGATCCTTGAATGGCAGCGGGCGCAGGAGGACCGCATCGACAACGGAGAAGATAGCGGTGTTCGCGCCGATCCCGAGCGCAAGCGTGAGCACAGCGGTGGCCGTAAAACCGGGAGACTTGCGCAGCGTCCGGAGGCCGAAGTGCACATCCCGCAGTAGCTGCTCAAGCCAGACGAAACTCCACACCTCGCGCGTCTCTTCGGCGACCCGCGTGACGTTGCCGAACTTGCGCAGAGCCGCATAGCGGGCGTCCTTGGGCGACATTCCATGTTCGATGTTGTCCTGCGTTTCCTTCTCAATGTGGTCGCGGATGTCCTGGGCGAGATGCTCGAGCATGCGCTTGCGGCGTTTCATGATTCGCCGCCTTGCTCCTTGATGGCCCTGGCGATGAGGTGACCGTGCGCCGGCCCAAGCAGCGGCTCGATGCGCTCGCGCTGTTCTTTAGTAGACATTCTAGGTGATGATACAGCGCTTCCAGTAGAATGTCAAGGTGAGCCGCGACGCGATTGCGGATGGCCCGCAATCCGGAAGTTGGTAGCTCCAGAAAGCTGCTCGGCGAGGTCCGCGGCGCGCGTCCAGCAGCCTGCCGTATACTAGAGGAAGTCCCCGTTTGGGTGATCCGCCTCCGAAGTAAACCATGTTTGATAACCTATCCGACAAGCTGCAGCGGGTGTTCAAGAACCTGCGCGGTGAAGGGAAATTAACGGCCGAGAACATGGAAGCCGCGTTGCGCGAGATTCGCGTGGCGCTGCTCGAAGCGGATGTCCATTTCCGCGTCGTCAAGCAGTTCATCGAAGCCATCAAGGAAAAGGCGCAGGGCGAAGAAGTACTGGCGGCGCTATCGCCCACCCAGCAGGTGATCAAGATCGTTCGCGACGAATTGGTCAAGACGCTGGGCAGCCACCAGTCCAAGTTGCGGATGGCGAACGAGCCTCCGACGGCGATGCTGATCGTCGGGCTGCAAGGATCGGGCAAGACCACGACCACTGGGAAACTGGCGCGCTGGCTCTCGAAGAACGGTCATAACCCGCTGATGGTATCCGTCGACGTGTACCGTCCGGCTGCGCGGCAACAATTGAGCGTGATCGCGCGGGATATCAAGCTTCCGATTTACGATGGCACGCCCGAGGAGACCAAGCCGCTGGAACTGGCGCGCTCGGCGCTGCGGGAGGCCCGGCAAACAGGCCGCGACGTTCTGCTGGTGGACACGGCGGGCCGCTTGCACATCGACGATGAATTGATGCTGGAGCTGCAGCAGTTGAAAGACGAGTTGAACCCGGCGGAAGTGTTGTTCGTGGCGGACGCCATGACTGGCCAGGACGCCGTGAAGTCGGCCGATCAATTCCACAAGAGCCTGGGGATCACGGGCGTCATGCTGACGAAGATGGACGGCGACGCTCGCGGCGGCGCGGCGCTCTCCATTCGTTCCATCACCAATCAGCCGCTCAAGTTCGTGGGCGTGGGCGAGAAAATGGACGCGCTGGAGCCGTTCCATCCCGACCGCGTGGCGCAGCGCATCCTCGGCATGGGCGACATGCTGTCACTGATCGAGAAAGTGGAAGAGAGTATCGATCAGAAGCAAGCCGAAGAAATGCAGCGCAAGCTCATCGACAACGAGTTTACGCTGGAGGATTTCCGCGACCAGTTGCGGCAGATTCGCAAGCTGGGGCCGCTCGAGTCGCTGCTCGGCATGATGCCGCAGATCGGGCCCATGAAGGGCCTGAAGGACATGAAGGTGGATGAGAAGGAGATAACGCGCGTGGTGGCGATCATCGATTCGATGACGGCCCGGGAACGCGCGAATCACATGCTCATCAACGGCGCCCGGAGGCGGCGGATCGCCAAAGGCAGCGGCACCAGCGTGCAGGAAGTGAATGCGCTGCTGAAGCAGTACGCGCAGGCACGAAAAATGATGAAAAGTCTTACCGGCGGCGGGTTCCTGGGCAAGCGCCTGGGCAAACTGAAGCTGCCGATGCTACAGTAGGAGAAGCATGTTAATGATTCGCATGGCGCGATTTGGCGCCAAAAAGAAGCCGACTTACCGCGTTGTGGTGATCGACAAGGAGCGCGCTCGTGACAGCCGCTCGGTGGAAGTGGTGGGCACATACAATCCCGTCAGCCAGCCGCAGGTAGTCAATTTGAAGCATGATCGCATTGCGTATTGGATGAAGAATGGCGCGCAGCCGTCGGACACCGTCAGCCGGCTTTTGAAAAAGAATCCCGCGCCCGCGCCAGCCGCGACCGTCTAACGCAGCAGCGTCAGTAGCCAGGTAAACGTCGCCACCGCACTCACAAAAACCACAACCACAACCACCAACTGGGCGGCGGTGAGCCCCAGCGCAGGACGGGTGTGTTTTTCGGCTGGAGCCAGATCGGAAACCGGCTCGGACTGCACAAGTTTGCGGCGGCGGTGCAGGGTATTGAGTTGAGCGATGCACCACGCGAGAAAAGCGAAGTAGAAGATCGCGAAGTAAAGACTCAAACGGGCCAGGTCAGGATCGCGGAAGATGATCTTGTAGACGAACGCCGCCAGTGCCGTTTCTACGATGATCGCCGCATACAGGAAATACTCAAACGACGCACTGGTCTCGGCCTTGGCTGGTTCGTATCCATCGGAGTGGGCCCACCGGTCCTATCGGCGGATGGGGCGGCGTCCCAGATAGGGGAAATTACCGACTAGATCAAAAGTTTACGATGGACGCAAAGGAAACGGGGTCCAGACTGGCCCCACCCACCAGCGCGCCATCGATCTGGTCTTCGGCCATCAAGCCCCCGATGTTGTCGGCCTTGACGCTTCCGCCGTAGAGAATGCGGCACGCTTCGGCCGCGCCGGCGCCAAATTGACGACGGATATAATCACGGATGAAGGAGTGGGCCGCGGAAGCGATCTCTGGCGTAGCCACCTTGCCAGTTCCGATCGCCCAGACCGGCTCATAAGCGACGGTTATTCCGCGGAACTGCTCGGGAGTGAGGTATCCCACGCAGCCGCGCAGTTGGCGGCCGAGCACCTCGTGGGTCTGGTTGCTTTCGTGCTCGTGCAGCCTCTCACCGACGCAGTAGATGGGCTTCAGTCCGGCGTCAAGCGCGGCGCAAAGTTTCTTGAATGCCGTCTCTTCGGTCTCGCCGAAGTACTCGCGGCGCTCGCTATGCGCGACGATCACCCACTGGCAGCCGGCGGCGCGCAGCATTCCGGCGGAAACCTCACCGGTGTAAGCGCCCTCATTGGCCCAATACAGATTTTGCCCGCCCACTTCAATGTTTGTTCCGCGCGTGGCGTCGGCCGCGGCGGGGAGATTCACGAAGGGAGGACAGATTACGATATCCGCGTGCGTCGCGTCCGCCACCAGCGGGCGAAACTTCTCGAAGAACGCGGTGGTTTCCAATGGCGTCTTGTACATCTTCCAGTTGCCGGCCAGGATGGGACGTCGCATGACTACTAGGCCACCGCTTCGAGAAAGCTTGTGCCTGCCGCGATTTTGGCGCCGAAGTTTTCGGCCACTGTTTGGCCGATGTCCGAAAGCGTGGACCGCAAACCGAGGTCGACTGGTTCCAGTTTGCGCGGCCGGTAGACTAACAACGGGACATACTCGCGGCTGTGATCCGTGGATGGCGTGGTGGGATCGCAGCCATGGTCGGCGGTGATGATCAGCAGGTCGCCGGCGGCGAGTTTGGCATAGAGCGACGGAAGCCACGCATCAAATTCCTCAAGCGCCTTGGCGTAGCCTTCCACATCGTTGCGATGGCCGTACTGCTGATCGAAATCCACTAGATTCACGAACAGCAGGCCGCACTCCAATTCATCGAGCGCGGCTAGCGTTTTCGCCATGCCATCAGCGTTGCTCTTTGTTTTTTCGTATTCGCCAATGCCGCGCCCGAGGAAAACGTCGAAGATCTTGCCGACGCTCGAGACCGCGATCTTGCGATCGTGGAGTTGATCGAGCAGCATGCCTTGGGGAGGCGGAACGGCGTAATCCTTGCGGTTGGGTGCTCGGGTGAACGTGCCTGGCTGCCCATCGAAAGGACGTGCGATCACGCGGCCCACTTCGTGCGGACCGCGCAAGAGGTCGCGCGCAATTTCGCAGATCTTATACAGCTCCCACAGAGGAATCACTTCTTCGTGAGCGGCCACTTGAAAGACGCTGTCGGCCGACGTGTAGACGATTGGCTTGCCCGTGCGCATGTGCTCTTCGCCCAGCTGCTGGATAATCTCGGTTCCGGATGCGGCGCAATTGCCGAGTGTGCCGCGGCCGATGCGGCGTTCGAACTCCTGCATGATCTCGGGCGGAAAGCCGCGCGGGTAGAGCGGAAATGGTTTCGCCAGATGGATACCTACCATTTCCCAGTGGCCGGTGGTGGTGTCCTTTCCCGGTGATGCGAGCGCACATTTTCCGAAAGCCGCCGTGGGCCGATCGACGGGCCCAACGTGCGCCAGCCGTTTCAGATTGCCCAATCCAAGCCGCGCGAGATTCGGCAAGTGCAGTGGACGGGCGCGAGCGATATGGCCCAGTGTGTCGCTTCCGGCATCGCCGTAGGCCGCGGCGTCCGGCATCTCTCCGGCGCCCACGCTGTCGAGCACGATCCAGGTGACGCGTCGAAACGGAGGCGTCATTGATTGATTACGTGCGGCTTGCCCAGCGCATCGTTCACGCGATCGGTGAGCATTTCGACGAAGCGGTCCGGCAGATAACCGATCATGCGGGTGAATAGTTCACCCTTCTTGTCTAAGATGATTGTGGTGGGAATGGAGGTGACCTGCAGCAGGTTCTGCAAGCCATCGTCGAAGTAGACTTTCTGAGTCCACTTGATTTGGGTAAGGAACGGCTTCACCACGCTGTGGTCCTCGTCGGCGTCCACGGCCAGGAAGACGACCTCATCAGAAGCCTTGAATCTCGCTTTCACCGCTTCATAGAGCGGGTGCTGTTCCCGGCAGGGAACGCACCAGGTGGCCCAGAAATCGAGCACAATTACCTTGCCGAGCAGCGACGAGAGCTGCAGCTTTTCGCCGTCCAGGCCGGAGAGGGTGAATTGGATGGGTGCTTTGAGCTGCGCGTTGGGATCGAACTGGCGCAACTCGGCGCGGCGCGCCGCGAGCTGCGCGGAGGTGCTGTCGTAAGCCTTGAGAATCAGATCGCCCAGACCAGCTTCCGAGTCATGCAGCTTGCGATATAGCTCGCTCATGCGTGTCCGGTCGCTGCCGCCTTCCACGTCGGCCGAACGCAGGCCCGCGATGGTGAAAGCGTCCGCGAGAGCCTGGATAGCTTCGGCGTCCTGGCCCGCGGCGGACAGCCAGCGCGCCGCTTCCCGCGCGCCCTCCACGCTGGGGAAAATCACGTAGCTGGATTGCGCGAGCTGAATCGCTTCCTGGTTTTGGCCGAGCAAACCGTGGGCGCGCGCCTGAAGCAGCAACGCTCGTGCACGGCCGCGGTCATAATCGTCTTTCCGCTTCACCTCGGCCGCGCCGCCTCCGGGTTCGAATTTGTCGTTCTGGTAAGTCGCTTGAATCAGGTCCGCGAAGTGACGCGCGTGCTCGAGCGCGCGTTCGGCATGGGCCTTGTCGCCCTGATGCAGCAGAGCGGTGGTGAGGTGTTCCAGCACCTGAAGATTATTCGGGTCACGCGAGAGCACGTTTTCGCCGTATGTGATCAACCGCTGATCGTCGTTCAGGTCGATGGCAGCCTTCACCAGCGCGCGCTCGAGGTCGGCTCTTTGGGGCGAGCCAGGATACTCCTTCAAATGATTCTCAATCGCGAGCACCAATTCGGAGGGGCTATTGCCGGCTTCGCCAAGCGCTTTCTGCAAGCTGGCTATCTCAGGAGACTGGCGCTGCGCGAAGAGTTGTACGGCCGCCACGATCAGAATCAGGCTAACGGACTTGCCGGGGAACTTCTTCACTGTCCCCTCTCCTGTGCGACCGGTTTACGAATGGCCTCCGCGATGGCCGCGGCGCGCTCCCGCGAAATGTGCAGATAGCTCTCGTTCTTCGCGATCCGGTCCAGCAGCGGCAGGAACTGCTCGGGCGCCACCAGACGGTTGCGTTCCCAGCTCACCTGCATCTGCAGCAGCACGTCGTTGACTCCCAGCTTCTCAAAATGCGCGGTGCGGTCGAGATTCGCAAAGTGCTGCTCGGTTTCCGTGATGCACTCGAAGCGGTCCAGCAATGCTTGCGCGTTGGCGTCTTCGGAGTAGTTGAATTGAATCTCGTGATGCTCGGCCCCGTCTTCGAATCGAAAGGTCTTGGCGCCGAGATTGGCGATCTTGAGCCCGGATTCCAGGGGTCGCTGAAAGCGGTCGAGCTTTTCAGTAAGGTCGAACAGCTCTTGGGCCGTCGCTCTGTCCAACTGAATGTGTATCGGGTTGTCGTCGTCCTTAGCTTCCTGATAGGTGAGCTGGCCATCGCGCTCTACCGTGATGGCGACGAACTCGGGAACGCTGCCCTTGAAGTATTTGGAGTAGAACAGTCGCGGGGCGGCGCACAGAGTGGTTGAAAGCACCAGCGCGATGGCGACGATTCTCATCGGGCGATCCCCAAGCGGAGAGCCGTGGACGTGCGCGTGGCATGGCAGATGGCCACGGCGATCGCATCGCAAGCGTCTTCGGACTCGATGCGCGTCTCAAGAGCGAGCAAGGAGTGCACCATCAATTTCACCTGTTGCTTTTCGGCGCGGCCATAACCGACCACGCTGGTCTTGATCTCGAGCGGCGAGTACTCGCCCACGGAAAGTCCAGCTTCGGCCACGGTCAGGAGGGCCACGCCGCGAGCGTGCGACAGCTTCAGCGCGGTCTTGACGTTCTGCGCGTAGAAGACCGCTTCCACCGCGGCCGACTCGGGCAGGTGTGCCTGAATAACCTGGCGCAGGCCTTGCGCGATGGCGAGCAGTCTGGTTTCCAGCGGCTGCTTCGGGCTGGTATGAATGGAACCGGCGGCGATCATGCGATGCGAGCGGCCATCACTTTCGATCAGGCCGTAGCCGGTATGTTCGGTTCCACAGTCAATGCCGAGAATGCGCATGCAATGCCGAGAGTGCCCACGGCCCTTAAGCCATGGCTTCCAGCTCTTTTTCGTCGACGTCGAAGTTGGAGTAAACATTCTGAACGTCGTCGTGTTCTTCCAGCGCTTCGCTCAGGCGCAGCATCGCTGCCGCGTTCTTGCCCTCCAGCTTGGTCAGGTTCTTCGGGATCATCCCGATTTCTTCCGAGGCCGTCGCAATCCCCGCCTTCTGGATGGTCGCCAGCACCGCTTCGTGTGCTTCCGGCGCGGAGATCACTTCCCAGTCGTCACCGTCGTCGCGCATGTCTTCGGCGCCCGCTTCCAGCACGAGATTCATCAAGTGATCCTCGCCGGCTTTGTCTTTTTCGATGATGATCTGTCCCTTGCGTTCGAACATCCAGGCCACGCTGCCCACTTCCCCCAGGTTGCCTCCATTTTTGGAGAACATGTGGCGAATTTCGCTGACGGTCCGGTTGCGGTTATCAGTGGCTACTAGCACCAGCACGGCGGCGCCGCCCGGCCCGTAACCCTCAAACGTTATTTCGTCGATCTGGCCGCCTTCCAACTCGCCGGTGCCGCGCATGATAGCGCGCTTGATATTGTCGGCGGGCATGCTCGCGCCCTTGGCGTCGGTGACGGCTTTGCGAAGACGGGGGTTCATGTCCGGATCGCCGCCCCCGGAGCGGGCGGCAATCATAATCTCTTTGATAATGCGCGTAAACGCTTTCCCGCGCTTGGCGTCGGTGGCGGCCTTTTTGTGCTTGATGGTCGCCCACTTGGAATGTCCTGACATGGTGAAAACCTCGAGCTCGCGCGAGCTTGGTCGCTTCGCCGGGGAGCCTAACAGATTAGAATATCATGCGAGAGCGCCGCGGCCCTGATTGGGCGAAAATGGTAGAAGGATAACATGTCGCCCTCGATCGCGCTGGTTTTGCTGCTTGCCTTTCAGACCAATCTGGCCGAGCAAGGGCTGAAGGCGCTGGATGAGAAACGCTACCAGGCGGCCATCGACAGTTTTACGCAAGCAGTGGCAGCCGATCCGAAGGATTATAGCCTGCACTTCAACCTCGCGCTGGCCTACAGTTTGATGGGCAAGCACGCCGAGGCGATTCCCGAATACAAGAAGACGCTGGAGCTCAAGCCCGGTTTGTTTGAGGCCGAGTTGAACGTCGGCATTTCGCTCTTGCGAGAAAAGCAGGCGGCGGAGGCGATTCCGTATCTGACGGCCGCCGCGGCACAGAATGCCCAGCAATATCGGCCAAACTACTATCTCGCCGAGGCGTTGCTCGGAGCCGGTGAACCGGCCAAGGCGGAGCCGGCCTTCACGGCCGCGTTGGCTATCGATCCCAAAGCTGCCGCCGCGGAGCTGGGTCTGGCGCATGCGCTCGTGAAGCAGGAGAAGCTCGACGATGCCGCGGCTCATTACAAGAAGGCCGCCGAACTGAACGCGAGTTATCGCGACGATGTGCTGGAACTGGCCTCGCTGTACGAAGCTGCCAAGCAGCCCGAGCAGGCGATGTCGATCTATCAGCAGTTCCCCGACAATCCCGGAGCGCAGGAACGCTTAGGCGAACTGCTGCTCAAGGCGGACCGCCCAGCCGACGCGATCCCGTGTTTCCAAGCCGCCGTCGCGAAATCGCCCACCGAGGCCAACCGCGCGGCGCTGGCCGAGGCATACCTCAAGAACAAAGAGCCCGATAAGGCGCTGCCGCTGGTGGGACAGATTCTGGCCGCCGATCCTGACAACTTCGAGATCCGCATGCTGCACGGGCGCATCATTCGCGACCAGCGCAAGTTTCCGGAAGCCGCCGCTGAGTTTGCGCGCGCCACCAAGCTGCAGCCCGATGCGCCGCAGGCCTGGAGTGAGCTGGCGGGTGTACTGGTGATGGCGGAAGATTATCCGCGGGCGCTGGCGGCGCTGGATCGCGTCGCGGCGCTGCACGCCGAGAAGCCCGGTCACGTTTTTCTGCGTGCTATCGTTTTGGATA
>Ga0182015_10003089_pt1 | contig 19075 bp, 17 predicted proteins | sample 712P3MmetaG_FD_120478 | JGI IMG/M metagenome (GOLD analysis project Ga0182015, IMG submission 120478) | Permafrost microbial communities from Stordalen Mire, Sweden - 712P3M metaG | ecosystem: Environmental > Terrestrial > Soil > Wetlands > Permafrost | place: Sweden: Stordalen | collected...
CTCCGACGGTCTCTCCACCGACCTATTCCGTCTCTGTGCTGCGAGCGGCTGCGGCGCCATCCTCGAAACGATTCCGGTTGCCGCGCCGGCCCGCGAGCTCGCGAAGGAGCGTGGCGAAGATCCGGAACGCTTCGCGTCAGCGGGCGGCGAGGATTTCGAGCTCATCGTCGCGGTACGCCCACGCGCCTTCGGCTATCTCGCGAAGCGGTACGAGCGGCGCTTTAAGCAGCCGCTGCGGCGAATCGGGACGTTGCGCAAAGAGCTCGGCGTGCAGTGGCGGGGCGCGCCGCTGGAATCGCTAGGTTGGGACCACTTTCAGTAACCGGCGAGCGTTTAGTGGACCTCGGCGGTCGAAAGGTGACCTTGGTCTTCGAATCCGCCGCTCCGCTTCACTGCCTCTGAATAGGAGAGACAAAAAAGGGGCGCCCGATCGGCGACCCTTCTTGCGAATGAAAAGCGTCGCGCTAGGCGCGGCGCGTGACGCGTTTGGAGCGCAAACAGCGCGTGCAGACGCGCGCGGTACGATGAACGCCGCGGTCGTCGATGCGAACGGACTGGAGATTGGGAAGCCAGCGGCGTTTGGTTTTATTCATAGCATGGCTCACGTTGTTGCCAGCTTTGGGTCCTTTACCGCATACTTCACAGCGCTTGGCCATAGCCGGCAGATAGTACCATGGGGCCACATCAATGGCAAGCGCAAATGTTGACTCAGGGCAAGGATTCCCCGGACCGCCCCCAAAGACCGGTCGCGTGAAGCGAGCGCGCATCGCGGTGGATGCGATGGGCGGCGACCACGCACCGGAGGAGATCGTCGCCGGAGCACTGCTCGCCGCGCAAGAGTTCGACGTAGACGTCGTGCTGGTCGGCGACGAAGCGCGCGTCCGCTCGCTGCTGCGCGATAATCCCGACTGCGTTACCGTCGTTCATGCGCCCGAAGCCGTCGCCATGGACCTGTCGCCTTCGACGGCCCTGCGCTCGTGCGAACGGACGTCGCTGGGGGTTGCCGTGCAGCTGGTGAAAAGCGGCGAAGCCGATGCCGTGATATCGGCGGGCAATAGCGGCGCCTTCGTCGCGATCGGCGTCGTCAAACTCGGGAGGATCGAGGGCATCTCCCGCCCGGCGATTGCGACGGTCTGGCCGGCGCTCAACGGCCCGACGATCTTGCTCGACTCCGGCGCAACGGTCGATTGCCGGCCCGAATGGCTCGAGCAGTTCGGCATCATGGGATCGGCCTACGCCAAAGCGGTGCTCCGGATCGCCGAGCCCCGCGTCGCCGTACTCTCCGTCGGCGAAGAACGCAGCAAGGGAAATCAACTCGTGCTCGAAGCGGCGCGTCTGTTGGAAGCGGCGCCCGTGCGTTTCATCGGCAACGTCGAGGGGCGGGATCTCTTTCACAACATCGCCGACGTCATCGTCGCCGATGGCTTCGTCGGCAACGTCGTGCTCAAGACGGGCGAAGGATTGTTTGCCGATCTGGCTAGCGTCATGAAGGAAACGCTTCTCGGTGGTAACCTCGTAACGAAGATCGGCACGGCGATGCTCGCGCCCGCGCTCAAACGGTTGCGCAAGAAGTTCGATTACGAGACCTACGGCGGCGCGCCGCTGCTCGGTCTTCGCGGCAACTGCATCGTCACGCATGGCCGCGCCAATCGCAATGCCATCAAACACGCCATCAAAGCGGCGGCCGAAGAAGCGCGCCACGACGTGGTGGGGAAGATCAGCGAGCTGACCGCACCGCACCTGGCGGCGACGTAACGCCGAAACGAATCGCCGATGCTCGGCGTCTACGTTCACTTACCATTCTGCGCGTATCTCTGCCCCTATTGCGACTTCGCAAAGTGGCCGCTGCGCGTATCGGCCTCACAGCGCTATCTCACGGCACTGCACGCGGAGATCTCGGGCGAGCCGGCCGTCGACGCCCAGACGCTCCATATCGGAGGCGGAACGCCGAACGCGTACGCCGCGGAGACGATTGCCGATCTGATCGGACGCTTGGCGGACCGCTTCGGCGTCGAGGGCGAGCGTTCGATCGAAGTCAATCCGGAGCTGGTCCGCGAGGGGGACATGCAGGTATACCGTCGCGCCGGCATCGATCGCCTCTCCATAGGGGTTCAGTCGTTCGACGCAGGCGAACTGCGAACGCTCGGACGCAAGCATACGCCCGAAGAGGTCGCGACCGTCGTCGCGGCGGCGCGAACCGCGGGTATCTCCTCGATCTCGCTGGATCTGATGTTTGCCGTCCCGGGGCAGACGCCGGCGAGTTGGGAACGCTCCCTGGACGCTGCAACTGCCCTCGAGGTCGATCACATCTCGGCCTACGGCTTAACCGTCGAGGAGGGGACGCCGTTCTCTGCGTGGCAGGCGCGCGAGCCCCGCGCGTTCTTCGACGATATCGCCGAGGCCGAGCTATATGCAATGGCGATCGATCGTTTGCAGGCCGACGGATATCAGCAGTATGAGGTGAGCAACTTCGCGCGGCAGGGACACGAATGCGCGCACAACCTCAACTACTGGGCGAATGGCGAGTACGTGGGTTTGGGCGTCGGCGCCGCTTCCTATCGGGGCGGCGTGCGTTCCGTCCATACGCGAAAGCTCGAGGAGTATGTTTCCGCGGCGCTCGACGGGCAGTCGATTCCCTCGGAGGCCGAGCGCCTGGAAGGCCGCCGTCGTGTGGGTGAGGCGATGATGCTCGCGCTGCGGACCGTGCAAGGGGTTCCCTTGCGAGCGTTCAAAGAGCGCTACGGGATCGACGTGATTGAGACGTACGATCCCGTCGTGTCGCAGTTCGCCCGAACCGGATTGATCGAGCGCACTGCGGACGCATTGCGGCTCACGCGCCGAGGCCGCTTTCTCGCTAACGACGTCTGCGGAGCCTTCGTAACATTCGAGTAACCGGAAACAATCTGTCGCAAACGGTTTTGCGCATCGCATTCATCGTCGTCTTCGGCGTCGCCGGTTTCCTCTTGGGGCGCGAAGCCTACATTAGCGTATTCTCGCCGCACTTTGCCAGCGAAGCGATGCAGCTTGCCTTCTTGGTCGGCTCGCCCGTCATCGGCGCGCTGCTCGGTGCGCTCACCGCCCCGCTCGCGCAGGCGCTGTTCGAAGGACAGATGAGCGTCGCCGAAGGTGCCATCGACCGGCTGACCCCCGCGGAGATCGCGGGCGGCGCCGTCGGCCTCGTCGTCGGGTTGCTCATCGCCTTCCTCATCAAAGGCATCGTCTTCGAGCTGATCTCCGATGTCGGCAGAGCCGGCACCTATATCGCGATCGTGCTCTATCTCATCGTCGCGATCTTTACGTCCTACCTCGGCGCGAAGATCGGCGCGAAAACGCGCATCGTTCCCGTGCCGCGGACCGCCGCCGCGACCTCGGCGGGCGGACCGCCCAAACTCATCGACACCTCGGCGATCGTCGACGGCCGCATCGTCGATATCGTCGAAACCGGGTTCCTCGAAGGCGTCTTGGTCGTTCCGCGCTTCGTGCTGCGCGAGCTGCAGGCAATTGCCGACTCGATGGACCCGCTCAAACGAACGCGTGGGCGGCGCGGCTTCGACGTGCTGAGCCGCCTGCAAGAACTTTCGAGTTTCGAAATCAGCGAGCGCGATTACGACGACATGGCGATGGGCAATGTGGATGCGCGGCTCGTGCGCCTCGCGCAGGAGCTCAGCGCGAAGCTCGTCACCAACGATTATAACCTCAATCGCGTCGCCCACGTTGAAGGCGTCGCCGTGCTCAACGTCAACGAGCTGGCCAACGCGGTCAAGCCGGTCGTCTTGCCGGGCGAAGAGCTGCACGTCGCGGTCATACGCGAAGGCAAGGAGGGTCACCAAGGCGTGGGCTATCTCGAGGACGGCACGATGATCGTCGTCGAGCATGGCCGCCGGCTGATCGGTGAGGAGACCGACGTCGTCGTCACCAGCGTCTTGCAAACCGTGGCCGGGCGTATGATCTTCGCCAAACCGAAGCGAGAAAACGTCGCGTCGTGAGATGGGGCGCCGTCATCGTCGCCGCCGGAAGCGGCACGCGATTGGGGCGACCGAAGCAGTTCATCGAGCTCGCCGGCCTACCCATGGCCGGCTGGTCGATTCAAACCTTTGCGTCGATGAGCGAGATCGCGGAGCTGGTCATCGCCACCGAGCCCGAATCGATCGAACCCATGCGCGAACTGGCGGCGAAACTCGCGCCGAAGCTCCCGCATCGGGTCGTCCGCGGCGGCGCGACGCGACAGGATAGCGCCCGCGCGGGCGTCATCGCGCTTGGCGACGTGGACGCTGCCTTCATACATGACGGCGCGCGCCCGCTCGTGACCGCGCGGGACGTGCGCGCAGGCATGCGAGAGGTTCGCGCGGGACGGGCATCGCTGCTCGCCGAGCCCGTGGTCGATACGATCAAGGCGGTCGAGCCCGAGTCGCGGCGGATTCTCGAAACGCTCGATCGCCGGATGTTGTGGGCCGCACAGACCCCGCAGTTTGCGATGAGCGCGGAGTTGCGCGCCGCGCATGAGGACGCGCACCGCGCGGGTATCGCGGTGACCGATGATGCGGCGCTGCTCGAGCGCGTGGGGATCGCAGTCGTGGTCGTTCCGCCCAGCGGCGAAAACTTCAAGGTGACGCTCCCCGCCGACGTCACGCGCGCGGAAGCAATCCTACGGGAGCGTGCGGCCACGGCCGTTCTTGTGGAAGGATGATGCGCGTCGGCCACGGTTTCGACGCCCATCGGTTGGTCGAAGGCCGCAAACTCATGCTGGGCGGCGTGCACGTGCCGTTCGAGCGCGGCGCGCTCGGTCATTCCGATGCCGACGTGCTCGCGCACGCGCTTGCCGATGCGCTGCTTGGCGCTGCTTGTTTGAGCGATCTTGGCTCGCGCTATCCCGCGAGCGATTCGCGCTGGAAAGACGCCGATTCGATGGAACTGCTGGGGCAGTGCGCCGCTGCGGTCCGCGCCGCCGGTTACGAAATCGCCAACGTGGATGCGACCATCGTGGTCGACCGGCCCAAGCTTGCCGAGCACATTGATTGGATGCGCGCGAATCTGGCGGTGCGCTTGGAGATCGGAAAAGACCAGATCAGCGTGAAGGCCAAGAGCAGCGAGGGCCTCGGTTACACGGGTGACGGCACCGGCATCGCTGCCTACGCGGTAGCCCTCCTTTCAACGTCATCCTGAGCGAGCGAAGCGAGTCGAAGGACAGGCTCCGTCGAAGGATGACGAAGCGATACCGTTGAGTTGACGATGATAGATGACAGACGACAGTGAACGGCAACTTGGCGATCGAAACGCGTTGTGCGGGATCATCCGTACCGCGTATGAGTTTGCGGACACCGGTCATCAACGTCGTGTGTGGATCGATGCGGAAGGTCCCGAAGGGAGCTGAAAATGAGGGTCCAGGACGTCGTCCGGCTTGCCGGCTGGCCGGTGAGAACCGTCGTCTGAAGAAGAGTAGCCCGTAAGAGTCCGGCCGAACCTTCAAGGCACTTCAAGAGTTTAAGGATACGCATGGACGATCCACTTCAGAGCATCGAAGCCGACCTGCGTGCGCCGCTGGAGCGCGACCCCTCCGCGCGCGGCTGGCTCGACGTCGTCCTTTCGTATCCGGGCTTCCATGCACTCGTCGCGCACCGGTTCACCCACGCGTTGCACCTCGCCGGCGTCCCGCTGCTGCCGCGCTTCCTCGCCAACATCACGCGTTTTTTCACCGGCATCGAGATCCATCCCAACGCCACCATCGGTATGGGCGTCTTCATCGACCACGGTTCGGGTGTCGTGATCGGAGAGACCGCGGAAGTCGGCGACGGCTGCACGATCTACCAAGGCGTGACGCTGGGCGGCACGAGTCTTTCCCACGGCAAGCGTCATCCCACGCTGGGTCGCAACGTCACCGTCGGCGTCAACGCTAGCGTGCTTGGCGCCATCGTGCTGGGCGACAACGCGAAGGTCGGCGGCGGTTCGGTCGTCGTGAAAGACGTGCCCGCCAATGCGACGGTCGTCGGCGTTCCCGCTCGCATCGTCATGCAAGACGGCAAACCCGTGCGCGTCGTTTCCGATCGTCCGCAAGTCGAGATGCCCGATCCTACGACCGACGCGATCGTCCGGCTGCAGCGCCGTCTCGAACAACTCGAGGGCCGCCTAGGCGAACTCGAGCAAGGCGACGACGGCGCCCACGAATCTTGGAGCTGGGTAATCTAAGCATCGTGCCGCTGCGCCTCTACAACACTCGAACGCGTTCGGTCGAGGAGTTCGCACCGTTGCGCGACGGGGACGTACGCGTGTATGTTTGCGGCCTCACGCCCTCGGCGCAGGCGCACTTGGGTCATGCCCGATCCTTTTTGTTCTTCGACGTGCTGCGCCGCTATCTCGTGCATCGCGGGTTTCGCGTAACCTACGTGCAGAACGTCACCGACATCGACGACCGCAGCATCCGCACGGCCAATGAAACCGGCGAGGATTACCACGCGATCGTAGAGCGCTACTACGCCGAGTTCCATGCGGCGATGCGGCGGCTTGGCGTGCGCGCGTACGACCACGAGCCCTATGCAACCCACTTCATCGAGCCGATCGAGCAGATGATTCGCGAGCTGATCGAGGGCGGCCACGCCTACGTCACCGGAGACGGTATCTACTATCGAGTCTCGACGTTCCCCAACTACGGAAAGCTCGCCAACCGCAACATTGCCGAACTCGAGGTCGGAGCGCGCATCGAAGTCGACGAGCATAAGGAAGATCCGCTCGATTTCGCGCTGTGGAAGTTCGCTAAACCCGGCGAGCCGCGCTGGCCTTTCCCGCCGTACGGCGACGGACGGCCCGGATGGCATATCGAATGCTCGGCCATGTCGCGCGCGCTGCTCGATCCCGACGGCGTCGGGTTCGACATCCACGGCGGCGGCGCCGACCTCATCTTTCCGCACCATGAAAACGAGATCGCGCAGAGCGAGCCGCTGATGCAGCGGCCTCCGATGGCGAACTTTTGGGTGCACGGCGGACTGTTGTTGTTCGACAATCGAAAGATGTCGAAATCCTTGGGCAACTTCGAGCCGCTCATCGACCTCCTCGAGCGTCACGACCCGCAAGCGATTCGCTGGCTCTTCCTGCAGACCGGTTATCGCAAAGTGATGAACTTCACCGAGGAATCGATGGCGGCGGCAGAATCGGGCCTCGAGCGCATCAAAAGCGCGTATCGGCTGGCCGTCGGTAATCCCGCCTCGCCGCCGCGCGATCCGAGTTTCGACGCGAAGATGGAAGCGGCGCTCGATGACGACATGAACACGGCGGCCGCATTGGCAGCGCTGTACGAATACGCCGGTACAGCGGCACCGTCGCTCGAGCGGCTTCGGTACTGGCTGACGATCCTGGGCATCGAGCCCAACGACGCCTGGCTCGACGAGGCCGCCGCCGAGCTCGCCGACGATTTCGTCGGGAAATTGGAAGCTGCGCTGGCGATTTCCGGCGAGTTCAGCGGCCTGGCGCCGGCCGCCGCGATCGAGCGCGTCATCGCGATGCGCGCGGCAGCCCGTCGAGCGAAGGATTGGGCCCTCTCCGACAGCTTGCGCGACGCTCTGCAACATTGCGGCGTCGAGCTGCACGACACCAAGGACGGGACCACATGGACCGCCGTCTGAGACGATCGGACGGGACGCGTCCGCCCGTGCCGTTGGACTTCGACGATCTCATCTACGGCATCCACGCGGTCGAAGAAGCGTTGCTCGGCGGCGAGCGGCTGCGCGCCATTCACGTCGCTGCCGATCGCACCAAAGACGTGCGCCTGCGCGCATTGCTCGCGCAGGCGAAGGAACGCAACGTACGCGTGCGATTCGAGCCGCGCGCCTTCTTCGAGCGGGTGCCATTCAAGGCGCATCAAGGCGTGATCGCCATTGCGCCGCCGTTCCCGTACGTGACGCTCGCCGAAGTTATCGGTCGCCCGCGCCTCGGCGGAACGCCGCGCATGCTCGTCGTCCTCGACCATTTGACCGACCCGCACAACGTGGGCGCGATCGTCCGCACCGCGGAGGCCGCTGGGGCCGACGGTCTGGTCCTTCCCGAGCGGCGGTCGGCCGGGATCAATGCCACGGTTCGGAAAGCGGCCGCCGGCGCGGCGGCTCATCTGCCGATCGCCCGGGTCGCAAACATTGCCGGCGCCCTGCGAACCTGTAAGAAAGCCGGCATCTGGGTGGTCGGCGCCGATGCCTCGCCTGAAGCCCTGGCACTGACCCAAGCCGACTTGAACCGCGACTTCGCTCTGGTGATCGGAAGCGAGGGAACGGGGCTTTCCCAGCTTGTTAAACGGGAGTGCGACTACTTGGTTCGCTTGCCGATGCGAGGCAAGGTGGCCTCGCTGAACGCCTCGGTTGCTGCCGGCGTCCTCATGTACGAAGCATTACGGCAACGAATGCTCGCCTCTCCTTGACGGGGGAGGGGGACCCTCCTATATACTAAGCCTCGACGTGCCGCGCCCGACGGGCTGCGGCCTGCGCATGCGGCACGCCCTCCCACGAGGCAGACAAAAATATGGCAATGACCCATCCAGCGCCGGATGGAGTGGAGTACCAGCAACGAGTCGACGAAGATCTCGTTGCCATCGCGAAGACTGGCGACAATCTCGCGATGGAGTACCTCCTCAACAAATATAAGAACTTCGTTCGCATCAAAGCGAAGAGCTATTTCCTCATTGGAGCCGACCGCGAGGACATCATCCAAGAGGGAATGATCGGGCTCTATAAAGCGGTGCGCGACTTCAAGGCCGATAAGCTTTCGAGCTTCCGCGCGTTTGCCGAGTTGTGCATCACGCGTCAGATCATCACGGCTATCAAGACGGCCACGCGGCAAAAGCACATCCCGCTCAACCAGTACATCTCGCTCAACAAACCCATCTACGACGAGGACAGCGAGCGCACGCTGCTCGACGTGATGGCGTCGCAGAAGACCTCCGACCCCGAGGAACTCGTGGTCACCCAGGAGGTTTCCGACGACATTCGCCAGCGCATTCGCCAGAATCTGTCGGAGCTCGAATCCCAGGTGCTCGAATCGTACCTGGAAGGCAAGAGCTATCAGGAGATGGCGCGAGATCTGGGCCGCCACGTAAAGTCGATCGACAACGCGCTGCAGCGCGTCAAGCGAAAGATCGAAAAGAACCTCGCGGAGTTCGAATTCCAATAACCAAGGTTCTTGCAATCTTGGGGCCGGCCTTACTTCTGGCGGTACTACCACGTTCCGGCGTTTGGAGGGAAGGGCCGGCGTTGCCGGTCGCCCGCAGCGAGGTTGCGGTAGCGACGGTCGCCCGCAGCATCTATGTGATCGGTGGCTATGCCAACGGCAACGTCGATCAACGGCTTGTCGAGGCCTTCGACGTCGATAGCGGCCTTTGGCGAGACGTCGCGCCGTTACCGCGCGGACTCAACCACATCGGCGCCGTCGGTTATGGCGGCAAAGTCTACACCTTCGGCGGATTTGCCGCGCAAAACAACTCGCCGGTCGCCGATGCCGACGCGTACGATCCAGCAACGAACCGCTGGACGCCGGTAGCGCCGCTCCCGCACGCGCTCGGCTCGATCTCGGTCGCCGTGCTCGGCAACGAAATTCACCTCGTCGGTGGGCGCGACGTTCATAGCGTCACCACACATCTCGTTTACGATCCGCTGACGAACCGCTACACGACTCGGGCCGCGCTGCCGATCGGCCGCGATCACATGGGTTTGGTCGCGTACGGAGGTAAGCTCTATGCTATCGGCGGCCGCATCGATACGCCGGCACACAACACCGCGTATGTCGACATCTACGATCCGCAACGCGATGCATGGAGCGATGGCGCACCGTTGCCGACCGCCCGCAGCGGCATGGCGGTGGCGCTCTACAATGGGCAGATTTTCGCCATCGGCGGCGAGCAAGCCGGGATGGCGCACGCGTTCACGACGAACGAAGCCTACGATCCGAAAACGAATGGTTGGACCGAATACGCGCCCTTGCCGGACGGACGCCACGGCACGGGCGGTGCCGTCGTCGAGGGACGCCTCTTCGTACCGGCCGGAGCGCCGGTTCCCGGAGGCAGCCGCCAAACCAGCACGTTGTTGATATTCAGCCTGCCGGATTAGCTCTGCCAACGGTCTTGCAATGACCCGGGCTCACCTTCAGATTGGCGCGGCGCACGCTGGGCCTTTCGTGCCGTGTCTTCAGTGCGCCGCGATATTCACGGTGGCCGGCGTTGTCGTCATCGGCCTACTCCAACTGCAGTTTTGGTGGCGGGAGCGGAAACTCGGTCCCGCTAAACGGCGGCGTTAGAAATCAAAAGCTAGCCTACCCGTGCAATCGAGCGTCGAGAAAACGGTGAATGTACCAGAGCGCGATGCGATCGTGAAAGCCGGTGGAGAAGAGCTCGAACGCATGATCGGCCCAAGGCAGTTCCACGTAATTTACGCTCACGCCATCGGCACGCAGCTCGTCGCGCAGGAGGTGTTCGATACTCAGCGGGATGACGTGGTCGCGCCCAGCCGCGATCATCAGCACCGGCGGCATCCCCGCATGCACCGCATATCGCGGCGAACCGCTGCGATAGCACGCGGGTCGCTGCTCCGGCGTCCCGCCGCAGAGATCGCGCAGAACGTGGCGCACGCCAATGATGTCGGGCCGCGACGGATATTCGTAACCAAGCCGTAGATCGACCGGGCTTTCGTAGGTTATTACCGCGCTGATGCGATGCGGCCGCAGGGCTGCGGCAATCATCGCCAGCTGTGCGCCCGACGAATGGCCGAGCAGCGCGACAGGCCCGGGAGACAGCGCGTCGATCTGCGCGAGAATCGCGTCGCGCTGCGCGGGCCAGCGCGCGCGAGGCGCGAGCGGATAATCGAGCGCAGCGACCCGGTATCCCCATGAGGCGATGATGGCGTTGAGCCGCGCGTCCTTTTGCGGCGAGCCATGCTCCCACGCGCCGCCGAAAATAACGAGCACGCGCGGGGCGTCCGGACGAACCGCGATCGCATGCGACGCTCCCGGCCATGGTGCCAGCAGCGCCGGCAAGGGAACGTACGGGCCGCGCAGGGCATAGGCGAGCGGCGGGACGAGCGTACATGCCAGCGCGGACAGCGCCGCGACGATGGCCGCCGCGCGCAACGGACCGCGCGAACGCAGCGCGATGAAGAGGACGACGGCGTCGGTTGCCGTCAAGATCGGCCAGAGCTCGGAGCCGGCGACCGTTAGCACGAATAGCGGAACGACCGGTCCTGGAACGACGATCCATATGGAAAAGAAAGCCGCCAGGAGTGCCAGCACGAAAGGCATCGTATCGAAATCCTAACACGCCTTGAGGCCGGCTATGAGTTTTTCTCCCACACTCCGCTACGCACTCGGCGCTTTGCTGGTGATCCTTGGCGGCTGTCTCGGCGTGACGTCGCCGATAAACCCAACTGCGCTCGGTCGAGATGACCGCCGCCAATCGCCGGCCACTACGGCGATGACGGAAAGCTGGTCATCGGTTGGCCCCGTTTTCGCTCGGGGTTCTGCCGGCAAACTCAACGCCTTTGCCTATGTGCGAAGCGATCCGCGAATCATGTTCGTTGCCGGTGGATGGGGGAACACACCGCGCGAATCGCCGTCCCAGGCAGGGATCTTCCGGACCACCGACGGCGGCCTGCATTGGGTTGCGGCCGATGATGGCTTGACGAATCGCGACGGCACCATCTCTTCGGTGGTTAACGGCCTGTGGCTCGATCAAGCGAGACCGGCGGTCGTGCTCGCGGCGACGGAGTTCGGTGGCACGTTTCGCTCCACCGACGGCGGCAAGACGTGGAATACTGTCGATCGATCGGAATCGACGCAGTTCGCGCAAGTCGGAACGGAGTTGTACCTCGCATCCCGTCGTGGGGTCCTGGAGTCCGCCGACGACGGGCTCTCGTGGAACGTCTCGCTCGCGTCCGCTTCTGGTGCCACGACGGTCGTTACCGCCGCAGGCGCCACGTTTGCCGGCGATGCGAGCGGGAATGTCTTCCGCTTGCGCGGGGACACCTGGTCGCTAGCCGGCCACCCTGGTACGGGCGCGATTCACGACATCGCCATCGATCCATTCCACACGCGCGTCGTATATGCAAACGTCGACGATCAAAAAGCCTGGAACCAGGTCCTGTGGGGTTCGGTGGACGCGGGGAAAAGCTGGACGCGAATCTTCTGTCATTGTTCGGTCGGCGAGCAGGCCGTTGCATTCAGCCTCGTCGTGCCGGATCGCCTGTATCTCGGCGACGACGGCGGCAACGGCTCAATCCTCTACTTTAGCGCCGACGGCGATGCGCATCCGCGGATTTCCAGCGGAGGACGGACGCGCGGCGCCGACGTGCGCTACATCTTTCCCGTTGCGACGGGCTCGCGGACGGAGACGTGCTACTTCGTTTCCGATCAGGGCCTCTTCCACGACGGCAGTTGCACCTCGGGACCGACGGTGGGGCTCAGCAACGGCATCGCGAATTTTCTCGCGTATGACGCGACGCTTTCGTCCGATACCAAGAGCCTCGTCGTGCCGCTACAGGACTACGGAGCCGTCTCCGGAGCTACCGGGGGGACCGTGCGTTTCATTCGGCACTCGAGCGAGGGAGGCGAGACGTTTCTCAACCCGTACGACCCTCGGCGCTGTTACCTCGCACATCCCGACGACGGGCTCTTTATATCGGCCGGCGGCTGCGCGAGTTTTTCGGGACCGTACAGTAAAGGAATCGAATCGCTGGCATTCGAGCCGCCGCGCGGAAGCACGATGTACGCGATCGCTCGGGACGACATCGACACGGCGCACCCAGCCGTCAGCACCAATGGCGGCTCGTCCTGGCGCCCCATGTTTGACCGGCAATTGCAACATCCGTACCAAATCGTCGCCTCACCGGCCAACTCCAAAATGCTGCTCGTTGCCGGCGGAACGCCCGATGGGCCGAACTATGCCTCCGTCTCCCGCGATGGCGGCGTCACGTGGCGTGAGTCAACCGGGCTTCCACAAACGGTCGAACTCGTCGAACAATACTTTCCGGCGCACCGGTTCTACGCAGCGTTCGATCCGCAGGCACCCAAAACGGTGCTCCTTGCCGACCACGATCCGGCCACCAACAATGTCTTGATCTTTCGCAGCCGCGATGCTGGGCGCGCTTTCCGGCTCGTCAGCACGTTGGTGCAGCCGCCGACGCAGCGTCCCTGGCCCAGTCTCCACATCTCACTGGAGGACGAACGGCGCGCATCGGACTCCCGCTACTACGCGGCGCGGTTCTATGCCAACCGGCTTGCGTTCGATCCACGGTCGGCTCCTGGCTGCGTGCCGGCGGTGGTGCTCACGACGCGTTTCGGTGCCTTCGAATCCTTCGACACCGGGACGAGCTGGCGCCGCATCGACACCGCCGCAATTCCGCACCATTTCATCGGCGTCACGTGGGTGAACGGGAGCCTCTATCTTGCGTCGTTTGGTGGCGGCGTTATTGAGAGCGCGGTAAAGCGCGGCTGCTGAGCAGCTCCACGATCGCCCGGTAGAGCGCCTCGCGTTCAACGACCGGGTCCACCACCATCACCACCGGTTGGCCTTCGGAAGGATCGATGCAGACCGTCACGCGACCGCGCGCGCAGACGTCCATGCAGCTGGTGCTGATTGCACGGATCTCGCCCCAGCGCTCGTCGGCTTTGAGCCGCTCCTTCAGACAGTTGCGCAGGTTGAAATCGCCGATCCGCGCGGCGCTATCGGGATCCTCCTCCGGAATGCGCTCCTTGGAGCAGCGCTCGCAAACGAGAACGAGGCCACGCCTCGTCCATTTTGGTTTCGCGTCTTGCACGACGAGTCTATGCCCTTATGACGGCTGAAGCACTCCAAAGATATTGCCGTCGCGATCCTTGAAATATGCCAGCAGCCCAACGTGCGGTATCTCGTGCTTGGCGACGACGACGTCGCCGCCGTTGACGATAATGGTCGTCAGCATTTCATCGAGCGACTCCACGGCGATCGTGCAAACGTATGCGTTGACCGCCGCGCCGGCCGTAGGCGCCTCGCCCTGGCGGCGAACGAGGCCGCCGTCGATCCCAGGGCCGTCTCCCGTTTGGACGACCCAGTACTCGACGGGCCCGTCCCATTTCGAAATCTTCCATCCGAAGATCGTCGAGTAGAACTTCGCGGCCGTGTCGGGATCCGCGGAATGGATTTCAAAGTGTACGACTCGAGGCATGATCCAGCTTTCTGGTCTGAGAGGGTTTGGAGCCGACGGTGGGATTCGAACCCACGAGCGCGTTTGCGGCCACATTACAAGTGTGGTGCCGTCAACCTCTTGGCTACGTCGGCATTCGCACGTCTAAGTTGCGTCGTCTCCAAGGTACACCCTTCACGCGGAGACCGTTACGAGATCGTGCCGACCTCGCAGGCGCGATGGTCTAGTCCGTTGGGTTAAATCCCGACGACGACCCAGTCGGCGATTTTGTACTGCGCTCCGGTGCTCGTAATCGTGAGCGTGCCGTCACCGCGCGTGTTCTCGCGGAACGATGCGAGTTCGGTCGGGCCGTTCGTAATCACCCCGCTAATGGTGGAGCGGCGTGTCGGCGACGTTGTGACGTCGAGGCGCTCGCCGTCGGAGAAAGCGCCGCCGCTGACGTTGACATCCCAGAGCTTGCCGTTGCGATACGTGAGCGTCATGGGAATGGAAAACGCATTGCTGGCGCGCGCGCCGCTCACGGCGAGGGCCGGCGCGATCATCGGACAACTCTCGTCCCCATTGCGCGCTATCCCGAGATCGCCGATCGGCGCCAGCACCGCCGCGCCGGTCGCCGTAGCCGACCAGGTGGAGAAGGCGTCGCCGTTGCTCGTGCGCGTTCCGCCGGAGTACGCGCCGCTCTGCCAGCCGAAGCTTTCGTCGAGCGAGGGAATGCCCTTGAGATCGGCGCCGGCGGAGCTTTGGCAGAACGCCGAAACGTCGCCGATGCTCGGGCGCATGATGAGTTGAGAAGCCGAGAAGACGCGGCCCGCCGTGGCGGGCGTCACCTGCGCTGAGGCGCGCGCGAATCCATCGCGCAGCGAGATTCTTCCACCCCGCCGGGCGCGCGCGAAACCGGAGAGGAACTGCTCGTCGTCGCTCAGGTCGCGTACGAACGACCCGAATCCATCGGCGACGCCGATCGCGGCGCGGGCATTCTGCGAGGCGGAGCTGCGATGGGCAACGAGCGCATCGGCCGCGTCGCTGACGGTCTGAGCATCATCGGTGGTCGCATTGGGAAGCGAAACCCCCGTCTGGCTGAGTGCTCCTCCGCAGCCGGTGAGTAATAGCCCCATGAGGGCGGCAATCGCGACCGCCGATGAACGACCCATCTTGCGCAGACTCCAACAAGAGGTAGGCGAGGTTGCTATGGCTCCCATGGTAGAGTACCCACTTGGGGCCGACATGAGAACGCCATGAGGAGAGCAATATGAAGCGACCATCGTCACTTTGCCGACCGCTCCGGCCTTGCCGAGGAGCGTCCCGCTCGGGTATCGTACCCAGGTCAGCCGCGGATCGCGGCGGTCGTGGGTAGGTGGCCGAGTGGTTAATGGCACCAGACTGTAAATCTGGCGCGCGAAAGCGCTACGCTGGTTCGAATCCAGCCCTGCCCAGAGTCTCTGCGGGCGTTGCATAGTGGTAATGCCCCTGCCTTCCAAGCAGGAGTCGCGGGTCCGATTCCCGCCGCCCGCTCCAACCCCGTTCGCGACCGTTCCCCTGCTTGCGAAATTGGTCGCTCCCCGAAAGGGTCGTCCGTGCGATGCCTGAACGTGGCAACCTACCCCCAGGCACGCCTTCCCAAGGCGCCGCCCAGCTTTCTTGCTACAGAAAATAGGAGAACACGACATGCGACTATCATTAGCTGCTGCGGGTTGTGCAGTTCTCGTTTCGGCACTTCTCGCTGGTTGCTCTGGCGCGACGCAAACCTCGCAGGCACTACCGGTCGGCCCCGGCGGCGGTAGCGCTCTGCAGGGGCTCACGCGTTGGGATCCCGACCACTACGTCCTGAACCATAAGATCTCTCCTCTAGCGTTTTTGAAGCTGCAAGCCGCCGGTAAGCTTCCGGCCGCACAATCGCACGCGCAGCTGGAGCGCGAGATCCAGAATATCGAAACGCATAAGCGCCCGCACTTCAACATCCGCAAGAATGCGGCGGCGGTCGTGATATGGGCCTCGAACAACGACTATAGTTACCTCGTCGGTCAGAACAAGATCGGCAAGAAGACCGTCTCGTACATCGATACGGAAAGCAACGGCTGCTACTACCCGACGTCTATCAAGATCGACGCGTCGCAGAACATCTGGAATGGCTGCGAATACAACTCCGATTTCGAGGGCGGGGAAGTCCAGGAGTACAGCAAAACTGGTTCGTTGCTGAACAGCTGGACCATGGGCTGTCCGCAGCCAACCAGTGAGTGCGACAGCTGGTATAGCTACGGCTACGACCAAGGCACCGACGGCACGCACGCATTCGCTGTAGTCGAGTATTCGGAAGAGTACGTCTGCACGACGGAGTACGATTGTAGCTACGTCTACGGGTCCGGCTTCGAATGGTGGAGCAGTACATCGAGCCCGCCCAATTATATCAACCTCGGCGACAGTTGCAGCCCAGTCTGCGAGGTCTACTACATGGACGTCGACAGCTCGGGCAACCTCTGGTTCACGTACTATGGTTATAACGGCAGCGAGTACGGCACCGGTCTGGGTGAGATCACCAATCCCACGACCAGCCCGAGTATGAAGACGATCGAACCCGTGGGCACGTACGAATGTCCCGGCGGCGTGTATATCGGCGGCAGCACGATCAGCGTAGCCGACGGCTGCTCGCGCTATATCTACCAGTACACGCTACCGCTCGGGACCAATGGATCGCCCAGCAATACGTCGGGGCCGACGCTGCCAAACGCGTTCGGATACGGCGAACCGCTCACGGGTGGCTTCAACTCGACCGGCACCAAGGCGATCTACGGCGACTCATACGGGTGGCTCGATCGCGGCAACATCACGGCCGACCATTGGTCGGACGTGACCAGCACCAGCTTCTCCGGCTACGTGCCGGGTGCTGCGTACACGCCCTCGAATAAATAACGCCTAAGTAAGCGGCTAGCAGGCCAAAGCCGGAAACGGGACCCTCTCGGCAAGAGGGTCCCGTTTTCATGCAGCACGAAGCTGCTCGCCATGCGCCGCTATTTATCGTCCGCCGTTTTCGCGCTCGCCTGCGTGCTGCTCGCCGCCTGCTCGCCGGGCGTACAGGACGCAGCTTCGTTCTCGAACCAGGCCCTGCAATCGAACGTCCGCGCGCCTGGTGCGCCGTTCGTTCCTACGGGGCACATCGGAGCGGTCCAACTGATCCGCTTGCAGTCGGAAGGCAAACTCTACAGCCCCTTGTCGCATCGAACGCTCATACGAATGCTCCATGCAGTCGAACGTCGCTCTCACTCACGCTTGCCGTATCTGCCCACCAGCGTTAAGGGGGCGACCGTTGCGCTGTGGGCCACGCTTACGCAGGACAACGCTCTGCTTGGGGAGTCGAAGAAACTGGCAAAAACCCTCACCGTCGTCGACACGCAGGCCAACGGCTGCGTCTATCCGGTTACGGTCAAAGTCGACGCGTCGCAGAACGTCTGGGCCGGCTGCGAGTACAACACCAACGATGATGCCGGCGTCTATCAGGAGTACTCGAAGAGCGGCGCGCTGACGGCGACGTATCAGGACGGCTGCCCTTCCCCCGTCAGCAGCTGCTCAGAGTTTTACAGCGAATCGATGGACGGGGCCGCGAGCTCGAGCTACGTCTTCGACGCGCTGAGCTACTACTACGCAGCTATAAACTGTAGCCCGAGCTGCACCTACGAGTTTGGCGGCGGATTCGAGTACTGGCCCACCGGCGGATCGCAATCGGCTCCGACGCTCATCGCGTTGCCGTACGGCCAACCCGTCTACGGGGTTGCGTTCATGGATCTCGATAGTTCGGGAAACGTCTGGTTCGATTACTACGGCTGCGGCGCTGGCAGTCAGTGCGGTGACGGGATCGGTGAAATCACGACGCCAACGAGCAATCCCACCTTTGTCTCTATCGAGGCGCCGGGGTACTTACAGTGCTCGGGCGGCGTCTACGCAAGCGGGGCCGGCGCGGTCATCAACGTCATCGACTCGTGCTCGCGCACGATCTATCGGTTCAACACGAGCGGAAGCCAAACGGGCAAGTTGGGACCGATCCTTTTGGGCGATCCGATAGCGGGGGGCTTCAACCCCGGCGATGCCAGGATCGCAATCGGCGACGAGAAAGGCTGGCTCGACGTCGGCACGGTCAAAACCAATAAGTGGCAGACCGTGGCGAGCCCGTACTTTCGCGACGGTTTGATGGGAGCTGCCTACACGCCCTCGGACAAATAGCGCGTACGGCGGGCCGTCGTAGCTCAGTGGTAGAGCACTTCCTTGGTAAGGAAGAGGCCACGGGTTCAATCCCCGTCGACGGCTCCAGTTCCGCCGCGCCTCGGCCGCTTGGTCCGCCGACGACGGAGCGTCATTTTCTAGCGATTTCTAACCACGGCTAGGTCCGCTGGGCGGTATAATATCTTCGATATGCGTACTCCAAAGTTAGCTACTTATCCACTCGTTTCGGCCGGATTGGCTATGGCCATCTCCTTAGGCCTACCCGGAATTGCCGCCGCGCAGGCAGTCCCGAGCTACGGAACGCCAGTTGCGCGTCAAGAGGAAGTCAGGGGCACGGTCACCGGTTTCAACGGTGCCTACGTCGTTTATATGCGCGACGATCGCGGCTATAGCGACAACGTGACCATGCATCAGGGCACGGTCATCGATCCCACCGGGATTCGGCTCGTCGAAGGTATGCGCGTCTCGGTCTGGGGCTATGCCGACGGTCCGACGTTCGACGCCTACCAGATTGAAGTGGCCGGCGGCGGTCCGTACTATGCGGGCGGCGCCTACTACGGCTATCCCTACTATGGGGGCGGCGCCTATTACGGCTATCCCTATCCCGCCGTCGGCATCGGCATCGGTCTTGGCTGGGGCTGGGGCTGGGGCGGTCCGTGGGGCTGGGGCGGCTACCGGCCATGGGGCTGGGGCTGGGGCGCTGGTTATTATCGCGGGCCCTA
>Ga0182015_10003090_pt1 | contig 19073 bp, 8 predicted proteins | sample 712P3MmetaG_FD_120478 | JGI IMG/M metagenome (GOLD analysis project Ga0182015, IMG submission 120478) | Permafrost microbial communities from Stordalen Mire, Sweden - 712P3M metaG | ecosystem: Environmental > Terrestrial > Soil > Wetlands > Permafrost | place: Sweden: Stordalen | collected...
CAGAGGTAAATGTACTTCTTGCGCGCGACGAGCCCCTTCACAATTTCGGCGATCTGGGGATGCATCAGGGGCTCGCCACCGGGAATACTCACGACCGGCGCGCCACATTCATCAACTGCCCGGAAACACTCCTCGGGACTCAGATTCTTCTTCAGGACGTGGGCCGGATACTGAATTTTGCCGCAGCCGGCGCAGGCAAGATTGCAGCGAAGCAGAGGCTCGAGCATCAACACGAGCGGGTACTGTTTGCGTCCCTTCAGCTTTTGGCGGACGACGTACGACGAAACCGCCCACATCTGAGATATCGGTCCCGGAACGCCCATCTATGAAACCTCGCTCAGTACCACACGTGCGCCTGAATCACGATTGTCACCGCTTCTATGATGCCACGTTCGACGCCCGGTGTGAACCTATGATGTGGGACCCGCTAGAGCCGCTGCCCAGTTAGCCACTCCCGGCCAAACACCGTCGCAGGAGGCCCCAGCAAGCGCAGGTTAGTTTGTGACTGGTTTTTGCGGCTGAGAGGCGTAGGCAGGCTCAACCTGCAGCACCTCTTGCACGCGCGGGTCCTTGATGACCTTTACAAAGTCCGGGTCCTTCTCGGCCGCGCGGAATTCCTTGTAGCCTTCGTCGCGCGCCATTTTCAAATAACGCGCCGCGCGCTCCGCGTCGCCAATCTTCGCGTAAGATTTCGCAAGAATGAAATGGAGCGCTCCCGGATCGGGAGCAGAACGCTGTTGCAGAATTGACCCGGAATTTCCCTTATGGTCGAAGACGTCGGGGTCGAGCGCCAGGGCCTGGGCGAACACCGCCATCGCTTTCGGATATTCCCTGATACCGCAATAAGCGTAGCCGAGATTGGTGTAAACAGTGGGCAGAGCGTTCCCCTTGGAGATCGCCTGGCGATAATACTTGATCGCTTTGCCGTAGCGCTGTTGTGAGTATTCGACAGTCCCAAGATTGTTCAGGGCGTTTGAGGAAGTCTTGTCCGCGTGCGCAGCGAGCTTGTAGTAGCGTTCCGCCTGATCAATATTGCCAATTTGTTGGCTGGCCACGCCCAGGAAATTGAGTACCTTCGCATCATGAGGATCGTCAATCAAGACGGTCTGGTACGCATGGATGGCCTCGTCGTATTGCTTGCGGGCCATGAAGAGGTCCGCGCGCATCTCGGCCTGTTGCAGGGGCGTCATCGCGCGGTAACTGGGACTTTCGGTCGCCGAATCGACGGGAGTAGTGCCTAACGGTGCTCGGGGAACCTGCTGAGCTCGGACACTTCCGGCGATTAGGACAAATGAAATTGCGAAGAGGGCCAAACGCGTCATTGCCCTACTCCTTGCCGCACCGCTGCGGTCGCGCGCGGCCTACTGCTTGGGTTTTGAATCGTCCGCAGGCTGCTTGCTTCCTCCGAAGATACCAAATATCCGGTCGAGAAGACCTTTTTTCTTCTCCGGCTGCTCGGCCGAGGGTGTCCCGGCATCGCCTGGCTTTTGCCCTGGTTTGACGTTCTGCGCGGAATTCGGGCGCTGGTTCTGGAGACCTCCGACAGGCTGGCCCGAAGTGTTCACGGCAGGCGCGGTAGAAGCGGAAGAATTCTGATCTCTGCCGAAAAGGTGCGAGAGCCAGCCCTGACCGGACTGCGCATTTTCGCCGCCGTGGAGCTGGCAATACTGTGTTGGCTCGCTTCCGGCGATGAAGTATTCGTTTGCTACCTCGGGACAAGAGGGCGTGGCGAGCTGGCCGCTCTGCGGATCAATGGACGCTTCCATGATTCCCGCAGGCGGCTCGAATGTCGTGGTGTTGCGATACATCGGCAGAGCCACCGCGCGTTTCATGAATTCGCCCCAGATCGGCGCAGCAGCTGCGCCGCCCGCCAGGCCCAGGTCGCGATTGTCATCGAAGCCGACCCAAACGACGCATAGCAAGTTCGACGTGTATCCGGCGAACCAGCCGTCGCGCGAAGTGCCGGTTTTGCCCGCGGCCGGCGCCGTGAATCCGAGCTGCCGGACGGGAAAGCCCGTGCCGTGATTGATCACGTCCTCCATCAAGCTCGTGACCAGGTACGCGACGCGAGGATCGAGAACCGCTCGCGTCGTCGGCGCCGCTGATTCTTCAACATTGCCGTCGGCCGAAACAACACTGCGAATAAAAAGCGGCTCCGCGCGAACGCCATTTGCCGCGAACGCCGTGTACCCGGCGGCAACATCAATGGGCGACATTTCGTATGCGCCCAGCGCGACGGCAGGCGTCGGCTGAATATTGGTTCCGAGCCCCATCTGCCGCGCGAGATCCACGACGCGCTGGTAGCCGATCATTTCGGCGACTTTGACCGTCGCGACATTGAGCGAATGAATGAGCGCGTCGCGAACGGTGACCGTCCCGTAGAATTCCTCGCCGTAGTTGTCTGGCGTGTAGTCCTTGCCGTCAAATTCGAACGTCGTCGGGCTGTCGTCCACGGTCGTCACCGGAGTCACAACCGGCTGAAGCCCCTGAGCGGCATTATTGAACGCCGCCGCATAGACGAACGGCTTGAAGACGGAGCCCGGCTGACGGCGAGCGAGCGCGTGGTTGAGCTGGCTTTCGCCATAATCGCGCCCGCCGACGAGCGCGCGGATCTCTCCCGTATGCGGATCGAGCACAACCATCGCCACCTGCGCCTGCGGAACCGGCTGGCCCTTTTTCTTCCAGATGGCATAGCGGTGCGCGAGAAGCTTATCCACGTTTTGCACGCCAATCTGAATTGCATCGGCGGCGGCTCGCTCGAGGTCCGGGTCGAGCGTCGTGTAGATGCGATAGCTCTGGTTCTCGAGATCAGCCTCGGAATATTTTTCGAGGAGATGATCTTTGACCATGTCCACAAAATATGGCGCGGAGCTGCTGGCAAGGCCGCCATTCACGAAATGCAGTTTGGCGTGCTTGGCCACTGCCTCCTGATCGGCGGTCAGGTAGCCATCGTCAACCATCTGCGCGAGGACGCGGTCACGGGCTTCTTCCGCGCGATCGTTGTGGCGTTCGGCCGTGGAATAGCGGTTCGGCGCGCGGATGATCCCGGCCAGAAACGCCGCCTCGCCGGGCGTCAGTTCGCGGACGTCCTTGCCGAAATAGGCCTCCGCGGCCTCGCCGAAGCCGCGAATCGCGAAACTCCCGCGATTGCCCATATAGATGTCGTTGGCGTAAAGCTCGAGAATCTGTTGCTTCGAGTAACGCTCGTCAATCTCGGCGGCCATCAGGATTTCCTTCAGCTTCCGCCGCCACTCGCGCTTGGTCGAGAAGAAAAAGGTGCGCGCGACTTGCATGTCAATCGTGCTGGCTCCCTGCGCCTTCTGGCCGCGGCTCACGTCGTAAAACGCCGCGCCAAACACGCGGACCATGTCCAGCGCGCCATGCTCGAAGAAGCGTTTGTCCTCCGCCGCAAGCACGGCGTGCACCAACACGGGAGGCAGGTCGTCATACCGGACCACGCGCCGCTTCTCGCGCGAGCTGTCGAAAAGATTCGTGATCACCTCGGGTTCGATGTCCGCCGCGTCGAGCTGCGTGCCGTCCGCGAGCTGCGCGATGTGCGAGATCTGCGATCCCGTGAAATTCACCCGGAGCGCGTTGTGACCCTGAAAATAGGAATCCGCGGAAGGCGTAATCTCGACCAGTGAGGAGGTCGCGCGAAACTCACCGGGCGAGCCCGGCACGGGGCTTTCCTGATATCCAGCGCGCAGCAGGTAGCTGACCAGGTCGCTCGAGCGAAGCGATTCGCCCGCGTAGATGCGTCCCGGAGCGGAATAGACGCGCGACGTGTTCTGGTATATCTGTCCGGTGAGACGCTCGTTGATCAGGTGGCCGAACTTAATGTAGTAATACGTGAGGACGGACGCGGCGCCGAGGAGTAAAGCGAGGCCGCCCGCAAGCAATCCGATGCCTAACCGGGATGTCCAGAAGCCGGGGACAATTCGAATCCGCAATCAATCTCTCCGGTACAGTGCAAGCAGAGCGCTGGGACGCGTCAAAATGGCCGGGCAAACGCTGCGTCACCGGGGCTGGATCGGTCCAACCTTGCTCCCGGAGGCCCGCATACCTGAAGTTCCATTCTAGATCGTATGGTTGTCTGCGTGGGGATGAAATTGCAATGTGTATTGGTAGACTTTCAGATCAATGGGCACGGAATAATCGGTTCCGATTTCGACGCTTCCGTTGGTGACGTTGACGTGGATGTCTTCGCGCTTCGCGGGAATGTCGAGTTCCTGAGCCTTCTTGTAAACGTCGTCGCGAATGTCGTCCACGCTCTTTTTAGGATAGCCGGTCAGCGCAAACCGCGATTCAGCCTCGATGGAATCCTGAAACTGATAGGCTTCGACGTACACGGGAACGATTTTCACCGCCGTGAATCCCAGCGCTCCCACGATGACGATCGTAAGAAGCAGGCTCAGCTTAGAGCCGCCCCGCTCGCCGTTTTGGTTTGACCGGTTCATCAAAACAGTAGGCCCTCCGGGGCCTCTTGCCGTAATTTTAAGTTACCACGATGGGGAGGCCGCGAAGCTGCCGCAGAATAGTGCGTGTTTGCGATGAGTAAACGCCCCGGCCCGGACTTGCTGCGTGCAGCCTCACTCCAGGGCCGATAAGCGGCGGTCCCGGCGTAACGAATGCCAACGGTAGTCGCTTCAGCTCCGAGCAAGACATGCCCGGTGCCATCCGACATACACTGTTCTTTACATTATATGTTAACTATGGTTAATATACTTGCGACACCTCACTTAATATAACGCGGGACCACGAACTGGACCAAATGCTTCCAGGGTGACGTAGGGAAACGGCAAGATGCGCGACATGAACGGCACGCCCTTCCATCGATTGATTCTGGCAAGCTTGCTCTTCGTCACTCTCGCTCTGCGTGTATCGGCGCAGGGTGAAACCACAAGCGCAATCGTTGGCCAGGTGACGGACGTGTCGGGTGCGGCGATTCCGGGTGCAACGGTGACGATCGCGAATCGAGAGACCGGTCTCAAGCGCGGCGCCAAGACCGACGGCGAGGGCCGGTTTAACTTTCCCCAGCTTTTGCCGGGCGCGTATTCCGTCGGCGCGGAGGCCGATGGCTTCGACCCTCAGCAAATTGACAATGTGATTTCCGGGTTAGGACAAGAGCAGACGGTCAATATGACGCTGAAGGTGGCTCGATCGAACCAGACGATCGAGGTTTCCGCGGAAGCGCCGCTTATCAACCCCGGGAACGCGAACACCTCCACAACTCTCAACGCGCCATCGCTCGAAAATCTTCCGAATCCGGGCGGGGACCTGACGTATCCGTTGCAATTCGCTCCGGGCGCACTGATGAACACGGCCGGCAGTGGAAATGACTTCGTAGGAAGTTCGAATGGATACGGCAACGTGGAGTTCAACGGCCTACCCGCTCTTTCGAACGGCTATATCGTGGACGGGCTCGAAACCAACGATCCCTTGACGAATCTCAACAGCGGCCTTTCAACGAATCTGGTCTTAGGCTTGAACTCGATTTCAGAGGTGACCGTCAACACGCTTTCCTACTCGGTTGACCAGGGGCGATACGGGGCGGCGCAAATCAACTACGTAACCAAGTCCGGGGCAAATCAGATTCACGGAAATCTCTACGAACTGTGGAACGGCTCGATCTTGAACGCCGCAGATTATTTTACGAACGCCACGCCGGACGATCACAAGCCTCGCTCGACTGTGAATCATTTCGGTGGCAGCCTCGGCGGCCCAATTCTTCAGGACAAACTGTTTTTCTTTTTCGACAGCGAATGGGTGCGCATCGCACTGCCCATCGTGACGCCCACTACCGTCCCGACGCCTGCTTTTGAAAGCTACGTTTTGCAGCAACTTCCGCATGGCGGAATTGATTCGATCACGGGATCAACTTACGCTCCGGCGCTGCAGGAGGTACCGTTCTATCAGAGGATGTTTTCCCTCTACGGAAACCTGAGCGGGAGTTCGCTTCAGGTGCTCGGCTGCCCGTTCAACGCGGACGGCAGTCCGGCAGCCGGCAATCCGCCTGATGGAGACGGTTGCGCCAACCGCCAGAGCGTTTCGCATTCGAGCGATGACCACGAACAGGTCCAGACAGCCCGCGTAGATTGGAACATCGGCGCGAAGGATACAGCCTGGTTTCGCTTTCAGGCTGATACTGGCGTGCAGGCTGCATACACCGACCCAATTAACTCTCTATTTAACTCGGTTTCTCCGCAGCCGCTCTACTCACTTGCGGCAGGATTCACTCATGTCTTCTCGCAGAATCTTGTGAACTACTTCAATCCGGCATTTTCCTGGTACGGAAGCCTATTCGCACCCGCCGATTTTCAAGAGACGCTCGCCGCGTTCCCGATCGTCTTGCAAGGGAACGGCGCGAACGCACCTTTCACCACAATGGGCGGCCTCGATAACACGTGGCTGCAGGGACGGCGCGCCACGCGGTTTTTCATCAACGATAATCTTGCCTGGACGCATGGCGCCCACGAACTCAGGTTTGGAACAAATACGCGAGTCTTTCGTCTCAACGATTTCGACTTTGGCGAAGGGACCGTGCCAACGGTCACCTATACAACGTTGCCCCAGTTCATTTACGGAGTGGCTTCCACCGCGACGGAGACGTTTCCACTTTCGACGCACGAGCCGTTCAGCTTCCTCAATCTGGACCTCTACGCCCAAGACACCTGGAAAGTGACTCCCAAGCTCACCTGGACCTTCGGGATTCGCGACACGTTCAACTCCAATCCCCTGAATCCGCATGACGAAATTGGGCGCCTTCGCGGTTCGTTCAGCTCGATTTCCCACGACGTTGATCAACCGCTAAGCGACGCAATTCAAACTCATCTTGGAAAGCTGTTTGACTCCACTCCGCTCGCAATCCTTCAGCCGAGAACGGCGATCGCGTGGCAGTTCGGGCCGAATTTCATCCTTCGAACAGGCATCGGCCTCTTCAGCGACATTATGCCTGGCAGCGTTGCCGACACGGTCGGCATGAATCCTCCATACGTACGCACGTTCACGGGAGGATTGCTAGGCACGGTTGGCGGCGCCGCGATTGCGCCCGGAGTCCCCAACAGCGCGATTGACGCCACGATTGCCGCCAATAAAGCCTTCGGTTCAGGATTCGCGCAGGGCGAGCTCTCGTGCGCGTCTCCGGAGGCAAATTCCGCGGCTTGCCTTCCTCAAGTCGCTATCACTGCGGTGCCGGGCGGCGAACTTCGCGCGCCGTACTTCATGGAATGGAGTCTCGGAATCGAGCATCAACTCGGGAGCTCGGCTAGCGTGCATGCGCAATACGTGGGCACGCGCGCGCTCGACCAACCATATCTGACCCAGGTGAACGGTTATCAGACGGTGTGCCAGGGCTGCTTTGCTCCGTTCCCCTACTTGGAGCCGACCGATCCGAGATTTGGCGCGGTGACGCAGTTTTCCACGGGCGCCAGCAGTCTTTACAACGGACTTCAACTAACCGCCATGAAGCGACTCGGCCGCGGATTGCAGGGACAAGTCAATTACACGCTCAGCCGGTGTATGGACCAAGTCTCGAACGGCGGATTCTTGCAATTCGCGGCAGGCGGAATCCTTACTCCCCTGCCGGGAGGTCTCGCTCGCGATTACGGCCCCTGCGACTATGACATCCGGCATAATCTCAACGCCGAATACGTGTATCAGCTGCCTGTTCATGTGCGGAACCGCGGCCTGGGCGGCGTGCTGAACGGCTGGCAAGTTTCCGGCACATTCGTTTGGCACAGCGGGATCCCGTTTTCAGTGCTGAGCACGCCCTATTCGGGAGACGGCAACGGCATTGTGCAGGGAGGCGGTCCCCAATTTGCTGGCGTCGTTCCCGGCGTTCCACTGTACGAGCACAGGCCTATTTCGGGCGTGACGCAGCCCGGGACGATTCAATGGCTCAACCCGGACGCGTTTGCCTCAGCGGTTGACCCGGGCACGGGCGCATGCAACGGTGGCGACAATCCACGGAATTGCGAGTTCGGGGATTTGGGCCGCAATTCGCTGCGCGGCCCCGATTTTTTCTGGAGCGACTTCTACATCACGAAGTGGTTTCCACTGTCGGAGCACCTAAAGTTGCGGCTCGATGCTCAGTTCTTTAACGTCTTCAACCACGCGGACTTCGGCCTGCCGAGCATGGTCTTGGCCGGCATCCCGGGAGAACCCTCCACGCAGACCGGATTCGGAGCACTGACTTACACCACATCGCCGCCGACTGGACTGCTCGGCGTCGGGCTGGGCGGCGATAGCTCTCCGCGCATGATCGCTTTCCAGGCGCGTTTGGAGTTTTGAGCTACGGCGAGATGTTTCGTCAGCAGGTGTCGCGAATTCGCGGCCGCTCAGTCTGGGATGTTCGTCAGTACGCCTTCGCGAAAATTGCCTTCTCGGCGGCGGGCTGGCCGCAATAGATACACTTTCCCGAGCCGCCCGGCTGCTCCAGAGGGATGCAGCGCATGGTCGCCTTGGTCTCTTCCTTGATCTTTTCTTCGCATTCGGTGCCGCCGCACCACCAGGAAAACGCAAAGCCTTTCTCGACCGCCTTCTTGAACTCTTCGTAATCCGCGGGTTCGGCCGTGTTCGCTCTGCGGAATTCGAGCGCGCGATCGTACAGCGCTTTCTGAATCTCCTCGAGCATTTGCGCCACTGCAGCGGCAATTCCCTGCTGCGGGACGAACGACTTCCCTTCCTTGCCCGGCCGATCGCGACGTGCGAGGACCACCGAGGCCTTGGCGACATCCTTCGGCCCAAGCTCGAGCCGCAGCGGAACGCCGCGCATCTCCCAGTCATTGAACTTGAAGCCGGGGCTCATTCCTTCGCGCTCGTCCATCTTCACGCGGATGCCGGCGTCAACCAATTCGCGCCGGAGCCGCTGGGCATTTTCCATCACCGCGGCGCGCTCGTCGTCCGTCTTGTAAATCGGGACGATCACCAGCTGAAACGGCGCAAGGCGAGGCGGCAAAATCAATCCCTGATCGTCGCCGTGAACCATGATGATGGCGCCCACGAACCGCGTAGACATTCCCCACGAGGTCGTCCAGCAATGTTGCAAGACGCCGCCCTTATCAAGGTACCGAATCTCGAACGCCTTCGCGAAATTCTGGCCGAGATTGTGCGAAGTGCCCGCCTGCAGTGCTTTGCAATCGCCCATCATGGCTTCAATTGAATAGGTCTGATCGGCGCCCGCAAATCGCTCGGCCGCTGATTTGCGCCCCGGAATCACGGGCACCGCCGCCTCGCGCACCGCAAAATCTGTATAGATGTCGAGCATCTGGCGCGTTTCAGCTTCCGCTTCTTCAGCGGTCGCGTGCGCCGTGTGCCCTTCCTGCCAGAAAAATTCGAGCGTGCGCAGAAACAGCCGCGTGCGAAGTTCCCAACGTACCACGCTGTTCCATTGATTGATCAGGATCGGCAGGTCGCGGTACGACTGAATCCACTTCGCATATGCGTGCCCGATGATCGTTTCCGATGTCGGGCGGATCACCAGCGGCTCTTCCAGTTTCTCGCCGCCGCCATGCGTCACCACCGCCAGTTCGGGTGAAAATCCGGCGACGTGCGATTTTTCCTTGTCAATGAAGCTGCGCGGAATCAAAAGCGGAAACGCCGCGTTGACGTGCCCGGTGGCCTTGAAACGCTTGTCCAGAGCCGCCGTGATATTTTCCCACAGCGCCCAGCCATACGGACGCACGATCATGCAGCCGCGCACCGGCGCGTAGTCGGCGAGCTCGGCCCGCAGGACGAGCTGGTTGTACCATTCCGAAAAATCTTCCGCGCGCGTCGTCAGCTTCATGTCCGGCATTCTGTTGTTTGTCCTTGTCCGCGCCTGGGCCCGCACAACGCAATCCGCCACTTGGCGGAGAATCATTATCAAGGTGGGATAAGGCCGCGTCCAGAGTTTGTTCCGAGCTCCGAAGGGCCCTGGCGGATCTAGCGCGACTTCTTCCTTGTGCCGCGCTGCGCTAATCGCGGAGTGTTCGGAAGGGCCGCCTCGTCGAGGGGAGCGCGGGCATCATCGTTGAGGGTTATAACCAGGCGCCGGAGAAGAAGCGTCAGCGCGCGCTGCTCTGGAGCTGTGAACGGCGATATCAGGCGCGCACGCGCACGAGCGGTATTCCTCTGAGCACGATTGAGCAGTCGAAGTCCCGACGGGCTGATTCGCAGGCCGTAGCAACGGCGGTCCTCCGTTCTTTGATCCCGGAGCATCAGCCCGCGCTTGATCAGATTGGACACGACCAATGCGGTCGTAAAGCGGTCAACACCAGCCAGGCGCGAGACTTCCATCTGGTCTATCCCTCGCACTTCCTTCACAACGGAGAGCACGGCGAGCTGGGATGGAGTAATCGCCAGGTCGTGGCATTCGTCGCTAAAAATCGAAACCGCGATGTGGTGGGCGCGCCAAAGCAGGAAACCAGGCCGGGTGTGCAGGGAATTAACGGCCCTGGACAAGCGCTTCTTCATGTGATTTCTGTGAAGCGAATCTGGCATTTTCCCTACGGGTTCGACTAAGTGGCGTACTTCTAACACAAATTCGTCTCTCAGGCAATGCAAGAGCTGTACCCATGGGAGCGATCCGGCGCGTCTGATCGCGTAGCGATTTTTTGCCCGCCTGCACTGTGCTTTTCACATAATATGAGTACATATGTGAGTATCTATGTGAGTACCTATGTTGATTCAGTCTTGACACTCCGAAGGACGCCGTAGTACTTAAGATGTGCTGTACAGAGTGGGTTGAACTTCAAGAAGGTGGTCCCGGGGGGGAATGTGAATCGGCTAAATCCAGCGACTGATTATCATACTGTTGTGAAGTTATTTTCTTGCGCGCTCGTGTGCGCACTGGGCCTGTTGTTTTTCGTTTTTGGCGCAAATCGTGTCGAGGCCCAAACTCAAACCGCAACCATTTCGGGCACGGCAACCGATCCTTCCGGCGGGGCGTTGGTTGGCGCAAAAGTCCAGGTAACCAATGTTGGCACCAACGTAGAACAAGCGACCGTAACCGACGGACAGGGCCGGTACGAAGTGGCGGACCTTCCGATCGGAACCTACGATATTCAGGCGTCGCTATCGGGCTTTCAGACCGTCACTCACAAAGGCGTCACGTTGACCGTCGGCGCACATCCGCTCGTCGATTTCGCGCTTCCCGTTGGCGAGGCCACGCAGAACGTCACGGTAGAGGGCCAAGTGTCGCAAGTGGAAACTCAATCGGCGACGGTGTCTTCGCTCGTCAGCCAAACGCAATTGGAGCAGTTGCCACTGAACGGACGCAACTACACCCAGCTCCTCGAGCTGGCTCCGGGCGTTCAATCGTTCAGCAATAGCCCCGGAGGCAGCTCTGGCCCTGGAGGCGGGGGAACGTCCGGTTCCTTCTATGGCAATCAGACGAGCTATTCGTTCGCCGGATCCCGGCCCGAAGGACAGGCATTTTTGCTGGATAACGAAGACGTGCGGGATTTCTGGGAGCACGGTCCAGGATCGGCCGCCCTCGGGACGGCTCTGGGCGTTGAGGGAATTTCAGAGTTTCAGATTCTGACCAACACCTACGGCGCTCAGTTTGGCGGAAACGGCGCCGTGGTGAATGAAGCGAGCAAATCCGGATCGAACGAATATCACGGCTCCGGATATGAGTTCCTGCGCAACAGCGCGCTGGACTCGCGCAACTTCTTCGATTTCACGGGCACGGGCGGCACGAATGCGGACGGATCTCCGACCGTTACTCCCAACGAGAAACCCGAATTCCGGCAGAACCAGTTTGGCGGCAGCGTCGGCGGGCCCATCGAAAAAGATAAACTATTTTTCTTCGCGAACTACGAGGGCCTGCGAAATTTCCTCGGAACCACCGTGACCTCACTAGTCCCCGAGCCTTACGTTTCTCTGGGCGAGTTGCCTTGCGCTAATCAGGCCCCTGCCAATGCGGCTTGCCCGGCAGACGCATCCGGAACGCCAGGTAGCGCAACGAATCCAATTCTCCCCATCCCCGGAGGGCTCGGATCGGGTGCGGGCGGCCAATCCATCGCGGCGGCTTCCACCCTTGCCCAGATTTTGGCGCTCTATCCGACACCGAACTCCACGGCCGGCACGGCCGATCGCGGCGGTTATTCAAATTTCACCAACGTCAACACCACCGCCCAGTCCGAGAATTACGTCATCGGGCGCATTGACTACAACTTGTCTTCGAAGGATACCGTCTTCGGGCGCTATGTTTCCGACCGCTCTCAATTGAGCAATCCGTTTGCCGGCTCGCCCGTGCTTGCCGATTGGCCAGAGGTGGCCAACTCCGCGAACCAGTATTTCACGCTGCAGGAGCGGAGAATTGTTTCGGCCACGGTTGTGAACGAGATTCGCTTCAACTTTACACGCACCTTTGAAACCGCCAATACAACGACAACGCCTGATTCCGCGTTGCAGTTTGTTCCGGGCTTTCCGGACGGATCGATCACTGCGGGCTGCCCCGGCTGCGCTCCGCTTGGCGCGAATACGGGACTGCCGTACATTCTCGCTCAGAATAAGATTGGCGGCGGCGACGATCTGGTCTGGACCCACGGCTCCCACAGCTTCAAGGTGGGTGTGTCCATCACCCGCGTCCAATCCAATATCTACGCTCCCTTCGTATACGGCGGCGATTACATTTACTTTGGCGAGCAGTCATTCATGACGGGCAATCCATTCCTGTTCCTGGGAACGTATCCGGGACACGATAATTCCCGCCGTAACTTCCGGGAAGTTGACTACGCGCCTTACTTCGAGGACGACTGGAAGGTGACGTCGAGACTGACCTTGAATCTCGGCGTACGATATGACTACGCGACGAACCCGACGGGTGGTCCGTTCACGACCATCGTCAATGCTCCGTTCCCGGATACCAACAACTACTTCACAGCTCCCGGCGGAGCCTCATATGCCACGGGCTATACGCCGGTCCGGCATATTTTCCAATCGAATCCAAACGCAGAAAACTTCGAGCCGCGCATCGGTGTCGCTTTCGATCCGTTCTCGAATCACAAGACTTCAATCCGCGCTGGTTTCGGGCTTTTCCACGATCAGGTCGCGCCTCGAACGTACGCATCCGCTTCATACCTGTCGTTTCCGTATGCCAGCGCCGATTTTGAGAGCTTCGCTCAAAATATCGGATTTCCGAACCCGTTCCCGGGCGTAGTTCCAGGCGGCCCGACAGCGGCAATCAGTGAATTCGCCGGCGTGAATTACCTGACCGGCGGCTCACCGTACGTTATGCAGTACAACTTGACGATCCAGCGTCAGATTACCCCCGGCACCGTTCTGTCCGTCGGATATATCGGATCGGAAGGCCGGCACTTGTTCACCGAGGTGGATTTGAATGCCCCGATGTGCGCGACCAGCGCAGCAAATGAAGCAGCTGGGATTTTCACGACCGGCTGCCAGGACCCTGCGAGCACATACTTCGCGAACGGCGCCACTTTCGCGCAGAACCCGCGCATCAGCACCGCCGCAAACCCGCAGGCTCCGACTTCCCTTACGTCGATCCTCGGGCCAGGCTCGAATGCATATTTCGGACAGCTCAGCACGGCTGTCGCGCAGCAAACATCGAACTACAATTCTTTGCAGATTTCCTTGAATCATCAATTCAGCCGTTCATTTTCAGGGCAAGCGTCGTACACATACTCAAAGTGCCTGGGAACCGGCTCCGCTTCGTCTGGACTCGAGCAGGACATTTACGAACAGGCGGACCCGTACGATCGGAAATATGACTACGGTCTCTGCAGTTTCGATATTCGCCACAACTTCGTAGCCAACGGTGTCTACAGCCTGCCGTTCCGGGGAAACCGTCTCGTGGAGGGATGGCAGGTCAGCTCGATCCTCCGCGCGAACACCGGTCTACCCGTCACAATTCAAGAGGGAGCCGATGTTACGGACCTCGCCGCCATTCAGGGAGATCGGCCGGATTATTCCGGCACGTGCCCGGGTGGGAGAGATCAGGTTCTCGGCAAGTGGTACAACTGGTTTAACTCCACGTGCTATACGTCGCAACCATTTGGTACGTTGGGCGATGTTCCGAGAGGATCTGTGACCGGCCCAGGGCTCGTCAATCTCGATTTCTCCTTGATCAAGAACACAAAAGTCTGGGAGGGATTGAACGCCCAGTTCCGCGCGGAATTCTACAATGTTTTGAATCACACGAATTTCGCGCAACCACTCGCGACTGGAGTGCTGACCGGCGCCGCATTTGCGGCTACGGCGGCGCCCACCGGCCAACCGGGTGATTCGGGCTCAATCGAAGGCACGGCAACTACTTCGCGCGAGATTCAGTTCGGATTGAAGCTCACGTTCTAGACTGGCATTGTTTTTCTGATCGAAAAAGGCCCGACCGGCGCAGTTTCAAACGCCGGTCGGGCCTTTTTTTCCCACAACCCTTCGCGAAGTTCCTGCTCCGTTTTTCTCCATACGAAACATCCCCGCCGCTTGTTTCGGCTGCCAGGCAATATGCGAATTCCGTTCGGGGACCGGCCGAAGTTGGTGAACACAGGCGTTGAATGAACTTGACAAGCGATAATCGCGCGTAGTACTAAGTGCCCCAGCACGAGCGCCCTGGGGGGCGCTACGACATTTTGTACGAGATATTCAGGGGGGTGGGGGAATGACCAGTAATTTCAATCGTACGTTGAAGTGTGTCTCGATCTGCGCGCTCGCTGCGCTGTTACTGATGTTCGTAGGCGCAAGCGGCGTTCAGGCGCAAAGCGCCTCGACTGGAGCGCTGTCCGGAACAGTCACCGATCCTTCCGGCGGCAGCATCTCCGGCGCGACGGTCACGGCGACCAACATCGGCACAGGTCAGTCGCGCACAACTACTACTGACGCCAGCGGCTCCTATAAGATTTCACAGCTCCCGCCTGGAAATTACGGCGTGAAATTCTCCGCGTCCGGCTTTAAGACCGCCGATGTCGCGTCGATCACCATTGACATCACCGAGACCCCCGTGCTGAATCGCAGTCTTGAAATCGGCTCGCAGAATCAGCAAGTAACCGTCGAAGCCACAGCCGAGACTGTCCAAACGCAGAACGCCACGGTTGGAGGGTTGGTCGCCGGGCAAACTGTTGTTGAGCTGCCCCTGAGCACGCGCAACTACACCCAGGTTATCGATCTCTCGCCCGGTGTCACGGCAAACGTCGCGACGGCAACAGCGGTCGGAAACGGCACCGAGGATATTAACGTGAACGGTTCCGGCTCTGATCAGAACACTTACATGATGGACGGAGTCATTACCACGAACTACGGCAGCGGCGGCGCAGCGCAGTCGGGCAGCTATGCCGGAATTCCGATCCCCAACCCGGACTCGATTCAGGAGTTCAAGGTCCAGACGTCACAATACGACGCCGCATATGGCCAGAACCCCGGCGCAAACGTCAACGTGGTGACCAAGAGCGGCACCAATCAGCTCCACGGAGCGATCTGGGAGTTCAACCGCAATAACTTCTTCAACGCCAACGATTTCTTCTACAAGCGGTCGGAAGCCGGCGAAGGACTGCCCAATGCACCGCCCGAAGTGAAGCAGAACCAGTATGGCGGCACGGTGGGGGGACCGATCATCAAAGATAAGCTCTTCGTCTTTGGTTCCTACCAGGGTACGCGGCAGCTCAACGGAATCGGCAGCAACGGCTTCGCCACGGGTATCACTTCCGTCGGCCTGATTCCGTTGAACGAGCCGGGGGTTCCCTTTGCGGAGGCGCGGTCGGACCAGGGCGCCGGATACACGATACCGCTCGATTACGGTATTCAGAATCCGTTGAATGCTAACTCTGCAGCCGCCATCGGCTCGCCCTGCGATGCTTCGACGTACCGGAAATACCTGGGGTGCGCGTTTGGTGGGGAATCAGACATCCTGGGCTTCCTGGGCTTGGGTACGTCCACCACGGTGGCGAACAACGGCTCCAATATCAGCCAGACGTTCATCAATCTCGCTCAGCAGACGGAGAAAATTCCGCAGGTGAAGGGTGGCTTCAACAATGGCTATTACCTTCCTAGCGTGCGTTACAACTCGAGTGGCGTGCCGTTCTGCGTGGCCACCGACTCATGCGCTTCGCCGACAACCATTTCCCAAGCCACGGCCGCCAATGAAGATCAGTTCATGATCAACACGGATTACATCCTTTCGCCTAAGAACACCCTGTCCGAGAAGTACTTCTTCTCCAAGGATCCGCAGACCCAGAGTTTCAGTTGCATCCTCAGCGGCTGCGACCCCGGGGCTCCGGAGGACGGACACTACGGTTCGCAATCGGCCGTTGTGAAGCTCACGTCAGTGGTCACCAACAATTTTGTGAACGAAGTATGGGGCTCGGCCCAGCGGTTGTTCCTAAATGTTACTGACGGTGTCACGGTCCAGTCGTGCGCCGGTGATGGCATCACCCCTCTCGACCTTATTCCGGCCATTAACAACGGCGCACCTTGCCCCTTGTCGGCGGCTGCCGCCAACAACCGCGAAGACTCTTTGGTCCCGGTTCTCGGCGCCTTCACGTTTCCAGGGTCAAACTGGGGAGCCTGGCAGGCCGGCGGGAATTTCTTTTCGGCCACCCATAGCCTCCAGCAGAGCTTCCTGACGGGCGACCAGATTTCCTGGAACCATGGCAAGCATTCGATTCGAGCTGGCGTTAACACACAGCGCATTCAGTGGAATTGGGCGCAGCCGGACCGGGAAAGAGGTTGGATCGTCGCCGGGAATAATGCCGATCTCATGACCAGCAGCCCCGGCGCAGCCGGCGGTACGCCCCTCCCCGCCGACAACGCGTTTTTCATCAACCTTACCTATCGTCTGTTGCCGAACGGCACAACGAATCCACACCACTGGCGCATCAACGAATTCTCGTCGTTCGCTCAGGACGACATCAAAGTGACACGGCACCTCACAGTGAACGTGGGGCTTCGCTGGGAATATGACGGATGGCCCTCCGATAACGAAGGCATCTTCACGAACTTCGCCCACGAGTACGCCGGTCTCGTGGATACGGGCTCTTTCTTCCTGAATAATCCCGGCGGCACTCTGGCGGGCTATCTGATCCAAAAGAATTTCAACCGGCCGTTCTACGGAAATCTTACCGGTCAGTTCGGGTCAACCGGGATCGCCATCAACGACAACGACACGTTGTTGAGAGGCTCTCCTCTCGACAACTTCTCTCCGCGCATCGGTCTAGCGTGGCAGGCGAGGGATAAACTTGTTATTCGCGCGGGCTACGGCATGTTCTTCGACCGCGTTTACGGCAACCTCGTGGGGGATAATATCCTGGGCAATATGCCTCCTTACGCCACCGGCATCGGCACGGCTCCATCGGAAACTCTGGAAAGTCCTTTCGTGACGCAGGCATTCCTTGGATTCATCCCGCGAACTCTAGTAGTGGCCGCGGGAGATCCAGTGAACGGCGCTACCACCATCACGGACATAAACGGTGGCAATGCCTCGGGGCTCCTCACGTCAGGCGATGACCCACTCATGCGCACACCCAAAATCCAGCAATATAATCTCGACACTCAATACGAGTTTGCGCGCGGTTGGGTGCTCGATGTCGGCTATATCGGGACGCATGGAATCCACCTCTTCGATTGGAACCGCGAACCAAACCTCGCGTATCTCGTCGCCGGCGCCCCCGATCCACCGACCGATCAGGTCAACATAAATCTTGAGCGGCCCGCCAGCTCGTTCCCGATGAACGATGTTGGCAACACCAATCCCGCTACTCAGGTTTTGGCTAACACCTCCAGCAATTACCTTGGCCGTGTCGGTTACCTCGGCGTGGCTCCGGGAGGTTTGCAGCAAGTCGAAACCGACGGAAATCACTTGTACAACAGTTTGCAGGCCCAGCTCCGGCACACGTTTTCCCATGGTCTGACTCTTCAGGCTTCTTACACCTGGAGCAGCCTCAAGACCGATATCAACGCCAGCGAAGCTGGGGCTGGCATTGCCACGGGCGGCAACGTCCTTTCTGGCAGCGCTTCCACGAACGACCCCTTGAATGACCGCCAGCAATACGGTCCGGCGGCCTTCAATCGCCCCAACCGTTTTGTGCTCAGCTACAACTACGATGTGCCATACAAGGGAGACGGCTGGCACGAAAAGGTTCTGGGTGGGTGGGGCGTTTCCGGCGTGACCACAATTCAGGACGGTCTGCCTTTCACGCTTGTTGATTCAAGCACCCCGGCACTTCTCTACGGCAGCGGTGAGGCCACGGGCGCTTACAGCCGGGTCGAACTTGCGGACCCGATCGATTGCAACGCAAAGACCGGTAATTGCAAGTCGGGTATTCCCCTCGGCACGTCGGGCAGCATGGTGTCCCGCGTAGGCGGGTTCCTCAATCCGGCTGCGGTCGTCCCAGCTCCCGAGTTTGGTGGAATTCCCAACCCGGGAGGCGGCTCGACAGGTAACTGCTCGGGTGCCGACCCGGCGTTCCTTGAATGCGGCACGGGCTTCGGCGATTCCGGTGTCGGAGTCATCAGGTGCTGCACGCAGCTGAACTTCGACATGGGAATCATCAAGAATACGAGGGTCGGAGGACTTCGGGAAGACGCCAACCTTCAGTTCCGGGCGGAATTCTATAACCTCTTCAATCACGCGCAGTTCAATTTGCCCGTCAACGATCGCAACACGAGCGACTATGGAGAGATCACCTCGAGTTCGGTCCCGGGGCGCATTATGCAGTTTGGCTTGAAATACACTTTCTAGCCGACCTGCCGAACACGATCGCGGTTTTTTAGTGCAGTGTGACCCGGCCGGCGCCTGACAGGGCGTCGGCCGGGTCTTCCTGTTTCGTCTTCCGCCGCTCCCTCGCCTTACGCTCGTATTCTTCACAGCCACGCAACTTGTCTGGCGGCGCTCGCTACGCATCACCGCTTTTGCTAAGATGAGCGCACGTATGGCCCACGAGACACCAGACCTTCGCAGGATGAGCCGCTCACTCGAAGAAGTTGATCCGGCCATTGCAGCGGTCCTCCGCGACGAGGTCCGCCGCCAGGCCACCGGCCTGGAGCTGATCCCATCCGAGAATTTCGTTTCCGAAGCGGTGATGGAAACGATGGGCTCGGTGCTCACGAACAAATATGCCGAGGGCTACCCGGGCAAGCGC
>Ga0182015_10003091_pt1 | contig 19069 bp, 18 predicted proteins | sample 712P3MmetaG_FD_120478 | JGI IMG/M metagenome (GOLD analysis project Ga0182015, IMG submission 120478) | Permafrost microbial communities from Stordalen Mire, Sweden - 712P3M metaG | ecosystem: Environmental > Terrestrial > Soil > Wetlands > Permafrost | place: Sweden: Stordalen | collected...
ACGCCTACCACGTAGTTGAGAACGATCGGGTGATCGACATCTGGCCCGTGATTCCTAGGGGCCCAGGCCACGGAGGGTTGCTCCGATGACCAGGTCGTTACGCAGGTTCGCCCGCCGGCGTGGTGGCAGCCCGGGGGCTACGGCATCGGCCCGGCGCTGTCGGAGGCATGTGCCCACCGTGGTCCCCGGGGTAACCGTAGCCTGGTGACCACCGAGGCCGGGATCGCGCACTGCAGACGCTATTAACTCCCGTAACGGGCTCCGCGGGGTCCTATCTCCCCCGCCCAGCACGACGACGACGCTCAGCCGTCGTGCTGTCGGCACGTCGTCTTTGAGTGGGCGGTGCTGGGCTCGAACCAGCGACCTCCTGCTTGTAAGGCAGGCGCTCTGACCAGCTGAGCTAACCGCCCGCGGCGCCGCGTCCGGGGACGCGCACGCTGCGTGCAGCCTACCTCGCGCCGCATGGCCGGATCGCTATGCGGACGCGGGCGTCATGTCGTAGGTCACCGTCACGTCCGCCTCGATCGAGCACATCGACGGGTCGACGGCGATCACCGCGGGGCCGGCTCGGCGCACCACGTCGGCCTTTTTCTTCTTCTTCTTCTTCGAGCCCGAGGCCGAAGGCGTCGCGGGAGTGGTGGTCGGCCGACCGGCGCTCGCCTGGAGCGGTTCAACCCAGCCGCCGCAGAGATCGCCACTTGAGTCAGAGGTTTCGGTGAGGTTCTCGATCGAACCAAGCGTCGCGTCGATCTGGGTCGCAACCGCGCTGGCTTTGCTGGCGGCGTTCGTGATCGCATCGCCGAGCGCGGTCATGTAGGTCGACTGCTGGGTCGCGGTGTCGGCGTCCGGCGGGGCGTTCAGCGTGGCTGTCCCGTTGACGACGATCGTCGCCGGCGTCGCCGGAGTCGTCGCGTTGTCGGCCTGAGCTTCGCCGATCCCACTCAACGCGGCGCCGGTGAGCAAGGCGACAACAAGAAGCAGCATGGTGCGTGGCCTTTGCATGTGGTCTCCATTCGTAGGTCCTATAGGAGCTACGCTCGGCGCGCCGATCCATCACATCGCGGCCAAAGCCGCGACAATGTGGGCATGCGCCGCTCGCCCGCCCGCCGCAACGCCACCGCGCAGACGGTCCTCGCCGCCGCTGCGTCGACCACGGTCAGCCCGGTTGCGTCCTTGAGGGCGGGCGCGCACACAACCCAACCCGCGCTCGGCGCCCACCTCGCCTGATGGATCTCGGCGTCGACGGCAAGGTCGCGCTCGTCCTCGGCGCCTCGCAGGGGATCGGGCGCGGCGTAGCAACCGAGCTCGCCGCCGAGGGTGCGCGCGTCGCGATCGCCTCGCGTTCGCTCGAGAAGCTGGAGCCGCTGGCAAAAGCGATCAACGCGGTCCCCTTCGCCCACGACAACGCCGATCTCGACGGTGTCCCGGCGTTGATCTCCGCGGTCAACGAGGCGCTCGGCGCGATCGACATCCTGATCACGAATACCGGCGGCCCGCCCGCGAACCGCGACCCACTGGCTCCGCCGCGCGAGTTGTGGGAGGCCGCACATCGCACGCTGGTGCTGGCCCCGCTCGAGCTGATCAATGCCACGATACCGTCAATGCGCGAGCGCGGCTTTGGTCGGATCGTCAACATCGGCTCGATGAGCGTCCGCGAGGTGATCCCGGAGCTGATCCTCTCCAACAGCGAGCGCGCCGCGGCGCTCGCGGCGTTCAAGACGATCGCCCTCGACGTTGCCGGCGACGGCGTCACGCTGAACACGATCCTCCCCGGCCGGATCGCGACCAATCGCCAGATCGAGCTTCGCGGTGGCGATCGCGACGCGGCTGAAGCGGCCGCCGCCAAGGAGATCCCGCTAGGTCGGCTCGGCACTCCCGAGGAGCTGGCGGCCGCTGTCGTGTTCCTCGCCTCGGAGCGCGCCAGCTACATCACGGGCGTCGCGCTGCTCGTCGACGGCGGTCTTACGCGCGTTGTCTGAGGTTTTCTTTATGGGTGCCCTGCGGGCACCTCGGGGATAGGGCGCACGGTTGGCGATCTCGCCCTACCTGGCCAAGCTGCGCCGCTCCGTCGGACACGATCTGGTGCTGTTGCCTTCGGTTGCCGTGGTCCCGCGCGACGCGGACGGCAGGATTCTCATCGTTCGCAGCCGCGAGAGCGGCCACTGGCAGACGATCGGCGGCGCCGTCGATCCAGACGAGGCGCCCACCGATGCAGCTCGGCGCGAAGCGCTCGAGGAGGTCGCTGTCACGCTCGAGATCGGCGCGGTGCTCGCCGTGCTTGGCGGCCCGGAGTTCCGCGTCACCTATGTCAACGGCGACCAGGTCGCCTACATGGTCTGCGTCTTTGACGCGTGGATCACCGCCGGCGAGCCGCATGCCGACCGCGAGGAGATATCCGAGGTTGCCTGGCGGGCTCCGTCGGAGTTTTCCTCGATCGACTTCAACCAGCTCAACCGGACGCTGATCGACGCGGTGCTGCCCGTGCTCCCAGGCGCCGCGTCCCAAGTACCCCCAGGGGGAATCGAACCCCCGCTACGGCCGTGAAAGGGCCGCGTGCTGACCGCTACACCATGGGGGCGCGGCTCGTGAGAGTCTACGGCGCCTCGTGAGCGCGCCCTTCGCCCAGATCGCGATGGCCCGCCACGGTCAGACCGATTACAACGCGACGCGCCGCTTCCAGGGTCTGCTGCCGGTGCCGATCAATGAGACCGGACGCAAGCAGGCGCAGGAGCTTGCCGAGCTCGCCGCCCCACTCGGCTTCCAGAGACTCTGGTGCAGTCCCCTCCTGCGTGCCCGCCAGACCGCCGAGATTGTCGCCGCGAGGATCGGGCTCGAGCCGATCGACGACGGCCGCCTGGTCGAGACCGACACGGGCGACTGGACAGACCGTCTCTGGAGCGACGTGGAGGCCGAAGATCCGCAGGCGCTGGCTGCGTTTCTGCGCTCCGATCCAGATTTTGCATTCCCCGGGGGCGAGTCCTACCGCCACCAGACCGAGCGCGTGCTCGCGGCGCTCAGCGACATCACGGACGCACCCGAGCCGGCGCTGGTCGTCTGCCACGGCATGGTGATTCGCCTCACGCTGATTCACCTCGACCGCGACCAACGGGTACCCAACGCCGCACTCATCACGCTCGCATAGATGGAACACTGCTGCGGCGCGGCTAGCTCATCGGGTAGAGCACCGGACTTTTAATCCGGCGGGCTGGGTTCGAGTCCCAGGCCGCGCATCGCGAGAAAGGCCTGCAAAAGCACATGTTATAGGGGTTGTCCGAAAGGCGCTGAGGGAAAGCGTATACCGAATATATACCGAGACGTTCGCGGTTTTGCGGCCAGCGAGCACAGAAGTGCGGCGGCAGCAGGCCCGCGGACGGCGCGGCTCCAGAAGGGTCACTCCTTGTCGATGATGTACCACGGTGTCCGCATTTGTCTTGTAGTGTCCGAGCTGGGAGCCGATCATGGCACTGACCCCAGCACGTCCACAGCTTTTGACCGTCGCGCAAGCGGCGTCGCTGTTGCAGGTCAGCGAGCGCACTATCAGGCGTTGGATCGAGGCGGACAAGATCCCCTACCTCGAGCTTCCGGGTGGGGGGTATCGGATCCCGCAGGGTGCATTGCTCGCTTCGCTGCGCGCGAACTACGACCTCGCCGGCGAGTTGCGTGCGCTGGACGAGCGCCTTGAGAACGCGGACGAAGCGGCGCTCGTCGAGTGAAGTAACGAGCCCACCGGCAGCTGAGGCCGGCCCGGCGCCGCAGCCCATGCTGTCGTCGTGGGTCGACGCGAGAGTGTCGTGCTGCCCGGGAGATGTCTGTGGAAACCATGTACCTGGGGCGGAATAGCGGCCCCGTACGGCAGCGGCTATTGAAGCGCACTTGCTTTGCGAAGGCGTTTTGCCCTCGTTATTAACGCGGCACGGCCATTTCGTTAACAGCTGAGCTCTGCAACGGCGCTAATAACGTCGGCGAAAAGAATCGGACCCAGCGAGCCGCCTTATTTAAATCTTTGGCGGATTGCTATAATAACGATTATCCTGCTGGATCTCGCAGTGGAGCCCTAGTTTTGGCCGAGAACGACAACAGAGCCGGGCGGTTCGTAACGCAGCCGGGCGGCTACCAGGCGTTTATCCCGGCGCCGCTCCCGCCCGAGCCGCCAGTCGATTTCGACGACGATCTGCTCGCTCTGCTCTCCAAAGCGGACGTGGGTCTCGGTCGGCTGGACGGCGTCGTCAAGGTCATTCCCGATCCGGACTTCTTTGTCGCGATGTACGTTCGCCGCGAAGCAGTCCTCAGCTCGCAGATCGAAGGAACCCAGAGCACCCTCGAGGACCTGCTCGAAGTCGAGCTGGAGCCCAAGTCTCGAGAACGTTACGGCGACGTCGGCGACATCATCAACTACGTCGCCGCGATGCGCTACGGCCTGCAGCGGCTCGACGAACTCCCCCTATCGCTCCGCCTGATTCGCGAGATCCACGCGGAACTGCTCCAGGATGGTCGTGGAGCCCACGCGACACCTGGCGAGTTTCGCACCTCCCAGAACTGGATCGGTCCGCCCGGCGCATCACTGCAGCGCGCGACGTTCGTTCCTCCACCGGCATCGGATATGAAGCAGGCGCTCAGCGACTTCGAGGAGTATCTGCATGCCGAGGCCGGCGGTTCGCAGCTCGTCCAGATCGGTCTGGCACACGCGCAGTTCGAAACTATCCACCCGTTCCTTGACGGCAATGGGCGCGTTGGGCGCTTGCTCATCACGTTCCTGCTCGTTCGAGCGGGGATCCTGCGGAGACCACTGCTCTACCTCAGCTACTACTTCAAGCTGCACCGCACCGAGTACTACGACCGACTGACGGCGGTCCGTCGCCGCGGAGACTGGGAAGGATGGCTGCGGTTCTTTCTCCAGGGCGTAGCTGTGACCGCCGAGGAGGCTGGAGATACCGCAGAGCGAATCTTCGCGCTGCGTGAGCGGCATCGAGCACTCGTGATGGAGGAGACCGGAACCAATGGCCTCAAACTCCTCTCGACGCTGTTCCAACGGCCGCTGGTCAACGTCAACCTCGTCGCCGCAGATGTCGACGTGACATTCCCGACCGCCAATCGCCTCGTCGCAAAGTTCGAAGAACTCGGCATCCTCGAGGAGGTGACGGGCCAGAGACGCTCACGACAGTTCCGCTACGAGCCGTATCTGCGTCTGTTCTCTGACCCAGAGCCAGCGGCTGAGCAAGCAGCGTCTTTCAAGGTAACCGAGGCGGCAGACTAGACAGTTCCAGCTCGTACGGGGCCCCCTCAGGCCCCGGATCAGGAACAGGAGAACAAAGAGTCGGCCTGTGCGACGGCCTCCGCAGTCGGCAGCCGCGTGACGTCGCCGCTGATCCGGTCGTCCCGGGCCTACACTCGCGGTGATGAACGCGAGGGTTGTGGATGACGCAATGCGCGCGTATTACGACCAGCGAGCGAGTACGACGACTGGTGGCTGGGCAGCGGCTTGTTCGCCAAACGCGTTCGCCCGGGCTGGCCGGAGGAGGTCACGGCGCTGATCGATGTGTTGAGCGCTCTGACTCCCTGTCGCTGGCTGGACGTCGCCTGCGGCACCGGATTTCTGACTCAGCATCTCCAGGGTGAGGTCGTCGCGCTCGATCAGGCCCCCGCGATGATCGACATCGTCGCGGCGCGCCTCCCGAGTGCACGGACCGTGTGCGGCGATGCGGTCCCGCTCCCGTTCGAGAACGCCAGCTTCGACCGCGTCCTTACAAGCCACTTCTACGGTCACCTTGTCGCCGGGGAGCGCGACGCGTTCCTCGCTGAGGCGCGACGAGTCGCACACGGACTCATCGTGATCGACTCCGCGCTCCGCGATGACGTCGAGCCGGAGGAATGGCAGCAGCGCACACTCAACGACGGCTCACAACACCAGGTCTACAAGCGCTACTTCACCGGACGACAGCTCGCTGCCGAACTCGGCGGCGGAACCATCCTGCACGACGGCCACTGGTTCGTCGCGGTCGAAACCTAGGCCGCTGAGCTCAATCGTCGGCTCCCCATCCCATCGGCCTACGACCTCGACAGCTCGGGCTTGCTCCGCGAGCACAGGGCGGCCGGGGAAATCAACCGACAGCAAGAACTCAAGCACTGAGGCCTCTCGCTCGGTCAAGGGGCGCGGAAACTCCTCTGACATACCTGCCGAGCCTAGATGATCGAACTGCACGCGCTGTCATTGCACGCGAGGGGACGCGGTAGACGGCCAGAGCCGAGCGGCAACCCGTTGTGTGACACTGCGGCGATGTCGACCGGGGACGAACTCACCGAGCTTCAGGAGTGGTACCTCGCCCAATGCGATGGCGACTGGGAGCACAGCTACGGGGTGACCGTCACTACGCTCGACAACCCAGGCTGGGACCTGCGCATTGATCTTCACGGCACCGCGGCCGCGGGCCGTGTGTTTGAGCGCCAGACGACGCATCGAACTGAAGATGACTGGCTCGTCTGCCGACTCGATGGCGAAACGTTCCACGCCGCCGGCGGGCCTGGCAACCTGCGCGAAGCCCTCCGCGTCTTCCTCGATTGGGCCGCATAGCCGGCCGCCATCGCCGCTGCTTTCGCAGGCATGCGAGCGTCTGGTGCGGAGCGCGACTCACGCCCGAGTTGGACGAAACTCGATACTGGCGGAACGTGTTGGTGTGGCTTTCGCTTCCGTCGCGCGAGCGAGCGTCAGCCGCCTCGACGGCAAAGCGCATGCTTGTCGTCCAAAGCATGCGTCTCGTCTGCTCGAGCTTGTTGTAACTACACGTGGTAGCTACATAGCAGCAGGTCACCACGTGCCGGCTGGAGCAAGTAGCTCGATGCCGCTTGTCGGCGTGCGAACATCTGTTCGTATGCTAGGCAAGTCTCCGTTGCCGCTAGTGCGGGTAAGCTTCCGGGCGCCGCTCATGGCGCTTCCAACGCTCCCACCGGACGCCTACCGCCACGACCACAGCCCGTTCGGTGGTGACGCGCCCCGAGCGAGGTGGCAGGAATGGGTTTCGTGGGCAGTGGTTAGTTCGATCGCCTCAAGCTGCGGGCTGGTAGTACAGACCCTGCCGATCGACGCGAACCGAAAGGATCTTCAGGTCGAGACGTGGGGCGCACTCGAAGGCGCGCAACGGACGATCGGCCTCCAGCTGAAATCAACGATCAACCCGAACTTTGTCGATCACGGCGCTGCCCTCGCTATCGATCTCGCGCGAGACGCGTATGACGACCTGATGGCGCCCGCCAGTGTGCCTAAGTTTCTCGTAGTTGTCGCGGTCGCATCCCCGCCCGATCCGCTGGCTGTCAGCGAGCAGCAGGCGATAACCCTGAACGCAGGCGCCTGGTGGAGCCAAGTCAGCGAGCCGTCAACCGGAAACGCCAACCAGCGCGTAAGAGTCCCGACTGCTCAACGCTTCGATGCTACGGCGCTGAGAACGATGCTCCTCAAGGCATGAAGATCGCCGAATCGCAAGGCATCGCCCCAGAGGAGCTCGCTGCATTCCTGGGGTCGACCGGGTGGACGCGTACCGCTGAGGGTCGGGCAGGCGCAACCTGGGTTTTGCCATCTCGGGATGATGCCCCGGCCATACTTTTGCCGAAGGATCTCGGCGATCCCAGTTTCGCGAGCTTGATGTCCTCCGCATTGGAGCGCCTCGCATGGGTACACGAGCAGGACGTCGTCGACATTCAGCGCGCAATTCGCACCCTAGCTTCCGACACGCTGGAGGTGCGCGTGATCGACCCCACGACGGTCGATGGGCGGATCGGGCTGAAGCGAGGAGCGAAGCTCGCGGAGACTCTTTACGAGGTGGTTCTGAACGGGTTACGTGTGACGCGCCTAGGGGGTCGCCCATGGTACGGCGGGCCTCTTCCGGAGGGCGCGAGCGAACTGCTAACCCAGTTCGAGCTCCTGCCTCCCGCTGTCGGGAGCTACAGGCTTGAAGTCGTCGCGCTCGCGCCCTTGCAGATGCCCTTCGGCGACGCACCTGATCCGCCCCTGCGCGAGACGCTGCGTGCGGCGCTGACCGCGCTAGCCGAGACGCGCGGCGCAAGCGCGCGCGACACGCCAGACGACGCCGACGAGCTAGACGAGCCGGTCAGCCTGGGCATGTCCACCAACCTCTTGAATGCGCTGCACGCGCTCGACACGCAAAGCACGCAGCTATCGATCGAGTTCAGCACCAGGTGGAGCGGTGGCTCGGAGCGCAACGTTGTTCGTCTCGAGTCGGAACATCTCGCCCGCATCCCGCGCCTTCGAGAAGTCCTCAAGCAACATCTGCCAAAGGAGGACTTCTCGCTCCATGGGTGGATCAAGACAGTGTCGGCACAAGGGATCGTGTCTGCGGATCAGCCGCTGGCTGGCACGGTGATTGTCGAAACGCGGGTTGATGGCAAGCGCCGAGATGTCACCGTGGAACTCACCGGGGTCGAGCTCCGCCGAGCCGCCGCTGGCCTCGGCGAAAAGTTCTTGACCGCGAAGGGGACGCTTGAACAGATCGGCCGTGGGTGGCACTTAACTGGCGCCGAAGATATTGCCATTCGCGAAATGCCAGCTCCCTGACGCTCGGCATCGTTCTGCGCCCGTGCCTCTCGATAGCTGCGGCAATCGAGGCGCCGGAGCAGCTGGCGCGACGCCCGGCCGACCGAACCTGTCGACTAACTGGTGCATCCGCGCTAGTAGGTCCCCCGTCCGCACGTCTGGCCGCTACCGCGTTTCGGGGTGCGTTCAGGGCACTCGCCCGGCCTAGTCACTGGCGACCTCGCGAACGGCCTAGCGGACCGCTATGTGCTTGAGAACGAGGTCGCGGGTGGCGCGGGAGCTACGAATGCGCCGATACGACGCGATCGGCGGCACGCCGGCAGCGGGGACGCTACGCCGCGGATGCGCCGCCGTCGTCGTTAGCCTCCGCGGCCAGGTCGCGATGCTGAGCAAGGACAATCTGAGAACGTGAGCGTTGGTCTTGAATGGGAGGGCAAGCCGACCCGGATCGAGCGTCTGTCGCTGCCATTTCAGGTCGTGGAGACCATCAACGAATCGCGGGCGACGCGCGAGCGGGACAGCGGAGCGCTATTTGGCGGAGCGAGTGAGGAATCCGCCAAGGGCGTTTGGCGCAACCAGCTGATCTGGGGCGACAACAAGCTCGTGATGAGCAGCTTGCTGACGGAGCACGCAGGCACAGTCAAGCTCGTCTACATCGACCCGCCGTTCGCAACCGGAGACGACTTCTCGATGAGAATGCAGATCGGCGACGAGGCATGGGTCAAGGAGCCATCCATCCTGGAGGAGTACGCGTATCGCGACACGTGGGGTGCCGGTTACGCGTCTTACCTCTCGATGATGTACGAGCGGCTCGTCCTCCTCCACGAGCTGCTGGCCGAGGACGGCACGATCTACGTGCATTGCGACTGGCGCGTAAACGGCTTGATGCGACTGTTGCTGGATGAGATCTTTGGCGCCGACCGTTTCGAGAACGAAATCATCTGGCAGCGCTCGCTCCCGCACGGGAACGTTGGCTACAAGTTTGGCGCCAGCCACGACACCATCCTCCGGTACTCGAAGTCCGACGCGCCAATTTGGAACGCGCAGTACTCGCCCCACCGGGAGGAGTACATCCGGCAGTTTTACCGCTACAGCGAGCCGGATGGTCGCCAGTACCGACTGATCTCGTGCATAAACCCGAATCCGAATCGACCAAATCTTAACTACGAGTGGCACGGGGTACGGCGGGTCTGGAAGTACACGAAAGAGCGAATGCAGCGAATGCACGACGAAGGGCTCCTTGTGTACTCGAAGAACGGCATGCCGTCGTACAAGGGGTACCTCGACACGATGCGGGGCGTCCCGATGCAAGACGTTTGGATCGATATCCCTCCACTCATGGGGGGCAGCCACGAATGGGTCGAGTACCCCACGCAGAAGCCAGCCGCTCTGATAGAGCGCATCGTCAGAGCCTCCTCAAACGAGGATGACCTCGTCATCGACGCGTTCGCTGGATCGGGGACCACCGCCCTGACCGCGGAGAGGCTCGGGCGTCGGTGGATCGCGTGCGATCTTGGCCGGTTCGCAATCCACACGACCCGCAAGCGCCTACTCAGCATTCCGGATTGTCGACCGTTCGAAATCAAGAACCTTGGCGCGTACGAGCGCCAACGCTGGCAGGTCGCGACCGGGAACGGCGCCGTGCGCGCCTACCTCGACACGATCCTGGCCTTCTACCGTGCTGAGCCCGTCGAGGGCTTCGCGCATCTCCACGGCCGAAAGGCCGGCCGCATGGTTCACGTTGGGGCTACCGACGCACCGGTGACGATCGACGAGACCGAGGACGTGATGGACGAGATGGCCGACAACGGGATTCAGGCATGCGACCTGCTCGGGTGGGAGTGGGAGATGGGGCTCAACGACACGATCACCGAGACGGCCCGGCGTCGAGGTCTTGATCTGCGCCCACGCCAGATCCCGCGCGAGGTCATGGAGCGGCAGATCGTGGAGGCCGACGCAGTGCGCTTTTTCGAACTCGCCCACGTCGACCTTGAGGTCCGCCGCCAGGGCCGCGAGGCGAGTGTCGTGCTGACCGACTTTCTGATCCCGAGCGAGGATCTGATCCCAGCGACGATCCGTGAATCAATTAGCTCTTGGGTCGATCTGATCGACTATTGGTCGGTCGACTTCGACTTCAGTGACGGGGTCTTCCACAACCAGTGGCAGGCCTATCGCACGCGCGAGCAGCCGGCGCTGGCGACGCAAAGCGACTGGAACGAGTACCCCGGCTCCGGGCGCTACGCGATCGTCGTGAAGATCATCGACATCTTCGGCAACGACACAACGAAGCTCGCCGAGGTCGGGATCAAGTGACCAAGCTGGAGCTGCCAGCGCCGAGCGATCCATTCACGGTCCCGAAACGCCGCAAGCCGAGTGACGGCACCTACGCCGTGAACGGTGTCCGGGCACGGGTGGACGCGTGGCGGGCGCAGGACTACCCAAACGTTTCAGGGACAGCTCGCCGGTTGCTCGCGTTCTGGTTCGCTGACGAGCACAGGACCCCTGACGGTGCTCCGTTCCAGTTCTACTTCTGCCAGCGCGAGGCTGTGGAGACCGTCATCTACCTGACCGAGATCGAGCCCGTGCACAAGCTCGCCGACCTGCTCGAGTTCGCCGAGCACGGAATGACGATCCAGCCCGGGGAGCCGAAGCGACAGCGCTTGGCGATCAAGATGGCGACCGGGTCTGGCAAGACGATGGCGATGAGCCTGTGCGTCGTGTGGTGCTACTTCCATGCGATCTACGAGCCGGACTCGCCGATGACGACATCGTTCTTGGTGATCGCACCGAACCTGATCGTGTTCGAGCGCCTCAAGAGCGACTTCGGCGATGCGGCGACGTTCCGGCGCGACCCGCTCATCCCGCCGGAGTGGGAGCCGGACTTCGATCTTACGGTCCTGCTGCAGGACGACCCGGCGCCGGTCACGAGCCGCGGAGTGCTGTACCTCACGAACGTCCAGCGACTCTACGAGCCCGCAGCGACGAGGACGAGCAAGAACGAGCCGAATCCGGTGGAGGCGATGCTCGGGCCACGCGTCAACGTGAACGCCGCGACGATGTCCTCGTCGGAGGAGCTGTTCGATCGCATTGCCAGCCGTGGGCGTGTGATGGTGCTCAATGACGAGGCTCACCACGTCCATGATGAGAAGCTCGCCTGGAACCAGACGATCGAGCGACTCCATGACGAGCTGCGCGCCCGCACGTCCGCGGACGCGTTTGCCGGCGTGGTCTCGCAACTGGACTTCTCGGCGACCCCGAAGTACGAGAAGGGCGGGCTGTTTCGCCATACGGTCGTTGACTACCCGCTGGCCCAGGCCGTTGCGGACGGGATCGTCAAGACCCCGGTGATCGGCGAGGTCACTGGCGCAAAGGTCGAGCTCGGCGCGACTACCGTGCAGCGCAACCGGCAGTGGCTCGACGTGGCGGTCGGGCGCTGGCGTGTCTTTCACGAGAAGCTCTCGCCGTCCGGCAAGCGCCCTGTTCTCTTCGTAATGTGCGAGAACACGCAGGCGGCCGATGAGGCGGGCGACTACCTCCGGCGCTTGCCGGACTTCGCCGGCGATCAGCTGCTGGTCATCCACACCAACCGCAGCGGCGAGATCACCAAAGACGACCTCGAACTCGCCCGTAGGGCGGCGCGCGAGGTGGACGGACCCGACAGCCCAATCCGCTGCATCGTTAGCGTCCTGATGCTCCGGGAAGGCTGGGATGTTCGGAACGTGTGCGTGATCGTGACGCTGCGCCCGCTAACAGCGGCCAACCGGATCCTGCCCGAGCAGGCGCTCGGGCGCGGTCTGCGACGCATGACGCCGCCTGGTTCGGGCTTCGACGAGCGTGTCGTCGTGATCGAGCACGAGGCGTTTCGGAACCTGTGGAGCGCCGAGCTTGACGGCGGTCTCATCGTTGAGCGGGAGGACGCCGACAAGATCGAGCCGGGCGCAATCACGATCTTCCCCGACGAGGCCAAGCGCCGCTACGACATCACCATTCCGCAGCTCACGCGTGCGCTCGCCCGCGCCGACAGCCCGTTGAGCAAGCTCAAGCCGACCGATATCCCCGATCCTAGGACGCGCCTCGCGGTCCCGGACATCGCGCCCGACGAGTACGTCAAGTACCGGGGACTGCACCTGATCAGCCAAGGGGTGATCGAGGAGTACGAGTTCCACGTTCCTTACGCCGAGGATCCCTCCGGGGTGATCACCTACTACACGCGCCAGGCTGCGAAGGAGGCGGGGATCGAGCGACTCTCCGGCACGTTCGCAACACTCGCGCCGATGGTCCGCGACTACCTGCGGCTGCGCGTCTTCGAACGACCGGTCGAGCTCGACGACAAGGTGGTCCTGCGCCGCCTGGCCGAGAACGACGCGCAGGCTCTCGTTACCGGCGCATTCGTGCAGGCGATCCGCGAGCTCGCGATCACCGAGCGGGAGCCTACGATCGAGGAGAGCGCGCTGCGCGTCTCCGAGACCCCGCCCTTTCCGTGGTCGCGAACCACGGTCGACGGCAAGAAGACCATCTTCAATCTCACTCCGGTGGACAGCAGTCTCGAGGCACGGTTCGCGAGCTTCCTCGATAAGGCGACCGACGTTGCCGCGTGGGCGAAGCTCACGATGAACTCGCGTTTCGCGCTGGAGTACATCTCGCAGGCCGGTGCGCTCCGCTACTACTACCCCGACTTTGTCCTGCGCCTGGCCGACGACACATGCCTGATCGTCGAGACCAAGGGACAGGAGGACCTCGACGTCGCCCACAAGGACCGTCGGGCACGGCGGTGGTGCGCCGACGCGACGCGCCTCGCTGGGCGCGAATGGGCCTACGAGAAGGTTCCGCAGAAGCTATTCGAGAGGTTCGACGGCGACAGCGTCGAGGCCATGCGGCGATTCCTCGATGCGAGCGGCGTAGCGGGTTGACGATTCGGGGCGGCCAGGCGAGAAGTGTCACCGTCGCCTGTCACCATTGAGGATGATGTCCCCCTCGCGCAGCATCCAGCAGGGCGAGCAGATCGACCTCGGCACGTGGGCCGAGGAGCTGCAGCAGGAGCGCGGCCGCGTCGCCGAGGCCAACGAGCGGCGCGCCGCTCGCCGCGGCTTTCTTGTCTTCGCGACTGATCCCGAGCGCGCCCCGGACGAGCCGGGCTACCGTGAGGTGTTCGCGACGGAGGCTCGCACGCCCGGCGAGGCCACCGCGAAGGTAAGGCCACTAGCCAGCGGCCGCCGCCTACGCACCTACCTCGCGACCGGCGTCTACAAGGACGAGCTCGCGGACGCGCGCTGGGTCGCTTAGACCAGCCGGATCGCGGCGGCGGTAGGGCGGGCGTGCTAGGACAGGAAGAGGATGAGTGGACCTGGCTGATCGCCACCGTCCGCCGTGCAGCAGAAGGCCGCTGGGAGGTCACCGGTACGCGGCCGCTGTCAGCCCGTGAGGCCGAGGATCTCGAGGCCAAGGGCCGGTTCATCACTGAAGTCGCGAACCAGCGCGAGTTTCGACGAGTCGTTGACGCGGTGCAGCGATGGCTAGAGACGTTGAGAAACGTCGAGCGCCATCTGCGTGACCGCGGATCCGTCCCGGCCGCACTAAGGACCGCCGCGGCGCTGGACCTCATCGCGTTGGCTCGCGCGGTGGACCTTTGCGAAGCCGCGCTGCTCGACGCGGTGCGACGCGGCGCGGCGCTAGACCCGCGGTACACCGCGGGCGTTCGGCAGCTTGACGAGATGCGTCAGAGCGTCCGTGCGCGACAGGTGTATCTGTTGTTGCCCGGCCTAGCCTCGCAAGCGCGTGAGAGAAACCTCGACTTCGTACTGATTGATGGCGAAGTCCGTATCGCCGGAGTTACTTCACATAGCGCCGACGAACTCGGCCAAGCGTTGATGGTCGAGCTTGCGAGGTTGGTCTTTGTCTACGTGGACGTGTTTTCGCAGGCGCTCGAGGACGCCGCATCCGAGCTCGAAGCGCTCACAGTCGGTCTGCCCTCGGATGCATATCCGGACATGGTGCGGCTGGCGAGTAACGCGGGGCAAAAGCGTCTGAGTCCGACGTTCGCAAACCTGCCGATCACCGAAGCTATTGCACTGAGACGGTTCCGTGCCCAAGCCGCGGCGCTGAACACGCCGGCCCTTCTCTCCCAAGCCGTATTTGCGCTGATGAGCAGTGGGACGCACCACCGTTTTCAGGTCGGTGGCGTCGACATTAGCGGAGCGGCGGTCACGGGCACGGCGACCGGGACCGTCGACGCTTTGCCCACCGCGATGATCTCGGTCGATCTCGATCTGGTGGGGTCGGCGCCGATCGACTACTGGGCGCCAGTCACGATCGATGTAGTACGGGGCAACCAGGAGCACCGCTTGTTCGGCGGGGCCGTTCAAGCAGCATCCGTGGAGCTCCACATCAGTTTGGAGTGCGAAGGAGCGGTCGAACTAAGTGAGCACAACCTCGCCGGGGTGGTGGCGGCTAACGTAGACCGAGGCGAGCTCATCCGCTCGCTCATGCGGCAGGCAGGCGTCGCCGACGATGCTCTCGTTATCAGCGAAGACGAGGCGACCCACCCCGATGAGGTGTTCGAGGTCTTCATTCCCATCCGCGGTATTGCCGTGCAAGAGCCTGTGACGATCGGACCGATGACGATGGTGCCGCTTAGCACCTGCGAACCGATCCTCTCCGCATTTGACTTCGGGCAGGAGCTCGGCGCGGAACTAGAGGCAGCGTTCCGCGACGCCAGCGCCTACGGACTCGCCCGCGTTCAAGCCAGCACTCTTGATGTAGCGGAGGATCTTGGCTACCGGGAGATCCAGACAACGATGGCGTGGCTCATTGCCACCGAACGAAATGGTTTTCTTCGACTCCCGGACGGAACAGCGCGAGCCTTCTCGCGACAGCACGCGCTTAACACTCCCTCGACCGGATCGGTCATTCTCGTGCACGGCAGCGAAACGGGCCGGCAGTGGTTGAGATGGCCACTCGGCTCGGTTGACCCTCTCACGCGCAGCCTCGACAGCGACACGGGTCTGTTGAATCCTTCGCTCCCCGGTTATCTCGATCCGCCTGAGCAACGTTCGCTGCTCGCCTTGAAAAGGGCGGTCGCCGAGATCAGCGCGGAATCTCAGCTTCAGGCAATTTGGGAGGCATTGGAGTCGTACGCCGCGGGGGTCAAAGGACCCAGGCTTTTCACAAAGGAAGAGCGGCGGAAGCTTCAAGACACGACGCCGACATGGATGACACCTGAACAGCGAGACAAATTCACCACCGCTGTAGCAGACCTGAATAGGCCGCCGCTCGGCGTGCGACTCCAGTGGCGTCTCGACCAGGATGCGGTGCCACTCGCCGCCCACGAACGCGCGCTGATATTTGGGACGCTCCGGACCGCGCGTAACGACGTGGCGCACGGTCGCACGATCGAGGATCCCCCTCGGCGTGCGGACATGCTGCTCGCGATCAGTGTGGTCGCGAGAATCGTCTTGTTCGGGATAGCCGCGCGATGCGAGCGGGACGCATTGGCGGCGTCATCGACGGCGAGCACGAAAACTCACGTCGACTCCGACTGACGAAACCGCGTAATGCTGGCGACAGACGCGCTCTTGAGGCGGGCAGTCGGTCCGAGCGCCTCTGCGGTTAGGGCACATCTTCACCTTCGGCCATCGCTTGCACCCGATTCCCTCGTCGCTGAACCGTCGCGATCATCGGACAGCGCTCAATGAGCGCACGTCGCTGAGCCCGAGACGAGCAACCCAGCACCGGCGGTCGCCGGGGCAACCTGCTCCCCGCGACATGCGGCAGCCAAGCTGACTAGCGGCTCGACTCCAGCGTGCGCCGAGCTACAGATAGCGCGAGGCGCTTCACCTCCGTCACGGGCGGATACATCGTGTCCTCGCGTATCGAGTCCGCAAGCCGAGCTAGCCGGTCGCGTAGGTCGGGCTTCCACCCGGCTGGAATGCGGATCGTCCAGCCCGTTGCCGGCCAGTTGGCGTTTCGTCTGGACATCGGCCGACGTTGCTTGACGAAGTTGATACCTAGCGACGTGACTTCTGGATATTCCGACGCAGGGATCAGACGGCCGCCCACCCACATGAACCGCCCCGACAAACGGCGGTTCAAGCCACCGACGAGGAACTTCCCCTGTTGGGCGCGCATCCGTGGATCAAGCGGCGCCGCATCAACAAGAGCCACCGTGCTTGACCACGTGCTGGTGCTTCGCAAAGAGCCCCAAACCGCATTCGCCCACGGCAGCGACTGGGACGCATTGAGAGGAATGGGATCGGGCGCGTGAACGTCGATCACAAAAAGCCGGCCATCGGCTGCGTCGTTTCGATCTACGGCGAAAAAGAGGGCTTCAGCAGCCGCCGCAGACACATCGATCAGACGCGTCGGAATCGCATGATGCTGAAGGACCATCAGCAGTTCGCCATCCGTCATAAGGCGACCCAGCCCCTCGGCTCTCATCGCGTCGATGATTGCGGTCTCGGTGTTTGCCATGTCGGCCTCGACCACAGTCGTTCCTTTGACCTGCTGACACAGGCGGTAAAGAGAGGACGACAGGCTATGCGTGGCCGTTGCTTGCCCGCGGTAAACCACGTTGCCACCGCATGGCACAGCGGTAGCTGACCCGCTCACGGGCGCCGAGGCGCCGTTAGTAACCCAGGCCCAGAGGTCGGCCGCGGATCGGACGCGCATAACGTCACTGATCTCGTTCTCGTCGAAAAAGTCACCCGCGAGGCTCACGGGTCGGACCCTATCGCCGTAGTTGCCTGATCGCTGCGCGTCGAATTAGGTCTTGGCACCGGACGACACGATGGCGGTAGCAGAGCTGCGCGCAAATCGTTGTGCAGAACAGCTCGTCCCTTGGCTACGGCCATGGTCGCGACCTGCGAACCGAGGTGTGCGCGTTTCGCGCTTCGGTTAGGTCGACGACCTCGCTAATCGCCCGTCGCGGACGACGTGTGGCGGCCTCTCGCGGCCATGTGTTGGCGCAGACCTGCCGCCGCCTCAACGGCGAACACCTCCGACAGTAGCGCTGCGTCCTCGGCTTGGCTTCGGTACCGCAGATAGACCTGCGTCGTCTTGATGTCGGAGTGGCCGAGCCAGTTCTGGACCTGGAGGATCGAGGCGCGCTGGATCGCGAGCGTGCCGAAGGTGTGGCGGAGCTCGTGGAAGCGCATCTGGGGAAGCCCGGCTTCGGTGAGCGCTTCACGGAAGCGCTTGCGCACGCGGTTCGGGTCGAGGTGGCCGCCGAGTGCTCCGGCGAACACGAGGTCGATGGGCGCGGTGAAGTTCGGGCGCTCGCCGTAGCGCGCGAGCGCCTGGGCGACCTCGTTGACCATGGGTACGGTGCGCGCGGCGCCGCTTTTCGGGGTTGACTCGATGTTCTTGGCGAAGCTCGTACGGACGTGGATCGACTCGCGGGGGAAGTCGACGTCGCGCCAGCGGAGCGCGAGCAGCTCGCCCATCCGAAGGCCGGTGAACGCGGCGGTCAGGAACAGCGTCGCGTCCTCAGGCGAGGCGGCCGCACGCGCCAGCGCGTGAACCTCCGGCGCGCTGAGCACGGTGATCTCCTTCGTGCGGCGCAGGCGCGGACGCTCCATCAACGCAGCAGGGTTGTTGGGGAGGCCGTGCACGCGCATCGCGCGCTTGAAGATCCCGCCGAGCGCGATCGTGTACTTCTGCACGGTGCGGTTGGATGGCGAGCGCGCCGCGATGTATCCGTCGCGCCAGCGCTCGAGCGTGTCGACGTTGATGTCCTCGAGGCGCAGATGGCCGATGCCGCGGTTGAGGACGCGCACCATGTTGCCGTAGTCCGCAAGTGTCGAGGGCTTGGCGTCGCGCTCCTGCTCGGTGTAGCGCAGCCACTCGGCCGCTGCTTGCTCGAAGGTGACGCCGGTGCGCACCATCCCGGGCAGCGTGCCGCGCTGGGCGTCGGTGAGGATCCGGCGCAACTCGGCCTCGGCGAGGCGCTTGGTCCAGTAGCCGGCGGGCGGGCGACCGTTGCCCGCCCATGCTGGGCCGAGCAGGCGCTTGACCCGGCGCCCGTCGGGGAGCCTGTACATGACGTACCACTTCGGCCCGCGTTTCCGCTCGACCCGGTGCACAAACCCGGACGGGGACCCTGCGCGTGTTAGCTGCATGGGCATCGTTTGCATTGCCTCCGGCGTTCACGATACGCCGCGCTTGGGATGGCGTGAGGCGATCGAAACCGGGTACCGAACCGGGTACCAAGTTTAGCGGATCTGAGGGTATCTCAGAGTACTTCGGAGGAGCGAAATGCCTGCAAAATCAGCCTATGGGACGTGTGCGGGCGCGACTTTTAATCCGGCGGGCTGGGTTCGAGTCCCAGGCCGCGCACTGGGAGAAAGAGGGTTGGGCATGCTGCTGTGCGCGCTCGAAGCGTGAAGGGCGCGGTCTTCCTTTTCAAGCGATGGCGGTGAGCGGATCGACAGAGCGAAGAGCACTCCGCCGATCCGCCGCGGGATCTATCAAGCCCGCACGCGCGAATGAGCATCGGCGTCCAAGGCGGACATGCCGAGGAGGCGGCACCGCCCC
>Ga0182015_10003092_pt1 | contig 19062 bp, 17 predicted proteins | sample 712P3MmetaG_FD_120478 | JGI IMG/M metagenome (GOLD analysis project Ga0182015, IMG submission 120478) | Permafrost microbial communities from Stordalen Mire, Sweden - 712P3M metaG | ecosystem: Environmental > Terrestrial > Soil > Wetlands > Permafrost | place: Sweden: Stordalen | collected...
AAATCGTGCTTCACTGCCATCTGCCGATTGGAGATCCATGCCAGCCCCTCCTGCTGATAATCGAATCTCGCCCCATAATTGATTCGCAGCGGAGGTGGCTTGCGACTTTTTGACTCAGTAAGACTAGGAGCCTTTCAGGCTTCGTCTCGCGGCGGTTTCCGCTCGACGTGACAAAAGCTCCATTCGATAACCATGCCAGCTCTGGATTCGCCATGGACGACGATCTGGGCGCAACTGCGCGGCCCGTCCGGCGCCGCGAAAAAAATGCTTTCCTCGACAGTTGCCTGCCCGGCCATTGTTTCAAAAAGCCACCGTCTCCCGTTCGGCAAAACACAGAGCACGGACCGGCCCTCGCGAACCCGCTTTAGGCGCACGTTCGGATGGATGTGAAAGCGCAAGGCAATGGCACGCGTCTCAATCGGCCGGTCGGCCTCGGCGGCGCGCAAACGATCGGCGCCCTCGAGCATCTTGCCGTCCGTGTTGAGCGTGATGCGGCGTTCGTGGATTAAGCCGAATCGTGCTTCGTAACCATTATGCGCGACAACCACCATTGTTCCCGAAGGCTGGTCGTGGCGCTCGACATCGACCTTGGTTGGACCCGCGACCGTCTGATCGCCGAGCCATTTTCGCAATCCCGTGTGAGAGGCAAAGCGGCACGAGGAGGTGTCGTCGACGACGAGTGTCGAATGTGCCGCCGTCATGCGGGCCGCCTCGCGCGCCGGCGCGCGATTGGCATCCGGCGCGCCGCAATTGATGACAAGCGGCTGCGCGCCAACCGAAAACTCGAAGGACGAACATCCGGCATGCGCGCGATGGGTATAAATCTGTGGCGGCGGGCGCCCCGCATCGATCAAGACAATGGCGTCGGCTGCTTCGAGGCGCTGATAGCCCGAGTGCCGCGCACTGGTGAGTGGCTGCGCCCGCACGTCATCATAGGCGATGATCGTCGCAAGCAATTCGGGCGGCGTGACGCCCATGCCGTTGAACAAGGCGAGCGTGCCGTCGCCATGCCGGAACAGACGCAGCATCGGCATCATGCGATCGATCGCGTTGAGGAGTTGCGCCGGGGGCGGCAGCCCGCGCGCGGCATAGGCCTGCCGCAAGGGAAGCAAATCTGGAAGCAAGTCGAGCAAGATCTCCGGATTGCGGCTGACGTGGCCGCCGTCTGGAAGAATTTGCCGCTCAAGCTCCTCGGCAAGCGGTTTCGTGCCTTTGCGGGCAAGTTTGCTCGTGCCTTCCACGCAAAGACCAAATTCGGCAAGGGCGATCGCAGCAATGAGGCGCGGTTCGCCGGCGAGCCCGCCGGCAATCTTGCGCTCCAGGAAAACCTGGGTGCGGCCGAGATTTTTCATGAAGCGGCGGTAGAAGACGCGGTCGGCGCCATCGAGGATCACTGGCGATTGCGACAGAAAGGCAAGCATGCGCCGGGCCGCGACCTCGGGCTCCCACGCCGGAATTGGACTGGGTTTGCCCGCCAAATTCAAAAAATCATCGACGAGGGCGCGGGCATTGGCGCGCGCCACGGCGGTGTCGGCGGCGCGCAAATGGCGGAGCCAACCGAAACTCGCGAGAGCCCGCGCCCAGGCGACCGATCCCGGCTCCAGTTCGAACGGCGAGCGGCCATGCGCGTTGACGATCTTGCCGCCGAAAGCAAAATAGCCGGCATAGATGTCCGCCGCGAGGGTCGGATCGCTCGTCCTTATATCTTGCGGCGCAATCAAGAGCCTCTCCGGCCGCCACCGCCCTAGCCCGACGGCGGCACGTGCGGGCGCACCTATGCCGCGCCGCAAGGCCACTCCCGCGCGAGCCGCAACGAGACCCGCGACGCGCAACCAGTCCTTGAATGTCGCGCCGGCCAGGGCTCAACTCCTCGATTTCACATGCCGGCACGCGACGGAAGCGCAATGCGGCCGACAAGACTTTTTTGTTGGGCGCGCGATCGCCGGAAGCCCGGCAGTTCCCGCCTGCGGCATTGAGGTATCGACAAAATTCATATCGGGTTTATTAACCGCGGCGCAACAGGCGGGCGGCGAAGAAACCATCGAGGCCTGAAAGGCGTGGCTCGGCAGCGGGGAGATGCGAAGGCAATGTCCGCAATTCGCCGTTCTCGTTCAAGACTTCGGGCAAATCGCCTACCTCGCCGGATTCTATCGGAACCCGCATGACGCCGGGATTGCGGCGGAGAAGCGCCGCAATTTGCATTTCGTTTTCTTCAGGTTCAAGCGAACAAGTGCAATAGACGATCATTCCGCCGGGCTTCACCAGCTCGACGGCTTTGTCGAGCAGGCGGGTCTGAAGCGCCGTCAGCGCCACGATATCGCGCGGCTTTTTGATCCAGGCGATATCCGGGTGACGCCGGATCGTTCCCGTGGCGAGACACGGCGCATCGACTAGAATCGCATCGAAGGGCGCCGTCTTAAAGTCTACGATATCGGCAACGGCGATACTGGCGCGCAAATTGAGCCTTGCAAAATTCGCGGCAAGCTTTTTCAGTCGCTCGGCCGAGCGGTCTATCGCCGTGACCTCGGCGCCCGACGCCGCGAGTTGCGCCGCCTTGCCCCCAGGAGCGGCGCAAAAGTCGGCCACCTTGATCCCCGGTCCGGCCCGCAGAAGCCTCGCTGGCAGAGCTGCCGCGGCGTCCTGGACAAACCAGCGGCCTTCCGCAAAGCCCGCGAGTCCGGTCACCGGCATATGAGTCCGAAGCCGCAGCGAACCGGTCGGCAAGACGTCCGCTCCGAGCCGCTCCGCCCAGATCAAGGGGTCCGACAGAACCGTGAGATCAAGGGTCGGCTCCTCTCGATGGGCGCTTGCGATGGCGTGCGCCCCGGCCTCGCCATAGGTCTTACGCCAGCGCTCCGCGAGCCATGCCGGCGTGTCGTGATCCAGGGGATCGCTTTCCCGCAATATTCTTTCGCGCGCGCGGATAAGATTGCGCAGGACTCCGTTAACGAGAGAAGCGAAGGGCGCGCCCTTCGCCTCAAGACGGGTCATGCGGACAGCAAGGTCGACGGCGGCGTGATCGGGAACGTCGAGAAAAAGAATCTGCGCCGACGCCGCGATCAGCGTCCATTCAAGGTGGGCGGCCTGACGCGGCAGACCTTTTTCCAAAAGCTCGGCCAGGGCGGCACGGATCGTGCCGAGCCGGCGTAGCGCGACGGTGACAATCGAGCGCGCCAAGGCGATGTCGCGAGGTTCCAATCCGCCAAGCCGCGAGAGGATCGCCGTGCCCGAAAAACATTCCTCGAGCGGATGATATCTGGCGACAATATCGCTCAAAATCGCCGTCGCGGCGAGACGCGCGGCAAGACCTGGGCACGGCTCGCTCTCGCGCCCTCGACTCTCCCCTAAAGCCGGTCGGGTTGGGCGGCCGTTCGAAACCTTGCGGCTACGGTGCCGGTCTGCCGGCGGACGCGGAGGCGCGGTCAAAATCGAGACTCCGCTGCGAAGGCTTCGGGGACGCCAATCATGTCTCTCTCCTACCACGAACGATTGGACTTTGCCCAGCATATGGGCGAGGATCTGGAGGGGATTTGAAACCCTGGGCATGCCTTTGTGCGCCGCTGTTCCCAGCTCCGCCAGGAGGGACGATGATGCAACGGCCGAAAGACGAGAGAGGTCGCCTCGCGGTTGCCGGCGCGGGCCGTGGCGAACTCGGCCAAGCGGCGCGGCGGGCGCTCGCCGAGGCCGAAGAACGCCGCCGCCTCTGTGCGTCGAATCAACCCGTGGCCCGCAAGGAAATCAACGGCCGCGACGGTCCCGAGTCAGTGCGCTATGGCGATTGGGAAGTCAGAGGCATTGCCAGCGATTTCTGATCGCGCGGCGGCGCTAGTTGCGCGCCATTGCTTGCGTTCATCCAGACCAACGTGAACTCTTCCGCAATATCGGATGACAACGGGTAAGGCCCGGCAGCGCGCAAAAAAGGCCCCGCGCAAGCGGGGCCTTCGTCCAAAAGCTGTTACTTCGTCAGTCGTTTTGGGTACCTGTCAGGTACAGGAGCGACTGAAAGATGTTGATGAAATCCAGATAGAGCCTCAAGGCGCCAGCCACGGATTTCTTCGTCGCGGTCTCATAATCGTCGCTCGCGTAATACATTTCCTTGATCGCCTGCGTGTCCCAAGCGGTGAGGCCGGAGAAAATCAGGACAGATAGAATCGACAGGGCGAACTGGAACCCGGTGCTCTGCAAGAAAAGATTGACCAGCATCGCGATCACGAGGCCAAAAAGGCCCATCACCATGAACGCTCCCATTGGCCCCAAGTCACGCCGCGTTGTGTAGCCATAAAGGCTCAAGCCGCCGAAGGCCGCCGCAGTCACGAAGAAGGCGTTGGCAACCGATGTCCCGGTATAGACGAGAAGGATGGTCGACATTGACAACCCCATCGCCGCCGCGAAAGCTAGAAACACGCCACGCGCGGCCGAAGCCGAGATCTGGTTGATGCGGAACGAGAAAAAGAACACGAAGGCGAGCGGCGCCAGCATCACCACCCACTTAAGCGGCGTTGTGTAAAGCGTCACGCCAAACGAGGTCAGCAGCAGATGTCGCCCGGCCGGCACGCCTAGCGCGGGGTCGGTCGTGACGGCCAGCATATGGACGCCAAGCGCGACCGCGCCGGTGAGCGCCAAGCCCACCACCATGTTGTTGTAAACGCCCAGCATATAAGAGCGCAGGCCCTGATCGATTTCGGCGCGACCGGCCCGGGTTGCGCCTTGCCCCCAGCGGGTACTAGCGTTGCGATCGAAGTCGGACATATTTTCCTCTAACGTTATGGAGGCTTGACCGCCTCCGGCCGCTGCCCTTGCGGGATTCAGCGTCGCTCCTAATATGGAGCAAGCCGGAGCCGCACACAAGGGCGCGCCAATATGAACAATGGTTAAGGGAGCAAAAATTACAAATCGCGCAAATAAGGCCCCGGCTTGCGCCCGAGGACCCGGAACGTCCCGAGAAGTCCGAGGCAGATCGTGACAATGACCGCGACGGCGGCGGCGCCAACCGCCTGTGGCCAAAGCCAGACGAATTCAAGGTCCATCACGCGATCCACGATTGCGCACGCGGCAGCGCTCCCCGCCGCGACGCCGAAGAGGGCCGTGCAGAGCCCAAGCAGACCGTATTCATAAATGTACGCCGCAAGCAGGCCGGATCTTATCGCCCCGAGCGTCTTGAGCACGACGGCATCGTGCATGCGGGCATGCTGCCCGGCGGCGAGCGCGCCGCCCAAGACGAGAATCGAGGCCAGAAACGCCACGCTCGACGCCGCTCTAACCGCGAAGGCGAGCTGGCCCACAATGGTATCCACGGCGTCAAGAGCGTCTTTCACGCGGATGCTTGTCACTGCAGGGAAACTCCGCGCGGTCGCGCGCAGCAGAGCGGCTTCGCGCGCGGGGTCGCCGCCATTGGCAAAGGTTAGCGTCGCAAGCTCGCCAAAGGGCGCACCCGCCAAGCTGTTTGGCGAGAACACAAGTACGAAATTAATCCCGTAGCTGCGCCAATTGACCTTGCGCATGCTCGCGAGTTGGGCGGTGATGTCGCGGCCGAGAACATTGACCGTGACCTCGTCGCCAACTGCAAGACCGAGCCCCTTGGCAATCTCGCTTTCGACCGAAACCAAAGGCGGTCCGCGGTAATCCTTTGGCCACCAGCTTCCCGCAATGACGCTCGATCCCTCCGGCACGGATTCGGCGAAGGTAATTCCGCGATCGCCTTCGAGCACCCAAGCGACGCTCTGCTTCGGCCGCGCCGCGCCGGCCGGGGTCCCGTTGAGCTTAACGATGCGTCCGCGCAACATCGGGACGAGCTCGATTTTGCCCTCCGGCGCTTGGCCATGCAAGAAATCGGCGAACGCTTCGGCCTTCGCGCTCTGGACATCGAGGAAGAAAAAGCTTGGCGTCTTCCCGGCGATGGAATGGTGGAGTTCCGCACTGATGTTGCCGTCGATGAGAGTGAGCGCAACTAAAAGTGCTAGCCCGAGGCCAAGCGACAGCACGACAGAGGACGTCAGCGCGCCCGGCCGGTGAATATTGCCAACCGCGAGCCGCAACGCCACGCCCCGAGCATGTGGGAGTCTCTTTGCGCCAGCCATGATCAGAAAAGCGGCCGCGCGCAGCAACATAAAGGCGGTAAGCGTCGCGCCCAAATAGATCAAGACGAGCCCGCGGTCCGCGGCAAAGGCGAGAACCGTCGATGCGAGGCAGAGAGCTACGGTAAGCGTCGTGGCGAGATAGCGCAGCCTCGGCGTGGCCCGCCCGGATTCGATTCCGGCGCGAAAAAGCGCCTGAACCGGCACGTCGTGGGCCCGGCCGAGCGGGGCCGCGGAAAACGCCAGCGCGGTCAGCAAGCCGTAGAGAAGCCCTTTGGCGATAGCGGCGGGATAAATCGCTGGCGCGATCGGGAACGGAATGAGCGGCCCGAACTCCGAGGCCGCGGCGAAAGGCAAGGCGGCGCCGAACGCCGCGCCTAGCGCCGCCCCGGCGCTCGCGACAAGCATCGCTTGCGTCAACATCAAGGCGAAGACGGTGGACCCGGTCGCGCCCATCGCCTTAAGGATCGCGATCGTTTGCCGCTTGCGCTCGACAAATCCATGCATCGCATTGGCAACTCCGACGCCTCCCACGATAAGGGCGGTGATCCCGACGAGGGTTAGGAATTCGGCAAAGCGGTCAAGATTCTTGGATAACAGCGGCGAAACATTATTTCGCGTTCGAACTTCCCATCCCGCCACTGGAAACAGCTTTTGCGCCGCCTCCGTCAACGCCGCGACTTCGGCATCGGCTGCCGGCGTTCCCTGGAGCACGACACGATTAAGCCATCTGACGAGCGAGCCTGGTTCGAGCAGTCCGGTTGCGCGCAAAGCCTGCTGCGAGATCAAGGCCGGGGCTCCAAACCTTATCCCGCTGGCAAGCCGGTCAGGCTCAAAGACGAGCACCGCGCGCAACTCGAACCGCGCGCCGCCGATTGTAAGCCGGTTCCCGATGGCGAGGCCGAGTTTTCCAAGGAGCGCCGCGTCCGCGACAATCCCATAGGCGCCCTCGCGCAAGGCCAACGCATCGGCGAGAGGCGACGCGGGATCGAGCAAGACCTCGCCCGCCAAGGGATAAGTTTCATCAACCGCCTTGATCTCGACCAGAGTCGCCTCGCCGTCATCGCGCCGCGCCATGGCGCGCAACAGCGCCACCGGCGAAAGACGTCCTTGACGGCCAAGAAAATCGCGCTCGGGGGCGGACAATTCGCGCTGGGCAAGATCGAAGGAGACGTCGCCGCCGAGGATCGCGCGGCCCTGCTGGGCAAGCCCGTCCTTAAGCGAAAGCGAAACCGACCCAACGCCGGTTATCGCGGCAACGCCAAGCGCGATCGACGCAAGAAAAACCGCGAATCCGCGCAGGCCGCCGCGAAAATCGCGCAAGGCAAAGCGCAGGACCAATGGCCATCGGAATTTTTTCGAAGTAAGTCGCGGGACTTTCATCAAGGGCAGACCAATTGATCGCGCCGTTCCATGTTTTTCATTTAGCCGTTGCGAAGCTTCGCTTTCCTGCTCTATCCGTTTTCCTGCTCTATCCGTTTTCGGGATAATGGACGGCGAGCCAGATTGTCGCATGATCTTTGGCAGTCCATTCGACACGGTGTTTTACGCGCGCTGGAATGAGAACGTAGTCGCCGGGGGACAAAACCCTGACCTCGGTCTCGCCTTCGAAACGCAGTCCCCCCGCTCCGGCCAAGACCACAATCCATTCGGCCCATGGCTGATCGTACCAAAACCCCGGCGGACTTTGCTGCCCGAGCGAGACGATCCGTTCGATCTTCAGATTGGGCGTATCGAAGAGACGGGTGACGATTTCTTGACGCACATCGCCCTGCCCCCGCTCGAATAGATTGCCGGACGCAAGGGCCGCGCTCACGCGCGCACCGCGAGCCGGGCAGGCTTATCGATGGGGACAGAGTGCATAAACATCCTGCGATCGCATTTGGTGGCATCCTTGGCGAGTTTTAGGCCGGATGGATGCCGCCAGTCGTTGTCGTTTCACGAAACTCATCGACCCAGCCTTGTTGTCCTTCAGTGTCTGGGACCTTGAGACCTCGCGCGTTTCCGATGAGATTACATGCTGCTGCTGGGGTCAACCCGAAGAGCACGAGAACGCAGGCCGCGATGAGTGATGAGCGCCCGATCCCGGCCCGGCAATGCAGAGCGACGGCTTTTCCCTCGTTCAGCCGTGTAATTATGCCCGCGGCGAGGGCTCTCGTCTCGCATGTTGTCGAAGGCACGCCACCGTCCGGGACGGGGAAAGAAATGAACTCCATACCGGCATCATGGCAAAGATCGGGCTCGCGCTGAAGGCCGAGTTCTTCGACCTCGTCGCCTTGCGAGTTCTTCGACCTCGTCGCCTTGAAGGAGGCTTACGATGACGTTGATTCCTTCCGCTCTCCAACCGGCGACCTCATCGTCAAGCGAGCGCCAACGGCCAGATCAATCCAATGAATTTTGGGCGCATTCTGCTCTAATTTCTCGGCCTCGCGCTACGCCACGCCGGAGATTTCGAGGAGCGCGGCCTTTTTGCCGTCGCTGACGATGATTTTGCCCGTCGAGCTCGGCTGGAACTTGATTTCGCTCATCTCGAAGCCAGCAGCGGTCAACGCCGTCTCGACCGGCCCAAAATCCTCCTTGGCAGAGGTCTCGGACAAAAGATCGAACACGGCGAGTTCGAAGGGCGGCAAGTTCGGATAGGCATTGAGCAAACTTCTGTGATCGAAGATGGCGTAAGCGGTCTTGTCGTCTCCGGTTAAAACCTCAATCCCGACTGTTGCAAACGGCACCGGGAATTTCGTCCAGCTTCTTTTTGAGACATCTAAAACCCAAAACAACTCGCTAGCATACGCAATAAACGCAAATTTGTCGTCGAAAACATAGCCCGCCTCGAGTTCATCGAATTCCCAGGAATCGCGGTCCTTGTCCATAAGCTCTCCGATCCCGAGTTCGAACGTTCCATCCCGCAAGAAAACAGAAATAATATTGCCTTTTAGTTCGCCGGATCTAAAGCTGTACAAGGACTCTTCATCATGGGCAACTAAGATATATCTATTTGAAACAAATAATTTATACGCAGCATAGAGTCTAATATTATGCCAGTTTTCCACGGATACGATCGCCGCGCCAATTCCAACATAATATATAATGACAGAATTGACATCAAACCATTTGATGTTCACAATATGTGGATGTTCTTGCTTCAGCCAGGATCGGCATGCAATCTGGTTAAGGGTGAGCGTCACCTTTTCTCCCACATCCACGAGGCACGCCACTCCAAATACTTCATGCAGATCGAAATGCTCCACCTTCGGCGAAGCAATTCCAGTCATATTCTTGAGTTTGATCTGCATCGAGTCTACGTGTCTTGCAATTTTATACGCTGGAAAATTCCAAGAGCGCCGCCTTGCCGTTGTCGCTGACGATGATCTTGCCGGTGGCGCTCGGCTGGAGTTTGATTTCGCTCATTGAGAACCCGGCCGCTATCAGAGCGCTCTCCACGGGCGTAAAATCCTCCCCCAGGAGGTTTCAGCTACGAGATCGAAGACCGCCAGTTCGAAGAGTGGCGATTCAGGGAAGTGGCCTTTGATATAGCGGTGATCAAAAATTCCATAAGCCTTCTCATCATCGCCGCTCACGACGACGATGCTTCCAAATGAAAACGGCCCCAGGATCTTCTTCCAGCTCCTCTCCGAAACATTCAAAATCCAAAGCAATGGGCTATCCAAAGCAATGAACCTAAACTCATCTTTGAATGTACAGCCTGCGGTGACTTGTTCAAATTTCCAGGCATCGCGGTCCTTGTCCATAAGCTTTCGAATCCCGAGCTCGAACGTTCCATCCCGCAAGAAAATAGAAATAATATTGCTTTCGACTTCATTTGGACGAGAACTGTAAATTGCCTCATACCCATAAGTTGCAAACATAAATTTTGGCGACAGGTATAATTCGCTCAAATATCCCAGTTCACGTCGCTCCCAGCGTTCGGCGGAGACGATGGCAATTCCCGGTCCGTGCAGATCCAAGACGACATGATCGGCGTCGAACCATTTGAGCCACCAAATCTCAGGCTGATCGCCTTTCGGCCAGGATCGGATGACGGCCCCATTCAAATCGAGCGCGACCGTCTCCTCCCTCTCGACGATCGAGGCGAAGCCGAATTCTTCGTGCAGATCGAAATATTTCACTCGGGACGCGTCGAATGTGGTGAGATTCTTTAAATGAACCTGCATGGCCTCACTGTCGCGAGGATTGATTTCATCACCGGGATTGATCGGATAACAGCTTCTTACGTAGTTGTCGGAGCCGATGACGACAACATAGGTGTTCGTTAGCACGGACGGTGCACTCCGTTCCTCACCGGACCGGCCTATGATATATGGCTCAGCCGCGCCGTCTACGATGATCGCCACACCGGCCCCAATAACAACGGTGTTGGTGAAATCTCCGGCGCCTAGATCTTCCGGAGTGGCCTGCTTCCACGCGTCCTCGACCAAGCCCCGGATTGCTTCCGCGGTCGAATATTCCAGTGTGAACTTTCCTTTTGTATTATCAGCCGTGCCTCGGCAAAGACCTAAATCGGCGTCTTGAGCGCCCTAAAAAAGTTCAATAAAGGCGGCTTGCCTATCGTCACTGACGATCATCCGCCCCCCCAAGCTCGACCTGAAATGCCAAGCACCGGATTTGAAACCGGCTTCATCGAGCTCTTTTGCCAAGGCCCGAAAATCTCCTTTTTGACTTTGCCCAGACGCCAAATCGACATGGACCAGTTCGAATTGTTCGGCGTACTCTACGATAGCAAAGGCTTGTTTATCGTTGCCGGAGAAGGCCACGGTATTTACGGTATTGAAACTCACGTCACGCTTGGTTAGGGATTTTTTGTCTGCATCCAAAATGTAGACCGACTCCCCCGGATAAGGTACAAACATGATTGTATTATTGAACGTATAGGCTGCATTGATTTCTATAGGGCTGCTGTTATCCCGGTTCGCCAACAAGAGGTCGACGAGGCCCACGCGGAAAATGCGATCGCCAGAGAAGACCGCGAGCACATTATGCTCGATTTCGCCCGGACGCGCGCGCGTGACGCTTTCGTCGTCATAAGTCACAAAGATGTAGTCATTGGCGCAAAGGATGTCCCATAGCCTGCCGGCAGAGAATGGCGTCCATGTCGTGCCGGAGGCAAGGACTGCGTTCCGATTGACCAGCCATAAGCATACCTGAGCTTGGCTAAACCACCTCACCCCCCAAACGTCTGGAAATTCCTCCGTTGACCAAGTCCGGCATGGGTGGCCATTCAAATAAAGTGCCTGAGTTTTAACACCGTTGACTAGGCAAGCCAATCCATGTTGAGGATGGAGATCGAACCGGCCATTGTGCACGGACGGAATGGCCGTTATTTGCTCTATTTTCCAATTCATGGTTTTACTCGTTAGCTTGATCGGCTGGGTCCATAGGATTTATTTCATCAGCTGGATTGATGGGATAGGCCGTTCTTACATTATTGTCTGAGTCAAGTATAACAACATAAGTATTTGTTTCAACCGAAGGGACTCTAAGCCCTCTTCCAGACATTCCAACCGGAATCCGCGTGATCACGCCAGTCGCATTGTCAATCGAAAACCTTGACGCAAACATAACAACGCTATCGTTCGGATCTCCTGGTCCAACGGTATCGGGAGTTGCTTGAGCAAAAGCCCGATCAACTAAGTCCCTAATCCCCTCGGGCGTAGCAAACTCGGCATTGAATTCGCCCTTGCCCTTATATTTCGCGAGCGCGCCCGGTCCATGAACTTTGAGGATTTTTGTCATCGTCTTCGGACATATGACCGGAGTTTGAGATGCCTGCGCGTATTGTGCTCCCGCCACGATACCGGTCGGATTGGCGTCGGACATGATGATTTGATGCTTGGGCCGCGAGACATTCGCCCCACCTGCTCCGTCCGAGGTCCATTGCCCGCTCTCGCGTCCGCTGCCCGCCGGAACACGCGGCTGGTCGGGATTGTATTTTTCGAGGTCTCGCGCCGCGCGCGGAAAACCCAAGGCCTTCAGCAAATCGCTTGGGCTCGCGCCTTTTTCGAGCGCCGTCCCGGCGAGGAAGAGGCGGTAGGCGTCCGCCTCGCCGATCTTCGGCAAGCCGAGGAAGGCGAGGTGGATTTGCGCCAGCGATTTGTCGCCCGCGCGCCAAATTTCGCCGGCGCGGCGGATTTTTTCGATGACGCGTCCGGCGAGAGGTTGGCGATAGGCGGCCGTCAAAAGCGAAAGGAGGCGCGCCTCATTGCCATCGAGGGCGAGACCGCCCGCCGCCCGGCCTTTCTTTTCGAATTCCGAAAGCAGAGTGCCGCGTCCAAGCGCGAGGCCCGCTTCCGTTAAAGTCATTTCACGATGAAAGGGGCGGCCTAACCCCCAATTGCGCCAGTCTCGCGCGATCGCATCGGTGTTGCGCATGATCTTTCCATGTCCCCGCAAAAGGCGGAGACATGCGGATAGAACTCATACTTTAGCCGTGTCCAGATCCGGCCAAACACGCAAAATGCGCAAACTTACATCGCGCGCCGGGGTTGCGGTTGCGAATCTGGAGGTTTCGCAAACGCCACGCTCTGGCCTTGCGTGATTAGTGCGGCGTTGCCTGGTGTCTTTTTTCCTCTATGCGCCGGCAAAAAGCGGGCACGGGCAGATCGAGCTCATCACAGAGCGATGGGGAATTATGCACTTGACATAATAAAAAAAATTAGCGCATTGTTCGTGGCATAGGAGATTCCCATGTCAACGAACCTTACCGATCCGATCTTTCACGACGAAGACAAAGCCCGCGCTCATTTCGAAGCGATCCGCTGGCCAGATGGCAAGCCGGTTTGCCCGCATTGCGGCGTTATCGGGCAGGTGACGCTTGTTCATGGCAAATCGCATCGTCCCGGTATGTATCAGTGCAACGCGTGTCGCGAGCCTTTCACGGCCATGATCGGCACTATCATGGAGTCAAGCCACCTTCCAATGACCAAATGGGCTCTCGCCTTCCATTTAATGGCGTCGAGCAAGAAGGGCTACTCTGCGCATCAGCTTATGCGCACGCTTGGCATTGGTTCCTACCGCACGGCTTGGTTCATGGCGCATCGCATTCGCGAAGCAATGCGCGCTGGCAATCTTCCGCCTATGGGCGGCCCTGGCAACATTGTTGAAGCGGACGAAACTTTTGTCGGCCGTGTCGAAGGCGTCCCCAAGCAGAGAAGCGGATCAGCACACAAGAATGTTGTGTTATCCCTTGTCGAGCGGGGCGGATCAGTTCGCAGCTTTCATGTCGCCAGCACCCGCCGCGCCGATGTTGATGGCGTCATGCGCGCCAACATCCTCAAGGAGTCGCGCCTAATGACCGACGAAGGGCGCCATTACAAAGCGATTGGTCGCGAGTTTTCGAGCCATGAAAGCGTGAACCATGGCGAAGGCGAATATGTTCGTGGCGACGTACACACAAATACTGCCGAGAATTTTTATTCCGTGTTCAAGCGCGGCATGAAAGGCGTCTACCAGCATTGCAGCGAGGGCCATTTGGACGCATATTTGAACGAATTCGATTTTAGATATTCGAACCGTATCGCTCTCGGCGTTAACGACACGGAACGCGCTCACCGCGCGATCAAGGGCGCGCATGGCAAGCGGTTGACATATCGTCAACCTCGTTCAGCGCAATCGGCTAGCGCGGTTTAAGAGGACCCGCGCCAAAATCAGGGCGATTTTGGCTTTGATAGAGCAGCTTTTTTGACTCGCTTCTTTCGCTGCGCTATCGCACGCTCGCTCTTGCCGATATACTCCTTAAATGGCTTCGGCGGCGTGTTGAGGGCGCGGCGGATCGCGTTGTCGCGACGCTGCTCTATTTCCTCTGCAGTTAATTGCATATCAGGATCACGAACCATCTTAAGTTCCTCAAAAGACTCGCAATATTAAAATCTTGAATAGAATCAGAGAATTAGTATATAAGGAAGGCGCGTCGCCGGCGGCAACCGGCGACGCGCCCGTAGTTTCATGCTCCTATGGTGGTTGCATGATTCACCTCCAATCCTCGGGGTGCCGCGCCACCCCTCGGTATGTGCAGGGTCATACCCTTACGGTACAACTTGTCAGGCCATTACCGACTGCGAGCTGCACCTGGAAACGCGGTCCAGAGTGAAGCCCGGAACTGGCGGCCAAGTGAAGAAGCGGTAAACAGCCGCCCCTCACTCAGCCTAATCTTGGGTGGTAGCGAGCCGGTCCCAAGATATTTTAGTTCGCGCGCCGGATCGACATCTGGCGCGCGAAAAGAAGTGATTCTTCTATTCCTCAAATCCAGTGAGGGGGAGGACGCGATGGCTTCCGATAGTCCTCAGGTATTTGGGCAATATCCATCGCTTGTTGAACACATCAATTTTACCGTCCTGTTTCAGTCGGCTTAATTGAGGGCTGAGGCTAGAACGAACGTATTCGGTTCGCAGCCGCTTATTCATTCTGGTCAAAATCTCCGTGGCTGATAATCCCATTGCCTCATTATCCAAGATGGCAAGTGCCGCCTCTTTCATTGTCTCCGGAACTTTTATGGAGGCCGTACGTGATTCATATCTCAAGTTAGGGTTGGTCTGGGATCGTTCATGAAGTTCAACGCCAGCGGCTTCGGCAGCCTTGCGCACCCGTTCCATTTCTCCGCGCACAGCTTCAAGCTGCGCCGATATCTTGGCCTCTTGCGAGGCAAGCTCGGCATAGTGCGTCGAAAGGAAGTCCTGAAGCTGGGATGATTGCATCGCGCCTACATAAGTCTTGGAAGTCTTTTCGACAACCAAAAAGATTCTCATGGCGCGAAAGGCGACGGCTATACACTCCCAATAATTTCGTGTAAATTCGTGTGGCACGGTAATTGCTGCGCGCGCATTGTTCTCAGGACGGAATCTGTGCCGAAATGATGCGGAGTCCCTAAGATTCGTGGTTAACGAGTCCGTAATGATATGAATTAGTGGCGCGGCATATAGCCGCATATCCAACAACGAAGATACTATGCAAAGTGCATAATCGCCGAGCGATGTCGAGAACAGGTCAAGAACGGATTTTGCGCAATCTTACTTCTCCCGCTGCGCTTACGGTCAGATCTTGAGGTTTCGCAAAAGTCACGGCACGAGAACGCGGGCTGCGATGAGAGCCGAGCGTCCGATCCGGCCCGGCAATGCAAAACGACGGCTTTCCCTTCCCTCAAATGCGCAACTATGGCTTCGGCAAGCGCTCTCGTGTCGCACACGGTCGAAAGCACGCCACGGTCCGGTAAAGGGATGGAGATGAACTCCATGCCAAGACGTAAAGGCAAATCAACTGAATTTGCTGTTAATAGCCTGTAGCCGGCGCGTATGCTGTGCCATGCAATAGCGATAATCGCCAAGGCTCTGTTGACAAAGCGATTGGCGGCGGACACGTCGCGCGAATAAAGCCCGCCTTTTGGATGGAGGCGAAACCGATTCAAGCCCGGCGCGCAGTCTCGCCTTCGTTCCGCCTTGTTTCATTCAACTATCGTTCAACGCCCAAATCGTGGCATCGCCTTCAACATTGGCTTTTCCCGGAATCAGAACCATCATGAAAACCATTTCGCGGCTGCTCATCGCCTGCTTCGCGCTCAGCTTGCTTGCTTTCGCCTCGCCATTGCGGGCGGAAGCGGAAAAACGCATCGCGTTCGTGGTCGGCAACGCCGCCTACGAGGCAGGTCCGCTTGCCACGCCCGCCAATGACGCGGGCCTGATCGCCCAGACATTGCAAGCAGCCGGCTTCGACGTCGCCGGCGCGCGCGACCTCGATGGCGAAGCGTCGCGCGCGGCGTTCCGGGACTTCCTCGACAAGGCTCAGGCATCGGGACCAGAGACCGTCGCGTTCGTCTACCTCGCCGGTTACGGCGCGCAGCTCGACGGCGAAAACTATTTCGTGCCGGTGGACGCGAAGATCGCGGCGGCGCAAGACGTGGCGGTCGAGGCGCTGCGCGTCTCCGATTATACGAAGCGGCTCGCCGGGCTTCCCCTGAAGGCGAGCTTCATCGTTCTCGACGCGGCGAGGGCCTCGCCCTTCGTCAAATCCGGTCCGCCCTTGGCCGGCGGATTGGCGCTCGCCGACGCCGATCCGAATATGCTCGTGGCTTTCAACGCCGCCCCGGGCACGGCCGCCCCCGCCGAGAGCGGGTCCTATGGAGCCTATGCGCAGGCGCTCGCCGAAATGATCCGCGAAGGCGGCCTGTCGCCAACTGAAGTCTTCGACGGGGTGCGTTTGCGCGTCAACGAAGCGACCAAAGGGGCAGAGGTGCCCTGGGACACATCAAGTATCGCTTCGCCCTTCGTCTTCTTCGAGCGCGCGGCGGACGCGCCACCCCCCGCCTTCGCAGCGGACCGGGGCAACGCAATGCAGTCACGGCCGCTCCGAGACCTCGGGGCGCAGGACGCCTATGCCGCCGCGATCGAGCGCGATACGCTGGAAGGCTATGAAGACTTTCTTGGCGCCTATCCGGCCGATCCGCTGGCCAAACGGGTGCGCGCCCTGCTGGCCGCCCGCCGCGAGGCCATCACCTGGCGGAAAACCTCGCTTGTCAATACGCCGGACGCCTATTGGTCCTACCTCGACCGCTATCAGCGCGGCCCGCACGCGGACGACGCGCGCCGGCGCCTTGCGACTCTTGCGGCCGCCGAGGAGCCGCCTCCTTCTTTCTCGCCAATCGTTTACGACGTGCCGCCGCCGCCCCCCCCGGAGATCGTCTATGTCGATCGCCCGGTGCTTGTCTTCAACGATCCGGTTTTCGGCTTCGTGCCGCCGCCGCCAATCGTCTTCCTGGCTCCTCCGCCGCCTTATCTCGTCTCGTTCTTCCTCTTGCCGCCGCCGCTGCCGGTTGGACTTTTCGCGCTTCCGTTCCCAGTATTTGTACCGGTCCCGGTTTGGGTCAATGCGCCCTCTTATGTGGTGCCGCCCCCTGGAAACGTCATCTTCAATAACATCCACAACACGGTAATCGTCAACAACGCGACAAACACCGTCACCGTCAAAAATCCGAGCGGTCAAATCGTATCGTCCACTCCGATCAAGGCGGCGGTCGCCGGCGCGGGCGTGGGGGCGGCCGCGGTCGCCGCGACAGTCGCGCTGCCTCGGTCCGTGGCCAAGAAAGCGACAATGATTTCGGGCGCCAACCCGGGATCGCCGGCGAACAGGCCCGGGCCGGGCGCAAAGCCGGGGGCGCTTCCCGGCCAGCCGGGAGCGTTGCCGTCAACGGGCATGCCCGCCGGTCACGCATTGCCCGGCGCGAATGGCGAGCCGTTGCCGGGGCCTGGCGCGAAGCCGGTGGCGCCAACCCAACAAAAGCCCCAACCGGCCGGGCCGGGCGCGGCTCAGAACCCGCCGGGCACGCCGTCCCCGAACAAGCCGCCCGCCGCTCATGCCTTGCCAGGCGGCCAGCAGCTTTCCCCGCTGCCTGGCGGACACGGCGCCCCAAATGGCGCCAAGCCTGGACGGACCTTGCCGCCAAGCGCATTGCCGCCGGCGGGGCCGCAACCGCCGAGCAAACCGCCCGCGAGCCAGGTTCCGCCGCAAAACGGAAGCCATCGTTCAGGGCCGAACGGCAAAGCTGCGGCTCCGGGGCCTGGTACCGCGATCGCGCCGAAGCCTCAACAGCCCCCGTTGCGTCAGCAGCAAATGCAACGGCAGCATCAGCCGCCGCAGACTTCGCGGCCGTCACCGCCGCAGAAGCCAAACAACCGGCCGCCGCCGCCGCAGACTTCGCGGCCGCCACCGCCGCAGCAGTCAAACAACCGGCCGCCACCGCCGCAACCGCGGAAGCAGGAACAGCATAATTGCGGTAAGCCTGGCTTGCCGGCCTGCCATTGATCGCGCCTCGGTCAGGATTGTCCGCTAGCTCTGGCGAATGGAGAACAAGGTTTGATATAATCGCAGACGTTGTCCCAAGCGCAAAGTCCTGCCTCTTCCAATTTTGCTCGGCGAGGAATCTCCACGGCAATGCGCGAGCCAAGGCGTTGCGGGCAGGCGGCGGCTCGCTTCAATCTGGCGCGGGCTCGGCGCAGCGGCCGCGCGCGGTGGCAACCACCACCAACAATGGTTACATGACGAACCCTGGAGGATCGTCATGTCGAATTCAATCGTCATCACCCTGCCACACCGCCTCGGTGCCGAAGAGGCGAAACGGCGGATTGTCGGGGGAATAGAGCTTCTGCGCCGGAATTACCTCGATAAACTCGCATACAGCGAGGCCAATTGGAACGGCGACACGGCGAATTTGCGGGTCGTGGCTTTTGGACAAACCGCGACGGCGCAAGTTTACGTCATGAACGACGCCTTGCGCATTGAAGTGCAGCTTCCCTGGATACTTGCCGCCTTGACCAGCAAGATTCAAGGCGTTCTCACGAGCAACGCCGAGGAATCGCTGCGCATCGGGCATACCCCGCCAAAGACCTGACCGGGAGGCAAACGGCAAAGAGGTCCGCGCGAACCTTGCCCGGCGCGCGCTCATTCTATAGCGATCATCACGTCGGAGGCTTTGATGACCGCGTAGGCTTTCGCGCCTTTTTTGAGACCGAGCTCGTCAACTGCTTCGTTCGTTATCGAAGAGATTACGGTTTCGCCGCCTTTGAGTTCGATTTCGACATGCGCGGTGGTCGCACCCTTGTGAACGTCCTTGATCTCGCCTTCGAGGAGATTGCGCGCGGATATTTTCATTTCATTTTATCCTAATGATATTAATGCGTTCGCAAGAGGATGCATATTCACGCGGGGCATTCGAGCGAGCGTTTTCGCACGAAGGAGAGGATTATGCGAGAGTCATTTTGCCGGTCGCAAGTCGCGAACCTTCGTCGCGAAATTTTCCTCGACTGCGACCCCCATGCCAGGACATTTTTCAAGGAACGCCCGTTACGCCTCCGGGGAAACAGGCGCAGCCCGCCGGCCAACGCAGCAGCCGATACGTCTTCCGACTTGCGTCCCTCAGGCTTCACTCTAAGCAGAGGGCGTGAAGGGATGCAAAGTTACTCTTAATTGGCTGACGAGACAGTCAACG
>Ga0182015_10003093_pt1 | contig 19055 bp, 15 predicted proteins | sample 712P3MmetaG_FD_120478 | JGI IMG/M metagenome (GOLD analysis project Ga0182015, IMG submission 120478) | Permafrost microbial communities from Stordalen Mire, Sweden - 712P3M metaG | ecosystem: Environmental > Terrestrial > Soil > Wetlands > Permafrost | place: Sweden: Stordalen | collected...
CCACCCCACCTTGCGTCAGACCCATCGGCTCCACAAATTCTTCGATCAGAATCCCGCCAGCGCTGGCCGGCTAGCGTTTCGTCGTCAGCATACTTCCCCCTCGAATTGAACCCCGCCGTGTGGGGGCCGCCGTGGGACTATACTCATCCCGGGGTGCAGAGATGAACAGCGAATGGATCAAACGCCTGAACAAAGCTCGCGGTTGGCTTCTCGGAGTAGGGTTGTGTGCTGTTGTCGTGGCGTGGTTTGCGCACCACTAACCACACAACAGGACGCGTTGAATACTGCTCATGCGACTCTGCTCGCATGCCTTTTCCGGGACCGCCCGAGAGGTTCTCCCCCTGTTCCCTCTCCTCCCAGCTAACAAATCGTTGATTGAAACCTTGCGTCACGGAACCCATATCGGGGTGCATTCTTTCCATGCATCCGCGGCTTCAACAGGCGATCCTCCTGCGCCACATCGTTGAGATGTACTTTTCTGATACAACGCTACCAGGCTCCCAGCCCGGCTGCGACGGCATTCGGCGACATCGTCCCTTCTGAAAGAAGGCGATCCTCTTCGACGTGCGCAGAATGTTGAACCCCCTTTTGGGAGAGACCCCCCAGAGTAACCTTCCCAAATCCGGAACAAACCACCACCAACCACCTGAATGTAAGTATCTTTTCGCAGCATAGCTAGTTATTCTGAGATCGTTTGCGGCCTACGAGCGTAAATGACAGACGGTTGCGAGTAACACTTCCCCCCAGAGACACCTGTACAACTGGCAACGGCGGCCCAGGGTTGGCTTCGCACAGCCCAGGATCTGTTGATTCCTGCGTGGCCGGATCCATCTGGAAATGAATGGCTAAGTGCAGATCGGGTGTGCTAAGTCAGCATGGCGAAGCCATGCCTATTTGTAACCGTTATTAATAAGTAAATTTCACTCATGCGAGGGTGTCGCGGCTAGTGGACCGTAACGGCTAATTCAGTAGAGCCGCAGGGGCTAAAGCCCAATTCTTTTCTCAGCGCTTTGCGGCCCGACTAAAGTCGGGCCCTGATACAAAGCGAGAGCGGCGATCCCTAGAAGACTTGCGCATTTCCGCAGACTTTGCTTCTACTCCTGAACCAACTATTACGGTCCACAGTGTGGTGGAATACGAGGCGCAGGTTGAACTTCGAGGCAATGGATCCACAAGGGAAACAATTCCGTTTTCATTCCTCTGCGACTCCCCCGCTCCCGATTGCGTGCAGCGACCGTAGTTGGTACGCAGTGTTTACTCTTCCGCAAAACGAAAAATCCACCATGAGGCACCTGGATATACGCGAGATCGAGTCATTTTGCCCAACCTATGAAACGGTTCGGGTGTGGAGAAACAGGCAACGGAAGAAGCTTGCCCTGCCCCTGTTTCCTCGCTACCTGTTTGTGCATATCAGCCCCAAAGAACGGGATACGGTTCTCCGATCTCCTGGCGTGCTGCAGATTGTGGGCAAGAAAAAGGAGCATCTGCCGCTCCCTGAAGTGGAAATCGACTGGCTCCGAACACGCGTCCGCAGGCAATGGATCGAACCGTACCGCGAGCTGGTGATCGGGGAACGAGTGCGCATAAAAAGCGGCATCATGCAAGGTGTCCAGGGAACCCTGGTGAGAAAGGATGGCAGCCTGCGCTTTGTGCTGACCCTGGAGTTGATCAATCAGCATGCTGCCGTCCAGGTGCCGGCCGAAGACCTGGAACCGATACTCGCGTGAGTCCGCTGCTTGCTGAACTGGTTGTTATGCCGCCCTCTTCCTCTTTATGACGCAAACATTGTTTCTTTTTGTGCTGCTTTCCTGCATGTTCTGCGAGGGCCAATCCGTTCTCACCACTCCCACTGAATCCACACGATCCGTGCCGGGTTCCTCAACCGCGCCTGCGAACGAGGCCGGTGTGGATGCCCCGAGGTCACGCCCGCAGGCGGGTGTGCGAACCGACAGCGACGGTACTTCCCTTGCGCCACACCCAGCACCGATTCCGGCCCCGTACCGCATGGTTGGACCGTTAACCACGAAGTCCGATTTTCAACAATTTGCTGAGGACGACACGGGACACCGCCTTCCCGTATACGGGAGACGATTCTTCGATCAGTTGCCCACCACCTTCGCCCCGGTGGACCGGGTTCCGGTCCCGGCTGATTACGTACTCGGTCCGGGAGACGAATTGTTGATTCGAGCGTGGGGAAAGATCGACCTTGATTCCCGCGTGACCGTGGACAGAAACGGGCAGGTCTATCTGCCGCGAGTAGGAATGTTAAACGTAGCCGGTTTGCGCTATGAGCAGCTCGATGGCTATTTGCATGCAGCCATCAGCGTCCTGTTCAAAGACTTTGAGCTGAATGTGGCGCTGGGCCAACTTCGATCCATCCAGATTTTTGTTCTGGGCAGTGCCCGGCAGCCAGGCGCTTACACTGTCGGTTCCCTGAGCACCCTGGTGAACGCGGTTTTTACCTCCGGGGGACCCTCGGCAACCGGCTCGATGCGGCATATGCAACTACGGCGCGGAGATCGACTGGTGGCTGACTTCGATATGTACGACCTGGTGCAAAAGGGCGACAAGTCGCACGATGTTCCATTGCTCCCGGGCGATGTTATCTATATTCCTCCCATCGGTGCGCAGATAGCCATCAGCGGGAATGTCAATGAACCAGGCATCTATGAATTGAAAGGCGAGACGACGGTGGCTGCGGCCCTCGAAGGCGCAGGCGGACTGACCAGCCTGGCGGGAGCCGAACGAATTCTGCTGGAGCGGATCGAGAACCATAGCAGGCGTCGCGTGGAAGAGTTTCCGCTCGATGCATCCGGTTTCGCAAGGTTGCTCCACGACGGGGACCTGCTGCGCATCTTTCCCCTTTCGCCCAAGTTTGAGAACGCGGTGACCTTGCGCGGGAATGTTGCCCAACCCGGCCGTTATGTGTGGAAAGAAGGTATGCGGGTTTCGGACCTGATTCCCTCCCGCGATTTTCTGATCACTCGCGATTTCTGGAATCGGCAAAATCAGCCGACCCCACACAATACGGATCATCCCTTCGGACGCTCCGGCCAGTCCGGATATCCGCGAACCGACGAGCTCGGAAACGGGCGCACACGCCAGTCCGGAAATCAACCCACCAACCAGCCAGGCGACCCGCGCATGGGCCAGTTCGAAGACCAACGCATGGATCATTTGGAAGACCAATCCGAAGACCCGCGCCGGGGCCAGTTTGAAGACGAGCCAGACAATCAGCGGAGCGGCCAGTTCGAAGACCAACCCACTGGTCGCCCGGGCAGCCAGCGCAACGATGTGTCCGGCTCCAGCGACCGTTCCGGGGACACACGGGCGACGATGATTGCTACCGTGGGTCAGAATAATGCGGAGATCAACTGGGAATATGCGGTCATCGAACGGCTCGACGATCACGATCTAAGTACCCGCCTGATTCCGTTTCGCCTGGTGAACGCCATCGACAACCGCGCGTCCCCGGACAATCAGCTGCTGCGAGCCGGGGATGTGGTGACCATCTTTTCCCGCGCGGACCTTCCTTTGCCGGTCGAAAAGCACGCCTCATTCGTCCGCGTGGGCGGCGAGGTCAATGCGCCGGGGCTCTACCGCGTAAATCCCGGCGAGACCTTGAGAGAGTTGGTCGAAACGGCTGGGGGACTCACCCCGCACTCCTACCTCTATGCCTCCGTCTTTACCCGTGTTTCTACCCGCCATGCGCAAGAGGATCAACTCAAACAGGCTGCCGACCAGATGCAAAAAGAACTCGCCGCCCGGTATGCGAATGCCACGCCAACGACCGGCCAGACCGCATCCGATCAACAGATACAGCTTGGTTTGCAGCAGGCCGCCCTGGCCAGGCTTTCTTCGATCAAGCCGACAGGCCGGGTGGTTCTGGCCATGAAGCCGGATGCCGCAACCGCGGGCGATATCCCGGATTTCTCCCTGGAAGATGGAGACACTTTCTATATTCCGCCACGGTTCAACACCGTCCAGGTGGAAGGTTCGGTGTATAACCCGAATGCCTTCCGCCATCAAGCGGAAAAGCGCCTGGTCGCTTATCTGAATGACGCCGGCGGCGCCACCCGCGAGGCGGACCAGAAGCGCATCTTTGTGATCCACGCCGACGGAACCGTCGTCAGCCGCCAATCTCGCAACGATCATAGCCACGGCAATTTCGAAAAGTTGCGACTGCTCCCTGGAGACGCCATTGTTGTCCCCGAGAAGGTCCGCGTCACATCCAAGATCAATGACCTTCTGCAAGTAACCCAGTTCATGTCGCAGACCGCTCTGACGGCGGCCGCGCTCAGCGTAGTTCATTAGTCACGCATCCGATGAGTCCTCAGAATTCCTACATCGACGAAGGGGCAGCCCTGGACTATGCCCCCGTCCTCGAGAACCATCCTCCCGCTTTTGGATTCAGCCTGATGGATGTGCTTACCCAGCTTGCGCGCCGCAAGCAGCTGCTAGCCAAAGGAGCGGGCGTTGGCATGCTTACGGGCGTGCTTCTCAGCCTGGTGTTGCCCGTCCGGTATACGGCGGTTACCACGCTCATGCCACCGCAGCAGACTCCGTCCACCGCTTCGATGCTAATGAGCCAACTGACCGGCAGCGGAGCGAGCCCGCTGGCAGCGCTGGCCGGCGGAGGCCTGGGCCTGGGCCTGAAGAATCCCAACGATATCTATATTGGTTTGCTCGACTCCCGGCCCATCGCCGATGCCATCATCCGGCAGTTCGGCCTGGCAAGGTTGTACCGCTCCAAAGACATGACGGCCGCACGCGAGAAACTGGCCAACAATACCGTGATTGCTTCGGAGAAGAACGGGTTTCTAACCGTCTCGGTTACGGATAAAGACAAACAGCGGGCGGCCGCGATGGCGAATGCTTTTACAGAAGGACTGCGCGTTCTTACCAAGACCCTTGCGGTCACTGAAGCCTCCCAGCGTCGGCTATTCTACGAAGAGCAAATGAAGCAGGCCAGAGAGTCGCTGGTGGACGCTGAGGTGTCTTTCCAGCAGGTTCAGCAAAGCAAGGGCCTGGTTCAGCTCGATGCGCAAGCCAAAGCGATGATCGAAAGGCTGGCGGTTCTCCGCGCCCAGGTGGCGGCCCAGGAAGTGAATGTGCAGGCGCTGCGGTCGTATTCGACCGAACAAAATCCGGATCTGGAACTGGCAGAACGCGAGCTATCCTCGCTCCAGGCGGAGGCTGCCCAACTGGAGCAACGTAACCACTCTTCCGGGTTCGCCGATTGGGGGATGGGCGATGTTCCCGGGGCCGGTATGGAGTATCTGCGCGCCGAGCACGAAGTCAAATACCGGCAAGCGATGTTCGATCTACTCATCAAGCAGTACGACGCAGCCCGGTTGGATGAAGCGAAAGACGCGGCCATCATTCAAGTGGTGGAACCGGCGATTGCGCCCGATCGAAAGTCCTCCCCCCAACGCGCTCTGATCGTGCTTCTTTGCACCGCAGCCGGGCTCTTCGCCGCGGGACTTCTGGTGCTGCTGGCGTGGTGGCACAAGTCGGTGCAATCGGATCCGCGCACCGCCGGCCAGCTGAGCGGTCTTCGCCACGCAGTGACGGGCAAAAGCTAGCCGGCTCGACCACTCCGTCTCCCTGAGCGGAACCGTGCGGCGACTCACGTCCGCGCAACCCAGTAGCCGCTCCGTCGGAAAGGGAGCCACGTGAATCCGCCGGTAGCCGATAGCCCGCAACGCCTTACCACCGACCGGCGACGGCTACTTGACAACATTGTGTCCCTGTATCTTCTGCAAGGGCTGAATTACATCATCCCGATGGCAGTCCTTCCCTACCTTGTCCGGACCCTCGGTATCGAAACCTATGGCCTGGTGGCAGTTGCGCAGTCTTTCGCGCAATACTTCAACATCCTCACCGACTATGGTTTTAACTTTTCTGCAACCCGATCCATCGCCCAAAGCAAAGATGACCCGGGACAAATCTCCCGGATCTTTTGCTGTGTGTTTCTGATCAAGATCTCCCTGACTGCCGTGGGTCTCCTTGTGCTTGGATGCGTGCTGCTCACAGTCCCACGCATGAGGCATGACTGGACGATCTTTGTCTACGCATTCGGTGGAGTCGTTGGCAATGTCCTCTTCCCTGTTTGGTATTTCCAGGGCCTGGAGAAAATGCGGCATGTCTCCATTATCTCGGGCGCGACTAAGACCCTATCGGCCATCCTGCTGTTCGTCTTCGTGCACGCCTCCAGGGACGGCGCGTTGGCAGTCGCGATTCAGTCTCTCGGCATGTTATTAGCTGGCGCCATCGGATTTGCGGTTAGCACACGCTCCGCGAATCTTGATCTCGAATGGCCACGCTGGCGGGAACTGAGAACATGTTCCGCGGAGGGGTGGCACCTCTTTGTTTCCACCGCCTCGCTCAGCCTCTACACCAACACAAACGTATTTCTGGTTGGCATGCTGGCGGGCAATGTGCAGGCCGGCTATTTCAGCGCCGCCGAGCGATTAGTGCGTGCAACCAACGGTCTGGTTGGTCCTATCACCCAAGCGGTGTTCCCATACGTAAGCTCGTTGGTGTCACGATCCTCGGAAGCTGCGCTGGTATTCCTTGCGCGCAGTCTGAAGTGGATGTCTGGCCTCGCTCTTCTGCCGGTGATCGCGATCTTCTTCATGGCTCGGCCCATCGCGGTGCTCTGTTTTGCCAAAGCTGCAGATGGCGCAATTCCAGTCATGCGGTGGATCTCCCTGCTGCCTTTTCTGGTAGCCGTCACCAGCGTGCTCGGGGTGCTGACAATGTTGTCGTTCGGTCTCGATAAACAATTTAGCCGAATTCTGATTGCGGCGGGGCTATTGAACCTTAGCGTCGGCATTCCTCTGATCTCCAGATTCGGTGCCCAGGGAGGCGGCGCTTCGGTTCTCGTGACGGAAGCCTTCGTTACCGTGATGATGGGGATCATTCTGCGGCTGAATGGAATCAACATTCGCTTGTGGGAGAAAGCTCCTGCGTGAGGTTCGACGTCTGGCCATCACGGCGAGACCACCCTGAAGGGTACGGGCTTCCGTCCGCGGAAAAAGTCCTCGCTGTGAAGGGTACGGCCTCCAGGGCCCTGGCATTGCCAGCGCTAAAGCGCATGATCAAAGTCGAGACTCTTTCCCGGAGCGCTCAAGCGCTCCTTCCCCCGCATAAATGCGGGGGCTGCCACCCCGAATCGCACGGTTTTCCAGTTCTCACGCAGACTCTTCAGGGCCCTACATTTAACCACACAGCGACTCCGCCTTTTTTAGGCACTGAGGACAGCATGTTTCCCCCTATCATCCCCGTGACCGAGAAACCGCTGCCTATCCTGTTTCAACGCATGACGGCCCAATCAGCCGCGCTGGCAGCGCTGCTGGTGTGCTATGTCGTTTTTTCCCTCATCCTCTTCGTGCAACGCATCAATCCTTCGCTCGATGGGCGATCGGACGAACACATTGCCGCGGATTCGGTGACCTACATCTATATCGCGGACGCCCTGCGCGAGGGACGCCACGATCCCTTCGCGCTGATCGCCATGACCACCTTTCCGAACACGGTATGGTTCCCGGTGCTGTTAACCCTGGCTGTGCGCAGCACCTTCGCTATCGTGCTGGTGAACTACGCCATGCTGCTGGCCTCGGTTCTTCTATGCAAAAGGTGGTTGTCCTTTTCGACGGGTGGGTTTCTGGTCCTCTTGTTACTGAATCCCACCACCACCATCAGCCTGCTCTCGGTCAATAAAGAGATTGTCGATCTGCTAGCGGTCTCTCTATGCTTGTATGCCTATCGTACGCACCGCCGTGGCGTTCTCCTGGGATCGTTCACACTGGCCTTCCTGAACCGATATGAGGTGTGTTTGGTGATGGTCACTTTCCTCCTCGCCGGAAGCCGCGTCAATCCCTGGCGCCGGCAACGGGTGATGACCCTTGCGGCCTTGATTCTCGGGCTCAGTTGTCTACTGCCCCTTTTTGCATCAGGCGCTCTCAGTGGGCGCTTTGAAGAAGCAAGCAACGGTGGATTGGTGGTCCAGCTGGATATGCTGGAGATGCACTACTTATATGCAGTGGCAATTATTCCCAAAGTCGCAGAAAATCTTTTTGGTGAACTCGCGCTGGGGTTAGATCGCTCCTATATCCTGTGGTTCAACAGCCTCGCGGATGTGATCGTGCTGGTGGTCTTAGCCAGGAGGCGTCTGTTGACGCTCGGCAGCGACCTCATTTTTTTCTGTACCGTGGGAAGCGCACTCATGGCTGTATCTTTAGTGATTCAGCCCAGATACTTCTACTTCGTCTACGCTTTGCTTTGTCTGCAGGCCGCGCAACGACGCCGCAGACAAGTGACCAGCGCCGGTGTCTCGCCTGGCCAACCTGCAGGGCTTCTCAAGGTATGACGGAATCGGCGTTAAGACCAGCAGCGACCCGCCTCCATGCTTTGTGATCGTACGAACTCGTTCGCAGACAAGCCTTTCATCAACCCAAGTCCTTATTACGGATTCTAATCAGGTTTCAAGGTGACCTCTTCATGTATGGTCTGCGCGGCTTCCTCGATCGGGTATTGATCGCTACCCAGGGGCGCTCGCCTTGCTACCGGCTCGCCGTTTCGCTGGTCGAAGGAAAGAGAGGGCTCGAAATCGGTGGCCCTTCAGAAGTCTTCCAGGGCTGGTACCGGCCGCTGCGACTTTACAACAAGGTAGGCTCGCTTGATAACTGCGACTTCTCTCGAACCACTCCATGGTCTTCTCATTCTGACTCTTTCCGCTTCAGTTGGTTCAAGCGGCCAGGAAGGACCATTTTGTGCGATGGCTCGAACTTAGCGGGGGTCGAGAATGGAACGTACGATTTCGTACTTTCGTCGCACAATCTTGAGCATTTCGCCAACCCTGTGAAAGCACTGAAAGAGTGGCAGCGAGTACTGCGGCCCGGCGGAAGTTTAATTTTAGTCTTGCCTCACTACGCGAAAACCTTCGACCATCGCCGGAGGCTCACTCCAGTAGCCCATATGATCGCAGATTTCGAGAGAAACATGCAGGAAGACGACCTGTCGCACCTGGAAGAAATCCTGAACGGCCACGATCTGAAAAGGGACCGCGCTGCGGGCACAGTGGAAGATCTGCGACGACGCTCCCTGTGCAACTTCGAAAACCGCTGTCTGCACCATCACGTTTTTGATGAACACAACAGCCGTGAACTGCTGACTACCGTGGGCATGGAGGTTGTCGCAGTAGAACAGGCGCTTCCCTTCCACATTTTCCTCTTGGCACAATTGCCCCAACGATGCCCGAGCTGACGCTGGTTTACCGACACATGAGCATGCCATCGAACGATCAAGAATCCAATATGCAGAAGACAACGGTAAATTGCCCCTATTGCGCGGGAGTATCTGCGCATCTGCTGTCGTCATCCGACGTAAACAGGCAAACCACGGCAGATATTTTTCATTACTATCGCTGTCTCAGCTGCGACATCCTGTTTCTCACTCCCAGGCCTTACGATATGAGCCCGTTCTATAAGGGTGGCTATCAGCCAATCCCAAAAACTCTATCTCGACTAAGAGCGATGGCCAAGAGGGAAGACTATCGGATGAAGCCAATGCTCAACCATAAGATGCACGGCCAGCTGCTTGAAATCGGCCCTTGGATAGGTATCTTCTCTTGCAATGCAAAATATGCAGGATTTGCGGTGACGGCCATCGAAATGGATCCGCAGTGCGTCGATTTTCTGAATAATGTGGTCGGCGTCAAGGCGATTCAGTCGTCCGACCCGGCGGCGACGATGGATGCCATGAACCAGAGCTTCGATGTCATCGTATTGTGGCATACCCTGGAACATCTACCGAATCCATGGCTCGTTCTGCAAAAGGCGGCTGAGCGGCTCGTACCTGGCGGAATCCTGTTGATCGCCGTGCCGAACATTGAAAGCTATGATTTTTCCGTTCTCAAAGGAGCCTGGGTGCATCTCGATACTCCGCGGCATCTGTTTTTCTACACTGCCCGATCGTTAGAGAAGCTTTGTTCAACATTTGGCTTGGAGACACTCGAACTGACAACATCTGACCGGTTGAGCGAAGTTCTCAGCCTGCATGCATGGTGCGTGCGAGCCAATTCCATCATCCCCATTAAATACTTCAGCAGAGTTTTGGGATCCTTGTTGTATCAAATCGCCAAGCGGAAGAGCAAAGGCAATGGCTCAGGCCTTACGGCCATTTTCATGAAAAAGCAATTCTGTTAGTCCCTGTTCCTTTCTGTCGTTCCTTCCTTTTCAGGTACGTTTCCTTTCCACATTGTTCTATTGGCGCAATTGCCCCCAGAATCGTCTCAAGGATGTGACAACGGGCTAGCTTGCCGTCAGTCCATCGACTCCATGCTCGCCAAGAGCGAAGTATCCCGGAACAATACGCAGACTATCTCACGGTGAGAGCTTCCCGTTAAACCACTGAATAGGGCCGCAAAGATAAGCGCACGGACAAAGCAGCGCAATCGACGGCCCGTAAACTGACACACCGCTCGGCCCGCAACCATTACGGGCTATTCCTACTCTTCCCTCCTGATCATGCCAGCCATTTCCCTGCCCCCTGATGGAAAGGGGGCTTTCTCGGTTCGAAGGCACGCAAGGTGAGGCGTAGGAGAGTATGGGTAAGTTGAGTTACGAGTATGACGTTACAGGGTCAATTGTTGCCTACAAGAGCAATCCAACCGAGCTGGAACAGGCAATTCGCAGCTTTGCGAATACACCGCTGCGCACCAAGATGTTGGTTGTCGACAACTCGCCCACCCAAGCCCTTGGCCCAATGTGTCGTGCACTCGGCACCGGGTATCTGTTTACGAGAAGCAATTGTGGCTTCGGCGCTGGACACAACATCGCCCTTAAACACCTTGCAGAAGCCGAATATCACCTGGTCTTAAACTCAGATGTTCACTTCGAACCGAACGTTCTGGTGGAGCTGATCGACTTTCTTGCGTTGAATGAGTCTGTGGGCCTAGTGATGCCCAGAGTGCTCTATCCTGACGGTTCAGCGCAGAATCTCTGCAAACGGCTGCCGGTTCCCTTTGACATGCTGGCCAGACGCACTTTTCCCCGCATGCTAAAGGGTTGGTGTCGCGCCCGTATGTCTCTGTTTGAACTGTCCGACTTCGACACCAATACAGTGCTCTCGGTTCCGTATCTATCCGGCTGTTTCATGTTGCTGCGTAAGAAGTCCCTGCTGGAATGTGGTTTCTTCGACGAGCGCTTCTTTCTGTACTTCGAGGATGTCGATTTGACGAGACGTATTCATGAACGATATGAGACCGTCTACTATCCGCACGCGACGATCATCCATCGACACGATAGAGGTTCCTATAAAAGCCTCCGCCTGCTGTTGTATGGCATCCAATCGGCCATCCTCTATTTCAACAAATGGGGATGGGTTTGGGACGAGCAGCGTGACCGGGCAAACAGCGTCATTGGCCCCTTAGGAAATGTCCACTTGCCGGGTCGATTCCGAGTATGAAGCCGGCGATCCGGATGTGTGCTTTCGCGCAGCCGTTGACTGGAAATTGCCCATGCCCGAGGTGAAATTCGACGGCTGCAGCATTTTCGCAGTGATCGTCCTCTACCAGATGCGACCCGAGAACTCTCCGACCTACCAGACGCTGAGGACAGCTATTTCGCGCCTCGGGGCGGAAGGGGAAGCCGTCCGTATATTGCTCTATGACAACATGCCGCATACGCCAGTCCCTGAAAATCTTCCACAGGATGTTCAATACGTGCCGGCCGCGCGAAACGAAGGTGTTGCGGGCGCATACAACTACGCACTCCGCCTGGCGGCTCGCGAGGGCTTGGTCTGGATACTGACTCTGGATCAGGACACGCATTTACCGCCGGAATTCTTGCTGCGCATGCGCACAATTGTGCTGCGGCTGCATGTCATGAACGAAGTTGGGGCGATTGTTCCGCATCTTCTGAGCGGGGAGAGATTGCTGTCGCCGGTCCGTATTCGCCCCTGGGGAGTCACTTATTTGGGCCGTCACACTGCGGGATTCGTCACCGGGGAGATCCACGCGTTCAATTCGGGGTCGCTCTTTCGTGTCCGAGCACTGCAGCAGATTGGCGGATGTCATCCGGGGTTTTGGCTGGACTACCAGGATGCCTATCTCTACAGGAAACTACACCAGTGCGGAAGGAAGGTTTACATTGCGGAAGATCTCGAGGTGGAGCACGATTTGGCGCTGCTTTCGACGTCGCAGACCATGGGGGTAGACCGTTACTGGAATTTTCTACAAGCAGAGTCGGCGTACTGCGACTTATACCGAAGGCGAATCGGTGGACTTTTCCAAACCGGCCGGCTGCTTGGCCGTATCTGGCGCCAACAGCGAAATGGGGCCGATCCCGCACTGCGACGATTGACCCGCAAGCAATTCCTACGGCGGATTTTCCGGTCGCGTAGAGACCGGCTGCAAGCGTGGCGCAATGAAATGCAGCCCCACATACAGCATGCGGCGGATGGCGCAAGCAGTCAGGCGCGGATGCACGAGCGGCCCACCCTCTCGGTTTGTCTGGCAAGCTACAACGGCGAACGGTATATCACGGCTCAGCTGCATTCCATACTTATCCAGCTTGGAGCCAACGACGAAGTGATTGTCGTGGATGACGCCTCTACCGACGGAACCAGAGAGAGAGTGCTTTCTCTGGGAGACAGCAGGATTCAGCTCATCGAGCACGCGACCAATCGCGGCGTATCGCGCACATTCGAAGACGCCATTCGAGCTGCGTCTGGAAGAGTACTCTTTCTCAGCGACCAGGACGATCTGTGGTCTCCCAACAAAGTTGCGGTGATGCTTGAGGCATTTCGTTCGCAACCGGATGTGACCCTCATCGCAACGGATGTGTCGTTGATTGATTGCGATGGTTCTCTCCTTGCTGCGTCGTACTTCCAGCCTCGCGGCAAATTTCGGCCAGGTTTATGGGCAAATGTAATCAGAAATCGATTTGGCGGTTGCACCCTGGCTTTCCGCTGCGAGGTGATTGGGGATATTTTGCCCCTCCCGCGCAAATACGACGTACTTCACGACGTCTGGATTGGTGTAAGAAATTCGTTGGCCGGCCACAAGACCCTTTATATCCCGGAAGCTCTGGTGTTGAACCGGCGGCATGCGGCGACGGCGACGGGAAAGAAGGCATTGACCCTTCGGCGCAGGATTCGCATCCGGGTCCACTTGCTGCTGGCCCAGGCTGAGTTTTGGATTCGGGGATTGGAATCGTAGATACCGATGTAGTCCTGACCCTCAGGAGAATACCCATCGATGAAGAGCATTCTTGTGGTTGCTATGGATTTTCCCTATCCTCCAGGTCACGGTTCCGCAGTGGACATGTGGACACGCATGCTTGTCTTGAAAGAGATGGGATACCGCGTCGATCTCTTGGCCACGGTCAAAGAAATGCCAAACGAAAGCCTGCTGCGGACGGTGCGCGAGCACGTGGGCAATCTTTGGATCGTGCTGCGCAGGCGGACTCTGGGGTCCGCCCTATCGTCTCTTCCTTTTCAGGTCCGCAGTCGCATGGGTCTGCAGAATGTCCGGCTCGAGCAACAATACGGCGCCATTGTTCTTGAATCCGAGTACGTCGCGGGCTTTCTCAAAAATCCCGCTGCTCGGCACGCGGTCGTGATCCTGCGCGTGCATAACGAGCAGGTTGGATACTTTCGCGATCTTGCCCAGGGCGCGAAAAGCTGGCTAAAGAAGCTCTACTACTACTCCGAGTCGTGGAAATTTCGCTCTTTTTCTCCGCGAGTGATGCGGAGATGTGACCTTTTTTGGTTTATCTCCGATAGCGAACGACAGCAGCATGTCCGAAGCACTCCACGGGATAAGTCAAAGTCGTACTTTGTTCCTACGCAGGTAAATCCCAGGACTTTGCAGCCATTTGCCGCCGGCGGACGAAAGGCTTTGTTTATCGGAACACTCACGGTTTCTCATAATGCCGATGCCATTGCCTGGTTCGTGAAAAAGGTTCATCCGCTCTTGAGCGAACTGAAAGGCTATGCTTTTCAGGTTGCCGGCCGCACGGCCGGTCAACCCATTGCAGAGTTGAAGCGACTCGTGCAGCAACATAGCAACGTCTTCCTCGAAGAGGACCCTGTTGCGCTCGATGCTCTCTACGGGAACGCGGGGGTGTTTGTGAACCCCGTAATCTGCGGTGCTGGGGTAAAGATTAAACTCATACAGGCTCTACAGGCCGGTATGCCGGTTGTCAGTACGTCTATGGGAATCGAAGGTACCGGGTTCGCACACTCCATCCATCTCCTGGTCGCAGACACGCCCCAGGAGTTTGCGGCGTGTGTACGCGAACTAATCGTCGATCCAACTCTAGCCGGGTCGCTCGTTCGCAACGCTCAGGCTTTTCTTAGGGAAAAATACGAGATGAAAGCCAATATGCAAAAGACTCTCTCCGGGATCCTGGAGGCGAATGAATTGCGTCACACCAGGCTTCGGGAGTCGATCGATTCCCATTTCGTGGTGGAGACATCCCGGTGATCAGGCGCTACCCCTGATTCCCTGACCAGGAGTCTGGATCAGACATCTAAACCAGGCGGCGCTTTGATTGCCATCGAAAGAGTTGCACAGATAACTCCAATCCAGTAGGAGCCGCTTTCTAACATGAATAAAGTATTAGTGACCGGCGCCGCCGGATTTGTAGGACGGCATATGGTGAGGCGGCTCTTGGACGCCGGCGACGAAGTGCATGCTGTGGACTGTGTGGCGGAATTTACCGGAGGTATCGACCCGGCAGACGGCTGGCCTTTATTTGACCCACGCGCATACACTCACTTCCACTTCTACAAAGAAGATTGCCGAGCCTGGTTTCGACGAGTAAAGGACACTGATTTTGATTACGCATTTCACCTCGCTGCGATGGTCGGCGGGCGGCTCATGATTGAAAACAACCCGCTGGCAGTCGCGGACGATCTGGCGATCGATGCAGCGTATTGGGTGTGGGCCAGGGAAGCACGTCCGAAGAAGACCGCCTGCTTCAGTTCGAGTGCTGCTTATCCGGTCAAACTCCAGCGGCCCGAAGGACATCAGCTCTTGCGAGAAGACATGATCTCCTTTGACAGCGATATCGGCATGCCCGACATGAGCTATGGCTGGGCAAAGCTAACCTGCGAATACCTGGCTCAACTGGCGTACGAAAAGCATGGCCTGCATTCGATCTGCTTTCGGCCCTTCTCCGGCTACGGCGAGGATCAGGACGATGCTTACCCGTTCCCGAGTATCTGCAAGCGCGTCTTGGCCGAACGGGGAGCGGCAGTCCTGAACGTGTGGGGCCCCGGTACACAGATGCGGGACTTCATTCAAATCGAGGACTGCGTGGATGGCGTGATGACCATGATCGACAAGATTGACGATGGCGCCGCGGTTAACCTCTCGACCGGCATACTAACCAGTTTCATCGACTTTGCCAAGCTGGCTGCAGAAATCGTGGGCTACCGCCCTGATGTGAAGGGTTTGTCCGGCAAACCAGCCGGAGTGCATGCGCGGGGCGGCGACACTCAAAAACAGCGACTACTGGGATTCCGGCACAAAATCGACTTTCCGGCCGGCGTTGCGCGAGCGTTGGAATACTACGCGGAGAGCGATGGCATGCGATGCTCTCGAGTCAATGAAACTGTTCGGCTATGATATTGAGCTTTCACATCCTGGTTTTCACATCCTGAAGATGCTCACCAGACCGCCCCGAAAGGGGCGGTTTTTCTTTTCCTGACATCAGTGGCAAACCCCAGAGCTAAGCTTCGCGAAAACGATAGCCTATATAACTCTCCGTCAGGATGTATGTGGGGTGTGCCGGATCGTCTTCGATCTTCTTGCGAAGCTGGCTGATGAGGACACGCAAATATTCGCGCTCATTGCCGTACTCCGGCCCCCATATCGAGGTTAGGAGGCGATGGTGAGGAACAGGCCGGCCTGCATGTTGCATCAAATAGCGCAGCATCTCGAATTCCTTAGGACTGAGGTGAATCTCCTGCCCTCCCTTCTCAACATGATATCGAGTGGGATCAAGCATAATGGACCCGACGACGGTAAGCGAATCCGGTGGGGCCGGCAGCGTCTTGGCACGACGGATTGCCGACCGCAACCTCGCAGTCAATTCCCGGATTTGGAACGGTTTCGTTACATAGTCGTCGGCGCCTGCATCGAGCGCTTCCACCTTGTCATCCTCTTCATCTCGCACTGTGAGCACAATGATGGGAAGATGGGGATAACTGTGACAGATCCTGCGACAGGCTTCAATGCCGCCCATTCCTGGCATATTGATGTCCAGCAGCACAGCATCATAGCCGATCATCCGCAGGCGCAACAGGGCCTCCTCTCCATTGCCTGCCTCCCCGATGACAAACCCCAACGCACTCAGGATCTCAAACAAGCTCTGCCGAATCCCGGCATCATCCTCCACCACAAGCACATTCCATCGTTGTTCCACGCATCACTCCTCATTTACTGTTCTAGGCAGCGTAAGGAAGAAAGTAGTTCCTGTATGCAGGTCGCTATTCACCCACGCACGTCCCTGATGTGCTTCCGTTACCTGCTTTACTACTGAGAGACCAATACCCGTGCCTGGCGCCTTCAGATTCGAACCAGGACTGCGATAGAAGCGTTTGAAGATGTTTTCCCTCTCTTCAGGCGGAATGAAGGACCCCTCATTCCGAACGCTGATCACGACCTCTGCCTGCTCCTCCTGGACCTCAATCGTGATAGAAGACTCCGGACTTCCATATTTGGCGGCGTTATCGAATAGCTGAGAAAGCGCCATCGTAAGGAGTTGCTTGTCGGCAAATACTGTCGAGCGCTGCGTGTTGGGTTGGATGGTCACGGGATGCACGCCGAGTTCCTGCGAACATTCTGCGACGCTGTCTTGGATGAACCGTATGAGATGAATCCGCTCCCGCCTTAGTTTGAGGTTGGCATTGTCAATTCTCGCGGTGCGCAGGAGCCGCGTAGTGAGGTCGCTGAGCCGGTTAGCCTCTTCATCGATCAAGGCGACAAGTCTCTTTTCGACGCCGCGCAAGGTATCCATTTCGATCAGACCGGAGCTGGAGCTCCTGATTGTCGTCAGCGGTGTTTTGAAGGCATGCGCCAGGCCATCCAGTACCGCGGAACGAAGTTGCTCACTCTGCCGCGCTGCTTCCGCGCTGCTTTCCGCGGAGAACGAGCGCGCTCTTTCGATCGCAACAGCCGTTAGCGAAGCAGTTGCATTGATCGAAGCGGCGTCGAGAGAATGACCGCAGATTACGACCGAACCGATGGCTCGTGTCCCTGAGCGCAGCACGCGTCGAGACGAGGCTGTCACTGCGTCATCCTCGTTGCGTTCCGTGAAGTAGGTGGAGCGCACTTCATCGTCTGTGATGTCACAGATGCCGCTCATGCATAAATGCAGATCGTAGGCGTTCCATAGTGCAACTCCCCTCACCCCAAGCGTAGCTTGAATAAGCATCGCAAGCTGCTGATCGGCCGGTTTCCGGCGATCGAGAAGAAGGATGTTCTGGCTGAGCTCATACAGCTTTTGCAGGTTCAAACGATGTACTTCCGACTCGCGAGCATGCCGGCCGGCCTGGTTTGAAAGACGGCTCACGAGCAGGGCAACACTTGCGAAGGTAACCAAAGCGACCCAATCCTGCGGGTCTGTCATGTAGAGCTGAAACAACGGTTGGGTAAAGAAGTAATCGAGGCAAGCTACGGATAACAAAGACACCACGCTCGCTTCGAAAAAACCCCAGCGCAACGCGATCACGGTTACGAGAAGCAGATGCACCGACGTCGCAGAGGAGAGATTGAAGTGAAATCGGTAGGCGACCCAGGTGATCAATAGCGCCGCCGAGACACCAATGATCAGCCTTGCGGCGGCGCGAATTGGTCTCTTCGGCATTTGCACACGTCCCCACCAAATTCAGATTCTAGCCTCGAACCCATTAGGAACCCATAAGGAATGCGCTTATGCGTAATTTATGGATTTTGCGGTTCACTGGATAAGGCTGGCCACGTTGCCAGCGTTACGAGGTGATTGAAGTGAAAGACATTAGAGGCATTTGTCATTCTTATCCCATGGCCGTTGCGAAACCAGCACCCATTCATAGCGACGAGAGCAACAAGCCGGTTTCGGCGCCAGGGACGAAGTGGTTCGGTATCTGTATACCGATTTTCGTTTTGGGTCTATTCTTCGCTGCTGTCTTACCGGCGTGCGGGCAATCCACTTTCGGCAGCGTGAGAGGTATAGCGCAGGACCTCTCCGGCGCCGCCATTCCCGACACGAAGGTTATACTGCACAGCACCGATGAAAACACCGACAGGCCGGTGAACGCCGATATGTCGGGCAGTTTCATTTTTGAAAACGTCAAGGCGGGCCACTACACCCTGCATGCATCGCATGAAGGATTCGCGGATACGGTGATCTCAGGGATCTCCGTCGACGCCCGCCAGGATCTGCGGCTGACGGTTTCATTGAACATCGCGACCCAGTCGACCACGGTCGAGGTAACCTCCGACGCCACGCAGATCGATACGGAGAACGCGACGCTGGCCGATTCGAAAGACAATCTGCAGATGACGCAGCTCCCCCTCAACAATCGTGCGACGACAACCAGCCCGCTCGGGGCGCTCGGCCTTTCGCCGAATGTCCAGACCGATAGTTCGGGCAATATCGCACTGAGCGGCGCGAGTTCGTCGATGGTGAATTTTTCGGTCGATGGTATTTCGACCGTGAATGTCAGGCAGAATGGCGCTCTACAGGACGCCTATCCCTCGCAGGAGGGAATCGCCGCCGTCAAAGTCACCGCATTCAATAACAGCGCGGAGTTTTCTCAAGTAGGAGACGTGACCTTCACCACCAAGAGTGGAACCAATCAATATCACGGCAGCGTGTTTGAGTATCTGCAGAACCAGGCCTTGGATGCCGACCCATACGGCTTCAGCGGGAAGGCGCCCAAAAAGTTCAATACCTTTGGCTTTTCTCTCGGTGGGCCAGTCACGATTCCGCACCTGAACAACGGCCGCGACAAGACCTTTTTCTTCGCGGATTATGAGGGCAACCGCAGGACGACCG
>Ga0182015_10003094_pt1 | contig 19051 bp, 16 predicted proteins | sample 712P3MmetaG_FD_120478 | JGI IMG/M metagenome (GOLD analysis project Ga0182015, IMG submission 120478) | Permafrost microbial communities from Stordalen Mire, Sweden - 712P3M metaG | ecosystem: Environmental > Terrestrial > Soil > Wetlands > Permafrost | place: Sweden: Stordalen | collected...
TACGCCACTGCTGGTTTCCACAGTCATTACATTCGCCTTGGTTGTGCCGTCGTTTCAGTTGCTGCAACCGCGATCCATCAACATGGGCCTGGGGACTGTTCCGCTTGCGCTCGGTTTTTGCGCTCTCGCATTGATCTTTTTGAGTTGCTTCCGCGTAATCGCTTCCCAAACCAGGACGACCCGAGTGGCTGCTCGCTGGCTGGATGGCGCGCGACCTTTGGAAACCCAACCAGACTCCGCCGTCACTTTTCAGTCTCGCGCTAAGACCCCTCCGCTCACGTTAGTGGGAATCTGCCATCCCAGAGTGCTGGTTTCGGAATCTACAGTTGCTTTATTAAGTGAGAACGAACTTCGCCTCGCGCTCAGACATGAAGTCGAGCACATGAAATCTCACGACAATCTGAAGAAGCTCATCCTCCGTTGTTGTCCATTCCCCGGCCTGGCGAAGCTGGAGCACGCCTGGGCACAATCCGCGGAACTCGCCGCGGACGATGGGGCCGTCTCGAGTCAATCTGATGCCCTTGACCTGGCGGCAGCGTTGGTTAAGCTTTCTCGATTGGTTCGGGTGGTGGAAACCGCCCCGGTTCATACCATGGGCTTTGTGGCGGGTTCTCTCAGCCTGCGTGTCGCGCGTCTCCTTGCGTGGGATGAAGCGAGCAAATCGCGGCGCGTGCGAATTCGCACTTGGTTCGTGATCCCGCCTGCGGTGGCAATCTCGCTGTTAGTGACGATTGCCTATGGCCCGGTGCTTGGACTCACTCACGAAATCACTGCGTGGCTTCTCCGGTAAACTCTTCCGCTTGGCTGTAGTTCAGGATCCGTTGTTGCGGTGCCACCTGCTTCGAACAATTAAGGAAAGATTGGTCGGGGAGAGAGGATTTGAACCTCCGACCCCCTGGTCCCGAACCAGGTGCTCTACCAGGCTGAGCCACTCCCCGACGAACGCACGGAGGACCGTAGGGAAACGATCCCGTACACTTACTTCTACTTCTCGATTAGCATTCAAATTATAGCATCGCTGCATTCGCTGGTTCTCGCGCGCTCACAAGGCAATTTTCGCGCTAGACTAGTGGCGCTGGAACATGGACTGGTTCCGCCGGAACCTAGACCAGTTTCCTGCAACATTCGTTTTCCGTGGAACATCGCCCAATGAGCATTGATCGATGAGCGTCGATGCGATGAACATGATTTTATGAACATGATTCTATGAAACAGGATCGAATGAACGAATCGCAATCTCGGGCATACTCCGGCGGAGCAAAGCCCTAAAGCCGCAATGATCGTACTTATCGCTCATCGGTTATACACGCCGCGGGAAGAGATCGTAGATCCGCTCATCTTTATCGAGGATGGGTTCATCTCATCCGTCTCTTCGCGGGTCGATCGGCAACTGCCGAGCAACGCCACTGTCGTCGACCTTAGGTCGAATCATCCCGAAGCGATCCTTGCGCCCGGTTTCATCGACATACATATCCACGGCGGTGCCGGAGTCGATGTGATGCTGGCATCCCCGATCGAACTCGATCGTCTCGGCCTATTTCTCGCAACTCGCGGCGTAACTGCATACTTGCCTACAACCGTTGCCGCTCCTATCGATGAAACATGCGCCTCGCTGGAACGAATCGCGAATGCAATCGAGGCCGCCCGGAATTCCAGCGAAAGCAACAGCGATACTGTACAGGCCCATCCGATCGGGATTCACCTGGAAGGCCCCTTCCTCAGCCACAAGCGGCGCGGGGTGCACCCTCCGGAAAATTTACTCGCTCCAACATTCGAAGTGTTCAACCGCTTCTGGCAGGCCGCCCGCGGCCACATTCGCATGATGACCATTGCCCCCGAGCTTCCTGGTGCAATCGAACTCATCGCCGAAGCATCCCGTCGCAAGGTTTGCGTCAGCCTCGGCCATTCCGACGCCGACACCGCAACTGCGCGCCAGGCAATCCACTCCGGAGCACGTCACGCGACTCACACCTTCAATGCCATGCGCCCGCTGGATCATCGCGACCCCGGTATTCTGGGCGAAGCCCTCACCAACGATCAGCTTACCGCCGATATCATTGCCGATGGCATACACGTTGCTCCGGAAATCGTGAAGCTTTTTCTCTCTGCCAAAGGAAAAGATCGCGCCGTCCTGATCACCGACGCCACTGCCGCCACCGGCATGCCCGATGGCACTTATCAGCTTGGTCCAATCGTGGTGGAAGTGAAAGACGGCAAATGCACCTTGGATGGAAGGCTTGCGGGCAGCGTGCTCACCATGGACCGTGCCGTGCGTAACGTAATGCATTTCGCCAATTGGGGTCTGCGCGATGCCGTGCGCGCCGTGACTCTGAATCCAGCGCGCGCGACCGGCCTTGCGCACCACGGAGAAATTACCCCTGGAGCAGAAGCCAATCTCGTGCTGCTAAACGCCGACGGGCAGGTGCTAAAAACAATGTTTCGCGGCCAAGGGTTCTAGAAGGATTCTGGATGGAACGGTTTCGACTGTAAGCGTCATTTCGCGAGAGACTTTCGCGTGCAAGACCCGCAATAAAATGCGGGGCACAATCGACGACCGGGGAATACTTGCGACCCTAATTCGGCTTGCGCTCTTTCGCTTCGGCCATATAGCGCAAAAGCAGAGCCTCATCGGCGTGCGTGAGTTGATCCAGAAACGACGTGCTCACCTTGCCGTCGTCCACCGTTTTTGACGCGTTCGCCTGCCGCATCTTGTCCCCGAGTTCAGGATCGTTGCTCATGACTTGCGTATAAAACCACAAGAAGTGGCGCATCTGATCGAGCGACTTGCACAGCACCTGAATGGCTTCCGTCTCCGGCAGCGTGCTCAAAGTTTCCATCAATTCCGGATCGCTGGGAGCTTGCATGGCGGCGCAGTTCAGCTCCCGCTGAATGACTCGCAGATCTTCGGTAACTCTCACCATTCGCGTGTGAAGGTCGTCCATCCCGATTCCGTGGCCCATTGTGTTTTTCGACTTCGTGTCGCTTGACCATCTCATCGACCGTGCCGACCGAATAGATGTCCCACGATCATGCGCTTTGGTAATTGAAGGATTACTTCTGTCCGCTGAATGGTGAACGTTCGGGTAACCTCGCGAAACCGCGCACTGGCGCGGATTTCAAGCGACGTTCAAATTTGCTTATTGCGACTGAATTTCGAACGGTGCATCGTAAGTCATTCCGAAGTCACCAGGGATCATTCAGACCCGTCGACCCGGCTCCGCTAAAACGCAGACGCTTCTGAATAAATCCAGGCAGAACCCAGAACCCGGATGTTTTGGAGCACGGTGGCCCTGTGATACAAAACCGCATGATGGAAACTGCTCCCGCAAACGCCACTCGACACGAACTTACGCGCGCCATCGGCCGCTGGAGTCTGGTCGCGCTGATGGTGAACTCCATCATCGGAAGCGGAGTCTTTGGCCTGCCTTCGACCGTCGCCGCTCTCATCGGCAACTACAGTCCCTACGCGGTGCTCGCCGCCGGCGCCGGCATGAGCGTTATCATCGGGTGCTTCGCCGAAGTCGCCTCGCGCTTTCAACAGGCGGGCGGCCCCTATCTCTATGCCCGCGTCGCCTTCGGACGATTGATGGGCATTCAAACCGCCTGGATGCTGTGGCTCGGCCAAGTGGCGGCGCCCGCGGCCAACGCCAACCTATTCGTTATCTACTTAGGCGAGTTCTTTCCGCACGCGAAAGACCCAATGCCTCGCGCTCTCATTCTTACCGCTTTGGTCGGGCTTCTTACCCTTATCAACATCCGGGGCGTACGCGCTGGAGCCCAAGTAAGCAACTTCTTTACCGCCGCCAAACTGATCCCGCTGTTCGCAGTAATCCTGCTCGGCGCATTCGTCCTTCACAGCCGCCATTGGCAAATCGCCAGTGCCCCGGTCGCGTCCCCTTCAACCAACCAATGGCTGAAAGCCATGCTGCTCCTGGTCTTCGCCTACGGCGGATTCGAAACCGCCCTCGCCCCCATGTCCGAAGCCAAAGATCCGCGCCGCGATGCGCCTTTTGCCCTGTTCATCGCGCTGCTCGCCTGTACCGCCATCTACGCACTGATCCAGTGGGTCGTAATCGGAGTGTTGCCGAACGCGGCACATGCCTCGCGCCCGTTGGCCGACGTGGCGCGCTTTGCAATCGGCCCGGTTGGAGCCGCATTGATTGCAGTCGGCGCACTCATTTCCTTCTACGGATATCTCAGCGCCAAAATCCTCGCCATGCCCCGCGTCCCCTTCGCCCTCGCCGAACAAGGCGACTTTCCCAAAGCATTCGCCGCCGTTCATCGCCGATTTCACACGCCCTATGTATCGATCCTCGTCTTTGCAGCCATGGTATGGGCATTGGCCCTGCTCGGTGATTTCAAGTGGAACGTCACGCTCTCGGCGGTAGCCCGTCTGCTGTACTATGCCGTTGGCTGCGCCGCGTTACCCGTCCTCCGTCGCAAAAATCCACCGGACGCCCCCGCGCTCTTCACGTTAACCGCGGGAAATTTCTTCGCCGTTTTCGGCATAGCCCTATGTCTCCTATTGGCCACGCGCGTAGACTTCGGTCAATCTTTAATTTTGCTCGCAACGATCGTACTGGCCTTGGTGAACTGGGCAATCGTGTCGAGGAGAAATGCCTCGATAAATCACGTCCGATGAATCTGGCACTCGAAAGATGATCGGCTCGAATGAGATGATGGGCTCGGAGTAATGATCGTCATCCCTACCGTAGCACCCCGTTCCGACGGAATACGGGCTGCGGAGGGGAGGGGTCAGCCGTTCTTTTTCGCCCGACGAAGGCAGGCCTTTCGAACCCTTAATCGGCAATTCCGGGATCTGGTGGATCGATTCCAAGTGCTGTGGCAAGCGAAATCAAATGATCTTGTTCCTGCACCAGGATGCCTCTGAGGCTTTCCGCAATCGCGAACTCATTCAGTTCATCCGCTTGCTTGACTCTGCGCCTGTAATGCCTGATCGTTTCTCGCTCGTTCTCCAAGTCAAATCGCAACATCTCTTCGGCTTTCTCAGACGTGCGTACCGGCTTAGGTGTAACCGATGGCATACCGCCCAAATAGTCGATGTGATTCGAAACTTGAAGCGCGTGATCAAGCTCTTCCTTCGCGTGGATTGTGAGCTCATCCGCGATGTTCATGTATGCTGCGCCTTTAAGAACCTGCGAGTAATTCACGTAACTGATGATCGCTTGATACTCGCGCGAAAGGTCTTCGTTCAGAAAATTGATCAGCTTCTTACGGGTCAAGCCGCTCTTGTTCGGATTAGACATGATTCTCCTCGGATTTTTGAAAGGTCTCTCGACTTCCTCTCAGAATATCAAATTAGTCCGCGCTGGGTGACTGTTCTCTGACATCCGGAAGTTGCGGGAAATTCCTGCTAAATCGGTGATTGCAAGAGACCGTGGGGAATTTAAACTACTAGGCAGAGCGGCCGGGAGTATACCCTCATTTTCGGCCCGAATTCCAAATTGATCGCTAAATCCTGAGTCCTAACTCCCGTGTTCCGCAATGACAGTGAACTTTACCCCGAGAGCGCGCAAGACAGAATTGATGGTTTCAAAGCGTGGGTGTGCGCCCGCACTTAGAGCTTTGTACAGGCTCTCCCTGCCAAGCCCCGAATCTTTCGCGATCTGCGCCATGCCTCGCGCTTTGGCCACATCACCGAGCGCGGCAACAAAGACATCGGGGTTCGGATCTTCCGCAGCCGCCGAAAGATATTCCGCAATGACCGCGTCGTTATCCAGATACGCTGCCGCATCGAATGCTTTGTAAGTTGTTTTCCTAGTCATCGTTTGCCCCCTTGAATTCGCGCGCCATTTTCTTCGCTTTGGTAACGTCTTTTGCCTGCGATGCCTTTATGCCGCCGGCCAGCAAAACATAAATGGTCGAGCCGGTTCGCGTGTAATGAACCCGATACCCCGCACCGACATGAATACGCATTTCGGAAACACCCTCGCCCACAGACTCGCAATCGCCGAAATTCCCAAATGTCGCACTAGCAAGGCGAGCCAGGATTCTAGCCTTTGCTTTTTGGTCAGCTAAATTAGATAGCCATGCATCGAAGTGGGACGACCTGAGAAATACATTCACATTTTTATTGTATCCGAATGGATACTTGTGGGCAACTTCGCCGCAATGCCGTTACCTGGTTCGCTTGTAATTTACCGGTCCGACTAAGACTGAGGTCCAGCACATTTAACAGTCTTCCGCTCCATTTCAAGCAGCCTCTTTTTTCGCTCCACGCCCCAGCGATAGCCGCTCATGCTGCCATCTGCATGAACCACCCGATGACATGGGATCGCCACGGCCACGGGATTGCCTGCACAGGCGCGCGCCACGGCTCGACAGGCAGTCGGTTGACCGATGGCCTTTGCCACTTCGACGTAAGATTTCGTCGTGCCGAATGGAATTGACTGAAGATGCGTCCATACCCGGCGCTGAAAAGCTGTCGCACGGATGTCCAGAGGGAAGGTGGCGCTCAGTTCCCTTCCCTTCATTTTCGACAATACGGTTTCGATCCGCCTCTGCAGTCCGTCCCGGTCCAGCTTGTGCACGGCGAAAGGAAATTCACGCTTTAAGTCTTCGATCAACTGCCCGTCGGAGTCCGCAAATTGAATCGAACAGATGCCACGCTCCGTCGCGGCAATCAACATGCGTCCCAGCGGCGAATCGGCGCACGCGTAGCGGATCGAAGCGGCAATCGCCCCCCGGCGGTACTTGTCTGGCGTCATGCCCAGCTGGGACGCGGTTTTCTCGTACAATCGGCTGCTGGAGCCATAACCGGCTTCGTACATGGCGCGAGTCACGTTATCCCCGGCCTGCAAATTGTGTTTTAGTTTGCGCATCCGGCATGCATCGGCGTATTCGCGCGGCGTAATTCCGAGAGCCATCTTAAAGCGCCGCTGCAGATGAAATGGACTTTGACGGAAGACCTTTCCCAGCTGATTCAGCGTCACCGGCCCCTCAAGATGCTGCTCGATATAACGGCAGATTCTCTTCACCGCATCAGAACTAGGATCGCCACTCAACAATCTCGGGCGGCACCGCAAACAGGCACGAAAACCAGCCTTCTCGGCTTGATCGGGGCGGGAGAAGAACATCACATTCTCACGCTGCGGACGACGCGCCGGACACGAAGGCCGGCAATAGATCCCGGTCGACGCGACCGCAAACACAAATTTCCCATCGAAATGAATGTCTCGCGCCGTCAGCGCCCGCCAGAACTGGTCGTGATCGAGCCCGGAATTCAGAATGTTCGCCGGAAGATCTCCGTTTGTATTCCTTGATTTGAGTTGCGCAGGCATGCGTTTGGACGTTTCCTCGACAAGTATGGCACCCATTGCAACGCTAGGGAAAGCAACGCCAGGAAGAGTGACAGTGGTGAGAGTCATAGTACGGACAGCCTATGACGGAGCCAACTAGCGGGCTATCCGAATATTGCGGCCAAATGAAAATCGACCGTTCTTCGAGATCACCGTTAAAGTTTGGCAGACGCTTAGCCGATAATCTGGACAAGCTGCAATGGAGTGAGGGTGCGGAAGTGGTGTTAAACAGTTCGGAATCAGCAAGAGGCTCACGATGTCGATTGGTGCGATTTCGGCGGCGGGACTTGGGCAGGATGTTCTCTCGTCCAGCAATTCCGCTCAGCAACAAGCTCTGCGGTCCCTGGAAAACAATCTTTCGTCGGGCGATCTCATTAGTGCGCAGTCCGCGTTCCAGACTTTGCAGACGGTATTACAAAACTCGGCCACTTCGAACGGAAGCACGCTCTCGGCCAACTCTCAACTAGCCACCGATCTTTCAGCGCTTGGCAGTGCGCTAACTTCGGACGATCTCTCCAGTGCACAATCCACGTTTGCAACCGTGTTGGGTGACTTGAAAAGCTCCGCTTCAGCCGCGCAAAGCAATGAGGCGAATGCCGCCTCTCAGTCTGTTCAGTTGGTGGAAGGTTTACTGAGCACACTGAATTCCAGCGCAACTTCTTCCGCCAGCACGGACACTACCACCTCGATATTGCAAAGCTTCTACGCCGGCAAGAGCGGTTTGAACCTCATCGCGTGACAGATGCAAGGAGTCAATTGCCCAAGGGCTGGAACGGTCCAATCATGCTGGAAACTCCCGCTCGCTTCTTTAATTCCGTCAGCAGTGCACTCGCCGCATTGGTATAAGTTTTGCTCGGATCGGAGGGATCGGACCAGACGGCGTCGTAAACAATTTGTGCCGCATCCTTGAGTTCGATATGAAGCGCCGCTTCGCAAACATCCACGCGCTCCTGCAACCGCTCATAGCAAGGTTTGCAAACTGAAGCTGCTTCAGCGCCTTCCACATGATGCTCCCCTAAAGTGCAGGCAACCGGAGAATTGGCGACCTCGGCGTGCGCAGCAAAGAGCTGTGTCTTGAATTCTTTAAGGAACGCTTCTCTCTCTTGCTCGACTACGCTGGTATCAGGAATTGGCTCGTCGGCAGCGGCCTGCGACTTTGGAGTTGCGGGAATCACGTTCGGAGAAATCCGCTCCTTATGGTTGCAGGTTGGACAAATATCAAGGTTCGCTGGGTAGTACAGCCGGCACTTCGCACAGGGCAACCCGTAACCGGACGATTTGTGAACCGCCGCTCCGGGTGCAGCTGCGGAGATTCGCTCCAGGTGCCGAAGATCATTTCGCATATCGGCCTCGGCCTGCGGAATCGATTGGCCCGGCTTGGCGCTTACTGCTGCGGTTCGCGTCAGATCCATCATATGGGTCCCCCAAAAACTTCACATCTCGAAAGCGCCATCTCTCAACCACCGGCTTCAACGCGCCCCGCGGTAGTGTAAGTAAGATTTCAGCTCGCTTGAAAATGACGAAAGTGTATGCTGTCGCATTGTCCGCTCGTCACCTGGAACTGGGTTCCTTCATCAGCTTCAAAAGCTCTTCGCGCCGCGCACGGTAGAGGGTGCGTTCTGGATCGAGCCGTGCAGCCGCATCCAGTTCCGCCAACGCTTCTTCATAGCGGTCCATGGTGATCAAGCAGGCAGCGAGCGAGAAGTGGTTATCCGGAGAAGCGTTCAAGCGTACCGCTTCGCGAAATTCTTTTTCGGCCGCCGTGAGTCGCTGCTGTCGGAATAGGGCCGTGCCCAGGCCTTGATGGGCTAAGTCGGAATCGGGATTCAGCGTAACCGCCAGGCGCAACTCACGAACGCCGTCTTCCAGTTGATCGTTTAGAACCAGGGCTTCTCCCAGCAGGCGGTGTTCCGTGGAGCTTGTTGGATTCTGCTGAACCGCCAGTTGCAGCTCCGGAATTGCACTCTCATAATCTTTCTTCGACAAGTAGGCACGAGCCACACAGCTGTGTCCCTGTTGCCATTCGGGGTGAAGTCGATAAAGTTCGCGAAACTCAACGACCGCAGACGCAAACTCGCCTTTGTCGCAATACGTGTTTCCTAGATTGTTGCGAATGGAAGGTTCGTCGGGCGCAAGCTGTTTGGCTTCGCGATACTCGGCGATCGCTTCGTCCAGCTTGCCTTGTTCGTGCAAAACCAAGGCCAGGTTGGAATGCGCTTCCCAGAAAGTAACGCGAAATTGAATAGCTTGATGATAAGCAGTCACAGCCGCTGGCAAATCCCCTTGCGCGTGCACCGTGACACCGATGTCGTAATAGGTGTCGGCATTAGCGGCATCGCGCGCAAGCGACTCATTGAAAGCGTGAACAGCCGCGATATATTGGCCGTTTGAATAGAGCGCAAGGCCCAGGAACTGGTATGCTTCGGCATTCCGCGGATCCATGCTCAGAGCGGTGCGAGCTTCCGCGATCGCGTTCGGACCATCATCCAGCCGATAGAAAATGTAAGACAGATTGCTGTGCGTCTCAGGGAAGCCAGGATCGAGGCGCGCGGAGATCGATATCTCGTCGAAAGCGTCGTCCCATCGCTCTTGCCGGATAAGCATGGCGCCGAGAGCCAGATGCAACGCGCTATTCTTCGGATCGCTCGTGATCGCTGGACGCAGATCGATTTCAGCTTGATGATAGCGTTGAGCTTTGGCATCGATTGCAGACCGCAGCAGGGCCGCAGGAATTATGCAGGTTGAAGAGCTGGCCGAGGAAACTTGCGGTCGAACTCGGCTCAACGTATCAAGCAAACTTACGTCCGCACCGGCGGCGCGGAACTGGCTGATCTCTTGCTGGGCCAAGGTGTGGGCGATTCCGCGGTCTTGAACGAGCCGAACAATCCGAGGGTTGGGCACTCCGGCCGTCAACCAAGCCATTACTTGGGCGCAGCCGGCCGGCTTGGTTTCACTGGATTGGGCGGCCATCACCAGAGCCAAGACAACCAAAATAACTGACACGCCCTTGCACTTCACTTCGCAACTCTCCGGGGACGGATTGCTTGCTGAGTCGAGTGGAGTTGTGCCTTTTACGGTGAAACGAACTGCCACTCGAACGCTGATTCCACCTTAATTTGCATGGGCTGCGAGGGTAAGATTACTGAGGTAATCGCCAGTACAGTAACGCCCTTCGTTTGACTTGGGCCTTACCAGTCCGGTACCGTATGAAAAGGCGGAAGCGTTAGTTTTCTGGAGGTTCTCGATGTTCGAAGGTCTATTTCAACCGACCCACTTAATCATTATTTTTGCGATTGCCCTGTTGGTCTTTGGTCCGAAAAAGCTGCCCGAGTTGGGTAAAGGCTTGGGTGAGGGGATTCGCGCCTTGAAAGAAGGCATGAAGGATAATCCTCCGGCGCAGGCCTCAACCGAGCAGAACAAGAGTACTGAAAGCAAGGACATCAAGGGCTGAGCGCGTTTCTTCCGCTCGATGCTGCTTTTTGTTGATCCGTTCCTCACTATCCATTTCCCTGTTCCATAATTCCCTGGGCCTAAAGTTGAATTGAGTGGTTAAAACTCTGAAAGCAGGAGGTTGGAATCGTTGCGTAAACTTGAGTGCATTGCCTTCATAGCGCTACTTGGATGGTCGTCAGCCGCGTTCGCGGATCAAATTACCTTGAAAAATGGTGACCGGCTCACTGGTACGGTCGTAAAGTCCGATGGCAAGACCCTGGTGCTACACACTGAGTTTGCCGGAGACGTAACCTTGCAATTCGCGGCCATCACCCAGATAAAAACGGATCAGGAATTGCACGTCAGCACCACCGATAAAAAGACAGTCGTTGGGCCGGTGACGGCTACTGACGGCACACTCGAAGTCGCCACCAAGACTCAGGGGACCGTCGAGATTCCCTCTGGAAATGTGGTCCTCCTCCGCGACGATGCCGAGCAGGCAGCGTACGACAAGTCACTGCATCCAGGCTGGCTGCATGGGTGGAATGGAGGAGCGAACGTAGGCTTCTCTCTGGCGCGGGGCAATAGCGAAACCACCAATCTAGCGCTCGCCATTAATGCCGTTCATCCCACCTTGAATGACAAAACCACGATTTTTCTCACGTCGATCGATACCAATAATCAATTAGCCACTCCAAGCACGGTGGCCAATCTGGTGACGAGCGGAATCGAATACGACCACAACCTTGATCCGAAGATATTCGGCTTTGTGGCCCTGAACTTTATGAGTAACGCGTTGCAAGATCTCGATCTGCGAAGCGTGTATACAGCCGGTCTGGGCTACCATGCCATTAAGTCAGCGACCACCACGCTGGACGTGCTGGCCGGCCTTAACTACACCCATGAAACGTATTCGAACGGTCCGCAGGTTATGCCCGCTACCGTTCCTTCCACTTTTACTTCATACGGGGTCACCAACAGATTTGCCGCCCTCACGCTTGGCGAGGAGTTGATGCATAAGGCGGGAAAGACCACCGTGATTACAGAAAAGCTCTATATCTACCCGGATCTATCGAGCGGCTATAGCGGGCAGTATCGCGGCGAATTCGACTTCGGTACGGTCACAAAAATCAGCAAATGGCTGGGGTGGCAGAACCAGTTTACCGACCTCTATGTATCGAACCCACCCATAAGCGCCAAAGATAACGACGTGATCTTTACCACGGGGTTGAATTTCTCTTTCGCTCACTGAGGAGAGTTCAACATTCCAAAACTCACGCCGCCCTCGATGGGCGGTTTTTTTATTTCTGGAACCGCTCTTTGTCGCTCGAACTGTCTTAAATAGAAGACAGTACCTCTCGCTTAGGTAGTGGGTCGGCTTGCAAAACCAGCGGCTGAAGCCGCGATGATTTTGCGGCATTCACGGCGCGACTGAAGCCGCGCCCTTTCAAAGCAAATTCAAACTGACCCACTATCGTCGCTTACCAACACTTGAAAGACACGTCTACTACCGAGTAAAGTACTCTTTCTCGTTCCCAGGGTTTCAACGACCCAACGTCCTTTCAACCACTAGGAGTCTGCTCGATGCGACACGCCGTAAAAGTGCTGATTGCTGTCTGCTGCTTCGCGACACTTGCCTTTTCACAAACCGCCGACGAACTTATCGCCAAGAATACCGAGGCCAAAGGCGGGATGGAAAAAATCAAGGCAATTAAGACCATGCGGATGACCGGTAAGTTTGAAGGCGGAGGAGGATTTACCGCCGCTGTGAGCCAAGAGAACGAGCGTCCGGACTTGGTTCGCGAAACATTCACTTTGCAAGGCATGACTGCCGTGCAAGCTTACGATGGCACGACGGGCTGGCAGATTCAGCCTTTTGGCGGGAAGAAAGATCCTGAGTTAATGGGCGAAGACGATATGCGCGATCTATTGCTGGACGCCGATTTTGACGGGCCTCTGGTGGACTACAAGGACAAGGGCAACACGGTGGAATATCTGGGCCACGATGTGGTGGACGGGGACGACGCCCTGCGGCTGAAAGTGACATTGAAGAACGGCGATCTTATCTACTACTACCTCGATCCCGATACGTATCTGGAAATTCGGAAGGAAATTCAGCAATTCATTCGAGGATCGGTGCGGGATCGCGTGGTGGACTTGGGTTCCTATAAACCCGTTGCAGGCGTGATGTACCCTTTCTCGATTTCCCAGGGAACCAAGGCGCACCCAGATGATCAGACGGAAACCGTACAAAAGATGGAACCCAATGTGACCATCGACCCGGCTGACTTTGCGCTTCCGGCATCGTTGAGGACGGAAGAGAAGAAATCGGGGATCGTAGGAATTCACTAAACCGCGTCGTGTCAAACAGCGAAACGAAATTCATCGTATTGGAAAAGGATTCGTAATTATGAATGTATCCGCTCGGAATCTATCAGTGCTGCCCGCTTTGTTAGCGGGAGTTTCTTTCCTGTCCGGGGCTGTGCAAGCGGGAGCGCAAGCGCCATTCCGTTACGATTCGGCCACCATTTCAGGACTGTCGGCGCGCAACGTTGGTTCGGCGACGATGAGCGGCCGTATTGCGGCGCTTGATGCGGTTGAAGAGAACGGGCGCATCACGGTTTTCGTTGGAGCAGCGAGCGGTGGAGTTTGGAAATCGGTGAACGGCGGAACGACTTATAAGCCGGTGTTCGACCGTGAAGATGTTCAATCGATCGGCGCGGTTGCAATCGATCCCTCGAATTCTAAAAACGTATGGGTAGGAACGGGCGAGGCGTGGTTGCGCAATAGCGTCTCGGTGGGCGATGGCATTTATAAGTCCACCGATGGCGGAGAGAACTGGTCCAATGTAGGCCTGAAGGACAGCGAGCACATCGCAAAAATCCTTGTGAATCCTGGAAACAGCAACGATGTGCTGGCCTGCGCCACCGGTCATCTGTGGGATGACAACGATGAACGCGGCGTATTCCAGACCGCGGATGGCGGCAAAACATGGAACAAGGTTTTGGCTGGCGCGAATGGCTCAACCGGATGCGCCATGATGGCCCGCAGTAAGCAGGATCCCAAAACCATCTATGCCGCGATGTGGGATTTCCGGCGGCAGGGTTGGACGTTCCGCTCCGGGGGCCCAGGAAGCGGGCTTTTCAAATCGACGGACGATGGCGCGCATTGGAGTGAGATCAGCGCGACCAGCGCTAAAGGATTGCCCCCAAAGCCTTGGGGAAGAGTGGCCGTACAGATAGCTGAGTCCAAGCCGAACGTTGTGTATGCGAATGTTGAAGCAGAAAAGGGACGAGGGCTTTATCGTACGGATGACGGGGGCGCTACGTGGACCAAACTGGACGCCAGCAACTACATGGTTTGGCGTCCCTTTTATTTCGGCAACTTGATCGTCGATCCAAAAGATGAAAACAAGATTTTTAAACCCGATCTCATTCTTCTTCTCAGCAACGACAGCGGCAAGACTTTTAACATAGTGTCAGGTTCGGATCACGGCGACTTTCACGATGTGTGGATCGATCCCAAAAACACAAATATCGTAATCGCCGGCGATGACGGTGGATTGTGGCGCAGCGAAGATGGCGGCAATCGCTGGAAACATCAGATGAACCTGCCAGTGTCGCAGTTCTATCACGTCAGCACAGATAACGCCGATCCGTATCACGTGTACGGCGGCCTGCAGGACAACAGCTCCTGGGTCGGTGACTCATCCTATCCTGGCGGAGTCACCAACTCGCGTTGGGAAAATATGTTTGGCGGCGATGGCTTCTGGATGTTCGAGGATCCGTCCGATCCAACCTATCTTTATGCCGAAGCCCAGGGTGGCGAGATTGGCCGGGTGAATCGCTACACGCATGAGACACGCGATCTTCATCCCTGGCCGAACTACGGCGAGGGAAAACTGCGCTTCAACTGGAACACGCCGATTCACATGAGCTCCAACGAAAAAGGAACGATCTACATCGGGGCGCAGTTTCTGTTTCGCTCACGAGATCACGGGCAGTCATGGGATCGGATTTCTCCCGACCTGACGACTAACAATCCGGAGTGGCAGAAGCAGGAAGAATCCGGAGGCGTGACTGTAGACAATTCCTCGGCAGAAATGTACACCACGATTTATTCAATCTCGGAGTCGCCGAAGAACGGTCAGATTATCTGGGTAGGGACCGATGATGGCAACGTCCAGATCACCCGCGACGGTGCGAAGACCTGGAGCAATGTAGTTGGAAATGTGACCGGTCTGGGGAAAAATTCCTGGGTCTCGACCATCGAGGCGAGCCGCTACAACGAAGGCACCGCCTACGCAACCTTTGATCGTCACACGTTCGGCGATATGAAGCCTTACGTTTACAAGACAACGGACTACGGGCAAACCTGGACGCCGCTGGCTGCCCAGGAGAGCGGCGTGCGCGGATATGCGCACGTGATTAAAGAAGATACCGTCAACCGCAATGTACTTTTTCTAGGTACGGAATTTGGGCTATATATTTCTGTCGATGATGGGCGGCACTGGGCGCAATACAAGGGGAGCGACTTCCCTTCCGTACCGGTGGACGATCTGGTGATTCAGGCGCGCGAATCGGATCTGGTGCTGGCGACACATGGGCGCGGCATCTGGGTGGTTGACGACATTTCGCCGCTGCGAACGCTCACCCCGGACATGATGAGCAAAGAGGCGACCCTGCTGCCGGGACGTCCATCGATTCAATACATGGATGTGAGTGGCGGCTGGGCCGAAGGAGATGAAACTTTCCGAGGGCGAAATCGGCCCGCCGATGCGCAAATCACTTATTACCAGAAAGGACGCCACATCTTTGGAGATCTGAAAATTGAGATCTTCGATCAGGATGGCAAGCTGGTGGATACGGTTGCGGGCGGCAAACGGCGCGGCCTGAACCGCGCGGGATGGGGGATGCGGGTGCGACCACCTGCGGTTCCGCCGGCGGCATCGGCGCTGTTTGAAGCGGCACAGGGTCCGAGAGTTTTGCCAGGCAAGTACACGGTGAAGCTTACCAAGGGAGATCACACTTACACCGAGGAGTTGGACGTTGCCATCGATCCGCGAGCGAAATATTCGTTGGAGGAGCGCAAAGCGCAGTTCGACCAGTCGATGAAAGTCTATAAGCTCCTCGAGCATATGACATATTCGGTGGATGCGATTGAAGGCGTCCGAGATGCGGCGAAGGCGCGATCGGCGAAGCTTGCCGAAAAAGATCCTCTCCGCAAGCAATTGCAGCAGCTCGTCACGGACTGTGACGCACTGCGGTCGAAGATCGTCGCCACGAAGGAAGGTGGCATGATCACCGGCGAGGAGCGAATCCGCGAACATTTAGGACAACTGTACGGCGCGATTACTGCGTATGACGGTAAGCCGACGGAATATCAGATTGCACGAACCGAATCGCTCGGTCATGAGTTGGAAGACGTATTGAACGACTTCCAAAAACTTGCGAAGAAAGATTTGCCTGCGATCAATGCCGGCCTAAAGAAAAAGAAGATGGACGCCATCGTAGTGCTGGCGGAGCCGGATTGGCAGAAGAAGAAAGAAGAGTCCTCCATGGCCGCAGGTGCAGGAATGCGGGCGCGGGAAGAAGAGCAAGAGGGTGCGATGCGAGAAAGAGATTAGCTACTGTTGACGAGACGTTGCGAGCAACGTCTCTACTCGAAATCTAGATAAGATAGTCTGCGCTAGGCCAATTCGAGTTCAATCTTCTTGCTCGCCGGATCCAGCTTGTTAATCCGGAACTTCCGGACTTGGCCGGTGCGAACGGGTTCCTGCTTAGCGATTGACACGGACGAAGCTCCTTTCCAGCGAGCTTGAAGCATGGACCCGAGAGATGATAAATCTGGCTTTGAGGATGCGGGGGCTGCTTCGGATTTTTCGTCTTTTTCCCTCTGCGAACTAACGGCGACCAGGCTGCATGTCGCCTGAATGCCTTCTCCGAGTTCCACTCGCCCATGACCATCCGAAACGTCCGTCATGCGGCCGGAGACAATATCGCCTTCTTTGTGTTCCGCGATGTATTCATCCAGGCCGCTGGGGACTAATTGCTTCATGCCCAGTTTGATCTGACGCTTGTCTTTGTCGATGGCAAGGACTTGCGCTTTCACGGGCTGTCCAATCTTCAACATGTCGGAGGGATGATTGATGCGCTTCTCCGCGCTCATATCGCTGATGTGGATCATGCCCTCGACCCCTTCGGTAAGTTGCACGAACGCGCCGAACTTGGTGATGCTGACGACCGGCCCTTCGACAACGGAGCCTGCGGCGAAGTTCTCTGAGGCATCAGCCCAGGGATCTCCCAAAGCCTGCTTCAATCCGAGTGACATTCTTCGTTCAGCTGGGCTGACGCCGAGGATGATTGCGTCCACGATTTCGCCAGGCTTCACCAGTGTGCTGGCGCTTCTCAGCTTTTTGCCCCACGACATTTCTGAGACGTGGATCAGACCTTCGATTCCGGGCTCAAGTTCAACAAAGGCGCCGAACTCCATCACGCGCGTCACTGTGCCGCGGATACGTTCGCCTACGTTGTATTTTCCGGCGACTTGATCCCACGGATGCGGGAGCAACTGCTTCATCCCGACGGAGATGCGGCGCTTGTCGCCTTCGTTCGATATTTTGAGAACTCTCGCTTCGATCGACTGACCGACCGAAAGCACGTCTGCGGCTTTTTGTATGCGTGTCCAGGCGATGTCACTCACATGCAGCAGCGCGTCGACACCGCCGAGGTCGACAAAAGAGCCATAATCGGTGAGGCTGCGAACTGTGCCGCTCACGGTGTCGCCTTCTTTCATCTCGGAATAGCGCCGTTCCCTGGTGGAACGTTCTTCCTCTTCCATCACAACGCGGCGATCGACGACCAAATCTTCATCGGCGACGTCGAGTTTGATGATGCGGCAAAGAATCTCCTGTTCGACCAACTTTGGCATTTCGGCGGCGTCGCGGATGCCGCTGCGCGAGGCCGGCATGAACGCTCGTACTCCAACGTCGACGCTGAAGCCGCCCTTGATCATTCCAGTAACTTTGCCAACAATCGTCGCTTTCTCGTTGAAGGCTTTCTCGAGGGCGGTCCAGTCCTTCGGTTGCTCAACTCTGGTCCGCGAAAGTTGGTAATAGCCCTCCGGATCGCGGCCTTTGACCGAGACTAAGAGCTTATCTCCCGGCTTAGGAGTTTGACCGGAGGCCTGGAAATCGGCAAGCGCGAGAATGCCTTCGCTCTTGAATCCGATGTCGAAGAATACGGAATCGGCGCTGATGGCGACGATTGTGGCCTCGATCTGCTTTGGGCCTTCGTCAGTGGGGCGCTTACGCGCGTGGCTTTTTTCGTATTCGGCGAAGACGTCAGCGAAGGATTCGTTCGACTCGGCGGATCGCGGTTTAGAAATGTCTTGGTTGGAAACTGTTGGATTGGGCATGAAAGGGTTACTGCCTCGTGGGGCTGGAATCTCAATTAGGATAACACCGGAAAGCGCCCCAGACCGGTTCGCGCGCGCTTCTGCAATGTTCAAAACAGCCGCCGTTCGCTGGCTCTGAGAAATGTCTTACGCGACGGAGCAAATTACTCTACTAATCTCACCAGTGCCGCGCGGAGTTCCTGCGACTTGAAGCCGAATGGGCCCGGTCTGGATTTATAGGCGATACGGCCCTTGGAATCGATGGCATAAAGACGATCCGGCCAACCCGTGTAGGCTTGCTCGGTAGAGTTTCCGAATTCATCGATTAATGCCGGAATGTGAACTCCAAGTTTTCGTATACAAGCTCCCGCCACCAGTCCGCGCTCGACTTCGTCCTTAGGACTGGCAAAGATGACACTATCTTTTACATTGCTTTCCATCTGCCACACATCGCTCGGATGCGCCTCGGTGATGTAGACAATCAGGAAGTTGACTTTGTCCCGGTATTGTTCGTAGAGCTGATTGAGGGCGGGAACCTCCCGCCGAAAGGGCGGTCAAGTGTAGCTGCCAAAGATAAGGACTACGGGTCGGCCCTTTGCGGTGAGGTCGGAGAGCCGAACGGAGTTGGTGTCGCCGAGTTTCGTCAGCGAGAAATCCGGAGCAGGATCGCCAATACGCAGTTCTCCCGACCGCGCATGCGTCCAGAGCGTTTCGAAGGGAAACGCCAGAAACGCCACGGGAGCTGGGAGTTTCGCCATGAAACGAGCAAAGGTTTCGGGCGGCTGCCGCATGACCTCGTAGAGCACGCCGCAGGCGAGCAGCCAGGCCAAAACTACGACACTGATTCCTCTGAACAATGCTTTCTTCAAGATGCGAGCCTCATGTTCGCGCAATCTCCTGAACAA
>Ga0182015_10003097_pt1 | contig 19046 bp, 17 predicted proteins | sample 712P3MmetaG_FD_120478 | JGI IMG/M metagenome (GOLD analysis project Ga0182015, IMG submission 120478) | Permafrost microbial communities from Stordalen Mire, Sweden - 712P3M metaG | ecosystem: Environmental > Terrestrial > Soil > Wetlands > Permafrost | place: Sweden: Stordalen | collected...
CACCGAGACGCCGCCGTGCTTCATGGCGACGTTGTGAATCAATTCCATAATCAAAACAGTTTTGCCGACGCCGGCGCCGCCGAACAGGCCAATCTTTCCACCTTTGAGATACGGTTCGATGAGGTCGACGACCTTGATTCCGGTTTCGAACATTTCGAGAGTGGTGGATTGATCTTCGAGGCTTGGAGCGGGGCGGTGAATCGGAAAGTGTTTGTCGCTGACGATGGGGCCAAGTTGATCGACGGGCTTGCCGAGAACGTTCATCACGCGCCCGAGTGTGGCGCGGCCGACCGGCACCATGATGCCTGCGCCGGTGTCATAGGCTTTCATGCCGCGAACCATGCCTTCGGTGGGTTCCATGGCGACGGCGCGGACGCGGCCTTCACCGAGGTGCTGCTGCACTTCGACAATGACGTCGAGGGGTTCAGGAATGTTGTAGCCCTCGCTAGTGATGCGAACGGCGTTGTAAATGGCCGGCAGGTGGCCGGCTTCAAATTGAATATCCAGAACAGGTCCGATTACCTGGACAACGTGTCCGATTGCTGCGACTTTCTCTGGCGACATTCTCGCTCCTAGTGGCGAAGTGACTGGTGACTAGTGACTGGTGACTGGTTCTGGCGCAACAACCTTGCGCGAAGCGATCGGGCCAGACCGTTCATCAACCGTCCTATCGAGTCACATTCCGAGTCAATTCCCGCAAATTCCTCAGATGAAATCTTTTTCAAGTCCCGGCTTAACAGCATGAAATATCTGGTCTCTTGCAATTCGCCGCGCGCGATCTGCAGCACACGAAGAAATTCTTTTGTCGTTCCCCTGCCAAATCCTTCCGCGATGTTCGCAGCCACAGATGAAGAGGAGCGGCGAACTTGCGAAACGATTCCGTAAAGATCGGTCCTCGGAAACGACTCCGTGATCCTGAATACCAGCAAAGTGAGCTCATGAGCCTTCTTCCAAACTTCAAGCTCACGGTAACTCTTGATATCCCCGAATCACCACCCGTGTTGCGTTACACCCAAGTACCAGTCACCAGCTATTTCCCGTAATTCGCACCGCTTACGATTTCGATGATTTCGGTGGTGATGGCTGCCTGGCGGACTTTGTTCATGTGCATAGTTAGGGCGTCGATTACTTCGCCGGCGTTTTTGGTGGCGGCTTCCATGGCGGTCATGCGCGCGGCGTATTCGGCCGCGGAGGATTCCAGCATGGCGTGCAGGACTTGAGTTTCGATATATTTCGGCAGCAGCTTGCCTAGCAAATGTTCCGGCGGTTGCTCGTAGATGTAGTCGATCTGGGCACTGTCCGGCTCGCCCTGTTTTTTCTCGCTGTGTTCACCTGCGGAGTGCGAATCGGTTTTTGCGCCGGGGACTTCTTCCAGTTTTTCGATGGGGAGCAATTTGTCCACGGCCAGGATCGCGGTCATGACGCTTTTGAATTCGCTGAAGATGATGTAGACGGCGTCGATTTCGCCTTTGGCGTAAAGTTCGGTGGCGAGGGTGGCGATTTCCTTGGCAGTTTTGAACTCCACGCGAGCCAGGGCGTTGATGTACTCGCCTGCAAAAGTGAAACCGGCCTTCTTGAAGGAGTCGCGGCCTTTTTTACCGACCGGGATGGTGACGATCTTCTTGGCGCTGTTCGCGCGGAAGAAATCGTTCGCTTTGCGCAAAATGTTGGCGTTGAAAGCGCCAGCCAAACCGCGTTCGCCGCTCAGCACGATGGCCAGAACATTTTTCTCTTCGCGCTGGGCCATCAGCGGGTGATGCACGTCCTGAATGCGCGACATGATGGACCGCAGCAAGCGGGCAAGCTCTTTCGCATACGGGCGCGCTGCCACGGCAGCTTCCTGCGCGCGGCGCAGACGGGCCGCGGCGACAAACTTCATCGCGCGGGTGATCTGCTGGCTGCTCTTCACCGAGCGGATGCGGCGCCGGAAATCGAGAAGTGTGGGCATGGTCTGGTTGCTGTGCGCGAAACGTTATTTCGCGACAGTTTCCGCCACCGAGGCGGTGAATCGCTCCTTGAACGCGCCGACGGCTTTTTTGATTTCGGCTCTGATGCCGTCGTCGAGGGCTTTCTTCTCGGCGATGGTTTTCAGAATGGAAGGCGCGCTGGTTTCCACGTACTGCAACAGTTCCTTCTCGAAACGGCGGACGTCGGCAACCGGCACGGAATCGAGCAATCCGCTGGTGGCTACGAAGATGCTGAGGACCTGTTTTTCGACGGAGAGCGGAACGTATTGGTCTTGCTTCAGGATTTCCGTCAGGCGTTGACCGCGACCCAATTGCGCTTGCGTGGCTTTGTCGAGCTGGTCGGAACCGAATTGCGCGAAGGCGGCCAGATCGCGATACTGCGCCATGTCCAGGCGCAGCGAGCCGGCTACCTGGCGCATCGCTTTAATCTGCGCGTTGCCGCCGACGCGGCTGACGGAGATGCCGACGTTGATGGCGGGGCGAATGCCGGCGTTGAACAAGTCGGCTTCCAGATAAATCTGGCCGTCGGTGATGGAAATCACGTTAGTGGGGATGTAAGCGGAGACGTCGCCTGCCTGCGTTTCGATGACCGGCAGGGAAGTGAGCGAGCCGGCGCCGAGCTTATCGTTGAGCTTTGCGGCGCGCTCCAGCAAGCGGGAGTGTAGATAAAACACGTCGCCGGGGAAGGCTTCGCGGCCGGGAGGGCGGCGGAGCAACAAAGAAATTTCGCGATAGGCTTGCGCGTGCTTGGAAAGATCGTCGTAGAAGGTGATCGCGTGGCGCTTGGTGTCGCGGAAATATTCGCCCATGGCGCATGCGGCGTAGGGCGCGATGTATTGCACGGACGCGGGCTCAGATGCGGAGGAGGCGACGACAATGGTGTAATCCATCGCGCCTGCGTCGGTCAAAACTTTTACGACTTGGGCGATGGTGGAGCGCTTCTGGCCGATCGCGCAATAGATGCAGATCAGGTCGCCGCCCTTTTGATTGATGATGGTGTCGAGGATTACGGCGGTTTTTCCGGTCTGGCGGTCGCCGATGATCAGTTCGCGTTGGCCGCGGCCGATCGGAATCATGGAGTCGATGGCCTTGATGCCGGTCTGCACCGGCTCGCGGACCGGTTGGCGATCGAGAACGCCAGGGGCGATTTTCTCCAGCGGATTGCGCTGTTTCGAGGCGATGGGGCCTTTGCCATCGAGCGGTACGCCAAGCGGGCTGACGACGCGGCCGATGAGCGCTTCGCCGACGGGTACGGACATAATCGTGTTGGTGCGCTTGACGGTGTCGCCTTCTTTGAGTTCGAAGGATTCGCCGAGGAGCACGGCGCCGACTTCTTCTTCTTCGAGGTTGAGGGCGATGCCATAGACGTCGTGGGGGAACGCGAGCATTTCGCCAGCCATGACTTTATCGAGGCCGTGGATGCGGGCGATGCCGTCGCCTACGCTGATGATCGAGCCGACTTCGTCGACGGCGACGGTCTGTTCGTAGTTCGCGATTTGTTCGCGAAGAATTTTGCTGATTTCGTCTGCTCTAATATTCGCCATTCGCGCTCCGATGTTGCGTTTGCCTGTTTCTGCGATTCCGGGCTTTTGGTTGACCGGTCTAGAGACCGGCGACTACAGCTAAATACATTATTCTGCCGTCAGGTGCGCGCGCATTTCGTTTAAGCGATTGCGCAGTGAACCGTCGTAGATGGCGTCGCCGATGCGAACCACCGCGCCGCCTAGCAGAGCCGGCTCCAGGGAAAATTTTGGTTCGATGCGCTTGCCGGTCAGGCGTTCCAGCGTGAACGCGAACTCGGCTTTTTGCGCGGGGCTGAGCTCGACCGCGGAGGAAATTTCCGCTTCGGCTATGCCTTGGCGAGCGCGAACTACTTCCTGAAACGCGGCGATGATTTCCGGCAGGATGTGGGTGCGATTATGGTCGACGATCACAAACAGAAAATTGCGAATTAATTTGCTGGCGCCGATGCGGGCTACGAGTTTTTCGATTACCGCGTGTTTCGCTTCGCGGTCGACGGCCGGAGTCGACAAGAAATTGCGCAATTCGGCGGATTCGGCGTAAGCGCCGCCAAAATCAGCGAGCTGGTTCTGGACCGGCTCGGCCGCGCCCTGCGCCAAAGCGATATCCGCCAGCGCGTTGGCATATTGGTGGCTCGCGGACTTCAATTGGGTCTCCCTGCGAGGCCTTTGACGAATGCACTGACCAACGCTTCCTGCCCCTGCGGCGTGAGTTGCCTGGCGAGCAGCGATTCGGCGCCGTCTACGGCGAGATTCGCAGCGATGGCTTTCAGTTCGAGGCGCGCGGCGCGCTCGGCAGCAGCGATTTCCGATTGCGCGGCAACGCCGATTTTCTGCGCGTCGGCCCGTGCGGCGTTGCGAATGCGGTTGGCTTCCGCTTCGGCTTCTTGTTTCGCGGTGGCGCGGAGTTGCGTGACTTCCCGCTCGAGGTGCTTCAGTTTTTCTTCCGCTTCGCGGAGCAGGCGATAGGCTTCGGTCTTCGCGGTGGTCGCTTTCGCAATTGCGGAGCTGATGTTGGCGGCGTTGGCGCGAAATTTCGGTGGGAGCACCTTGCCGAACAACCAGAAGAGCGCGGCGGCCACAATAGCGAAATTGATCCACTTGAACAATTCGTTGGCGTGTTCTTTCGCGGGATCAGCGGCTTCCGGCGCGGCGTGAACGGTGATCACGGCGAACAACATCGCGAGAAAAATCCCGATCGATATCTTCAGGTGATGGCGCGTCATTGAGCCTCTCTCGGGCTGGTGGGCGTGGGATTGGCCGGCGGCGCGTTTTGCAGCACGCGACGCGCAATTTCAGTGGAAAGCTGAGCGATGGTGCCTTCAATTTCTTTGCGCGCGGCGGTGAGCTCGCCGGCCACGCGATCTTTTGCCTGGGTAACTTCCGCGGCGGCTTTGCCTCGCGTATCTTTCTGCAGCGCGGCGCGTTCATCGAGGAGTTTTTTGCGCTCGGTTTCCTGCTCGGCGTAGACCTTGGCGCGGGCTTGCTTCAGCGCGTCGTGGTACTGCTTCACCTTTTCGGCGGCAGCGGCTTGCGCGGTTTCGGCGGCTTTGCGGGATCCGAGCGTTCGCGCATCGCGCTCGGCCATTACTTTGAGCAGTGGAGTGAAAAACAGGACCTTCAGAATGATGTAGAAAACGATAAGGATCAGGACTGTAGGCACAGCCTGAAGGAACAGTTCGCCAAGTTGGTGAACAATCTCGTGCATTTAGCTTGTGTCGCCTGACTCTCAGGATTGGCAGCCGCGCCGGCGCGCTCGACCCGGGAAGAGCGCCCTCGGTGGGCCAAGAAGCGCCCGCGTTAGACAATATTTTATAGCATCCAGCGCGGCGTGGCGTCAATTCAGGGGGGTTGCCCCGGGTGAGCTATTCGATACGTGGTAGGAGGCTGATTTCGGAGTACGGAACCGTACCAACGGCGTGTGCCGAGGCGGTCGCAGCACTTGGTGCTTCGCCATGGCGCCCTATTGCTTGGGCGCCGGGGCGGGGGTCGTCGCGGGCGCGGCGGCTACCGGTGCCGCGCCAGACTGGTCGTAAACGAAGCGGATCGTCACGGTCGAGTTACTGCGGCCGCTGGTCATGTGCAAAGTCTCATAGAGCTGGGTGCCGTCGTAGGACAACTCGTAGGTGCGGCTCATCTTGCCGCCTCCTGGCTTCTTTTCGTCCGTCGCGAGGCGGTTGCCGTCCCAATGAGCCGTAATCTCCTGATAATTCACGTCTTTTGATTTTTGCAGCTTGCGGCCGTCGGTGAAAAACGCGCGCTTGTGCTGCTCGTCATCGAAGGAGTCGACTTCGACGTCTTTTTTTGCTTCCGCCAAGGTGAATGTATTAGGGGGGTTGACCAAATCCTGCATGCGCTGACGGTCTTCGTCACTCTCGCCTTGCTGTCCCATCCTGCGCCCGCCTCCGCCCATACCGCCACCGCCGCCGGGATAGCCGCCACCGCCGCCGGGATAGCCCCCCCCCATACGCCGATTGCCATAGCCACCGTTGCTCTGATCTTGTTGAGCTTGCTGTAGCTTTTTTTGCGGATCGTCGCTGTCGTCGCGGTCGAGCTTCCAGGCGCCGAAAATCGAGGTGCGCGGCTGGACGGGTGCTTTTTGCACCTGCGGGCGGGGAGGCGGGGGCGGCGGATCTTGGGATTCTGTTTGGGGCAGCGGGCCGGGAGGGGCTTGCGCGTGGGACAGCGCCGGCGACGAAAGGCATGCGGCGAACAGCAGGGCGAGGGCTGCCAGGTTTGCGGGAATGCGGTTGTGGTTGATCATTGCGGTTCGAGAGTGCTTCGCACAGTTAGTTCCCGGTTTGTTGCCGCGAAGTTCCCGTGAGGGTTCTGGGTGTCTTCCATGTTGTGATGCGGATTAAGGCCGGGGCGTTGAGTTGATCCCTTGCAGAATGTTACGCAAGCCAGCGGTTGAGATCGGTGGCGCGATTTAGGAGGGCTAAAGCTCCTAGTTTCTTGAAGTTGGCGGCTCGCTGGCGGTAATTGTCGGCGCCGCGCGGCAAAATCGCCAGGAACGGGACGTGGGCGTCGCGGGCTGCCAGGGCGTCATCTATATTGTCGCCGACGTAGATCGCAGTGGAGGGATCGCGCTTGCCCAGGATTTTCAGCAGGCCCTCGGGATGGGGTTTACCGTGCTTTACGTCGTTCATGGTGATGACTTTACGGAAACGCGCAGTGTGCGGCCATTTGTCGAAGGTAAAAGCGAACTCCCGGCGGGTGCGGCCGGTGAAGAGATTGAGTTCAAAGCGCTGCGCCCAGCGCTCTATCTGTTTCGGCGTGACGACGAATTTTTCGTTGCGAGCGTTTCCAGGCTGGCTTTCCGTGCCCCAATAGAACTTCTCGAATGCTGCGCGGGCTTGGCCGTAGGTGGTCGGCTTGCCGAGGGCGGTGACCCAGTTGGAGGTCATGCGCCAGTCGTCGTTATGGCCGGGCTTGCTTTTCCATTTGTGGAGGTCGGCGTAAGTGACGCGCTTGCCGCTGAGGTGCCGGACGGTTTGCAGCGCGGAGCGCCAGTAGGTGCCGCGGACGTCGATGAGGACGCCATCGATGTCGAAGATCAGGATTTTCGGCTGCAACGGAGATTTGGCGGTCTTTTTCTCAGCGTGCTTTTTACTTTTCGGGGGCATTGTCGTTAAGAAGTGTCGCTGGATTGGGCGAGAGCGGTCAAGCGACTACGCGAGGCATTTTGAAACGGCCACGCGAGGGGCTGTCATCGTGAGACCTCAGCGTTTGCGGAAACCGAAACGCATTGGCGGCTGAGATCCTTCGCTTCGCTCAGGAGGACACGAGTGGCTGGCGGCTGCAGCTCGGGGGCCGCCAGACTGCGCTGGCACACTGACGAATAGCACGGTCATGGTGACGAACAGCACTGCGGTCGGATGGTACGTCGTAGGGCTCGCTCATTTGCGCTGCCCTGCCATTTCGATCGGATGAGCCGCCGCGCGCCGGGCGACGTAGAAACGAGCCGCGTGGAAGTTCCAGCCCTTTTTCGTCGGCGCGCAGCGCAACCGTCTTCAAGGTGGATTCCAGCGAATCACGCAAGTTGAAATCGATTGCTTCCAGGTCGATCTTGCCGGCCTCGATCTTGGAGAAATCCAGGATGTCATTGATGACTGTGAGCAATGCATCGGAAGAACTTTTAACGGTTTCGAGGTAATCGCGTTGTTCTGTCGTGAGCTGCGTGTCCAGCGCCAAATCGGTCATGCCTATGACGCCATTCAGCGGCGTGCGGATCTCGTGGCTCATGTTTGCCAGAAACTCGCTCTTGGCCTGGCTGGCGGCCTCCGCAACTTCCTTGGCGCGCTGCATTTCCCGTTCTACCTTTTGGCGTTCGGTGATGTCGCGACCGACGCCGGCGATGCCGGTGACACGGCCGCCCTTGTCGAAAAGAGGAACTTTGGTGGTCAGCACCCAAGTCTTATTGCTCTGCAAATCCGCAGATTCTTCTTCGCGATTGAGCATCGCTTGTCTGGAACGGATTACCTGCTGCTCGTCATCGAAGAAAGCGGTTGCGAGCGGCTTTGGATAAAAATCGAAATCGGTTTTCTGGATAAGGTCCGCCGAGCTTGCTGCACCAATCGAGCTGGCCAGCGACGCGTTGGCGATCACGAAGCGGCTTTTCGTGTCCTTCACGTACATGAAGTCCGGCACATTGTCGATCAGTGCGCGCAGCATTCCCCGCTCTTCGGAAAGTTTTTCTTCGGCCAGGATGCGATCGTCCACTTCGTCCTGCAATTGGCGGGTGCGCTCCTGAACGCGGGACTCCAGTTGATTGTTGGATTGCTGCAAGGCGGTATCGCGTTCCTGGATGCGCTCGAGCATCTCATTGAAAGCGTTAACCAGCGTTCCGACTTCGTCCTGTGCGGTAGCCACCGCTCGCAGTGCGTAGTCTTCCTTCGCGGACACTCGGCCGGCGATTTTCGCCAATCGCAGGATTGGCCCGGTGATCAGCCGGATCAGGCGTGACGAAACAAGAAATGTTGCGAACAAGGAGAGAAATATCACTATCGCGGAAATCTCGGTGTATTGCCTAATCTTGGCGTGTAGCACCCCGAGGTCGGAAGTGATGACAATCGAGCCGGCCGTTTCACCGTCCAGGGAAACCAACCGGCTTGACGTCACGGACTCTGTTTCGAATTCCGCTCCTGAAGCTCCCGGCGACACAGGGCTGCACTCGTCGTCTCCCACGGCCCGGTCATAGGCGGCGAAGAATTTCCCGTGCTTGTCGTACAAACAGGCGGACACGATGTGCTTCTCGGCGCTGAGCGCTTTCAGAATATCCATCGCGGATTGGCGGTCGTTGAAGGCCAGCGAAGCGGTGGTAATTCGCGCCCAGCGTATCCGCCAAGGCCGTCAGTTCGCTGCCGATCGCCTCGCGATAGCTGCTTCGCTCGTAGATCTCGAAGCCGACGCAAGCCACGCTCAACCCCAACAAGCTGGTGGTGAGCATGACGAAGGTCAGCTTTCGTTCTATGGAGGCGTCCCGGTAAAAAGACATCTCAATTTCCTTTCGGATTCCCCAAAACAGTCTTCGCGAGCGCCAGCAACTTGGCGCTGATCTTTAACCACGCTTTCCCAGCGGCCTCCAGATTGATCTCAAAGCGGACTTTCTTTTCTTCCAGACAAAACCCGATGACCCCGCCGGCTAGAGCGAAATGTTCGGTCTCGCCCACGGTCAGCACCGCATGTCCATTCACGTTGGCCAGTTCTTCCTCTTCACGTTTCTTGTGTTCTTGCGAAATAAACAGAACCTGGCAGCCTTCAATGGGATCTCGCTCGCGCAGGTGCAAGACGCGCAACGACCGGTTTGCAACGATTTTTCCTTTCACGCTTTCATCCAGTGCGCCTTGAAACGGATCCTCTCCGACGGTGCAATACGTCAGCGGGCTGTTGGCGTCCTTGAACGAATCCGGCGGCCATTCCACGAACTGCGCGAAGTGGAAAAGGTACGCGGCCTTCACGTCATACTCGCTCGTTCCGTTGGACTCCCCTCTGGCCCTAAGGGCGGTGACCAGAAAAGTCACCAGCCAAACCAGAAATAAAATTGCTTTCAGCGTTTTCGAGACCCCACGCAACGGCCACCTTCTGCATTTTGCGTTCGGGCTTCGAGTTACTGACCTCATCAGGTTCTCGCGACTTTCTTTAAAATGACAAGTCCCCTGCCGCACGAGCTTCGCCGTATGGGCCTGTAGTTCGCGGTCCGCGCGGAAGCGACGAAATCACACCACTTCGCCCGCAACAAATTTTCCACCGACCTGTGTACTGCTCTCGAAATGGGTTCACCTAAAATCTCCAGGTCACTTTGGCGTAGCCGCTGCGCTTGACCTCCGCCGAATTGACGCTTGGATGAAATCGTCAAATTCCAGGTGTCGATCGCGAAGCAAGTTCTGTCCGACGAAGCCCAATTCCAAGTGTTCCGCCAATCGCCATCGCAGCTGCGTGTCCAGCCGGGTGTAGGCCGCAACGAACTGCGCCGGCAGTGGGCCCACGGAATAAGCATTGGTGTCCCACACAAATCCATGAGGAAACTCCAGGTGAGATCGAAGCTGGGCCTGATGACCCCGGTTCGAACCTTGGGCGTCGGCTACGGTCGTCGTGTCCAGACTGCTGGGGTCGTCGTGCAGATGCATTTCCAGAAAGGAATAGCCGGGATTCAACGTCCAGCGGCTTGTGATTTTCCAGTTGAGGGAAACCTCTACGCCTTCGGTGGTGCCGTGAATTTTGTTGTTGAACACCTGCGGAAAAACCAACAGCGGCGGCGACGAATTGGCATCGAAGAATGACGGTTGTGGCTCGGTGCTCTCGACGTCGGTGTAATGGTTGAAGAACGTGTCCACGTCCAGTGAGAGCTGGCCGTTGAGCTGGGTTCGATAGCCCAATTCATAGGCAATGACGTGTTCCGCTTCCGCGGCCGGGTTGCCGAGCAAAACAACTTGCGCGGGCCCGGGCAGCGCGGCGAGGGTGGCATCCAGCCCTTCGCGGCGTCGCGTGGGAGTCTGGTTTGCGCGGGCAATCGAAGTCCAGAAGGTATGACGGTGAGTTGGGGTCCAAGCCAGATCTACGCTGGGCAAAAGGTCGAAGCCGGTGAAGAAGCCGTTCTCCAGTTTGGTTCCCACTGTCAACCAGACCTTGTCGGGCTTCAACGTCACCTGGTCGTGCAGGAAAAAATTGAGCGGGCCGCCGTCCCGATCCAACGGAAGAAACGCCTGATCGATGGTTCCCGCGGTTCGGGTCGGCGCTGTTGCGGTATCCAAGCCCCCAGATCAAATCCTGCCGTTCGCCCCACGCCAAGTGGTGCTGAAAATCGAAGTCAAGGGTGTTACGCACTTCGTCAGATTCCGGTCCCATCCTGGTATAGCGATCGAAATAGAGCTGCACGGTGATGTCGGACCGGCTTGAAAAACGATGATTCCACCGCGCCAGCAGGTTTCCTCCGGACAGCTCGGAAAGTTTTTGCTCATTGAGATTGTTTGGAGGGTCGAACGTGGAGTGCACGATGGTCGCTCCCTCGCTCCCGGTGTACAAGTCTCCCTGTGTTGTCAGCGTGTCTTTATTTGAAAAATCGCTGTCGATGCGAAATCCTCCGTGCAGTAAATGCCAATCGTCGTCCCCGTCTTGCCCGCTCGGATCCGGAAAGTGCCCGTCACTCGCTCCTGTGCCGAAGTGAATCGCGAGCTTGTGCCGCTTTTTCAAAATGGAATGCTTGCACGGTGGCCTTTGTACCGAAATCCCGCTCGTTTCGCGCGGTTGCTCCCGCTTCCAGCGCGTTGTTACAATGACTTACGCGCGAGCCATGGGTTCGCCGGATGTTTTTTCCGGCAGCCGTGCCCGCGTCAACCAATTCCACGCACGATTTTCACGAGCAGGAATGTTCCGGCGAACCCGCGCTGTCTTGGTGACCCGCGCGCGCCATCACATGTGGCGATCGAGTTGGAACGCCCCGCTCGTATGAGTGGAATCAGGAGAGACAGAATGGCCGTATACGGCGGAGTGGATTTCATCGATTTTGATTCGCAATTGAACGACGAAGAAAAACTTGCGCGGCAAACGGCGCGGCAGTTCGTCGAGAGCGAAGTCATTCCCATCATTGAAAAGCACAGCCGCGAAGGCACGTTTCCGCATCACCTGGTGCCGCAGCTGGGCGAGCTCGGGTTTTTTGGCGCGAACTTGCACGGTTATGGCTGCGCGGGGATGTCGAACGTTGCGTACGGTTTGGTGACGCAGGAACTCGAGCGCGGCGATTCCGGGCTGCGCAGTTTTGTGTCGGTGCAGAGCGCGTTGGTGATGTATCCGATCTACGCTTACGGAAATGACGCGCAAAAAGACAAATGGCTTCCGCTGCTGGCACAGGGTAAGGCGATCGGTTGCTTTGGATTGACCGAGCCGCAATTCGGATCGAATCCCGGCGGGATGCTGACGCGGGCGGTGAAAAAAGGCGCGAAGTATATTTTGAACGGCGAGAAAATGTGGATCACCAGCGGCTCGATCGCGGATGTCGCAGTGGTGTGGGCCAAGTGCGAAGACGAAAAAGTGCGCGGGTTTCTGGTGGAGAAAGGCGCGCCGGGATTCAAAACGTGGGACGTGCATGGAAAGTGGTCGCTGCGCGCGTCGGTCACTTCAGGGCTGACATTCACCGACTGCGAGATTCCGGAGGCGAACCTGCTGCCGGGTGTGGTCGGGCTAAAAGGGCCGCTGGGCTGTTTGAACCAGGCGCGCTATGGCATTGGCTGGGGCGCACTGGGCGCGGCGATGGCTTGTTACGACACGGCGCTACAGTACGCGAAAACGCGGAAGCAGTTTGCGAATAAGCCGATTGCGTCACACCAGTTGGTACAGGAAAAATTGGCGTGGATGATCACGGAGATCGTGAAGGGACAGCTGCTGGCTTTGCACGTTGGACGTTTGAAAGATAAGGGTAAGGTCGATCACACGCACATTTCCATGCTGAAAATGAACAACGTGGCCATTGCGCTCGACACCGCTCGCAAAGCCCGCGACATCCTGGGCGCGAATGGAATCGTGGACGATTACTGCATCATGCGGCATATGAACAATCTCGAGAGCGTGTCTACCTACGAGGGCACGAACGACATCCACAAGCTCGTAATCGGCGAACGCATCACCGGCATAGCCGCCTTCATGTAAAACGCCACCGCGCCGCATCCCCCGTTGCGGCGAACAACCTCGCCAAATCCAATGTCGTGAACAACCTCGACCTAAATCTGAATGTGTAGGGGCGGGGCTTGCTCCGCTCTGCTGCCCGCGCCAGATTTTTCCCATCTCAGCAGGCTATCTTCAGCGAGAATATCAACGCCAAACTAGTTCTTCCTAATCTCTGCGACCTCCGCGCCTCTGTGTTATCTTTCCGTTTTTTCCTTCATCGATCAGCCCGCCCTGCAAATGTTGTAACCAACTCCCACCCGATGTATCGTTTTCTTTCCCAGGAGCGCACAAAAAATGTCCTCACTCCGACTTCGCACATCCGTGGCTCTAATCGCCATTCTCCTTACCTCCACGATCGCCGGTGCCCAACGCAAGAAGCCGGCCGACCCCGACGCTGTGAAGCCGAAGGTCCGCGCCATCACGGCCTTCGTGAATCTCGACCGCACGCAATACCAGCCGCAAATTGCCGACGCGCTGAAGATGCTGAAGTATGCGCGCACGGTTTTCGAGTCGCGTGGCTACGAAGTCCAAACCATCCGAATCGCCACGCAGCCATTTCCGCAGTACATCAAGGGACTTAGCACCGAGCAAGCGCTCGCCTTCTTCCGCAACTATGATGCGGTCGCGCAGCAGGAAAAGTTCGACGCCGCGATCGGGCCCGCGATGCTCAACGCCGATGACAGCGAAGCGCAGGCGGACTTGCTCGCGGAAATTTTGAAGAATACAAAAACGCTGAATGCCAGCCTGGTCGTGGCAAGCGACGACGGCGTTCGTTGGCGCGCTGTCGGCGCCGCCGCTCGAGTGATGAAAAAACTGGAAGACACCGAGCACAGTCAGGGAAATTTCCGGTTCTCCGCGATCGCCATGGTGTCGCCGCTGACGCCGTTTTTTCCCGGTTCGTATCACACCGGGTTCGGCCACCAGTTCGCGATTGCTCTGGAGTCCGCGAACGTTGTAGCTGCCGCGTTTAAAGGCGCGCCTGATTTACACGTGGCCCGGCAAAAACTCACCGATTCGCTGGCCACGGCCGCGTTTGATATTGAGGCCCATGCGCAACGCATCGACCGCGACACTGGTTGGGCCTATGTGGGCATTGACCTGTCGCCCGCGCCGCTGAAAGACGTCTCCATTGGAGAGGCGCTGGAAAATCTGACGGCGCAGCCGTTTGGATCGAGCGGCACGCTTACTGCGGCAGCCACGGTGACCGCCGCGATCAAAGACATCAGCGTCAAGCGCACCGGTTATTCTGGATTGATGCTACCCATCCTGGAGGACGCGCGGCTTTCGCAGCGATGGAGCGAGGGCAACGTTTCCATCGACGCGCTGCTCAGCTACAGCGCGGTGTGCGGCACTGGGCTCGACACCGTGCCGTTGCCCGGCGACGTTACAGAGGAGCAACTCGACCTGATCATCGGCGACATGGCCTCGCTGGCGTTCAAATGGCACAAGCCGTTGTCGGCACGGCTTTTGCCCATTGCCGGCAAAGGTCCCGGCGATATGACCGAGTTTGATGACCCGTTCATGGTGAATGCGACGATCCAACCGTTAGAGAAGAAGTGACTTGTTATCAAGGCTGACGTCTACGACCTGGCCGACCTGTCGAGGCCGGCTGATGGCCGAGCAGAGACGGTCGAGGGCGGGCGTCTTCGCTGGGTGTCTGTCTTGCAATTCCCGCCATTCGTTCACTAATTCTTTCATTTCATCGGGTGCGGCTCGCACGTGACGCGCAATGGTGAGTTCTCCGCGCTCGGATCCCATATAACGTTTCCAGTAAATCACCGGCACGAACGGCGGAAACCAAAGAAAGAGCGCGCGGAGCTTCAGAGGAGTCACCGGGATGCTCTGCGCGCGTAGTTCGCGAAACCCTTCGCGGACTCCTCTCACCCATGAGCGAGAGCAAATCGGACACCCTCGCCAGCTGAAGACTGTCCCCGCCCGCCAAGCAGAGCGCTCCGGCGATGGCAATGATGAATACGACGTGGGTTTTGAGCCAGGCGTCGATGTTGCCGCTGATGGCCACCGGGAAGCCAGCTTGTTGAAGCACCTGCCGGATCGTTTTCAGACGCTCCGTTAGCGCGCCATCGAGTTCGCCGAGAGTGGTCGGCTGTTGGGAAATAAGCACGTAATGGATGACGTGATCCAGTCTGCTGCCGCCCACGGTGGGAAACCCCGCGAGGACACGCGACCGGCCGAGTAAGTGCGAGATGTGATCGAAGCCGGTGGCGTTGTTGAGTAAAAAGAGGAACGTCGGGACGTGATGATTAGCGGCGAGTTCCGCCAACACATCTTGCAACTGATCCCTGCGGACAGAGACGATAACGAGGTCGTAGCGATCCTCGGCGTCCAGCCGCTCAACGACATGCGCTGGCGTGGAAGTCTCCACGCCGCGCGTCAGCTCGCGAAGGACAAGGCCGTGGTCGCGGATCTGCTTTAGGCGGACGCCGCGAGCGAGTACGGAGACGTCGTGACCCGCTTGTATGAGTCGTGCGGCATACACGCTGCCTTGCACGCCTGCGCCGTAGACCAGGATTTTCATGACGGCACCTTTGAGGAACGCACGCTGTGCGAATCGGCGCGGCCTACTGGTAGACGGGATAGAGATTACCCTAAGTTCATTCTTCAGGTTGGCGGGTGGCGCGGGGCTATACTGCTGCGGTCGATAGCGGCGCGCACGGGAGAGTTCGATCATGTGGACGTTACATAGCGGTTTGCGTTTTCGCAAAAGTGCGGCTGCGGAGTTTGCGGCAGCGTGGCTGGCGATTGGGGCCGGCGTGGTGCAGCCCGCTTGGGCGCAGCATTCGGGGACGACGTGCCACGCGATGGGTACGGAAGAGGAAATGGCTCCGGACAAGTTGCCGCTGCCGCAGAAAATTGCCGGGATCGGGAATGCACATATCAAGGTTACCGCTTCGCCGGAAGCGCAGGTGTGGTTTGAGCAGGGGCTGAACCTTTACCACGATTTTTGGGATTACGAGTCGGCGCGGGCTTTCCAGCAAGGCGTGCGGGCGGATCCGAAATGTGCGATGTGCTATTGGGGACTCTACCTCGCGGAGACATTCCGGCGCAGCTCCAGCAAACATTTTGCGGATGAGGCGCTGGCCAAAGCGGTGAGCTTGAAGGGACATGCGAGCAAAGCGGAGCGTTTGTATATCGAGGCTAGCGCGGCGCATGAAGCGGCGTCCAAGGACGCCAAGGATGAGAAAGCGGACGACTCCAGGGAAATGGCACTGTGGCGCAAGCTGGTGAAGCAGAATCCGAAAGACATGCAAGCGCGGATTTTTCTGGCGGAAGCCCTTATAGACGGCTATGACGACGATGGGAATCCGCAAAAGGGGACGAAGGAAGCGCTCTCTATCCTGCAGAGTGTGATGAAGGACGATCCCGAGAATTCGGCGGCGAATCATTACTGGATTCATGCGGTGGAGGCCAGCCCGAAGCCGGAGCAGGCGCTGCACAGCGCGGAAATATTGGGGCGGCTGGCGCCTACATCGGGCCACATGGTGCATATGCCAGGCCACATTTTTTATCGCACCGGCGATTATGCGCGGGCGCGGGCGGCGTTTGCCGCGTCGATGCGGGCGGACGAACAGTACATGCAAGCGCAGCACGTGCAGGTGGATGACGATTGGAACTACGTGCACAACCTGATGTATGCGATTGGCAATTTGATGGAGGAAGGGCAGCTTGCGGAAGCGACGGCGCTTTCCGCGAAATTGAAAGATGCACGCGGGCAGTTGGAGGCCACGCTGTACCCATGGTCGCCGCGCGATTCGATGACGAGGCTCGATCCTCGATTGCCGGTGGCTTTGCGGGCCGGCGACTGGACGCGGGCGTTGGAATTGTTGAAGGCCAGTGAGACGCCGCCGGCTGCGCTGTCCAATCTGGCGTTTCTAGCGCGGGCTTTGACGGATTTTGCCTCGGGAATGCAGGCGCTTGACGCCGGAGAGATCGCGAAGGCCGAGGAGTCGTCACAACGGCTGGATGCGGAGCTTTGGCGAATTTCGGAAGAAATGAAGGCGGCCGAAGCTGCGAAGGACGCCAAGGATAAGGAAAAGAAATCGGCGGACGCGGGAACGCCAAAAATGCAGTTGATGCCGGACGCGACAGCAAAGCCGCTGGTGAGCAATGTGTCGATCATGTCCTTGGAGTTGAGGGCCGGTTTGCTGGTGGCGAAAAAGCAAACCGAAGAAGCGAAGAAACTTTATGCGCAGGCCGTGCGTGAAGAGAAAGATCTGGGATATCACGAGCCCCCTGGTTACATCCGACCGGTTGCAGAGACGGAAGCGGCAGCGATGCTGACAGCGTCGGAGTGGACGGATGCGAGGGAGGCGTATCAGCAGGCGCTGGTGGAACGGCCGAAGTCTGGATTTCCCTTGTATGGGATTGCGTTGAGCAGCGAACTTGCGGGAGACGCGAAGGCGGCTTTGGCGGAGTACGCGGAATTTGTGGCGGCTTGGAAAGAGGCGGATGCGGAGTTGCCGCAGCTGGCGCACGCGCGGACGTTTCTGGCGGAACGCGGAGCGCACTAGCGGATGGGAATGGAAGTGCCATGTTCATCGATTCGGTGATTGCGTGGCGAGAGGAAAATATTTTTACATCGGGATGGAAGCTGACGTTGAGGTCCTTAGGCTATCCTCGTCGGACCGCCTCAGGATGACAAGCGCAGGGCGGGGAGGAGAAAACTTGGGTGAAACGGTGTGGCTGGAGTGCGAAAGAGGAGATTTCGGCGTGTCCCTCAAGCACAGCACGGCTAAGGGATCCGCCGCAAAGGGATCTCGGCAGGGAATGTCAGCAGGCAATGCCAGCAAGAATTGCCAGCACGGACTGGATCGTATTCCGGCCACGAGGCACCGCTGGTGACGAAGGCATCCAGTTTGGTCTAGGATGGCGTCCCGCCCTGCGACGCTTGGGGTTAGCCCGTCAAAAGCTCGGGGTAAACCGGAGGCATTCCAAATGGAAGAGCAACTGAGCTTGGAATTTTTGCGCGTGGTGGAGAACGGCGCGATCGCCGCGGCGCGCACGATGGGATTCGGCGACCGTCACAAAGCGGATGAAGTGGCCGTCGAAGCGATGCGCAAGACGATGGATGCGGTGCAGATGGACGGCACCATCGTGATCGGCGAAGGCGAACGCGATGAAGCGCCGATGCTGTACATCGGCGAAAAAGTCGGGTTGGTGACGCACGCGCCGAAGGCTTTGTTTCCGGAAGTGGATATTGCGGTCGATCCGCTGGAAGGCACGAATCTTTGCGCGACCGGGGCTGGTGGTGCGATTGCGGTGTTGGCGGCGAGCGAAAAAGGCGGACTGCTGCACGCGCCGGACATTTATATGGAGAAGATCGTGGTGGGGCCGTCGTGCAAAGGCGCGGTGGAGTTGGATGCTCCCGTCGCGGACAACTTGAAGTCGATAGCGAAAAGGCTGGACCGTGACGTGGAAGATTTGACGATCATCGTGCTGGATCGTCCGCGGCACGAAAAACTGATTGGAGATATTCGCAAAGCTGGAGCGCGCATTCGATTGATCGGCGACGGCGATTTGTCGGCAGGAATTTCTGCGGCGGTGGTGGGAACCAGCGTACATGCGGTGATGGGTATTGGCGGGGCTCCGGAAGGAGTGATTACTGCGGCCGCGCTGCGTTGTTTGAACGGGCAGATTCTGGCGCGATTGGTGTTGACCAAGCCCCAAGACGCGGAGCGGTTAGCGAAAATGGGCGTAAAAGATCCACACCGCATTTACGATACAGAGGATCTGGCGCCGGGGAAGAAAATTATTTTTGCTTGCACGGGAGTGACGGATGGGAATTTGTTGAAGGGCGTGCGATTTTTTGGCGAAGGCGTTCGCACTTCGTCGATGATTTTGACGCTGGACGATCGGCAAGTGCGATTCATTGATTCCGTACATCTGGAAAAACGCCCGGATGTACGCGTGAGATTCTCTTAGGACACAGCGCAAACGTATTGGAGCATTTTGGAGAAGCGCCCGCTTCGGAAAGCGGCGGCTGTGACTGCTTGCTGACCGATGGACCGCTGGGGACAATGAACTCAATCTGACCGCCAGGCCAGTAGGCAGTTCTGCACAACCCGCTTACTCTCGGCCTACCCAGTTTCAACACCGAAGCTAGTCAACACCAGTAGCCATCGACGCGGATGAGCATTTCGCATTGCTGTGCCTGCTTGCTTGGATGCGAGAGGTTGAGTCAACAGCAAGGGCGCCGCCACCCTTCGAAGCTCAGGGTAAACGGTCGACGGCCGATACAACGACGGGGGACAACACCGTGAAACGGATCTGGATCGCTCCACTTGGAATTTTGACGCTGCTGATGGCGGGATGCTCGGGGCTGACGAGCAAGACGGCTGGTGGTGGCTCGTCGCCTACGACGCCGCCTGACGGTACAAGC
>Ga0182015_10003099_pt1 | contig 19037 bp, 16 predicted proteins | sample 712P3MmetaG_FD_120478 | JGI IMG/M metagenome (GOLD analysis project Ga0182015, IMG submission 120478) | Permafrost microbial communities from Stordalen Mire, Sweden - 712P3M metaG | ecosystem: Environmental > Terrestrial > Soil > Wetlands > Permafrost | place: Sweden: Stordalen | collected...
CGGGTCCCACCAGCGGCCCCACGACAGGTCCTACGTCAGGTCCCACCGCGGGCCCAACCGCAGGTCCGACAACCGGTCCGACAACCGGACCGACTACCGGCCCCACGACCGGACCCACGACCGGACCCACGACCGGACCCACGTCAGGTCCCACCACGGGCCCAACGGCAGGTCCGACGACGGGACCGACCACGGGTCCCACGACCGGACCCACGTCAGGTCCCACCACGGGCCCAACCGCAGGTCCGACGACGGGACCGACCACGGGTCCCACCAGCGGCCCCACGACAGGTCCTACGTCAGGTCCCACCGCGGGCCCAACCGCAGGTCCGACAACCGGTCCGACCACCGGACCGACCACCGGCCCCACGACCGGACCCACGTCAGGTCCCACCACGGGCCCAACGGCAGGTCCGACGACGGGACCGACCACGGGTCCCACGACCGGACCCACGTCAGGTCCCACCACGGGCCCAACGGCAGGTCCGACCACCGGACCGACCACCGGACCGACCACCGGACCGACCACCGGACCCATCACGGGCCCGGAGATCGAACACCTCCGCGAGGAGCAGCAGCAGGACGATCCGTTGGCCCTCGATCGCCTTCGCAGACCGCGCACTGAGGAGGAGGAGCAGCAGCAGGATCGCCGCGAGGAACAGCAGAACCGTGATGAGCAGGACCGCCGACGTGAGGAAGGCGGTGGCGGACCGCCGCGGGGAGAGGACCAGCAAGGACGTCAGCCAGTCGAGGAGGTCCATACACAGCCGCCAGGCGTGGAGCAGTGGTCGCATCACGTTCCAGGGATCGAGTTGAACCAGGCTCAGCACGATTTCTTGAACCACGCTCTCGATGGCACACCAGGGGCAATTCCCCGCGACCCATGGGAGGATCCCAATGCAAATGCCGCCTTCCGAGTTGCCCTGGAAGGTGGCGGCGCAGGTGTTTTCAAGCCGGAGACCGGTGAGTCCGGCACCGGCGGCTTATACGGACCGATGTGGCAAAACGAGATCGGTGCTTATCGCCTCGACCAGGCGCTCGGTTTCAACCTTGTTCCGACGACCGCACCGTTCCAAGGCGCGGACGCGAACGGCAGCAGCAGCATCGGATCGATTCAGGCCTGGGCGCCGAACAGCCGTTTGGATCCAGGCGGCTATGACACGATCGACCAACAGAAGATGGGGGTACTCGACTACATCCTCGGAAACGGCGACCGGCATCTCGGCAACTGGCTCACCCAAGCCGACGGTCGCCCTGCGGCGATCGACAATGGCTTGACGTTCCCGACCTCGAACGCCGAGAACCTTCGGTCCGACTTCGTCCGCAACGTCATCGGCCAACAGCTCGATCCTTCGATCCGAAACGCGTTGCAGAACGTCAACGTCGACCAGCTGAGACAGCAACTCCAGGATCTCAACATCCCGCAGGAGGGAATCGACGGCGCGGTGAGCCGTCTGGAGGAAGTCCGTTCGGGCACCGTCACGGGTCAGGAGTGGAAGAAGCAGGGATACCTAACCTCGAGCGACTTCAAACAAATTGCCGCGGGGAACTTCTCCTCGACCGGATGGCAGGACGCGCCGTGGCGACCCGCGGTCGAGCAGGCCGAAGCGAATAGCGCTGCACGTCGGGCGGACTATCTCGCGAGGAACCCCCCAACGCAGGGACCTTGAGGTCCCAAAGAGTGTCACCGAGCGATCCCACTAGTCAGAGCCGGCGCCTATACCAGCCGGTGGAGACTCGTGAAATGGAGGCGATGCAATGCCAGAAAATCTGTTGATCTATCGCAACACTCCTGCGGAATCGATTCTCGCCGCGAGGCTGGTCCAGAACGAGGGGGGAGAAACGGAATTCCTCGCCGGGGACGACCTTTCCTTGCTCGACGAGGTCATCGCGATGATCGGTGGCGGCGCCGGCTCGGTGATCGAGGGCGGCCCCGTCGGCCCCGGGGAGGGAGACCGGTATTTCACCGCGGTCCGACAGCAACTCGCCCGTTCGACTGCTTGGAGCGCGGTGCGGGAGCGGCCCGCCTGATCCTCAGCCGCGATTGATCGGTGAGTTAGGGGCCAGCCCGAGTCGCATCAGCAACCGCTCCACTCGGCGCCGCAACAGACGGTGGCTGAGCCGCTGGCGCGGGTGCGCCTGCCGACGCCGACAGGGAGCCGAGCAGGTCGAGGATCTGTCGCTGGACGGCCCGCACGGCTTTGGAACGTTCCTCGAACTCCTGTTTGGCTTTGACTCGTTTGCCTTCCTCGGTCTCGAGCAACTGCTTACTCTCGTCGAGAGAGGCAGCGATCTGTCGTTCGCGCTCGACAAGCGCTGTCCGGACGACGTCGCGCATCTCCTCTTGCAGGTCGATGATCTCCCGGGAAAATGTCGTGGTGACCGTGACCTGCGTCTGGTTGCACTGCTCGCTCATCCAGTTGCGGAACTCGCTGGTGAAAAGCGCCCGCCCCTTGCCTTTGAACGCTTGGTAGGCGTAGAAGCCGCCGAGGCCTAGGCCGATCGCAATCCCGATCGGCGGAGCGATGAGGGCGCCAGCGGTGAGCCCGAGGCCGCTTCCTGTGACGAGTGTGCTCAGGGACCGTCCTGAGCTGAAGCTCGAGAGGATCGACAGCCGGTCGTAGTGGTTCAAGGCGTAGCTGCCCATGGTGACCGAGCCCAGTTTCTCCTCGAGGTGGCCGGCGGTGACGGAGCGAATCGACTCCCGCAGCTCGCTCGCCGAGTCGATGTCGTTGAGGACGCCTTCGACAAGACCGATGAGCCGGTTGGCTGCGTCCTCGTTCAGCCTTCCGGCGAGTGCGGTGAGGTCGGCCACCAACTCTCCGGGGAGGCTCTCGCGGTCCTGCTTGGATGGGTCTTTCAGGCGTTCCTCGTAACGCCTGCGGATCTCCACCAACCCGAGGGACACCGCCTCGGATCGCTCGAGCGTCAGCTTACGGATCTCGAGATCGAGCTGGCGAGGCCAGTCCGCCCTGCTCTCGCCGAGCTGTTGCAGTCTCTTCTGCTCTGCCTCGAGGCCGGCGCGCGACGTGCCGCCGCTGGACAAGGCTGAAAGCTGCTCACCGATGGCGCGGTCGGCGACTGCGAGCGGCCAGAGGGTCTCGCGCAGCAGGTTGACGTCGCCTAGCACCGACGCCCGCTCGATGACGTGCTCAGCCAGGGTGACCTCGAGGCGGGCGATGCCCGATTCCTCCCGCATCGCCGCCGCATCGTCGGGATCCTCGCACTGCAAAGCCCGAGCGGCGAGGAGGCTGCTCACGGGAAGGACCGGACAGTTCGCAAAACGAGGAGCCTGCTGGCGGAGTATCGCCAAATTGTCTTGCAGGATCGAACGCCATCCACGGTTGAGGTCGATCTTGGTGAGCGCCAGGATGACGGTGTCGATGCGCTCGGCCGCGCGGCGAAGGAACTCGAGCTCCGCTGCCCGGAACTGCGCACCTGCCTCGACAACGAACAACAGCGCGTCGGCGCTCTGGAGCGATTGCAGCGTCAGCTCTGCGTGCCCGGACTGCAGGCCGCCGACACCGGGTGTGTCGACGATGGTGATCTTCTCGAGCAACTCGCACGGAACACCGAGTTGCACGGCTCGAATGTTCTCTGCGTTCTGCGGATTGCCCTGCACGGTGGCGAGGCTCCGGCCGACCTCGAATTCGACGGGGACGGCGTCCTTCTCGCCGTAGCGCATGATCGCGGCCTCTTGCGGATCGGCGTAGGAGAAGGAGATCGGAGCACCGGTCACGACCTCCACACCGACCGGTGAGAGATCAGGACGACTCAAGAGTGCGTTGACAAGCGAGCTCTTTCCGCGCTTGTCCTCTCCGGCCACGATGACCACCGGTCGCGCCCGAACCGGGGCGTCCCTCTTTCGAAGGAGGTCGTCTGCCACAGCTGGGCGTCCCTCGGCCCGCACGAGTTCGGCAGCGGCCGCGACGAGAGTGGAAACTTCGGGCGCAGTCACTGAAGATCGGACCACAGCAGCTGGTAGGAACGCATCACAACTCGAGCCACCTTCTTCTGGCTGGGATCGGCTTCGGTGACCATAAAGGTCCGCCATCTGATCATGCCGTCGCGCGCAGCCGAGGCGAGGGCGGCGCGGTCACCTCCGATCATGCCAAGCCTATTAGCCGGAGTACCGGGCGCGAAGAGCTGGGTGATCTCCGAAAGAGATTCCTTCGGGAGCTGGACACGTCCGGTGCAGCAGTCGTGCAGAGTTTCGAGCTCGGCGACGGGGTGCATGACCGGGTCCAGCCGCAGTGTCTCGACCTCCGCCCGAAAGCGGGCGAGGCCCGCGGAATCGCTGCCTGCGGGCACATACGACAGACGCCGCAAGGTGTCGAGCACCGAGCGCACCTTCAAGACGTGGTCCTGTTCCCGGAAGTACTTCGCGAGCGTTTGCTTCACCTCGGCAATCCCGGACATCGCCGACAGCTGGCGCCGGATGGACACGGCACCGGTCGCTCCGCCACGAACAGCCGTCACCGCCCGCTGGATCCCGTAGAGATCGAGCATGACCAGCAGACGTTCCCGCATCTCCGCATCCACCGGGGCTTCGGCGGAGACGAAGCGGTCGGTGGACCACAACAGCCGGTTGAAGGCTTTCTCCTCCATCGTCGCGAGCGTTGCGAGGTGCTTCGCGTCGGTCTCGGTGAGCGCAGCCGTCTCGGCGGTCTCAGCGACGAGTCCGATGACCGGCACCACAGTGGCGACCTCGTCGCGGAACTTGCCCGCATAGTTGCTCGCAAGCTCGAGGGCGACTCCCCACGGGTCGCGGGAGCCGTCACCCAGCTGGTCCGCCTTGGACAGTACCCCGACGGCGTTTGCCGCCGACTGGTTGGAGTCCGCGCTGCCGCCGGAGGTCTTGAATAGCTGCAAGGCTTGCAGCTCATCCTCCATGACCACCTGATTGAAGAGGAAGACCACCGCGTCGGCGCGCTGTGCCGCATCGGCCGAGCTCCGCTCGACCGAGAGCAACTCCTTGGTCGACGCGCTGTAGGACTGGTGAACCGAACCGATCCCCGGCGTGTCGATCAGGGTCATCCACTTCAGGACCTCGTTGGCGAGGTAGCAGTTCAGGGCGCGCACATTTTCGATCGGCACGCCGAGCTCGTCTGGCAGCTGACCGGCGGGGCTGAGTTGGGTCTGCGCCGTCGAGCCGTCGACGAGCTCCACTTCGATGCGTTGGGGGTGGCCGTAGCGAAACCAGGTCACGAGACGCGTGCACTCGCTGACGTCGGTCGGGGCGACGCGTTGTCCGAGGATGGCGTTCACCATCGTCGACTTGCCGGCGTTGACGCGGCCGACCACGGCGACCCGGACGGGCTCGCGCAGCCGCCGTTGCAGCTCTTCGAGTTGGCTCCGCATCGATTCGGGCGCGAGCTGTTCCCCGGACGCGACCAACTCGGAGACGCGCTCGATCAGGTTGCTAGCCGGCATGGCGGTAGATAGCCTCCATCGGTGCCATACGGTAGCGTCCCGACGCAGCGGCACACGATCGAGGGGCGCGTGGTTCGTCGAGCCTGGGCCGACGCGGCGTATCGCGAGCGCCTGCTCGACGACCCGAAGGCGGCGCTGGCCGAGCTGCTCGGGGTCGAGCTACCGGACCGCCTCGAGGTCAAGGTCGTCGAGGAGCGGAGCGACCTGCTCTGCATCGTCCTTCCGGTGGACGTGTCCGCGATCCCACCCGAGACCTGCCGTGTGATGACCGGCCGTCGTCCGCCACCGGGCCGCGTGTATTAGCCGAACAGCGAGGACCCCGGAAACGTGGAAGACCCCCGTCGGACGGGGGTCTTCCTTCTCGGCTTGTCGTCGCTCGAGCCTGTCGGCATCGGAGGACAAGGCGAGCTTGTCCCCTGCTATCAAGAAGGGTACGGCCACCTTACTGCTACCACGCTCTTGACGCCGGAGGAAGAAGCACCCCGGCGATGTGGCACCGGGGGCGGGCATCATGCGTCGAACAGGTCCGCACCGCACAGCTGGCGCAGCACGGCGCCGGCAGATGCTTGCGATCTGGCCGCGATGTCCGCACGTCGCCGGCCGGCGTCGCCCGCTGCGACGCGAGCGATCGCAGCGGCAAAGCCTCGCTGCTGCCGGAGCCGCTCGAGCACGGACAGATGGTCGCCCTCGTCCAAGTGCACTGCCGCCACTCGAAGCGCTCCGTGGAGAACATCGTCCCAGCAGGGTGGCTTCCCCTCCCACCAACCTGAGATGGTCAGAACGGAGGACGGAACCGCGACGCACCGGTAGCCTGCTCGCCAAAGGCGAAGGCAAAGCTCTGCCTCCGCCCACTCGGCCGCTTGCTCGAGATCGGGATCGTAGCCACCTATGGCGCGATAGACGTCGTGGCGGATGACGACGCAGGAACGGCCCAACACCGGGACCGGCTCCGCCTCAGCCTGCTCACCCACGTGCCTCCATCGGAAATCGCCGAAGCGCGGAGAGAACGTGAGTCCGGCGACGGGCTGTTGGTGACGGCGATGGGGCAGGAGGCTGGGACCGACGGCACCAATTGCTTCCCCTGCCGCGGTCGAGATGAGCGGCGCCGCCCAGCCCGGCGCCGGCTCGGCGTCCGCGTCGAGAAACATGAGAAGGTCCCCGCTCGCCCTCGCCGCACCGGAACATCGGTCGTCGGCGACGAGGATCTCGGTGCCGGTCGGCAGCTCGCGTGCGACCAGCTCGATATAGGAGGCCGTCGGGAGACCCTCCCGCGACGCCACGATCACGCTCAACAGTTTGTGAGCCACAGTGCTCTGGCTCGCCCTGCCGACGGAGGCGCTGCCGGCCTGCGGCACGTGTCCGGCGCCTCTGGCGGGCGAACATGCGCTCGCTCGGGGGATGCCGAACCACTCGAAGAACGCTTCCGAGCTTGCCGGGCGGTTGCCGCCGCGTTCCTCGAGCCGGGGAAACGGGCCGGACGCGAGGACTCTCGCGATGGCCGCGGCCGCGCCGGGACGATCGACCACGCCGGCGGTGAGGGCCGCCAGGTCGTCGACGGCGAGATGGGTTGCCCCCAGCCGCAGGAGATCGAAGACAAACGACCCCCAGTCGACGGTGGCCGGATCTTGTCCGAAGAGCGCCGGCTCGGGCACGGTCGCGACCGCGTCTCGGGCGGCCGCGCAGCGGTGACCGAGCCGCCACATCCGAAGGCTGAGCTCGTGGCTGTCGAGCCCGTAGGCACCGAGCTGCGGGTCGAAACCGCCGACCGCCTCGAGCGCCGCCCGTTGCACAGCGAAACAGGCCCCCGCGAGCAGGGGAATCGTCTCCAGCCCATCCGCCGGTCGCGCGCACCAGCGGGAGCTCAGGAGCCGGGAGGACCAGGTGAGCCCATAACCGCCGCCGCCGGACGGCGCCGTTACCCCCGGGGACACGGCCGCATATCCCGACGCGAAGGCCCGGCGCATGTTCGGGAGCCACCCGTCCGACAGCGCTGCCCCAGGGGCGCGGAAGTCGATGAGATCACCTTTCGCGTATTCGAGAGCCGCCATCCGAGCGGCTCCGAGCGGTGTTCCGGGCGCTACACGCACCACCTGCACGCCGTGAGCCGGCGGGCTCTCGCACTCGGGCGCGAGCGCATCGGTGACCACGATGGCCTCGGTGAAAGGGAGCAGCCGCGCCGCCAGGTGGTCGACCTCCCCCTCCGGCGGCACCCCGAGGCTGGCCACGATCACGGTCACTGTCGTCTCGGCCGGCGCGGGAAGCCGCACCGGCTGCCATGATCCGATCGCGACGAACTCGGCCTCCACCCACGGCGCCTCGCCGGGGAGGTCCGGCGACTCGAACGACGCCCAGGCGCCGACCGACGTCTCGAGGGCGTCATGCACGACCGCAGACGCCGAGTAATCGGACAGGAACTCCAGCCATCCCTGCCGGCTGTGGCGCAGCTCTGCGTCGACGAATGACCGGATCTTGTCGCCGTCGATGACCCCGCTCCAGGAGATCCCGCACGACTCGAGGAACCCGGCGACGCTCTCGCACCAGCGCACCGGGTCCGCGACGATGTCGTCGTAGCAGCTGAGATGGACGGGAAGTTCCGCGACGTGGGAGAGGATCAGCCGGTTGTAGCGTTCCCACAGCGCCACACCGTGAGAGATGGCGAGGCGGTCGCGCGCGTGCAGCGACGCGGCCACGTCGAGGGGATTCCTCCAGACGACCAGACACGCGAGCGGGGCCCCGAGGGCTTCGCGCCAGAAGGGCAATGTGAGGGAGGTGCGGGGGTCCTTCCACACCCAGGGCTCGGCCCGATGGACGGCGCCGAACGCCTTCCTCGCCTCGGCCGGGTCGCTCGAGACTCGGCTCAGGTCCAGCTCGTAAGCGGCGCCCGTGCGCGGCGGGCACCACCACGCACGACCCATCTCGGTCAGAAGGTGCTCGTTGAGGGCCACCATCGAGATGCTTTCCCAGTGGCCTTTTGCGTTCCCGCGTTGGTCGTTCAGGAGGTCCTCCTCGATGCAGGTCGACAGGCCGAGGAGGTTGACCAATCTCGTCGCCGCCGAAGTGCCGCTCCGGTGCATGCCGAGCACGCAGACCCCGACCGGCGGACCCTGGGACACCGCGGCACGGTCAGCTGATCGCATCGATACCGAACTTGCGCGCAAACCACTCGATGTCGTGCGATCTCCGCGAGTCGAGCTCGCGGCGGCGCTGCCACGCATCGCTATCGAGCAGTCGGGTCCAGGCGCCGGCGAACACGTCGCGGCGAGCATGGTGGGACACGACTCGCTCGATCCCCACCGCGCCGAAGTGCAGCACTGCAAGCCGCAGGACGTTGGAGAGGATGCCGGAATGGTCAACCTCATAAGGGAATCGGTCGCGGAACAGGTGCATCGCCTCCGCAGTCGGCACAACCTGGCAGCGGTAGCCCGACAGCCAGAAGCGGAGCGAGAGCTCAGCGTCTTCGGATCCCCACCGGTACATGCCTTCGTCGAAGCCGCCCACCTCGTCGAAGGCGTCTCGCCGCACGGCGAGAAAACATCCGCAGACGAAGGGCACGTCAACCGGCCGTTCACCCGGAGCGGCGAGCCACTTCATCCGCATCGAGATGTCCGGCCACGTGAAGCCGTAGCCGATTCCAGGCCGCCCGTCGAGGTGGCTGATGGCCGGTGTCACCTCGGCAACCGTGGGATCGTCCAGCGCCTCGACGAGCGGGGCGAACCATCCCTGGAGCGGCTGCACGTGAGCATCGCTGAAGATGATCACCTCGCCTGAGGACCGCTTCGCTCCGTGGTTCCTACCGGCCGAGATGCCGAGCGGGCGGTCTGGTCGCTCGATGACGATTCCCGGCTCGCTCTCGAGGCGTTCCGCGCTGCCGTCGGTCGAGGCGTCGTCGATGACCACGATCTCGGTCGAATCCGGCACGGTCGCCCGCGTCGCCTCGACCGTTCGGCGAAGGTTGTCCCCCTCGTTGTGGGTGACGATGACAACGCTCACGCTCAAGCTCACGTTGAGACGCCTGCTCTCAACCTCATGTTGAGACCTAGGGTTCCCGCCGCTCGAACTTCTTCCGGAGTGTCTCGCGCCGTTCCTGCAGCTCACGGTGGGTGATGTGCTCGGTCTCGGTCGACAATCCCATCGAAGCGCGCAGCCCGTCAAGGTCGACGGGAACCGTTCTGGGATCAACCCCGATCTCGGACGCGATGCGCTCGCCGTAACGGTCGGCGAAATAGGTCGCGATGAGCGCCACTTCTTCGAGCAGGTCGATCCCGGGGGCGAGGGTGGCGACCGCCCCATCGAGAAAAAGGAGGTCCTTCACGAACAACATCAGCTCCTTCGGCATCCGCGCTCCGTAGGCGAGGAGCTGCTTGGTGAGATCTCGCAACTGGGCGGTCAGCTCCTCGGCCGACAAGGTGATCACGTCCTGCGCGGGCTTGTCGAGTCCGAGATGCTTGATCACTTCCTCGACGTCCGCGTCCGCCGGCAGGGCGCCGAGGTCCTTCAGCGCTTGCACCTGGATGGGGATGTTGTTCGTCGTCCCGCCGATGAGCAGCTGGAGGAACGCGAGACGCTGCTGCTCGCCGAGGCGGCCCGTGATGCCGTGATCGAGCAGGGCCACGCGACCGTCGGTCCGGACGAAGAGGTTGCCGCCGTGCAGGTCGCCGTGGAAGACGCCGTAGAGCAGGGCGCCCTCCAGAAATGAGACCATCTCGGCCCGCAGCACGGCAGTCGTGTCGATCCCAGCGGCACGCATCCCCTCGACATCGTCCCAGGCGAACCCGTCGAGGCGCTCCATCACGAGCATGCGGCGCGTCACGAGCCGTGGATGGGGGCGGGGCACGATGATGGAGCGCTGGTTCGTCTCGGCGAGGACGTGACCAACATCGAGCATGTTCGCGGCTTCGAGACGGAAGTCGAGCTCCTCGACGATCGTCTCGGCGAACAATTCGATGAGGGCCGGAGGGTTTGCGAGCGCAGCCACCGGTATCCGCCCGACGAGGAAGGGGGCGAAGAAGCTCATGCCGGCGAGGTCTCTTCGCACGAGCTCGGCGACATCGGGTCGCTGGACCTTGACGACAACGCGCTCGCCGGTTCGCAGGCGGGCCTCGTGAACCTGAGCGATCGACGCGGCGGCAATCGGTTTCCGGTTGAACTCAGAGAAGGTCCCGTCGAGCGGCCCGGCCAGCTCCGCCTCGATGATCCGACGCACGGCGTCGAACGGCTCGGGCGGCACACGGTCACGCAGAAGGCGGAACTGGGAGACGATCTCCTCGGGAAAGATGCCTTCGCCGGAAGAGAGGATCTGCCCGAGCTTGATGTAGGTCGGTCCCAGCTCGCCGAACGCGATCCGGAGGCGGCGCGACAGCCCGAGGCGCGATCGCGGCTGGCCGCGTCCTCGATCGACCAGGTACCAACCGCCGACCGCGAGCCCGAGCGTCCAGCCCACCTTCACGATGCGGTGCGCGGGCGGAGCCCGACGGCGCCGCACGAGGCTCGGGACCTCCGCCCGGGTCCTCGCCCGGATGACGTCGATCCCATCAAGCCAGGGGAGGTTGCCCGGATCGATCAGCCAGGGCGGATCATCGCTGAAGCCGGCGAAGGCGCAGTCGGGTGGCCGCTCGCCTGGCTCGCCGGTCGGACCCTTCGAGATCGACAACTCCTCGGCCGGATGCTCAGATCGAGACGGGAGCGAGCACGATACATCCATTGTGCCCGCCAAAACCGAAGCTGTTCGACAGGACCGGCCCCGGGTCCCACTCCCGTGGGGTGTCCCGGACGATGTCGAGATGGATCTCCGGGTCCTGCTGCTCGAGACCGACCGTCGGGGGAATGAGGCGCCGCTCGATCGTCAGTGCGCACGCAACGGCTTCGATCGCTCCCGCGGCGCCGAGCGAATGGCCGGTCACGCCCTTGATCGAGGTCACAAGCGGTCCAGGACGACCGAAGATCTTGTCGAGGGCCTCGGCTTCGGCGAGGTCGTTGAGGGGCGTCGACGTGCCGTGCGCATTGACATGGACGATCTCGGCCGCGGTGATCCCAGCGTCCTCGAGGGCGAGCTCGATGCAGCCGATCGCGCCGGCGCCCCCGGGGGCGGGCGCCGTGATGTGGTAGGCGTCCGCACTCGAGGCTCCGCCGAGGAGCTCTGCGTAGATGTGCGCGCCACGGGCCTTCGCGTGCTCGAGCTCCTCGAGCACGAGCACCGCCCCACCTTCGGCGATGACGAAGCCGTCCCGCCGCACGTCGAATGGTCGGGAATGCCCACTTGTCGAGAGCGCCGTCATGTTGCCGAAGGTCGCGAGCGCGACCGGCGTCATCGCCGCTTCGGCGCCGCCGGCGAGCACGGCGTCGCAACGGCCGCTGGCGATCAGGCGGTGCCCCGCGAGCAGGGAGTGAGTTCCCGATGCGCACGCCGTCGCGATGGTCTCGCACGGCCCGCGCCAGCCGAGGCGCATCGAGACCGCGGCAGCACCGGCATTCGCCATCATCATCGGCACGAGAAACGGGGAGACCCGACGCGGACCTTTCTCGAGCAGCACCCCGATCTGGTTCTCCATCGTGGTCAGGCCGCCGACACCGGTGCCGATCTGGACACCGGCAAGCGCTGGATCGACGTCGACTGGGCCGGCGTCGGCGAGTGCCAGCTCGGCCGCCGCGACGGCGAACTGTGCGAAGGGATCGGCTCGCCGCGCCTCTTTGGCGTCGAAGAAGACCGACGGGTCGAAGCCCTTCACCCGGTGCTCCCCCTCGGGAGCGGGCCCGCTCAGGCCGGCAAAGAAGTCGTCCTTGCCCGTGCCGCAGCAAGACACGACGCCGAGTCCGGTGACCGCGACCCTACGGCGAGCGTCCCGGTCGGGCCCGACCGCGGCCTTCGTCATCAGAGCTTCGAAGTGACGAGCTCGTACGCCTGGCCGATGGTCTCGACGCCTTCGAGCTCGCTCTCGTCAACGGTGATGCTGAAGACCTCCTCGAGCTCCATGACGAGCTCGACCAGATCGAGGCTGTCGGCGTCGAGGTCGTTGGCGAAGTTCGCTTCGAGGGTCACCTTCTCGCCAGGCACGTTCAGGATCTCGACCGCACAGGCCTTGAACTTGTCGAACGTCGCTTCGTTGTCCATACGTGTGCCGCTTTCTCTTGTCGGTTGGTTTGGTTGCGGTGAGTCTGTGTCAGTGGCCCATCCCGAGCCCGCCGTCCACAGCGAGAAGGGCGCCGGTGACATAGCTTGCGCCGTCCGAGGCCAGGAACTCCACGGCCGAGGCGATCTCGTCGGGTGCGGCTTGCCTGCCGAGCGGCACCAGGGACGTCAGTGCCGCCACGCGATCTTCTCCTAGCACGGCGATCATATCCGTGGCCACGACCCCCGGGGCCACCACGTTGACCGTGATGTTGCGGGACCCCACCTCGCGTGCCAGCGAGCGCGCAAATCCCACCAGCGCGGCTTTTGACGCGGCGTAGTTCACCTGGCCTGGGGAACCCATGAAGGCGACGACCGAGGAGATCAGGACGATCCGTCCCCGTCGTGCCCGAACCATGGGCCCGAGCGCGCGCTTCGCGGTGCGGTAGACGGCGGTGAGGTTCGTCTGGATGACGTGGTCCCACCGCTCTTCGGACATGCGCAGCAGCAGGGTGTCGTCGGTGATGCCGGCAGCGCACACCAGGACCTGAACAGCTCCAAGCGATTGCTCGACCTCGGTGAAGGCCCGTTCGACGTCCTCCGGCGAGGTCACGTCGCAGCCGACCGCCACGAGCCGAGGGGTACCTCCGGGCCCGTCGAGGTCCTCCGGCGGGCTCGTGCGCCACGTGACCGCGACGCGGTCGCCGGCGGCCTGGAACCGCCGCGCGCAGGCGAGCCCGATGCCGCGAGAGCCCCCGGTCACGAGGATGACGCGCCCCGCAGCGACGTCGGCGCGGCCCTCCGAGCCGCCGGCGGGGGAGTCTTCGTCTGCGGAAGCCTCGCTCTGCCCGCTGGTCATCCAGGCGCTCCAGCCCCGGCTGCTACCGGCGGCGGCATCGGGGCCCCCCCCCACCTCACGATGGCGCTCGCCCAGGTCATGCCGGCTCCGAAGCCGCTGAACAGGATGAGGTCCCCGTCGGCCAATCGTCCGGCATTGGCGGCTTCCGCGAGCGCGATGGCGCAGGACGCGGCTGAGGTGTTGCCGGTGTGGTCGAGGGAGATCGCATATCGGGCGGGGTCGATCCCGAGCCGCTGGCCGACGGCATCGATGATCCGGAGATTCGCCTGATGAGGGACGAACAGGGCGATGTCTTCGACGGTGATGTCGGCCTGTTTCAGCACACGCTCGGCGGATTCCACCGTCGCTCGGACCGCCCGGCGGAAGAGCTCGCGCCCTTCCATGACGATGAAGCTGCCCCGGTCGCAGTACAGGATCCGCGTCAGAGACCCGTCGAGCCCGAGGTCGTGGGCGACGATCAGCGGCTCGCCTTCTGTTGCTTCGACCACGAGGGCGCCGGCTCCGTCCGCGAAGAGCACGGCGGTCGACCGGTCGTTCTGGTCGGTGATCTGCGACAAGGTGTCCGAGCCCACGACGAGTGCCCGGTCGTGACCGGCGTCGAGGAGGGCAACCGCGGTCACGAGCCCGTACACGAACCCGGCACAGGCGGCGTTGAGGTCGAATGCAGCTCCCCGGCACCCGAGCTCGTTGTGGACCCACGACGAGGTGGCGGGAACCGCTTGATCGGGCGTCGTCGTCGCCAGCACGAGCAGGTCGATCTCCTCCCCGCGTCGCCCGGCGCGCTCGAGGGCACGCTGGCCCGACTCGACGGCGAGGCCCGAGGTCGTGCCACCGTGGCGTCGTTCCTTGATTCCCGTGCGCTCGACGATCCAGCTGTCAGTCGTGTCGAGGCGGGCTTCGTAGTCGGCGTTGGTGACGACCGTGTCGGGTAGTGCGATGCCCCATCCGGTGATTCGTGCGCCTCTCATGAGGTCCTTTCGTCATGGGAGGGGGCTCGCAGCCAAGCGATCGGCTGGCCCCCCGTTACCCGCTCACCTGCCAGCACGAGCACACCTTCCAGCGTGCCGGAGAATGCGGATCGCACCTCGGTCGTGCCGACGAGGCCGAGCAGGCCGCCGACCTCGATGATCACCGGGTCGATTGAGGGCCCGGACCCGCCGGGAAGGTAGCCGGTCAGGCCCGTCGCAGGTTCGAAGAGCCCCGCGCCCGGTGAGACCACGAGTCGCTCGGTCATGTGGAAGTGCTCGCCCGCGGGGGCGGCACCCACGACGCCCCCGGCGAGGATCTCCACTAGGCGATCGAGATCGTCCGGCGTCGAGACCGACATTCCGATCGTCTCGGTAGTCGGGAGCATGCGTCGCACGAGCCCGGTCAGGACGCCACCAGGGCCGAGCTCGACGAAGGTCTGCATGTCCTCGGCGAGGAGGGCGTCGATGGTTTGGCGCCAGCGGACCGGACTGCACAGCTGCGAGGACAGCAACCGCGGCCACTCCGCCGGATCGTCGTGGAGGCGGGCGTCCACGTTCGCCACGACCGCCGGCTCGAGGGCATGGAAGGGCGTTGCGGCGAGGGCCTTGCGGAGCCGATCCCGCGCGCCGGCCATGAGCGGGGTGTGAAATGCGCCGCCCACTGGGATCGAAAGCACTCGCTTGGCACCGAGCTCCTTCGCGATCACGCCGACCTCGCGAACGGCCTCGGCGGTGCCGGCGACGATGACGTGTCCGGGGGCGTTGAAATTCGCCACCCAGGCTTCGCCGTCCGCACGCCGGCAAGCCGCCTCGACACTCTCGTCGTCGAGGCCGAGCACGGCGACCATCGTTCCGGGGGCGTAGTCGGCAGCCTCCTGCATCGCGGCGCCTCGTTCAGCGACCAGGCGGAGCCCGTCCTCGAAGTCGAGCGAACCCGCGGCCACGAGCGCCGAGTACTCGCCCAGGCTGTGCCCGGCGCACGCAGAGGGGACGATCCCGATCCGCTCCGCGGCATCGAGCACGATCAGGCTCTGGACGAATGTTGCGATCTGGGCGTTGTCGGTCCTCGTCAGGGTGTCCTGGTCGGCCTCGAGGAGAAGATGGGCGAGATCGCGTCCCGTGACCTCCGAAGCGACTGCGACGAGCTCGAAAGACGGATGATCAACCCAGGCAGCGCCCATGCCCGGTCGTTGCGAACCCTGGCCGGGAAACGTGAACGCCAGCAATCTTCGCCCCCTTCGCGTCCAGGTTAGGCATCGTGCCCGCACCTGCCACCGATAAGTCTGACCTCGACTGCCCGCGATCGGTTACATCCTGGCTCAGGGCAGGGCGAGGCGCGCCCGAATCGGCCAGTGATCGGAGTTGCCGACCCTGCGCACCTCGCCCGAGATCACCTCCACCGCTCGATTGACGAAGATGTGGTCGATCTGGCTGTGAGCTCGCCAGCTGGGATAGGTGCGCGCACGCACCGCCCTTCGCCAACCGGGCAGCACGAGGGAGAGGGGCGGCCCCCAGAAGTTCATGTCGCCGGCGAGGATTCCCGGCTCACCTGGTGCAGGGAGGCGCCGCCTGAGCCGCTCGGACTGGATCGCGGACCCGTGGGTGAAATGGGCGAAGTGGGTCCCGACGACCGTGACGAGACGAGTGTCCACCGCGACCTCGAGCAGGATCGCTGCTCGGCGCATACTCCGGTCCCGTCGAAGCCGGCCCAGTTCGATCACCTCCACCCGCCCCACTGGAAGGCGCGTCAGCACCGCGAGGCCCCAGGTGCCGGACTCGGCCCTCGAGCCCCATCGCCGTCGGCGCAAGCGACTGACATCCTCGGAATCGGCCACCCACAGGTGGCGGGCATGGCGCGGGTCCCCGCTGTAGGGGCCCCACTTTCTCCGGCCCGGGTCGGCAGCAGGCTCGAGCAGGATGGCATCCGACAGCGCCACCTCATGAGCTTCGTAGCCGAGCGACGACGCAACGGCGCCGGCAAGCCCCTCGCCCCCGGCGGGAGTCCACGTCTCTTGGAGAACGAGGACATCGGCGTCGAGGTCGGTGCACGCCGCCACCACGTCGAATGCCGTGCCCCAACCGTTGACGCCGGCGTGCAGGTTGAAGGTCGCGACGACGAGCTCGGACATCAGATCAGTGGATCGCGAGCGCGACTGGCTCGTCCCGGCTCGGCTGCCACCGAGCCATTGTGGCCGACCCGGCCGGACCGGAGGCACCAGTCGAGCAGAGAGGAGAGCGTGAGCGGGTTTCTCGATTGGTTGGCGCCCGGAGCGGGACGTGAACTCCCGTCGTGGATGCAGTGTACGAGCGCCGCTTCATGCGCCCGTTTGTGCTGGTTACGGCCATGTCCGGACCCTCACTGAGATGGCTTGATCAGCGCTCGTGATGCCTGATCCTCGCGTATTCTGACCAGTCCATGACGGTCTCATCAGCCGCATCGGTTTGCTGGCTCTTAGGGCCGGAAGTCCTTTGATATCCGGCGAAGGTCCCATCGGTCTCAGGTCGTGGGTCGATTGCGTCGAAGGGGTACTGAACAGGGCACGATCCCACGCACCACCTACATGCTTCGGACGAGGAATTATGAGAACGCGCAATCTGCTTGTCGCTGCTGGTGCCGGGGTGTTCGCGCTCGCTCTCGCACTGCCCGCCTCCGCATACGCCGCTCCAGGCGGCACCAGCGCGACGATCACCATCCAAGGTGGATACCTGTCAATCACCGTTCCGGCCGACGCGGGCAACCTCGGAACCGAGGCCAACACCGTCGGCGGTGAGACCATCAGCGGACCCTTGGGCCAGGTACAGGTCAGCGACGCGCGCGACGCGGCAGCGGGGTCTGGATGGGTTGCAAGCGTCATCTCCACTGCCTTCACCCCGCCAGCGGGTCCGGCGATCCCCGCCAGCGCCGTGAGCTACACGGCGGGGCCGATCACGCAGGTCGGTACCGCGACCTACACGGCCGATGATCCCGGCAACCTCACCGGCGTCGCTCCCGCGGTCACGGCCACCGGGATCACCGGGGACAACTCCGCCACCTGGAACCCGACGATCACGGTGACCGTCCCGGGAGGCATGGCCGCCGGCGTCTATTCCGCCACGATCACTCACTCTGTCCTTTAGGCCCGTGCAGCTGCCACGCTCGCCCGCGCAGCGACGGCACGGCGCGGCTTCCACGCTTGCACGATCTGTCCTCGCCGCCTTCGCCCTGACGGCCGTAAGCGCGGTGTTCGCCAGCGCATCGAGCGCAGCACCCCGTCCGGATACTCGAGCCGCGACCGCCGGCGGCATCGGGCTTCGCCTCGTCGACGTCCCGGTCGCAGAACGCAACGATCCTCGAGCGTGGATCTACATCGTCGATCACGTCCGCCCGGGAACCGTCATCCACCGCCGGATCGAGGTCTCGAACGCCACCGACTCCACCGCGCACGTCGTCTTGTACGCCGCCGCCGCCACGATCGCCCACGGCTCATTTCTCGGCGCCGTCGGACACACCCCGAACGAGTTGTCCTCCTGGACATCAGTTAGCCCGGGCGAATCCGACGTGTCCGCTGCTGGGCATCTGCTGGCCGCCGTCACCATCGTCGTGCCACACGACGCGACGTCCGGCGAACGCTACGGCGCCGTATGGGCCGAAGTGAGGTCAGGTCCGATCGGCGGTAACGGAGTCACCCAAGTCAGCCGCGTCGGCATCCGCATCTATCTCTCGGTCGGGACCGGCGGCCCGCCGGCTTCCAACTTCACGATCGAATCGCTAACCGCTGAACGCTCAGCCGCCGGCCAGCCAATGGTCGTCGCCACCGTGCATAACACAGGCGGACTGGCACTCGACATGAGCGGAAACCTGCAGCTCTCGGCCGGACCCGGTGGGCTCAGCGCCGGCCCGTTTTCTGCGACACTCGGCACCACGCTGGCGATCGGCGATACCGAGCCGGTCGCGATCGCCTTGGACAAGCAGCTGCCCGCCGGCCCGTGGGACGCACGGATCAGCCTGCGAAGCGGACTGCTCGAGCGCAGTGCGCAAGCAACCATCACCTTCCCTGAGGCGGGCGCATCGGCTCCCGTGAAGACCACCGCCGTCCGATCCTCGCTGCTGTTCGCAGCAGTTATCGCCGGCCTCGGCGCCCTGCTGCTGCTCAGCGTCGCCACGATAGGCGTCATGCTCCGGCGACTTCGGCGTCGCCCCGGCGGAGGGCCGGGTCGCCGCGCATTCGTAGCCTGACTTCTTGCAGCGAGGCGACGTCGAGCGAGCCGTGCGCCGGCGCCCCGGTTTCGCTTTCCTCCGGGCGGACTTGTCACTTCGACAAGACTTGGGAGGCGTTCGACGCCGACGAGGAGACGATGGACCGGAACGAGGTCGAGAACCGTCGATTGAAGCGTCCCGGAGCCGGAGGAGGAATCCGATTCAAGCCTTGCGGGTAGGGCCGGAAGTCCTGCCCGGCTGTCACCGTTGCCGAATGAGTGTGTTTTGGTTGCATGCTCATGCGGCACCCCTTTTGCGGGGTTCCTTTGCTGACCTGTAGGGGTCTGCGCTGGTTGTGGCCTCACTGGAACTGGCCTCGCTCTTTCGAGCGACGGTCTTACGGTTCCTCCTCCGGCAAGGGGTTGATTCCTCGTCCGAGCCGACGTCCCCGCCGCTTCCGGCCGGACTGCTGACGTTTGGGGCCTGGGCCTCGAC
>Ga0182015_10003100_pt1 | contig 19033 bp, 16 predicted proteins | sample 712P3MmetaG_FD_120478 | JGI IMG/M metagenome (GOLD analysis project Ga0182015, IMG submission 120478) | Permafrost microbial communities from Stordalen Mire, Sweden - 712P3M metaG | ecosystem: Environmental > Terrestrial > Soil > Wetlands > Permafrost | place: Sweden: Stordalen | collected...
CCCATCTTGCTCAGAAAGGGTGCGCCGTCCCTATGGGACTCCCGATTTATTGAGGGTCGCCAAACCCCACGCTGAAGCGCGGGGCTAACAAATACTGCGCCTACGGCGCGGGGGTGCGATTCGAGTGAACGGGGCGGAATCAATTATCGTAGTAAGTAGGGTTCGATCACGAGGCGAAGGCCAGAGAGAACCGCATGCAAGAGGACCAAATCGACTCCGCAACTACCAATATCCGCGTCCATCCCCGTCACAACCGCTGGCTGATCCTGATTGCCGCATTCAAGCTGGCGCAGGCCGCGCTGTTTATCGCTATCGGCGTGGGGGCTCTGCGGTTGGTGGGCAAGGACCTGGGCGACCTGCTGACGCAACTTGCCGATCATCTGCGCTTTAACCCCGAGGGCAAGCTGGTGAACTTTGTGCTGGAACGTGCAGCGGACGTCGACGACCACATGCTGCGGCGGATCGGGGCTGTGGGCTTTATCTATGCGGGGCTTGATCTTGCCGAGGGGATTGGCCTCTACCTCGAGAAGGTGTGGGGCGAGTACATGACCCTGATCATTACAGGCTCGTTTCTGCCGCTGGAGGTCTTCGAGCTGATTCGGCGGATTACGTGGGTGCGGTCAGGATTGTTCGCGATCAATGCGCTGGTTTTTATTTACTTGCTGAAGGTTGTGACTGAGCGGGCGCGGGAGCGGGAGGCAAGCCGGATTGAACGTACGGATTGATTGATCCGATCAAAGGATAGTGACATTGCAGCCCACCCACTCCGCACAGGACGTGGGATGGAAGGGGGCGCTGAGTCGGTTGGGCGGGTCAGTGTGGGCGGGCGCGGGCTGTAGGGGGCGGGAACGCGATAAATAGGAGAAGTGGAGCGGGGTGGAGCGAAAGCCGGAGGATTATGGCGTGCCCAATCTTCGCTTTTTATTCCCTATCACGCCCGAAACGACCTGTCCAGCGGGGGAATCTTAGGGGTAAACACTACATATTGTGGTGGCAGGAAAAGCTTTATCTATTAGCGATCTATTGGCGGAAATTCCTACAACCTGCGCAACAAAAACGCGAGATTTGAGCCATTTTGCGCTTGCGAGCGGTCCCAAGGCGGGCTATTGTGGACTCATGTGGCCGGGAGTGGCCAAAAACGGGCAATTCTGGAAGCCGTTTTGAACCAACTTCGAACCGATTTCCAAGCTGCCGAGGCAGGAATTCCGAATGCCAAGGCAAGACAACAGTTCAAGTCTATTCGAGATTTCGGCAATTGAATACGAAATCCGGGAGGCAAGAGGATGTTGAGGAACCAGCCTGGGAAACACGGCAGGGAATTTGAAGGAAGCGAATGGGACGCCGCAAGGCACGAAAAACGGGCGGCGAGAGGCAATGAGGAAGGCAAATGTTCCGCGGAAATCATCCAGCGAAGGTCGACGAAAAAGGCAGATTGAAGCTGCCTTCCGCCTTCAAGCAGCTGATGGACGCGGAGAACGTGACGCAGTTTTACATAACAAGTTTCGATGGGAAAAGCGCGCAGATCTGGCCTTTGAAAGATTGGGTTGAGTTTGAGGCGAAGCTGGCGGCAAACATTCATGACGAGTCGATTGAGAACTACGTGAACTGGACCAGCTACTACGGGCAGCAAGTGGAGATCGACAACCAGTCAAGGCTTACGTTGCCGCAGCAGTTGAGAGAAGACGCGAGATTGACTGCCGAAGTGGCAGTGATGGGCAAGACGAAGTATGTGGAAGTGAAGAACGAGGAGATGTTGAAGCAGGACCTCACAGCACGACCGGTAACCGCAGCGGATCGTCAGAAGCTGGCGAATCTTTAAGCAACACGAAACCCCCCAGGGGGAGCACATGACCGAGAAGCAGGACCGCCATGTGCCAGTTCTTTTTCAAGAAGCGATTGATTTTCTCAGGGTGCGCAGCGACGGAACCTACGTTGACTGCACGCTGGGTTTGGCAGGGCATGCCGAGGGAATAGTTCGGCGGCTCGGCCCCGAAGGCCGGTTGATTGGATTTGACCGGGACCCGGAGGCGCTGGAGCTCGCCGCGGCGAGACTCAAGCGAGCGACCGACGAGATGGGCAGCCAGGCGCCGGCGGTAACGCTGGTGGGCGAGGCCTTCAGCTCGATCGAGCAGCACGTAAAGCCAGGAACGGCGGATGGTCTGCTGGCCGACTTCGGAGTTTCGAGCATGCAGTTTGACCAGGCGCACCGGGGATTCAGTTTTCAGGCGGATGCGGATTTAGATATGCGAATGGATACGCGATCTGGACCGACCGCCGCACAAGTGGTGAACGAGGCGAGCGAACGCGAGTTGGCGGATCTTGTTTACACATACGGAGAGGAAAGGAGGTCGCGGAGAATCGCCAGAGCCATTGTTCGCGGACGGCCGATTGGAACGACGGGTCAGTTAGCCCGGATCGTTCGATCGGCTGTCCCGACAATGAAAAATGAGCGAATTCATCCGGCGACCAGGACCTTTCAAGCTCTTCGTATCTATGTCAATCGCGAACTGGAAGAGATTGAGGCGCTGCTGAAGGCCGCGCCGGGATTGCTGAAGCCGGGCGGCCGCCTGGTGACGATCAGCTTTCACTCGCTGGAAGACAGGCCGGTGAAGGATGCGCTACGGGAAGGCGCGACGAATGGTGTGTGGGAGATTTTGACGCGCAAGCCGGTGACCGCGAGCGAGGAAGAGATTGAGCGGAATCCGCGATCGCGAAGCGCGAAGCTGAGAGCAGGGGAGAGGTTGAAGAGCGGGGCGGGTGCGGAGCAGGTGGCATCCCACCCTAACCGCAAAAAACTGGAACGCGGTTAGGATGGGGCACCCGAACGCTGGAAGTGAAGGAGACGGCAATGGCGGCATTCACAGCGACGTATAGCTTTGAAGCGGGACGGGGGCTGGAGTTGCGGGCGGCGGAGCGGAACGCGGAGCTGATGGCGAAGCAGGCGTTGCTGCGTCGCGGGGTGAGGACGCCTGAGATCTACTTCACCAAGCACTTTGACAACACGCGCCTGGTGAAGGCGGCGGACCCGGCGGTAGCGCGGCAGATGCGCGTGTTTTGCGCTGCTGTGGCGGTTCTGTTCACGCTGGTGATGTTCTATGGGTTGCAGCATTTCTCGGCGATCGAGAACGGCTATCGCGTGGAGTCGGAGAAGCAGACACGCGAGCAGTTGATGGAAGAGAACCGTCAACTGAAGCTGAGCGAGGCGCAGCTGACGCAACCGGGCCGCATCGACACAATCGCGCGGCAGCTCGGGTTGGCCGAACCGCAGCCGGGGCAGATGGTTCATGCCGGAGCGCGCGTTGAGGGCAGTGGGCCGGTGATCGCACAAGTGAATTTGCCGGTGGCGGCGCACTAGGGAAGTTTTGAATAGTTGCCGTGCTGTCGCCGCACGGTTTTGCAGGGGCTAAAGCCCAGAAAATTGGAATCGGCGTTATCGGCACGACTGAAGTCGTGCCCTGTTACAGAGCGACGTGCCACATTACACGGCAAGTTGTGCAAGGGTTCTCTAACCACGACGCGATTCAACGCGGGAGGCACTCCCGGAGCACCCCGAAATGCAGACAGTTGTTGGAGCCACAGGTTTTCATCATCCTACGGCGCGCGCTGTTCCATTAAAGCGCGCGCGTTTTTGGCTTGTGTGCCTGTTTTTTCTGGGCTGGGTGGTGGTGATCACGGGGCGATTGTTCTGGCTGCAGGTGGTGGAGCACGCGGTGTTTCTCGATCGCGCCGCGAAGCAGCAACTGCACACATTTGAAGTTGCGCCGCGGCGCGGGATGCTTTACGACCGCAACCTGCGCGAGCTTGCAATGACAGTGCAGGCGGACTCGATCTACGCCGATCCAAGTGCAATTGCAGACAAGGCAGGAGCGGCAAAGGTTCTGGCCGCGATCGTGCACACGGATCCGGACGACGCACAGACCTCGGAAGAGCAGATTGCAGCGCGGCTCGCAAAGGGCAACAATTTTGCCTGGGTGGCTCGGCGTGTGACGCCGGAGGTGGCTGCGGGCGTGAAGGCGCTGCCGATTAAAGGGATCTATTTCGAGAAGGAGTTCCAGCGGTTCTATCCGAACAACGATCTGGCCGCGCAAACCCTGGGGTTTGTTGGTACCGAAGACACGGGGCTTGGAGGCCTGGAAAAGAAGTTTGAGCCGGAGTTGCACGGAACGCCGGGGGAGAAGTACACAGCGATGGATGCGCGGCGGCGGGTGCTCGGCTCGAATGAGGATCATGCTGCGGGACCGGGACAGAACCTGGTGCTGACCATCGACGAAAACATTCAGTTCATGGCTGAGCGGGCGCTTGACCATGCGATGGAGCGGACGCATGCGCTGAACGGGACGGTGGTGGTGCAGGATGTGCACACCGGCGAAATTCTGGCTTTGGCGATGCGGCCGGCGTTCAATCCGAACATGGCGCGGAGGACCGACAAGGAGCTGTTGAAGAACCACGCGGTGAGCGATGCGTATGAGCCGGGCTCTGTATTCAAGCTGATGACGTATTCTGCGGCGCTTGAGGAGAAGGTGGCGAAGCCTGACGACCCGATCGATTGCCTGGGTGGGCAGATCAAGATTGGGGGTCGGGTGATTCACGACGACGTGGGCGAGCACTATCACGTGATCCCGGTGCACGAAGCGCTGGAGCACTCGAGCGACGTTGCGGCGGTGACACTGGCTGTGAAGGTGGGGCCTGACAAGTTTTACGAATACATGCGCAGCTTTGGATTCGGAAGCAAGAGCGGAGTGGAGTTGCCGGGAGAGACACGTGGGCTGCTGCGGCCAGTGAAAGCGATCGGCAAGGTGAAGGGGTGGAGCGCCTCATCGATCGGGTCTCTGGCAATTGGGCAGGAAATTGGTGTGACGCCACTGCAGATGGTGTCGATGGTCTCGACGATTGCGAATGGCGGTGTGTACCTGCCGCCACATGTGCTGATGGCTGGACAGTTTGATCATGGTGCAAACGGGCAGAAACAGGGCGCAAATGGGCAGAAAACGGCCCCAGCGCCGGAGCCGATGCCGTTCAAGCTTGACGAGTCGTTGCCAAATCCGCTGCCGCAGGGGGCGCATCGCGTGATCTCAGAGATGACGGCGGCGGAGATGCGCAAGATGATGGAGGGAGTTGTCCTGTACGGCACGGGGAAAGAGGCGCAACTGAACGGGTATTCATCGGGCGGCAAGACGGGAACGGCGCAGAAGTTTGATAACGACAAGAGGGTTTACTCCAAGACCGCTCATATCGCGTCGTTCGCGGGGATTGCGCCGGTGAACAATCCGGAGATAGCGGTGGCGGTGATCATCGATTCTCCGCAGGGCGAACAGCATGGGGCGATTGTGTCAGCTCCGGTGTTCAGCGAAGTGGCGCAACAGGCGCTGGAGTATTTGGGAGTGCCGCACGACATTGACGTGCGCGCGCCGCGGCCCGGCGACAAGAAGCCAAAGGCTGTGACCGAGGACGATGGCGGGCAAAACGAAGGCGACATCAATGCGCTTTATGAGGCGTTGAACGACCTGCCGAGCGACGATCCGCTGCGCGGCGGGGATGCTGCGCAGGTGCAGGATGGGGCGCAACTGACGAATCCGGCGGAGGTGAGTGAGGCAAAGATTGCAACTGCGAGGCCGGGGGGGGCTGTTGCGAAGATAACAGCGTCCATTGCGGCGCAATCGCAGCCACAAATGAATGCGGCGGGTTCGCAGCCGGACGCAGGCGGGCATCTGGTGACGGTGACGGAGGCGTTGTTGATTCGCGTGCCATCGCTGGTGGGGTTGCCGATTCGCAAGGTGATTGAGCAGGCGGGGGCCGTGGGACTTGAGGTGAATATTCACGGCAATGGCACGGCACGGGAGCAGGCTCCTGCGGCGGGGACGATGGTGGCGGCTGGCACGCAGGTGGTGGTGCGGGCGGGGCCGTAGGAGCGGGGCGGCGTGGGTTAGTTCGATTGAGTTTTGAGCGCGGGCTGGGAAGTCCACGCAACGGCAGGCTGGGAAGCCTGCGGTACGGTTGAAAAGCGGCGCGGGCGGGCCGCGTGGTAGCCACGCAATAGAATTAAGCACAGGATGAATTGGAACGAACTGATTGCAGAAGTGTCGCACCTGAGCGCGGGCGGCGGGGCCGAGGGCGCGATAACGGGAGTGGAGTACGACTCGCGCAAGGTGCGGCGGGGCGCGGTGTTTGTGGCGATGAAGGGCGCCGAGACCGACGGCAATCGGTATGTGTCGAAGGCGCTGGGCGCGGGCGCGTTGGGGATCATTACAGACTCGGCTGCGACATTCGATCATTTGCTGGTGTATTCGCCGGGAGTGGGCGTGGCTGAAGTGGAGCATGGGCGGCGCGCACTGGCCGAGGCTGCGGCGGCCTTCTTCGGCCACCCGGAGCGGAAGCTTGCGGCGACCGGGATTACGGGGACGAACGGCAAGACAACGACGGCGTTTTTGACCGAGGCGCTGTTGAACGCAGCCGGACGAAAAAGCGTGCTGGTGGGGACGATTGAGTATCACTTGGCAGGCGAGGTGCGGCCATCGATTCATACGACACCGGAGTCGCGCGACCTGTTTGCGCTGATGGCGGAAGGCGTGGAGCGCGGTGCGACGGAGCTGGTGACGGAGGTATCGAGCCATGCGCTGGACCAGGGACGCGCTGCGGGAATCAACTTCGATGTTGCGGTGTTCACGAACTTCACGCGCGACCATCTGGACTATCACGGCACGATGGACAAATACTTTGCGGCGAAGCGGCTGTTGTTTGACGGATCGGTGTATCCGGCGCCGCGCGTGGCGGTGATCAACGCGCAGGATGAGCGCGCGAAGCAGTTGGCGGCGGCGGCGCGCAGGGCAGGCGCAGAAGTGCGGCAGTATGGGATTGGCGCGGGAGAGTGGCGAGCGGCGAAGTACAGGCTGACGCCGGGAGGCGCCGTGATTGAGTTGGAGACACCGATCGGATCGGCAGAGATTGTGTCGCGACTGGCGGGCGAGGTGAATGTGCTGAACCTGCTGGCGGCGCTGACGGCTGCACATGCGCGGGGAGGTGCGTTCGACGATCTGGTCGGGTTTGTGCCGCAGCTCAAGCCGGTTCCGGGGCGGTTTCAGCCTGTGGATGCGGGGCAGCCATTCACGGTGATCGTGGACTACGCGCACACGGACGATGCGTTGAGGAATCTGACGACGCTGGCGCGGCAGATGATTGGGCAAGACGGAGGCCGGGTGGTGACGGTGTTTGGTTGCGGAGGCGATCGCGACCGGACGAAGCGGCCGAAGATGGGGCTGGCGGCAGGGGAAGGCAGCGACCTGGTGATTGCGACGAGCGACAATCCGCGGTCGGAGGATCCGGGTGCGATTTTGGCGGAGATTGAGCCGGGGTTGAAGGCGAGCGGGGTGCGCTATGAGGTTGAGCCAGACCGGGCGGCGGCGATTCGAGCGGCGCTGGGAGGCGCGGGGAAAGGCGACGTGGTGCTGATCGCGGGCAAGGGGCACGAGCGGGAACAGATTCTGGCGACGGGTACGGCGCCGTTTGACGATGCGCAGATTGCGCTAGGGATTCTACGCGAATTGGGCTATGGTGGGGGGCAATGAAACTGACCCTCTCAGAGGCGGCGATGGGCGCGGGCGCGGTGCTGGAAGCGCCGGCAAGCGTGGCCAATGCGGGCGCGCTGATGGCGAGGGGCTATTCGATTGACTCGCGAACGGTGGGCGAGGGCGAGCTGTTTTTTGCAGTGAAGGGCGAGCGGCTGGACGGACATGATTTTGTGGCGGGGGCGGTGGGACGCGGTGCGGTCGGCGCAGTGGTTGCGCGGGCGCGGGTAGTGTCTCTGCCGGATGCGGTGCTTGCTGCGCCCCTGCTGATTGTGGAGGACCCACTGCTGGCGCTGCAGTCGCTGGCCACGCACGTGCGCAGGCACTGGGGAAAACGCGTGGTTGCGGTGACTGGGTCGGCGGGAAAGACGACTACCAAGGAAGCGATTGCAGCAGTGTTGGGCGCGGGATTGAACGTGCTGAAGTCGATGGGGAATTTGAACAACGCCTTTGGGCTGCCACTGCAACTTTTGCGGCTGGAACCGGAGCACGAGATGGCGGTGGTGGAGATGGGCATGAACCACGCGGGTGAAATTGCCGCGCTGTGCCGCATCGCCGCGCCGGACTGGGGTGTTGTTACTAATGTGGGGACGGCGCACGTGGAGAACTTTGCCGATGGGCAGGCGGGGATTGCACGCGCGAAATTTGAGCTGGTGGAATCGTTGCCGGCGAGCGGAGTGGCATTCCTGAATTGCGACGATGCGTATGTTTCGCAGTTTGGCCGGGACTTTTCGGGGAAGGTGGTTTATTTCGGGGCAGGGCCGTGTGCCGACCCGCAGATGTTGGAGGCGAAGGAAGATCTGGAGGGGCTGCATGTGAAGTTTCGGGCCGGGGAGCGGAAGGGCGAGTTCACGCTGAAGCTGCTGGGCGCGCACAATGCATCGAATGCGCTGGCGGCGCTGGCGGTGGCGCTGGAAGCTGGTGTTGATCTTGACGCAGCGGTGCGGGCGCTGGAGCAACTGAGCGCAGGGGACAAGCGCGGACAGGTGATCGAAGCGGCGGGAGCAACGATTTTGAACGACAGCTACAACTCGAATCCGGAGGCGCTGCGTTCGATGATTCGCACGCTGGCGGCACGGCCAGCGGAGGGGCGGCGGATTCTTGTCGCCGGGGAGATGCTGGAGATGGGCGAGCATAGTCCAGCAATGCACGCGGAGTGCGGGCGGGCAGCGGCGGAGGCGGGGCTCGATCTGGTGGCAGGGGTGCGCGGCAATGCAGTGCACCTGGCGACTGCGGCGTGTACCCACGGCGTGGAGGCAGTGTTTCTGCCCGATGCGGAAGCGGCGGGTCATTGGTTGAGGAAGACGCTGAGGGCAGGCGACGTGGTGCTGGTGAAGGGGTCGCGGGGCGTGCACCTGGAACAGGCAATCGAATGGTTGAGTCAAGCCGCAGGTGGCGGAGATTGATGGGCGCGTTGCGGACGATATGATTCGCTTTGCGATGGGGTTGATGAGGGGGTTCGTGGGGCGATACCTGAATGAGTAATTAAGCGGGAAGTGCGCCGTACACCTGTAAAATCGAGCTTAATTTCGCTGTTGCCGGCGTTGGAGGCCACTTGCTTTACTGGCTGCTTTACCAAAAGCTGTTTCCGTTTTTTCATCCGTTCAGGATCTTCCGGTATTTGACGTTTCGGACGGCGTTCGCCTCCGGCACAGCTCTGATGATTGCGTTGTTTATAGGTCCTTGGGTCATCCAGAAGCTGCGCGAGTTTCAGATCGGGCAGTATGTCCGCGAAGACGGGCCGCAGTCGCATTTGAAGAAAACGGGGACGCCGACGATGGGCGGCGTGCTGATATTGATCGCGATCCTGGTACCGACGGTTCTGTGGTCCGATCCTGCGAATCCTTATGTGTGGGTTGCCGTGTTTTCGACGCTGGCTTTCGGTGCGATCGGGTTTGCCGACGATTACCTCAAGGTGGTGAAACGGCGCTCACTGGGACTGACATTCCGGCAGAAGATATTCTTTCAGGCGCTGGCTGCGTTCATGGTGGCGGCGGTGCTGGTGGGACTGCAGCAGTTCAATATTTTCTCGACGAGGCTGACGGTTCCATTCATCAAGGCGTGGCGGCCGGACCTGCAGTGGCACTGGTGGCCGGCAACGCTGCCGCACCTGGCGATCCTGGCATTCGTTCCTTTTGTGGCATTCGTGATGTTTGTGCTGGTGGGATCGTCGAATGCGGTGAACCTGACGGATGGGCTGGACGGGCTGGCGATCGGGTGCACGATTATCGCTGCCGGCGCGCTCGCAGTGCTGACGTATGTGAGCGGCCACGTGGTGTTTGCCGACTACCTGGAACTGCAGCGGATGGACAAGGTGGGCGAGCTGACCATCTTCTGCGGGTCGATGGTGGGCGCTTCGATCGGGTTTCTCTGGTATAACGCGCACCCGGCCGAGGTGTTCATGGGCGACGTTGGCGCGCTTGGCCTGGGCGGCGCCATTGGGACGGTGGCGATCATCATTCGCCAGGAGTTGCTATTGCCGTTCATTGGCGGCATCTTTGTGCTGGAAGCACTCTCGGTTGTTCTGCAGGTGGGCAGCTACAAGTTCAGGAACAAGAAGCGGATCTTCAAGATGGCTCCGCTGCACCACCACTTTGAGCAGATTGGCTGGGCTGAGTCGAAAGTGATTGCGCGGTTCTGGATTGGCGCGCTGGTGTTTGCATTGTTTGCACTCACGACGCTGAAACTGCGCTAGACGGCGCTGTCACGCCGCATTGCGGTGCACAATAGGGAGTGACGGATAGGCGAGGCTTGTTTGGGGTTCGTAGCTGGGCAAGCGGGATTCTGGTTGAGCAGACATTTGCAGGGGCTGAAGCCCGGAACTTTTTTGGGACATCTTTGCGGCACGACTAAAGTCATGCCCTGTTACAAAGCGAACGATTGTAAAGCGGACTTGTGCAGGGCCTCCTCAGCCGGGAACTTAAGAGGCTCGAGAGGAAAAGATCCGAATGATGGAACTGAAGGGGAAGAAGGTTCTGGTGGTGGGGCTGGGGAAGTCCGGCCTGGCGGCGGCGCTGTTTTTGAGGCACCGCGGCGCGCAGGTGACGGTGTCGGACGTGCGCAGCGCCGAAGCGCTGGCCAAGGACATTCCCGCGCTGCTGGAAGAAGGGATCATGGTGGAAGCGGGCGGACATGGGCTGCTGACCTTTCGCCGGCAGGACCTGATTGTGGTGAGCCCGGGGGTTCCGCTGAACACGCCGGAGCTTGCGCAGGTGAGGAGCTTTGGGCTTCCAGTGATCGGCGAACTGGAGCTGGCGGCGCGGTTCCTCAAAGGAAACATGCTGGCGATCACCGGATCGAACGGCAAAACCACGACGACGGCGCTGGTGGGCGAAATTCTGGAGAAGGCAGGAATGCCGACACTGGTGGGCGGGAACATCGGCGTGCCAGTGGTTGGGCTGATCGACGAAAGCAGCGAGGCGAGTTGGCTTGTGCTGGAGGTTTCGAGCTTTCAACTGGAAACGACGGATACATTCCATCCGCGGATTGCGGTGATTTTGAATATTACGCCCGACCACCTGGACCGGCATGGGAGCTTTGAGAACTATGCGCTGGCCAAGGAGAGGATTTTTGCAGCGCAGACTGGAGAGGACTTTCTGGTGCTGAACGCGGACAATGCACGCGCGGCGGAATCGGCAGAGCGCACGAAGGCGAATGTCTATTGGTTCTCGCTAAGCCGTCCAGTGGAGCAGGGCGCGTTTCTAGAAGATGGATTTGTAGTGTATCGGCCGGCGAAGGACGCGGCGACAGAGAAGATCATGCCTCTATCGGGGATTCCGCTGAAGGGCGAGCACAACGTGGAGAACGTGCTTGCGGCGGCGTGCGCGGCACGGCTGGCGGGGGCGAAGAGCGAGTCGATTTGCGCGGCGATTGAGGCGTTCCAAGCGGTGGAGCACAGGCTGGAGTATGTGGCCACGATCAACGGCGTGGAGTATTACAACGATTCGAAGGCAACGAATGTGGACGCAACGGCGAAGGCGCTGGCGGCGTTTCCGTCGGGGATTCACCTGATTCTGGGCGGCAAGGACAAAGGCTCCGATTACCGGGAGCTGGAACAATTGCTGCGGAGCCGAGTGAAGGCGGTGTACACGATCGGGTCGGCAGCGGCGAAGATCGAGTCGCAACTGCGCGGGACGGTTCCATTGCTTAGCTGCGAAACGCTGGCGGTTGCAGTGAATGCGGCGGGTTCGGCGGCGCATCCGGGAGATGTTGTGCTGCTGGCGCCGGCCTGCTCGAGCTTTGACCAGTTTGAGAACTACGAACAGCGGGGACGTGCCTTCAAGCATCTGGTAGACGAAAGGCGAGGGTGGAAAGCATGGCAGCACGCGTAGGCAGCGACAAATGGCTGTTCTTCACCACTCTGCTGTTGATCGTGGTGGGGCTGGCGATGGTGTTCTCGGCTTCGGCCGTTGTGGCGCAGGAGCGCTACCACTCGGAGTTTGCCTACGTGGGGCGGCAGGCGGGATGGGCGCTGGCGGGCGTGATGACGATGCTGGTGCTGATGAACATCGATACCAGTTTCTATAATTCTCCGAAGGTGATCTTTCCGCTGCTGGCGGTGACAACACTGCTGCTGGTGATGGTGTTTCTGTTTCCGGACTCACACAACACGCACCGATGGATAAGGTTTGGAGGGCTGTTCACATTTCAGCCTTCGGAGATTGCGAAACCGGTGATGGTGCTGTTTCTGGCGTGGTTTTTGGCGACGCGCCTGGAAGCAATTCGCAAATGGAAGCAGACGATTCTGCCCGCGATTGTGATGCCGCTGGTGTTTATGCTGCTGATTGGGCGGCAGCCTGACCTGGGGACGGCGCTGGTGTTGTTTGGCGTGACGGCGATGATGCTTTGGCTGGCGGGGATCGACTGGAAGTGGCTGGTGGGCGGCGTGGCCGCGGCGTTGCCGGTGGTGGGGGCGATGTTGTTCTTTGTGGCGTGGCGGCGGGCACGAGTGTTTGCGTTCCTGGATCCGCCGTGCAGTGCCAAGGATGCGAGCGGAGCCGGCTATCACATTTGCCAGTCGCTGATCGCGGTGAGCACGGGCGGCATGACCGGGCGTGGCTATATGGAGAGCATGCAGAAGCTTTTTTATCTGCCGGAAGCTTCGACGGACTTTATCTTCTCGATCATTGGCGAGGAATTGGGATTCATTGGCGCGTTTCTGATCGTGCTGCTGTTTGCGTTTCTTGGGCTTCGCGGGTTCCGCGCGGCGTTCCGCACGAAGGATCCATTTGCGCGGCTGGTGGCATTCGGGATTACGACTACGATTCTGCTGCAGGCGTTCTTCAACATCAGCGTGGTGCTGTCGCTGGTGCCGACGAAGGGGATTCCGCTGCCGCTGATCTCGTCGGGGGGCACGAGCTTGTTTTGCACGCTGGCGTCGATTGGGGTGCTGTTGAATATTAGCCGAAAGGCAGAATAGAGCAGGGAAAAGGGAACAGGGAGAAGGGAGCAGGGCGGAAAAGGAAATTTGATTGGGAAGACTACGCGTATTGATCGCGGGCGGCGGGACGGGCGGACATGTTATTCCGGCGCTGGCGGTGGCTCGTGAGCTGAAGAAGCGGTACGGGGCGGAAGTGGAATTTGTGGGAACGGCGCGGGGGATGGAGACGCGGCTGGTTCCGGAGGCGGGATTCGAGCTGCGGCTGATCGATGTGGGGCAACTGAATAACGTCTCGCTGATGACGCGGGTACGGACGGTGCTGGGGCTGCCGAAGAGCCTGTTCGATTGCAGAACGATCATCAGGGAATTCAGGCCGGGCGCGGTTTTTGGGGTTGGCGGTTATGCGTCAGGGCCGGCGATGGCGGCGGCGCTGTGGCTGGGCGTGCCGACGATGGCGTTTGAGCCGAATGCGATGCCGGGGATGGCGAATCGGCTGGTGGGCAAGCGAGTGCAGGCGGCGGCGGTGAACTTTCCCGATGCGGCGAAATGGTTTCGGAATTGCGAAGTGACGGGGATACCGGTGCGGCCGGAGTTTTTTGCGGTTCGCGATGCGACCACGAGCGCGCGGCCGAGGCTACTGGTGTTTGGGGGATCGCAGGGGGCGCGCATTCTGAATACAAACGTGCCAAAGGTGGCGAAGGAACTGCTCGACGCTGTGCCGGGGCTGACGATCTTGCACCAGACCGGGGGGAAGAATCTGGAGGTGACGCAGGCGGCATATGCGGCGAGCGGGGCGGACCCGGCGCGGGCTGAGGTGATGCCGTTTATCGATGACATGCCGGCGCGATTTGCCGAGGCGAGTCTGGTGATGGCGCGCAGCGGAGCCTCGACTGTGGCAGAGTTGGCGGCGGCAGGTAAGCCGAGCCTGTTGGTGCCGTTTGCGGCTGCGGCGGACGCGCACCAAAAGCGCAACGCCGAGGCGATGGTGGCTGCCGGAGCGGCGGTGATGTTGGAAGAGCAGGAGTTGCGAGAGCCAGGCAGGCTGATCGACGTGCTTGCCGGGCTGCTGAAGGATCAGGCGCGGCTGCAAGCGATGGGAGGGGCGGCGCGGCTGCAGGCGCATCCGGACGCGGCGGAGAGAATTGCGGATCGGCTGGCGGGGTTGGCGGGTTGAGTCGGGGATCGTGGTTTCCCACCCATTCCACGATGAGACTGTGGAATGGATGGGGCACCCGCGGTTCGTTGGCGGGTTAAGTAGGGGCGAAATGGAGATCATGAACTCCCACCCTAAACGCAGAGAACGCGTTTAGGATGGGGCACCCCGGCTTCGGGCTGGCGGGAGTTCTTTGAAGAAGTTGCAGACGTAGAAAGGCCCTCCTGAGGAGGTCAGGAGGGCCTTTCGTTGGTAACTCCACAGAGATCTGGGGAGACGTCAGGAGTTACCGATGTCCGCCACCACCGTGGCCACCGCCGCCACCGCCATGGAAGCCGCCGCCACCGCCACCTGAGAAGCTGCCACGTGCGCCGCCAGCGTATCCGCCGCGGGCTCCAGCTGCGACGCCACCGCGGACGCCGCCTGCACCTGCGTAGCCGGGACGAGCTCCGCCAGCGTAACCACCGCGATAGCCGGCGACTGCGCCGCCACGGTATCCACCGGCATAGGCGCCGCGATAGCCGCCGTATCCGCCTCTAAACCCTCCGTATCCGCCGCGCCAGCCCCGGCCATACCAGGGACCCGCGCCGATGAAGAACCCGCCCGAAAACCATCCAGGCCCGTAATAGCCGTAGGGGGCGCAAGAGTAGGGGTAGTAAGAGTAGTAGCCCCAGTCACATACCGGGGGACCGTAGACGTCAGGGGCGTAGCCGACCGCGGGGCCGACTCCGACACCCACCGCAACCTGGGCATTTGCCGTTGCCGCCAAGGGCAGGGCCAAAACCAACGCAATCAGAATCGGGTAGATTTTCCGCATTTCATTCTCCTTCATGCTGCCCCCGTCCGACTCGACCCGGTTTGGGGATTGGAACTGACTTCCAGCTTCAGCACCTGCCGGTCTTTCGGGGTTGATCTCCCATCCGGCGTACACCTGTTAGAACAACGTTCCCCGCGAATAGTTGCGGTGATTGAAACAAGAATGGTCCATATTTTGGGAAGAAGCAAGGTGGAAGTGGGTGGTTGAGAGTTTGGGGGCTTAATGCAGCGAAAAGTTGCGAGCCCGAATTGGAATTGGGCTGCCGAATCCGGAATGCGAAACGGCCTCCCCGGGGAAGGGGAGGCCGTTTTGCGTCAGTCACGGAGATTACCGGCGGGATTACCGGCGGAAGCGGGCATGATCGCGGTCGAAGTGGCGGTCGACGACGACTGGCCCATGTTCGAAGTGGACGAACGGTCCAGCATGGACCACGCCGACGAAGTTCCAGTAACCCGGAACCCAGTAGCCGTCGTTATCGTAGCCGGCTACCCAGACGTACCCGGGACCAGGGCACGGAGGAACATAGGCTACTGGCCCGCGAACGGCGATTCCAAACTCAGCGGCCTGGGCGGTGTTGGCTCCAAGGCCCAATCCGCCGGCAACGAGAGCTGCACCTAAGATCCAATTTCTCATGCTTGTCATAATCCCTCCATCCGGCTGGCCAATTGGCTCGATGCCGGCCCGGCTTCGTTCCGTTGGGAGGCAACTAATTGCCGCCTCCACGTGCGCCGGTTACGTACTGTGCAAACACTGGCAGGGGAAAAGGTTGCGAGGTTGGGGATGAAATAAATGGGCGCAACTTCCCGGTGGGAGTGGTGTAAAAAGCGCGTCGAACGGCGTGTAAGATCGTGGTGTCTATGGTCCAGATGAACCCGAAAAATGGTATATGATGAGACTGGATGGAGGATGAGAATGGCTCACGCAGCAGCAGCGCTTAGCGGGACCACCACGGTTCAGGTTCAGTCGGGCAAGAGGCCACCGGAAACGAGCCCCCGGAATTCAAAGCTGAGTTCTCATTTGCCGGAACTGGACGCGGCGCATCTGGTTGAACTAGCTCGCAAGGCGGACAACGGCTTCTCGAAGGCGGAGGTTGCAAAGCTTGTTGGCACGATTGCAGCTGTATCGTCAGTTCCGTCTGGCAAGTTGCGCGCACAGATCATTGCTGACTCGACATGGAAGCGTGCCGGAAAGCGACTTGGGCCACAGGCCAGCCAGACAGCCGCCCGGCTGAGCCGCGTGTTTGCCTTCGCTGAAAAGGTGTGGGGGAATGAGAAGGATGCGGCGGATTGGATGAACAGGCCACATATGGAACTTGGCGGCGCAACGCCGTATTCGATGCTGCGGACGGAGGCTGGCGGCCACGCGGTGCTGAATGTGCTGGTCGCTCTTGAGTACGGGTTCCCGGTCTGATGATCATCTACCGAATGCATCGCACGGGGTTCGATGCGCTTGATTCGACTGGATCATTTCTGGGCGATGGCCGCTGGCACACGGCGGGAACGCGCGTGATTTATGGAGCGGAACATGTGAGCCTGGCGGCGCTGGAAACGCTGATTCATGCATCGGAGGGCAGGATCTCCGAGCGCCAATTGACTGAGATTCTGATCCCTGACGATCTTGCGATCGAGAGCGCTGCATGGCGGGAGATACCGGAATCCCGGCGGTTTGGGGATGGCTGGGGCAGGGCCGCAAGAACGGCTGTTCTTCGAGTTCCCAGCATTGTGGTGAACAAATTGGAGTGGAATTACATCATCAACCCATTGCATGGGGATTTTGGGCGGATTGAAAGGGGTCAATCCAGGGCATTCGTTTTCGACGAACGCTTCTTTATGGGTTAAACGCAAACGCTCTGCTGCATCGGCGTCGACGAACACTCGAATGCTAACCTTGACGCTTGGACTCCATGTTCACGACCTCGCAGCACGCGCACTTTATCGGGATTGGCGGCATCGGCATGAGCGGGATTGCCGAGATATTGCTGAGCCTGGGGATGAAGGTGTCGGGGTCGGACCTGCGGCGGGGGCCGGTGACTGACCGATTGGCGCAGCTGGGGGCGACGATCTATGAGGGGCACGACGCGGGACATGTTGCGGGGGCGACGGTGGTGGTGACGAGCTCGGCAGTGGGCCCGATGAATCCCGAGGTGCAGGAGGCGAATGCGCACAAGATTCCGGTGATTCAGCGGGCGGAGATGCTGGCTGAGCTGATGAGGCTGAAGTATGGGATCGCCATTGCGGGCATGCACGGCAAAACGACAACGACTTCGATGGTGGCTTCGGTGTTGACGGCCGGGGGGCTGGACCCGACCGTGGTGGTGGGCGGGCGCGTGGACGCGCTGGGATCGAATGCGCGGCTGGGGACGACGCAGTACCTGGTGGCCGAGGCGGACGAAAGCGACCGATCGTTTCTGAAGCTATCGCCGATATTGGCGGTGGTGACGAATCTGGACCGCGAACACATGGACTGCTACAAGGACATGGCGGACGTGGAGCGGGCGTTTCTGGCGTTCATGGATAAGGTGCCGTTTTATGGCGCGGTGACGGCGTGCATCGACAATGCGCTACTGAAGTCGATTTTGCCGCAGGCACGGCGGCGGGTGATCACGTACGGGACTGCGGCGGAGGCGGACTTTCGGCTGGAGTTTCTGGAGTTTGGCAAGGGCCTGGGACCGCAGGGCCACCCGAGCGGCTTGGTTTCGCGGTTCATGGTGTACCACGCGCAGGGGCCGATGGGGCCGTTCGAGCTGAACAAGCCTGGGCGGCACAACGTGCTGAACGCGACGGCGGCGGTGGCGATTGCGCGGCAGCTTGAAGTGCCGGAAGAAAAGATTGCCGAGGGATTGAGGAATTTTCGCGGCGTGGATCGGCGGTTTCAGTTGCGCGGTACGGCGCGCGGCGTGACGGTGGTGGACGACTACGGGCATCATCCGACGGAGATTCGGGCGACGCTGGCGGCGGCACGGGAGTGCGGCCACACGCGGATTCATGTGATCTTTCAGCCGCACAGGTACTCGCGTACGCATGATTTGATGGAGGATTTTGGGGGCGCGTTTAGCGATGCAGATACCGTGTTAGTGCTGCCGATTTATGCAGCGAGCGAAGAACCGATTCCGGGTGTGACGGCGGAGAGGCTTGCGGAAAAGATCGAAGGGCCGAAGGTGGCGTATGCCGCGGACTTTGGCGCGGCGGTGTCGGCGGTGAAGGACGAGGCGAAAGACGGGGACCTGATTCTAACGCTGGGCGCGGGGAGCGTGAGCCAGTTGGCTCCGCAGATATTGGCGGCGATTGAAGCGGATTGGCAGGCTGCCGTCGAGGTGGTGGATGCGCACAGGGAGAGCTGAGGCGGTAGCATGGACTCCCATGTCCCCAAATGCGAGGGACATGGGGCACCCGCAAAAGCAACCGCAGATCCTTCGACTCACCACCCCCAGGCTGAAAAGCGCCTGGGGCCCCGTTCGCTCAGGATGACAAACATTTTATTAATCTCAAATGGTCGGCTGAAGACAGGATGGAGCTGTATTGGCGCTGAGCATTCAAGAGCAGTTTGGGCAGATCGATATTTACGTGTTCGATCAGATATTGCGCGGGAATATTGAGGACGGGATGTGCGTGGTGGATGCGGGGTGCGGCTATGGGCGCAACCTGGTGCATCTGTTGCGGCAGGGGTGCAAGGTTTTTGCGATCGACCAGGATGCGGCGGGCGTGGAGCATGTGCGGAAGCTGGCGGAGTCGCTCGGGGCGGGGTTGCCCGCGGAAAACTTCCAGGTTGGGTCGATTGAGCGGATGCCGTTCGCGGATGCGTTGGCCGATGTGGTGCTTTCGAGCGCGGTGCTTCACTTTGCGCGGGATGAAAAGCAGTTTCGGGCGATGCTGAAGGAGATGTGGCGGGTGCTGAAGCCGGGTGGGTTGTTCTTCTGCAGGTTAGGGTCGCGGATCGGGATGAACTTTGAGCGGCTGCGCGGGGACATCTATCGGATTGGCGATGGGTCTGAGTGGTACCTGGTGGATGAGAAGATGCTGCTCGACATGACGGCGGAGCTGAATGCAGTGCTTGTGGATCAGCTGAAGACGACCGTTGTGCAGGATTACCGCTGCATGACGACGTGGGTGCTGCGGAAGCGG
>Ga0182015_10003101_pt1 | contig 19026 bp, 16 predicted proteins | sample 712P3MmetaG_FD_120478 | JGI IMG/M metagenome (GOLD analysis project Ga0182015, IMG submission 120478) | Permafrost microbial communities from Stordalen Mire, Sweden - 712P3M metaG | ecosystem: Environmental > Terrestrial > Soil > Wetlands > Permafrost | place: Sweden: Stordalen | collected...
CCGTGCCGGCACCGTTTGGATCAACTGCCACAACGTCTTCGACGCCTCCCTGCCCTTCGGCGGATACAAGCAATCCGGCTGGGGCCGCGAAATGGGCGAAGAAGTCCTCCACAACTACACCGAGGTCAAAGCGGTCACCGTCGCGCTTTGACCGTGGATTGTCCCCAGAGGGCGGGCGGAGGCGACGTGGCTTCCGCTCCCTTCCCCGTCTGCGTCAGAATTCGTATTCCGGCGGTTTGATGCCCTTGAGCCGCAAGTAAACCTCGGCTTGTCCGCGGTGATGCGCCGTATGGGTGAAGTAGGCCCACAGCCATTCGCTGCCGGTCAGATTCCTGGTGGGATTGCCGACGACTATGTTCATCCGGCTGTCCGGCGTCTGCGGGATCGCCTGCTCGCAGAACGCGAAGGTGCTGGTGAGGAACTGCACGGCGGTGTCCTTGTCGACGTCGATCTTTGCCGTGTCCCTGGTCCATGCAGCGATAGGGGCAGGCAGAGGAGACGGTTGAATCCCGCTCGCCGTTGCGCATGCGTTCCGGTCCAGCGCAGCGATGTGTGCCATCAGTTCGCCGAAGCTCATCTCAATGGGAACAGGACGAAAGGTGTAATCGTCAGCGGGCATGGCGTTGGCGACGCCGATGGTGAACTCCCCCGAGGTTTTCCAGTGTTTCAGCAGGATGTCTTTTTCGGTGGACTGGGCACAGGCGGGAAGAGCGACTGCGAGGAGGATGGGGATCAGCGGGAATTTCATGCTCTCTCCGGAAACGGCTGGTGTTCGCGCCATTCTATCTCTTGCTGGCTCCTTTGCTGTCTTTGGAGTTGCGCAGTTGCCCTCGCGCCGATCAAATCGAGAACCCTTCCCCCCGGTGTGGCATCCTGTAAAGGCAGATGGCCGGTGAGCGTACACGTCGACTTTCCTTTGAACGAACCATCGCCAGCGCGCGCCAGACGATCATGCTCAGCGAGATCGCCAAGCTGGCGATCGATAGCTTTCGCACCGCAAAGGTGCGCTTCGTTCTCACCGCGCTCGGCATGGTCATCGGTACCGCATCGGTGATCCTGGTTGTGGCCATTTCCGCAACGGGCCGCCAATATATCCTCACTGAAATCCAGGGCATCGGCACCAATCTCGTCGAACTGGAATACGCCGGGGGCGGTTCCGGAGCCGTCACCAACCTTCAGTCCGATTTCCTTACCTTCGACGATGAACACACCATCGACGAACAGATACCGTCCGTCGCCGCATCGTCGGTCGTGCTGGAGATGCATCAGAACATCAGCATCGGTGGCGTGCTCCGCGAAGTTCTCGTTCTAGGCGTTGAACCGGAATATCGCCAGGTTCGCAATCTGGTCACCATCACCGGCCGCTTCTTCGACGAAGAAGACGAAACCGCCCACGGCAAAGTGGCCGTCGTGACCGAGCCCTTTGCTCGAGCCATGTTTGGAACTCCGGGAGACGCCATCGGCCGTACCTTCCAGATCAGCGGAATCCCCTTCACCATCATCGGCACGTTCAAGGAACGCGTGGAGACCTTCGGCGAAACCGAGATCGCCGACCAGACCGTCCTCATCCCCTATTCCGTCGGCCGATATTTCAGCGGAACCGATAACGTGAAGCAGATGTATTTCTCCATTCGCGACCAAAGTGCCGTAGATGACGCCGCCAAACAGATCCTTTCCATCGTTCACAACGATGGGCGGCACCAGCCCACGTCTGTCTATCGAACGCAGACCATGACCGCGCTCATCACCCTGGCCGGTGAAGTGGTCAACGCCCTCACCGCCATGCTGCTGCTCGTCTCCGGCGTCACGCTCGCCGTCGGCGGCGTGGGCATCATGAACATCATGCTCGCAACGGTTCGCGCCCGCACCCGCGAGATCGGCATCCGCAAAGCGCTCGGCGCTACCCGGCGCGAGATCAAGCTTCAGTTTCTGATGGAGGCAATCTTCGTCTCCCTCTTCGGAGGCCTCATCGGTGCGGTCATCGGGCTCGCCATTCCCTTTTCGGTTCGATTTTTCACCAGTTACCGCGTACCCGTTTCCGGATGGTCCGCGGTCATCGGCCTCATTGCCTCGGCATCAGTCGGCATCATCTTCGGAACGCTGCCCGCTAATCGCGCCGCCGCGATGGATCCCATCGACTCTCTGCGGTACGAATAGCGGGCGCGCCAGTCCAGGCTTACTGCAATCTCAGTCGCGGCGAGGTCTGCACCGGCAACCCGCGTTGCCCGCGACTGGTAAACTCAAGAAGGATTATGGCGGCAGCGACCCAACTTCCGATTTCCGTCAGCGAGTATCTCCATACGAGCTACCGACCGGACTGCGACTACGTCGACGGCGTCGTGGAGGAGCGAAACTTGGGCGAATTCGATCATGCATCGGTACAAAGAGCTCTTCTCGTTTGGTTCATCCAGCAGGAAGGCAAATTGGGCGTTCGCGCCTACCCCGAGCTCCGCGTCCAGGTTTCCCCTACTCGCTTTCGCGTGGCAGATATTTGCGTGCTCTCCACGGCCGCCCCTCGTGAGCAGATTATTCAGACCCCTCCCGTCGCCATCATCGAAATTCTCTCGCCCGAAGACCGTGTCAGCCGCTATTTGGAACGGCTGGAAGATTATCGCCGCATGGGCATTCGCAACCTCTGGGTCATCGACCCAGCTGGGCGCAGAGGGTTCGACTTTTCCTCTGGCAACTGGGTCGAAACCACCTCTTTTGCCGACCCAAACACCGGTATCCGGCTCGATTTGAATTCTCTGTTTTCCTCCATCGACGACGCCCTCGGCGATACCGGAAACAAATAAACCCTCCGCTTCTCTCCTTCGCCTCGCGTCCCTCAGCAATCCACAGAACCAGAACACAGGAATCCTTTGAGCGCCATTCGCAATATCGCCATCATCGCCCACGTCGACCACGGCAAAACCACCCTCGTCGATCAGCTTCTGCGCCAGGCGGGAACTTTCCGCGCCAACGAAACCCTCACCGAGCGCGTCATGGACTCGAACGAGCTCGAGCGCGAGCGCGGCATCACCATCCTCGCCAAGAACACTGCCGTGTTCTACAAAGGCGAGAAGATCAACATCGTCGACACGCCCGGCCACGCCGACTTTGGCGGCGAAGTCGAGCGCGCCCTCAAAATGGTCGACGGCGTCATGCTGCTCGTCGACGCCTCCGAAGGTCCGCTGCCCCAGACTCGCTACGTCCTCTCCAAGGCCCTCGAAGCGAAGCTTCCCCCGATCCTCGTCATCAACAAGATCGATCGCCCCGACGCGCGCCATCAGGAAGTCCTCAACGAGGTCTACGACCTTTTCATCGATCTCGACGCCACCGAGGACCAGCTCGACTTTCCCGTCCTCTACACCAACGCGAAGCTGGGGCAGGCCAGCCTTGATCCCACCGTTCCTGGTACCGATCTCGTACCGCTCTTCGATGCCATCCTCAGCACCATCCCCACCGGCAAGGGCGATCCCAACGGCCTTCTGCAGATCCAGGTCACCAACCTCGACTACTCCGACTATCTCGGCCGTCTCGCCATCGCGCGCGTCTTCCAGGGCACGCTCCATACCGGCGATGACGTAGCCATCTCCAAACGCGATGGCTCGCTACAGAAGACGCGTATCACCAAGCTGTTCAGTTTCGCCGGTCTCCATCGCGTCGACATCACCGAGACGGAGATCGACGACATCGTCGCGGTCGCCGGCGTCGAAGGCATCACCATCGGCGAAACCATCACCAACGTCGAGAATCCCGCGCCGCTCCCGGCCATCATCATCGACGAGCCCACCATCGCCATGCAGTTCTCTATCAACAATTCGCCCATGGTGGGACGCGAAGGCCAGTGGGTCACCTCGCGCAATCTTCGCGAGCGCCTCGATAAAGAACTGCTGACCAACGTCTCCATTCGCGTCGAAGAAACTGGCAGCCCCGACAGCTTCAAAGTCCTCGGCCGCGGCGAACTCCAGCTCTCCATCCTGATCGAAATGATGCGCCGCGAAGGCTTCGAGCTCATGGTCGGCCGCCCCGAAATCGTCACGAAGGAAGTCAACGGCAAGCTCATGGAGCCGCTCGAGCACCTCACCATCGACATCCCGGAAAATTTCATCGGGACAGTCATCGAGCGCCTCGGACCCCGCCGCGGTGAGATGGTCAAGATGCATAACCACGGCTACGGCCGCGTCCGCCTCGAGTTCCGCGTTCCCTCCCGCGGCCTCATTGGACTGCGCAGCGATCTCCTCACCGAGACGCGCGGCACCATGGTGATGAATTCCCTCTTCGACGGCTACATGCCCCATCAGGGACAAATCCCGCAGCGCCCCACAGGCGCGCTCGTCGCCGATCGCCCTGGCAGCACCACCGCCTATGCCCTCGAAGGCCTGGAAGACCGCGGAGTCTTGTTTATTCCACCCGGCGTCGAAGTTTATGAGGGAATGGTGATCGGTGAGCACTCCCGCGACAACGACCTCGACGTCAACGTTGTGCGCGAGAAAAAGCTGACGAACATGCGCGCATCGAGCGCGGACGACGCCATCCGCCTTTCTCCACCGCGCGCCCTCAATCTCGAACAGGCCATCGAATTCATCGCCGACGACGAAATGGTCGAGGTCACGCCGAAATCTCTGCGCCTACGTAAGAAAATCCTTCAGGCCAATCGCCGCCCTCGTCGCAACCCAACTGTGCCGGCCTGACGCAACGCCCGAGACAAGGCCCGAACCCCGCATCGGGCTTTTATCACAGCTCACAGTAGAAGATTTCCGCAGCCCCTCGGAATTCATCTCTTCCGTAACTTTCCCTCCGCGTTCAAAAGGCGCTACTATCCGTCACTATTGCGGGGCCGAACTCGGATGTCGAGTACCCACGCAGCGTCCTGGCGGGTGGCCCGTTCTCCCATTCGGCGGGAGACAACCTCATCCGCCACGACGCGACCCGAGACCACCGATCCGAACTGTCCTGATCCGACTGTCCTTCTGTAACGCGAATTCCCAGGCTGCCGCAGACCCGTTTTCTGAACACCCTAACCCGCCCACCCAGGTCGAGGACCACCTCAGGCTGCTTTCTGGATTGTCCCCGGCCACGAACCGCAGGTCTCAAGAGGAGAAACGACAATGGCAAAATCGCAGAAAGTTACGTTGAAGGGGACCGAGCACACCCCGATGCCTGGAGCACGTGCCATCGGACCGACTTCTCCACACCAGCTCATCGAAATCTCTGTCATCCTCAAACACCGCCAGCCCCTCAACCTCAACAAACATGGCGGCCAAATTCTCAGCCACACCGACTTCGCCAAAACCTATGGCGCTGATCCCGCCCAGGTGGACCTCATCAGGCAGTTCGCCACCGAGAACAACCTGCAGGTACTCACGCGCGGCGACGAAGTTCTCCGTCGTACCGTCACCCTGGCCGGCACCGCGGCCAACATGGAAAAGGCCTTCAATGTAGAGCTGGTCGGCTTCGAGCATCCCGATGGAACCTACCGTAGCCACACCGGTCCCATTCAGGTTCCCGACTCGCTCGCCTCCACATCGAGGGCGTCTTCGGTCTCGATAACCGTCCCGTCGCTCATCCGCACATCCGTATGCGAAACACCAACCGCACCTTCGGAGCTCGATCCTCAACCACCACCTACACGCCTCTGCAGGTGGCCTCGCTCTATGATTTTCCCCGCGATGCCGACGGCGACGGACAGACCATCGGCATCATCGAGCTGGGGGGCGGCTATCGTCCTGCGGATCTTCAGCAATATTTCCAGAACCTCAACCTCCGGACCCCACCTGTCCGTGCCGTCCTCGTCAACCAGGCCAACAATCGGCCCTCCACGCCCAACAGCGCAGACGCTGAGGTCATGCTCGACCTCGAAATCGCCGGCGCCGTCGCCAACGGCGCTTCGGTGGCCGTCTATTTTTCCACAAATACCGCGCGTGGTTTTCAGGACGCGCTCAGCACCGCGGTCCACGACCAGCTCCACACCCCCTCCGTCCTCTCCATCAGCTGGGGCAATCCGGAGGCGACCTGGACCCAGCAATCCATGGAGTGCTTCGACCAGGTTGCCCAGGAGGCGGCCTTGCTGGGCATCACCGTCACTGCCGCATCCGGCGACCATGGCTCAACCGATGGCATCGCCGGAAATCAAAACCATGCCGACTTTCCGGCGTCATGTCCTCACGTCCTCGGCGTCGGTGGCACCCGGCTTACTTCCGTCAACGGCACGCTCCAGAATGAAACCGTCTGGAACGACGGCCCCACCGGCGGAGCCACCGGAGGCGGATACAGCAACGTCTTTCAGCGTCCGGAGTGGCAGGCCTCCGTCGCCACCAAACCCAGTCGCGGCGTCCCCGATACTGCCAGCAATGCCGATCCCGATACCGGCTACAACATCCTTGTCGACGGCGAGCAAGCGGTCGTCGGCGGCACGAGCGCGTGTGCGCCGCTCTGGGCAGCACTCGTGGCACGGTGCAACCAGATGGTGAACACACGCCTCGGCTTCATCAACCCCGCCCTCTACGCCATCAACCAGAACAACGGGTTCCGCGACATCACCCAGGGCAACAATGGTGCATTCTCCGCCACTCCCGGCTGGGATCCCTGCACTGGACTGGGCTCGCCGATCGGCACCCGGCTCCTGCAGGCTATCTCTACGGCCACTGGAAAGACGATTTCCACGGCCGCAGGCACAGCCGTAGGAAAGATGGCAGCCTCGGCTCAACCCGCTGAAACCCGTGTCGGTCGCCCGCACTCGGCAGCCTGACAGACTTTTTGACGGCCGAACGCCGACCTCCGTGCGGCTCTCCCACGCCCTCCGTCGGGAGAGTCGCACATCAACCCAAAAGAGAAAGGCCGAGCCCCGCGGCTCGGCCTTTCTTTTCCCAGACAAAATCCATGCCGCTCGTAGCGCGCACGGATTCACCCGCTGGCGTCAGTCCAACTAGGTCATGCGGGCAAACTTCTGCCGCCGCACTTCCCATTCCTCAGTCGAGAACAACCGCGGGCCCACTTCAATCAGCCGCGGAATCATATTGAAGATCGCAACCGGGTTCCAGCGCTTTCCCTCACGCGTGCGAAATCCCTTCTCGTTCAGGTCACTCGCAATATTCGAGAACGGAAAATCCTGCACCAGCATTTCCATCATCTGCAGCAGCGCCTGCTGTTCGCTGGGATCGAGCTCAAGCCGCTTGCAATCCTCCGAAATGCGAAGACCGAAAGGAATATCTTCCGGATACGCCCCCTCCGTCGGCTCTTCGGCATCGGGCAGTTCACGCCGCCATTCAAGCGACACCAGATGCCATCCCGCCGCCGTGCGCTGTCGCACAATCTCTTCCAGCAACGGTTGGCCAATCATGTCACGCATCCGTTCAACGTAAGCCATTGAGAGCCTCCTGTTTGGGGCTTATTAAAATGCACGTCGCCGCCCATCCGCAAGACTCGTGTGACGAACGGGCTAAATATCTGGAGATTCAGTAACAAAGGCCCAGGCGCAGTCGCACCCGACACGGGCACGACTGTCCACTTTAAAGAAAACCTGTTCAGCCCCGGACAGCGCGGCCTACTGATCCTCGACCTGCAGCGTCACCACCTGCGATCCGGTCAGCACCGCATCCATCGGCAGCGACGCCATCGGCACCGCCGACTCCCCATTCAGCGCCATGCCCTTGTTCTCCCGCAGCGGAGACAGCGCGTTGGCCATCGACATCGGAATCGCCGTCAGTGTCCGCCCATCCACCGCCGCCTGCGCCTGTGGCGCCAGCAACGTAATGTACAACTGATCGCTGGTGTGCACGCTGTTCAACTGCGCGATAGTCGCCGCTACGTCCAGCGGTTGCGCGTTGAACTGCGCCGGTTGCAGTAGTCGATCCAGCGTGAAGCTGTCGCTCACCAGCAAACGCACCGGACCCTCCGGCAGATTCGATGGCAGCTTCACCGGCACGCGCACATTCCGCCGCTCGCCGTGCCAGGGAAGAATCGTCGCCTCCACCGTGATCGTGTCGCCGGCATGCACTTCCACCCGGCTCGTGTGGGCGCTCTCAATCTCCGCGGTCAGCCGTCGCGGAATCGCCGAAACCTCCAGATCGACACTCTCAATCGGAGTCCGCCGCGCCGCATTGTCATAGAGCCGCGTGAACCGCTCGCCCAGAGCCAGCGCAGTCTGCAGATTTGCCGGCAGCGCATCCGTCGGCGCCACCAGGCTGTTCAGCCTCACCGAAGGATACCCGCTCAGCTTCACCGATCCCTGCACGTGATACGTCGTCTGCGCGGAGTAAGCGTTCTCCTGCATTAGCCCCTGATAGACCGCCACCATCACCGCCATCGGCGTGATCTGTGGCTGATCGATCACCTCAAAATGCAGCGTCTCCAGCGCCTTCTGCTCTTCCGAGCCCGCTCCCTCACGCGTCACACGCAGAGTCACGGGAATCATCCGCGCTGTCTTGCCAAATTCGCCCATGATCGCCGACGAGCGATCCTCGGTGACAGAACCAATCGTCTCCGTCGTGTTGATGATCTTGAAAGCCTCCAGTGGAGACGGCAAGGTTGCCACTACGTCCGCCTTCGTCATCGGCATCGAGACCGGCCCATACTGCGTGATTGGGTGCCCGCATGCCAGCATTCGCGTCGGATCGACATACGTCACCGTGCACGTCGCCGCAATGTCCAGATCCCCGCGCACCAGCACCGCGCTCACCGCCGATCCAGGAACCAGCGGGTCCGTCTGCTTCTCGTTGCTCTCCGAACCGCCCACTCCCGCGACAGGGACCAATCCCGCCGGAGCATGCTCCTTCCACAACTGCAGCGCCTCAGGATTGAATCCGCTAAAAACCAGCGGCGTATCCATGGGTTGTATGAGCCCGCCCTGCATCATCGGCCCGCCGCTGCCCCCGCTGCTGATCGACGAAATCCCCGGCTCGCTCCCCGCCCCGGCACTCGCAAGCTCCGTCACCGGTGCCGTGTGCAGCTTCTCTACGTTCAGCATCAATTCGATAGGCGTGATCCCGCAAATCGGCTCTTTGCTGAACTGGCCAATCCGATACGACAGAGCGCCCACCAGCCGCCCATCGATGTACACCGGGCTGCCGCTCATCCCGGCCACCACGCCCGTATATTCCGGCTTCGAACCCTCCAGGCGGCCGAGGATCATGTCCTGCCGCGGCCCCAGCGCATTGTGCAGCACCCCGAGGATCTCAACCCCCATCGGCTCTGGCTTCGTCCCCTCAAAAACCGTGTAAGCCACCCCCTGCAGTCCCTTGTGGATCTCGCTGAGGGGGAAAACCCTGGTGATTTCAGGCGGATGGGGAGGCAGCGCCGTCGCGATCGCCGGCTGCGCGTTCGGGGCAGGGGCCTGGGCCAAAGCGGCGGCGCACATGCCGAACACCAGCGCGGCCATTCCCTTGCGGATATCTTTCAGGCGCTTATACACGTCCATAGACTATGCTGCTCCCACGCTTGCCGCCAAGGCGTCGGTGGCACGAAGATTGTTTCAGAGGTTTTTCCATGAGGGAATCCCGCCTGCGTTTACCGGCCGTTACCGCTGCCGCTCTGTTGCTCTTACAGACGTTTTTGCCCACCCGCTTGTCATGGGCGCAGCAGCAGACGCCTCCAAATACCCAGCAAACCCAGCCCCAGCAACAGCAGGCGGCAGACCAGACCGCTCCGGAAGCCGGTGGTCCGGGCAATGACAACGGCCCCATCGCTATACCCAAAAAAGCCGCTCCGCCGCCTCCGCCGCCCGAGCCCACGGTGAAAAACCCTCCCGGCCTCAATAACTACTCGCTGCGCGTCGATGTCCCCGTCGTCAATGTCGACGTCAACGTAATGGCCGATAAGACCCACCAGTTCATTCCGAATCTCAAACAGCAAAACTTCCGCGTCTTCGAAGACGGCGTCCCTCAGGACATCGCCAGCTTCCGCCAGGTCAAAGCGCCCATTACCGCGGTTCTGCTCGTCGAGTTCGCGGCCAACAGCTACAACTTTATCTACGACATGTGGAATTCGGCTTTCGCCTTCACCCAGCAACTGCGCCCCGATGACTACATCGCCGCCGTCACCTATGACATGCACACAACGATCCTGACCGACTTCACGCAGAATAAAATGCTGATCCAGGACTCGATCCGATCTCTGCAGATCCCTACCTGGCAGGAAACGAATCTGTTCGACGCCCTCTACGAAACCCTGGACCGCCTCTCCCGCATCGACGGCCGCAAGTACATCATCCTCATTTCCTCCGGTCGCGATACATTCTCCAAAATCACCCTCGATAAATGCCTGCAGAAAATCAAGGAAACCCCCAACGTCACCATCTTTTCCATCGCCACCGGTGGCGCTGGGATGATGGGCGGCGGCGGCTTCGCCAGCGGGCGCATGAACAACATCACGATGCTGCAGGCTCAAAACCAGTTGCAGAGCTTCGCGCGCATGACCGGCGGGATGTACTTTGAACCACGATTCACCGCGGAACTTCCCGACGACTTTACCGACATCAACAATTCCATCCGTAACCAGTATCAGATTACCTATAAGCCATCGAACGCCAGGATGGATGGCTCCTGGCGCCGCATTCGGGTCGAGCTTGTCGACGACGAGGGCCACCCGCTCCGCATGCAGGACGAAAAACACAAGTCCGTCAAATACGACATCATTGCCCGTGACGGCTATAAAGCCAAGCAGCAAGTGGAGTAAGCGCCCGCCTCAGGATCCCGGGCCGATCAAACCCCTGCGTTTGCACCGGCCCCGAGGCACTTCTTTCCCACCCGGTACGAAAGTTTCGGTACATCGGTCATGGGTAACGCGCCAACAGGGCACTTTGGCCCTGTCGGTCTTCCATGGAAGTGTTATAGATTGGGGCTTGCCCGAGCGTCATACTAATGACGCATAGAGGCAAATTTGCTCTCGCTCTCCGAGGAAGTGCTGTAATGCATGACCTGATTTTTGCCGTAGCCTTCATTGCAATGGTCGCCTCTCCCGCCATGGTCGCCGCTATCGGTGGCCGAAAAGAATACAATCCCGGTCCCGAAGCGACATCCGAACATCCTGCGGCCTCGATGACAGTGCGGCCTCCTGCGCCGCCCGTCCGTCCGCGCTCCATGCAAAAGGTCGTCGCACCAGTGCAACACCGCTTCGCCACCTCCGACGGCCCGACTCTCCCCATGCGCAACGCGCGTGGCATGGCCAACCGCTAAGTCTTTCCATATCGGGACCGCATTGCAAGCCCTCTTGCTGGCGACTTGCCCTGTCCTTGCTCCGTCCAGCGGCGCCGCCCCCGAAGCACATCGCATCATTCTCTTTGCTAACCTGACTCAGGTCGCATGGAGCCTCTTCTGATTGTGCTGCTGGGCCCAACCGGCAGCGGCAAAACCGCGCTTTCCCTCACCCTGGCTCGCCGATTTTCCGGGGAAATCGTGAGCTGCGACTCAGTCGCCGTTTACCGCGATATGGAAATCGGCACGGCCAAGCCATCGCCGGACGAACGCCGCGCAATCCCGCACCACCTCATCGACGTTCTCCCTCCGGACCAGTTCATGACCGCCGGCGACTATGCACGCCTCGCACGCGAAGCCCTCGCCGCAATTGTCTCTCGCTACCATCTCCCCATCATCACCGGCGGCACCGGCCTCTATTTGCGTGCGCTGGTCGAGGGACTCTTCGCCGGCCCGCAGCGTTCCGAAGAACTGCGCGCCCGGCTTCGCAGCAGCGTCGAGCGCCACCGCCCGGCATGGCTGCACCGTCTCCTCCGCCGCCTCGATCCAGCCGCCGCGGCGCGTATCCACTCGAACGACCAGCCCAAGCTCATCCGCGCCATCGAAGTCTGCGTCGCCGCCCGCCTGCCCCTTACAGAAGCCTGGAAATCCGGCCGCGACCCCCTCACCGGCTATCGCATCCTCCGCATCGGCCTCGATCCTCCTCGCCCCGCCCTCTACGCCCGCCTCGACGCCCGCGCCGCACGGATGTTCGCGGATGGCCTCATCGAAGAAACCCGCTGCCTCCTCGCCCAATACGGCGAGTCCCCGCGTGCCTTCGAGTCCCTCGGCTACCGCCAGGCGCGCGCCGTGCTCCGCAGAGAAGTCACCGAACCCGACGCCATCGCCGCTACGCGCCAGGCCCATCGCAACTACGCCAAACGCCAGCTCACCTGGTTTAGCCGCGAGCCGGAAGTCCGCTGGCTAGCCGGCTTCGGCAACGATCCGACCACCTCCGCCCAAGCTCTCGATCTCGTACAACAAAGTCTGTGACCGCATGTCGACCGCGCCCGCGCTGAACTCATCTTCGCCCCGACCCCTCCACCGCGCAGCCGAAAAGCAGCCCCTCATCGCTGCCTCGTTCGCTCCCCTCCTGCTCACCCCCCTCGTCCTCCTCGTCCACGGCTATCACCCCTTCGCCGGAGACGCGGGCATCTACGTCGCCGGGGTCCGCCATATCCTCGACCCCACTCTCTACCCGCTCAACGCCATATTCCCCGCAGCCTTCACCAGGCTTTCAATCCTCCCGTGGACGCTCGCCGCGCTCGTCCGCGTCACGCACCTGCCCCTCTCCTGGATCCTCTTCACAACGCATCTGCTCTCGATTTTTCTCTTCCTTACGGCCTGCCGCCAACTGGCAACGCGCCTCTTCGCCACCGAATCGGCCGCGTGGTCTTCCCCGCTCCTCGCAGCCGCCTGCTTCACTCTGCCAGTCGCCGGAACCGCGCTCTTCGTCATGGATCCCTACGTCACCGCGCGCTCCCTTTCCACCCCCCTGAGCCTGATGGCCCTGGCCACCTACATCGACCGGGCCTGGCCTCGTACCATCATCCTGCTGATCCTCGCCGCCCTCATCCATCCACTGATGGCCGCCTACGCCGTCGCATTTGTGATTCTCAACGCGCTCGTCGCCTCCGGACGAAATCGCTTCGCACTCATACTCTGCGGCGCATTCCTGACAATCGCCGGCACTGTATTCTTCCTCGCGCACCGAACCCCCATCTCCCCGGCCTACCGCGAAGCGGTCTTGTTGCCCCCGCGCACCTTCCTCTTCCTGGCGCTCTGGCACTGGTACGAAATACTCGGCCTCATCCTGCCGCTACTTCTCTTCGCCCTGGCTCTCCGCAAACTCGGCCCCACCAGCCGCAAAGGCGCGCTCTGCCTTACCTGTTTGCTTCTCGGAATCACGAGTTCCCTGATCGCAGCCCTCTTCGTTCCACCCGGCGGCCCCTACGCGCTCGTCCCCATCCAGGTCTTGCGCAGCTTTCATCTGATTTATCTGGTGGGAATCGTACTCAGCGGCGGAATCGTCGCCGATCTTGCGGCCCGCTCGCGCCCAGGAGCCGTCGCGATTTTCGCCCTGCTCTTCACCGGTATGTTCGCCGCGCAACACCTCGCCTGGTTTGGAAACAGTCAGTCCGGAAGCAATCACCTCGAATGGCCCGGCTCGCAGCCGTCGAACCTGTACCAACAAGCCTTCCTCTGGATTCGCGACAACACTCCCCGCAACGCCGTCTTCGCCTTCAATCCGCAATTCGTCTACTTGCCGAAGGAAGATGAGCAGGGCTTCCGCGCCATCACCCAGCGCGACCACCTCGCCGACGACAAAGATGCCGGAATCGTCGCCGTCCGCCCGCAACTAGCCGACCGCTGGGCACTCCAGCGCAATGCAGAGTTCGATGTGGATCGGATGACCGACGAGCAGCGCATCGCCGCGCTCGCACCCCCGGGCGCAAACTGGCTCCTGCTCCCGCCCAACGCTGCGACGGAACTTCCCTGTCCCTGGAGCAATGGAGTAGTAAAAGTCTGCCGAATGCCGCGGTGAATCGAACGCAGCGGCGGCGCCTCTGGAGCCCTGAAACGAGCCTCGGGTTTATCTGAACGCTGAACGTTATCCGCTGAACGCTGTCTTTTACTGCACCGACAGCGCCAGGCAAACCGCGCCCGCGCAGCTAGCGTCCGACGACGTCGCGTACGTGATCGCAGTGCCATTCGTCGAGTAGGCCGCAATCACAATCGTGTAGTTCCCCACGGGAGTTCCAGGGTTCGGCGACGGCTGGTAGTGCAGATACCGGTACCGTTGCGCGCACGAGGTCAACCCCATCGTGCCCGCACCCAGCAGCATCAGGAGCCCGACAGCCCGCAGTACACCAAATCTCTTCCGCCGGATCGCACCCACTCCCACCAGCGCCAGCAGACCCGGAATCAGAACCGCATACACAGCGTTCGACCGCCCCAGCCTGGCCGACTCATCGGCACTCGCACCGGAAACCGCCGTAGTCGTGATCTGCATCGCGCTGATGCTCGATCCATTCGCGGTTGGCGTCACCACCACCGGATTGAAATTGCACGCGGAACCCGCCGGCACACCCGAACACGACAAATTCACCGCCTCAGCGAATCCATTCTGCGACGTCACTGTCAGGTTCACCGTGCCAAACTGCCCAGGCGTCAGCGACAGCGACGACGGTGCAGCCGTAACCGTGAATCCCGGTACGCCACTCGTCGCATCCGCGGAGACTTGCGTGCTCGCAGTCGACCCTGCAAACGCCGCATCGCCGTGATAAACCGCCGTCACCGTCTTCGCCCATTGCGGCGGATTGGTCAGATTCAGCGTCGCCGTGCCGTCCCTGACGAAAACCGATCCCAGCGAACCCTTCGGTGTCTCAAAACTGACGGTGCCTTCGGAGACGGCTCCTCCCCCAACATCGGCAACCTTCGCCGTAAACGACAAGGTCCCGTTATTCTTCTGCGCTGCGATCTGCGTGCGAGTCGCAACTTGCGCCTGCGCAAGTCCAGCGCCGGCGAAAAAGCCGGTGAGCCCGATTGTGACGGCCAGATGGAGGGTGATGTGCTTCCGGAACTGCGAAATCATTCGTGAGGAACTCTCTCAATTCAAGCGTCGCGCCAGACCATCGTTCGATCCCCGGCAAGCCGTGCCTGCTGGAACCAATCGCTGCCCCTGCGGTGGAAGACTCATTGTATCTGACCCGCCCTCCCTCCGGCACGTTAGCAGTTCGCCGCGCTCGAAGCCATCTGGAGTTACGATCTTGAGTTGCACCCTAAATTTCCGAGGTCCTTCATGCCCACTTCGCTCTCCGAGCGCCCCCAGCTCCAGTACCTTACCGCCCAGATCGACGAACTCAAGGCGAAGGGCACCCATTTCCGCCTCCGTATTCTCGACAATGCCCAAGCCCCGGTCTGCACCTACGACGGCCGCTGCGTCATCAACCTGGCCTCCAATAATTACCTCGGCCTGTGCAATCACCCCAAACTGCGCGAAGCCGCCACCCAGGCCATCAAGGACTACGGCGTCGGCTCAGGCGCCGTCCGCACCATCGCCGGCACCATGAAAATCCACATGGAGCTGGAAGAAAAAATCGCCCGCTTCAAAAATGTCGAGGCCTGCGTCGTCTTCCAAAGCGGATTCACCGCCAACGCCGGCACAGTCTCCGCGCTGCTTGGCAAAGAAGATTTCATCGTCTCCGACGAGCTCAACCACGCCTCCATCATCGATGGCGCACGCCTTTCCCGCGCGAAGATCAAGGTCTTTCGCCACAAAGATGTCGCCCACGCCGAAGAGCTTCTCCGCGAAATCCAGAACGAACCAGGCCGCAAACTCCTCATCACCGACGGCGTGTTCTCTATGGATGGCGACATCGGCCCCGTCGACAAGCTCGCCGACCTCGCCGAAAAATACGGCGCCATCATGATGGTCGACGACGCCCACGCCTCAGGCGTGCTGGGCCGCAACGGCCGCGGCTCCATCGACCACTTCCATTGCCACGGCCGCGTCGATATTCAGGTCGGCACGCTTTCGAAGGCCATCGGCGCCATCGGCGGTTACGTCTGCGGCTCGAAAGATCTCATCGACTTCCTCTACCATCGCGCGCGCCCATTCCTCTTCTCCACCTCGCATCCGCCCTCGGTCACAGCGACCTGCATCGCCGCCTTCGACCTTCTGGAATCCGAGCCCGAGCGCATCGACCGCCTGTGGGACAACACCCGCTACTTCAAAGCTGAACTGGGCCGCATCGGCTTCAACATCGGCGGCGTCAACACCCCGGCGAGCGAAACGCCTATCACGCCGATCATCATTGGAGACGGCCGCCAAACCATGGACTTCTCGCGCGCCCTATTCGAAGCGGGAGTCCTCGGCACCGGCATCGCCTTCCCTACTGTCCCCGAAGGCAAAGCCCGCATCCGCACCATCATGACCAGCGAACACACCCGCGAGCAACTGGACCAGGCGCTCAGCAGTCTCGAGAAAACCGCAAAGACCATGGGAATTCTCAGCTAATCCGGACCATGCGCCGAGTGGTCCGGAGTCTGGCTAGTCCAGCCACGACGAAAACACAATCATCGCCAGCCCGATCATCGTCACTTCATGCTGCCCGGTAATCGCCGCGCCGAAGCAAAGCAGCACGACTCCCAAACCCATCACGATGTGCGAACTGGCGTGATCCGCGCAGACCGCCCGCGGCACCTGCCCTGGATTCTGATTCGGATATTGCGTTCCTGGGGTTGCCATAAATCCCTCCTGACTTCTCCAGCATCGCCCCAAATGCCCCGCCCCGGCAGTGCGCTTCGTCAGCAATCGCATATGACAAATGTCAGGAGTCCAGGCATGGGTGCCCCATTCTGATTGGGCGGCTGTTGGCGCAATCAGGGTCGGGTTGTTCGCTCGCTCATCGCTATACTTGAACCAGAGGCTTTTTCCCTGCATCTCGACCGCATTCTCGCCCGAACCCGTGCCGAAGTGGCCCAGCGCCGTGAGCGTGTACCCCTGCGCGAGATCGAACGCCTTGCCGACCAACACACGCCTCGGGGATTCGCCCGCGCCCTCCGCGAAGGCAGCACCAAAGGGCCGGCCATCATCGCCGAGCTGAAAAAAGCATCGCCCTCCAAAGGCCTCATCCGCCCCGACTTCGATCCGCAATCTTTCGCCGTCGACCTCGAACGCGCCGGAGCAGCCGCGCTCTCCGTCCTCACCGACGAGCCCTTCTTCCAGGGCAGCCTCCGCAACCTCGAAATCGCCTCCGCTGCCACCAAAATTCCCTGCCTCCGTAAAGACTTCATCGTCGACGAGTACCAGATCGCCGAAGCCCGCGCCCATCGCGCCGACGCCATCCTTCTCATCGCCGGCGCGCTCGGCTATGGCTATCTGGATTACTTCACGATGATCGCCCACGGGCACGGTCTCGATGTCCTCTGTGAAGTCCATACGGCCGAGGAGATCGCTCTCGTCAGGGACCTGGGCTGCGATGCCTACGGCGTCAACAACCGCGACCTCAAGACTTTTGAAGTCCGCCTCGAAACTTCACTCGAACTTGCCGAACAACTTCCGCCCAACGCCGTCCACGTCGCCGAAAGCGGTATTCATACCGCCGTCGACATTCAAACCCTACGCAAAGCCGGCTTCCACGCCTTTCTCATCGGCGAATCGCTCATGCGCCAACCGAAACCGGGTGCCGCGCTCGAAGCGCTCCTTCACTCCGTCGATCAAACGCCGGCAGAAATCCTTGCGGAGCAGGCCTGACCACCATGTGGATCAAAATTTGCGGCAACACGAATCTCGAAGACGTACACATGGTCGCCGATTCCGGTGCCGACGCCGCTGGCTTCGTATTCGCGTCTAGTCCCCGCCGCGTCACCGCGGGGCATGTCGCGGCCATGATGCCCGAGTTGCCCACCGACCTCACCAAGATCGGCGTTTTTAACACCCAGGATTTCGATGAAATCGTCTTCTCTCTGCGCTCTGCTGGACTGCATGGAGCTCAACTGCACGGCGAGCTCGATTTCTCTCTCGCAGACAAACTGCGCCGCGAATTTGAGTCAGGCTTTTTCCTGATCCAAACCCTGCACTGGGCTATGAACAGCGATCCCGCGCGCGCGGAGGAGAGACTCCGCAATGAACTGCGCGCCGTCGCGCGGCATTCAGATATCGATGCGGTCCTGCTGGATACAAGGACCGCCTCCGCCTCCGGAGGTACCGGCACCCCCTTCGACTGGAATCGTGCCAAAGACATTCTCGCGGCCGAAGCGGGTCCCATGCGCATCATCGTCGCCGGTGGCCTCCATCCCGGCAACGTTCGTGAAGCCATCCTGACCCTCCGCCCCTGGGGCGTCGACGTTGCGAGTGGCGTCGAAGTGGCGCCTGGCAAAAAGCATCCCGAAATTCTCGACGACTTTGTCCGCCAGGCCCGCACCGCCTTCCTCGAAATCGAGCCGCCCCCCATGCTCCCGAACGCCGCGAGCCCGGTGTAAGGATGACCATTCTCTCGACTCCGGTAGAAGAGCCGCCCCTGTACCCTGTAACCTGCACCCTGTAACCTGAATCTATGGCAGCTGTAACCGCAAAGCCAGTAGCCGGCCGCTTCGGCCCCTATGGTGGCCGCTATGTTCCGGAGACCCTCGTCGCCGCGCTCGATGAGCTCGACCACGCCTACGCCGAGGCCCAGGCCGATCCCGACTTCCATCTGAAGCTCGACTCTCTGCTGCGCGATTACGCCGGCCGCCCCACTCCGCTTTACTTCGCCTCACGTCTGACCGAATCTCTGGGCGGCGCGAAGATTTATCTCAAGCGCGAAGACCTGCTTCACACCGGCGCACACAAAATCAACAACTGCCTGGGCCAGGCGCTGCTCGCCGTCCGCATGGGCAAGAAGCGCATCATCGCGGAAACCGGCGCAGGCCAGCACGGCGTCGCGACTGCTACCGTCTGCGCGCTCTTTGGCCTCGACTGCGTCGTCTACATGGGCGAGGAGGACATGGCGCGCCAGCAACTCAACGTCTACCGCATGCGCATGCTCGGCGCGGAAGTCCGCGGCGTCTCCTCCGGCTCGCGCACCCTTAAGGACGCCATCAACGAAGCCATGCGCGACTGGGTCACCAACGTCCGCACCACGCACTATCTCCTCGGCAGCGTCCTCGGCGCGCATCCCTACCCGACCATGGTTCGGGACTTTCACCGCGTCATCAGCCGCGAAGCCCGCGCGCAAATCCTCGAAAAGGAAAACCGCCTTCCCTCAGCGATCATCGCCTGTGTCGGCGGCGGCTCCAACGCCATCGGCGCGTTCTACGAATTCATCCC